>ENA-ORXR01001008-ORXR01001008.1-marine-metagenome-genome-assembly--contig:-NODE-1008-length-32146-cov-3.696373_pt1 | contig 32146 bp, 29 predicted proteins | sample MGYA00237866_ERZ511479 | MGnify/ENA metagenome assembly ERZ511479
GGGGGCCTCCCCATTAGCGCCTGCGAGATCGCACCCGCACGAGAGCCTGAGCACGGGGGCTTACCCACTGCGGGGGATGGGCAGCCGCAGCGCCTAATCTGCCGCGATCGCCTTGTTCGTGAGCGTGTCCAGCGCGCCTGTCATCTTCATGAGATAGGGGGCATCCGCAGGCAGGCCGTGCGTTGCCACCAGCGTTGTCGGCGCGTGATAGGTCACATGCACGACCCCCTCGCTATCGGCATAGGCCAGCACCCGCAGCGGCAGATCAAGGCCTGCGGTCTGCGCGTCCAGCATCGCGGGTGTGCCCAGCTTGGGGTTGCCGAAAATCAGCAGTTGCGTGGGGCGCAGATCAGTCTCGACTTTTGCGGCACCTGCGGCGTGATCCACGCGGGCGAAAACAGTGGCCCCTGCGCCGGTTGCCGCCGCCTCCAGCCGGTCCATCGTCACGGCAACGGAATGGGGGCTGGTTTTGTGCACCATCTGCGCTGTGGCGGTCGTGCCGGCAAGGCAAAGCGCCAGCGCGGTGGCGCCGCGTTTCAATCGTGTCATCATGGCAATGCGTCCTTTTTGAAACCTGTCAGACCGCGACCCTAGCGCGCCCGCCCTGCGCAGGGCGAGGGGCGGGCAGTCACAATCCGTTGAGCGGATTACTCCGCCGGGGCGGCGGGGGCATTGGGCACGGGGTCCGTCAGCGCCGCATCGGTCCAGATCAGCTCCCCCGCGCGGTTGCGGCGGGCATCGCGTTGCAGCGCCCAGTCGCGCGCGGCACGGCTGGCGCGCCCCATCGACATGCGCGCCAGCAGCCGCGCGATCCAATGCGCATAGGTCGAGGCCCAGACCCGGATCGCCAGCAGCGAGGGCGTGACCATCAGCGTCAGCACCGTCGCCACGCCAAGGCCGAACACCACCGCCGTCGCCAGCTGTTTCCACCACAGCGCCGTCGGGCTGTCGATGGTATAACCGCCTTCGGCAAAGTTGAGCGAGAGGCCGAACATCATCGGCGCCAGCCCCGCCATCGTGGTGATGGTGGTCAGCAGCACAGGGCGGATGCGCGCCTGCGCGGTGCGGATGATCGCCTCGATCCGCGGCATGTACTGGCTGAACTCCTGATAGGTGTCGATCAGGATGATGTTGTTGTTCACCACAATGCCGGCAAGGGCCACGATCCCCGTGCCGGTCATGATGATCGAAAACGTCTGGTCCATCACCAGCATCCCGATCAGCACGCCTGTGGTGCTCAGCACTACCGCGATCAGCACCAGCACCGCGTTGTAGAATGAATTGAACTGCGCCAGCAGGATGATGAACATCAGCCCGAGGGCCGCCGTAAACGCCGAGCTGAGGAACGCCTGACTTTCGGCCTGATCCTCCTGATCGCCGGTCCATTCAAAGGTGACGTCATCGGGCAGGGGGGCGGTGTCGATCCATTTGGAAATCTCCGCGATCCGCTCATTCGCGTTGATCGGCACGATGCGCAGGCGCAGGGCGTCGTATTCCTCCTGAAGGTCCAGCCCTTCGGCCAGCGCCGTGCGGTCCGTGACCTTGAACGGATCACCGTCCAGCGTGGTGAAATCCGCATCCGTCCCCGCAGGGCGCAGGGTCGCGACGGTCTGGTCGATCAACGGCTCTGCCCCGTCTGTGGCGGGGATGGTCCTGACCGCTTTCATCAGGCCGGGTGTGACATCGGCCTTCACATCCATATAGCGTTTCTGGTCGATGCGGCTGATCTCGGCCAGTTTGGGAACAGGCGTGCGGGTGATGAAATTGCTCAGCGGGATCAGCCCGTCGCGGGTGCGCACCTTGAGCGTGTCGAGCGTGGACAGGCTTCGGTCTTCTTCGGGCAGGCGCACGCGGATCTCGATCTCCTCGTCGGAGCTGTCGACGCGCATGGTATCAAGAAGCAGGCCGCGTGTGACCAACTGAACCATCGCGCCCACGCTGAGCACGTCCGCGCCGTATTGCCCCGCTTTCTCCACGTCCACGTCGATCTGCCAGTCGATGCCGGGCAGGGGGCGCGTGTCCTCGATCAGGGTCAGGCCGGGCACGGTGTTGAAGTGGTCGCGCGCCAGTGCTGTCGCCTCGATCAACTGGTCGAACCGGTCCGCCTTAAAGCGCAGATGCACCGGCTTGCCGGAGGCAGGCCCGCGGTCCAGCGGCAGCACCTCGATCTGGATGCCGGGAATATCGCCCAGCCGCTCTGTCAGCTCTGCGATGACGATGTCGCCGTCCAGTTCGGGGCGCAGGGCGCGGTCCTCCCAGGGAATCGTCTCGAACTGGACCTGTCCCACCAGATCCTTGGGCGCCTGTGACCCGCCCGTGTTGCTGTCCAGCCCGCCCTCACCGGCAAAGGCGAATGCGGTGGCAATGCCGGGGTGATCCAGCACGACCTGTTCGGCCTGTCGCAGCAGATCGTCCTTTTCACGCAGGCTCAGGTTGCCGCGCGCCAGAACATAGACGATGGCCTGCTCCGGTTCGCTCTCGACAAAGAATTCGACGCCTTTGGAGTTGTTGGAGAAAAAGATCATCGTCGTGCCGACAAACACGAAAACAACGCCGCACATGACCAGCGGCATGACGGGATTGCCTGTGATCGCCTCGATCACGCGGCCAAAGAACGAGCGTTTGTAGCCCGCATAGATGCGGTCGGGCTGGCGGCGGAAGAGGCGTGCGGCGATCCAGCGGCCGACCTTGCCCAGCCGCGTGAGCACCGCAAACAGCGCCAGCAGGAACAGCATAAAGCCCCCCAGCGCCACCAGCAGAACCGCGACCGCGACCAGCACCAGACCAAAGACCGCTGCAAAGGTCGGGATGACAGAGGTCAGCAGGTCCAGCCCGTCCATCGCGCCGAATTGTGCGCCGATCCATTGAAACACCAGCCCGGGATCACCGGCATTGCCGGGGCCCATCAGCGCCATCGCGGGAAAAATCATCACAAAGGCGGCAGGGAACAGCACGATGTGCAGATACCACGGCAGCGAGGCGATCCGCTCCATGTTCGCGGCCATCCACTGCTCCAGCGTGCCGGTCACCCCGCCCATCACCGGCAGATAGACCAGCGCCACCACCAGCGAGGCAGACAAGACAAAGATCAGCGTAACCGGCAGCATGCCCATGAACTCCCCCGGGACACCCGGCCAGAACAGCATCGGCAGAAAGGCGCACAGCGTTGTCGCAGTCGAGGAGATGACGGGCCAGAACATCCGCTTGGCCGCGTCGACATAGGCCTCCATCGGGCCTTTGCCCTCTTGCTGCTTTTGATCTGCGTATTCGACCACGACGATCGCGCTGTCCACCAGCATCCCCACCGCAAGGATCAGCCCGAACATCACGATGTTCGAGATGGAAATGCCCATCAGCGCCAGAAAAGCAAAGCAGAGCAGGAACGAGGTCGGGATCGCAAAACCCACCAGCAGGGCGGCACGGATGCCAAGGGCCGCCAGCACCACGATCATCACCAGCGCAATCGCGGTAAACACCGAGCCGAGAAGCTGCTGCACCATGCTGTCGACGACGCGGCTTTGATCATTCGAGGTGCCGACCTCGACGGCGGTTTGCAATTCCTCGGGCCATTGCGCGCTGCGCTGCGCTACCATTTCCTTGACCGCCGTGGCCGTGTCGATGAGGTTGAAGCCCTTGCGCTTGACCACCTGCAACGCGACCGAAGCCTGCCCGTCGAACCGCGCCGTGCCCAGACGGTCCTCGAAGGTGAGGTGGATCTGGGCCAGATCGCCCAGCGTCACAACCCGGTCGCCATTGGTCTTGACCGGCAGGTTGTAGACATCGCGCGGCTCGTCGAAACTCGACGGGATCTTGACGGCAAAGGCGCCGTTCTCGCTCTCAATCTCGCCCGCTGCGATCAGCTGGTTGTTGTTGCGCACGGTGTTGATCAGCTCGTTGGCGGTGACGTTATAGGCCTCCAGCTTGAGCGGGTCGATCAGCACCTCCAGCATCTCGTCGCGGTTGCCGGCGATGCCCGCCTCCAGCACGGCGTCCATGCCCTCCAGATCGTCCTGCAACTGCTTGGCATAGCGCGCCATCGTGCGCTCCGGCACGGGGCCGGTCAGGTTCACGATGATGATCGGGAATTCGGAAAAGTTGATCTCGTTGATCGAATAGGTCTCGGCGCCTTCGGGAAATTGCGCCTCTGCGGTGCCCATCGCATCGCGCACATCCGCGATGATGCTGGTCTTGTCCCAGCCGAATTCAAACTCCAGCGCAAGGCCCGCGTAGTTTTCGGCCGCCGTGGCGGTCATCTTTTTCAGCCCGTCCAGATCGCTCAGCTGCGTCTCCATCGGCTTGAGCAGCAGCGTCTCTGCGTCCGAGGCCGAAATGCCGGGGAAGGGGACCGAGACAAACAGCGCGGGGATTTCGATGTCCGGCTCGCCCTCTTTTGGCAGGGTGGTGTAGGCATAGGCGCCGACCACAAGGCTCAGCAGGATAAAGGCCAGCACCATGCGCGCCCGTGATGCCGCCCAGTCGACGATGCCGGTCATTGCGTCACCTCCCGAAAGGTCGGCGCGACCTCCACGCCCTCGATCACATATTCCTGACCGACGACGATGACATTGGCGGTGGCGGGCAATCCGGTGACCCAGGCGCCCTGCACCGTGTCACGCACCAGCTGCACCTCGTAGAAGGCGACGATGCTGTCCGCATCCAGCAGCCGCAGACCCAGCGTGCCCTCGTCGTTGAGGGTCAGCGCACTTTGCGGGACCAGATGCGCCTGCGCACCGTCCGACGCGATCAGGATTTCCGCCGTCTGCCCGTCGCGGATCGCCAGATCGGGGTTGGGTACTTCGATCTCGGTCAGGAAGGTGCGGGTTTGCGGATCGGCCGAGCGCGACAGGAAGGTCACGCGCCCCTGCACCTGACCGCCCCCCGCCGCCAGACGCGCCCCCGCCAGCGCGCCCACGCGCACATTGTTCACATCCGTTTCGGGGACAAACCCCACCAGTTTGACCGGATCAAGCTGGATGATCGTGGCGCACAGCGCGCCGGGTTGCAGCAGGGTGCCCAGCTCTGCCGTGTCACTTTCCAGCAGGCCGCTAAAGGGCGCTTTGATCACCAGCCGGTCCAGCTCCGCCTGCGCGCTGGCCACGGCGGCCTGCGCCGCCTCGATGCCCGAGCGCGCGGCGTTCAGCCCTGCGCGCGCCGAGCTGACGCTGGCCTGCGCCGAGGCGACAGCCGCATCCGCCCCCGCCAGCCGTGTGGTGGAGGCAAACCCGTCCTTTTTCAGCTTGGCCGATGCGTTCTGGTTGATCTGCGCTTCTTCCAGCCGCGCCTGCGCCTCTTGCACGCGGGCCTGGGATTCGGGCACGCGCGATTGCGCTTCGGTCAGCTGTGCGCGGGCCTGTTCCAGCGCGGCGCGGCGGGTGCCCTCGTCCAGACGGCACATGATCTGGCCCGCCTCGATCTGCGCCCCCTTGCGCAGCGGCTCGGAGGTGACGATGGCCGAGGTCTCGGCACGCACATCGACCTGCCGCGCCGCAGCCGTCTGCCCGCGCAGCACAACGGCGCTGTCGATGTTTTGCGCCTGCATTGTCTCGACGACGACCTTGACGCGCGTGTCCGCAGCGGGCGTTTTTGCGGCGGGGGCTGTGGGTTGCTCCACTGGTGCTTCCTCGCTGCCGAACCACGCCATCAGGGTGGGACGCTCCAGCACGACCATGTACAAAAGCGCAGCCATCGCAGCAGCAGCCAGAATTGGGAAAATTCGCATTGTGGGGCCTCGTCAAATGTTCAGCTGCCACGTCTGGAATGAGCCGCGGCATAAAGCGACACCTCTTATGTAGGGCAACTGCGCGCAACAGCCCAGTTCCCAACGCGCATTTTTCCCGAATTCTTGTTGAACTGGATGATTTGGCATGCGCCATCTGCCTGCGCCGCTGCGCGCTTGGCCCTTGGCTTGCCCCCCCGGCTTCGGTAAGAGGGGCGCGAAAGACATGCCAAGGACGGTCCCCGAGATGAGCAATAGCGACAGTTTTATCGACGAAGTCACCGAAGAGCTGCGCCGCGAGCAGATGATGGCCAAGCTCAAGAAATATGGCTGGATCGCTGTCGCGGCTGTGTTGCTGATCGTGGGCGGCGCTGCGTTTTCGGAATATTCAAAGGCGCAGGACCGCGCCCGCGCAGAGGCGCTGGGCGACGGGATGCTGGCAGCACTGGACGGCACAGAGCCGCAAGAGCGCGTGAGCGCGCTGCAAGCCGTCGAGGCGCCACAGCCGCGCGCTGCTGCCGTGCTGGCCCTCATCACCGCGTCCGAGCAATTGGCCGCCGAGGATCTGGAAGGGGCGATTGCCAATCTGGATGCGGTGGCTGTGAATGGCGATATTCCGCCGGTTTACCGCCAGATCGCGCAGTTCAAATCCCTGACCCTTCAGGCCGACACAATGGACGCCAGCGCGCGCAAGCAGGGGTTCGAGGCGCTGGGGACAGGCGGCGGTGCCCTGCGTCTTATGGCGCAAGAGCAGCTGGCCCTCATCGCCATTCAGGAGGGCGAGACGCAGACCGCCATCGACACCTATCAGGCCATCCTGAGCGATGCACAGGTCACACCGGACTTGCAACAACGCGCATTGCAGGTGATTGTGGCCTTGGGCGGGGAGCCGGACCTTGGTGGCACACCGCTGGATGACAGTAGCGAGTAACGCAAGAGCGGGTGCGCAGAACAGCCAGACCCGCCAGTAAGGCAAAGCAGAGTGAGCAGGCCATGACACACACCATTCTTTCCTTGCATCTGTTGCGGGCGCGGCGCCGCGCGGCGACCCTTGGCGCTTGTGCCGCCGCACTGGTGCTGTCCGCCTGCGTCGAGCCGGATGTGATCCTGCCCGGCCAGCGCGAGGACATCCGCTCGGTGCTGCAAGACCAGACCGGCTTCGAGAGTGACGCGCCCGCGTTCATCGGCAATCAGAGCCGCGCGATCGCGCTGCCGTCACAGCGCGTCAACGCGAGTTGGACCCACACAACCGGCAGTCCCGCAACCCGCATCAGCCACGCAGCGTTGGGCGCAGGGCTGACCCTGCAATGGGCCGCCAACATCGGTGAAGGCGACAGCCGCAAGCACCGCATCACCGCCGATCCGGTGGTGTCGGGCGGGCGGGTGTTCACGCTGGACGCGCAATCCATTGTGACCGCCACGTCGACCTCCGGCGGCACGCTGTGGCAGGCCGATCTGCGCCCGCCGCGTGACCAGCAGGGCGATGCCACGGGTGGTGGCCTCGTGGTGTCGGGCGATACGGTTTATGTCTCGATCGGGTTTGGCGTTCTGGCCGCACTGGATGCGCGCAACGGCGCTGTGCGCTGGACGCAACAACTGGATGCCAGCGGGTCGGGCACGCCCACAGTCTCGGGCGATCTGGTGTACGTCACGGCCGGCGACAACACCGGCTGGGCGGTCAACCGCACCAATGGCACAGTGGAATGGCAGATCGGGTCCTCGGGCGACACCAACAACGTGCTGGGCGCGCCCGCACCCGCGCTGACCGACGATCTGGCGATCTTCGCCTTCGGCTCGGGCGAGGTGCAGGCGGTGTTCCGCAAGGGCGGGTTGAACCGCTGGGATGCCTCCGTGCTGGGCAAACGCAGCGGCCGCGCCCTGAGCAACGTGTCGGACGTGACCGCGCCGCCGGTCGTGTCGGGCAACCGCATTTACGTTGGCAACCAGTCGGGGCGCATCGCTGCACTGGACGCTGGATCGGGCGCACGGATCTGGTCCGCGACCGAAGGGGCCATCGGGCCGGTCTGGCCCGCAGGCGGCAGCGTCTTTGCCGTGAGTGACCTGAACGAGTTGCTGCGCCTCGATGCCGACAACGGCGCCAAAATCTGGGGCGTCGAGCTGCCGAATTTCGTCAAACGCAAGCCTACCCGTCAAAGCCGTATCGTCGCCCACCACGGCCCGATCATCGCGGGCGGGCGTGTCATCATCGCCTCGGGCGACGGCGTGCTGCGCAGCTATGATCCGCGCAATGGCGCATTGGTCGGCAGCGTGGCCATTCCGGGCGGGGCCACCTCCGCGCCTGTGGTGGCGGGCCGCACGCTCTATGTGGTGACGACCACGGGGCAACTGCTGGCCTACCGCTAGGGCTGCGCCGCACTCGGGGCTTTCACCGCGCAGCGCTTTGCGTTATGGCGCGTGTCTAACGCTGTGTCCCGGAGCCTTTTGATGTCCTTCACCCTCGCCATTGTGGGCCGCCCGAATGTGGGCAAATCCACATTGTTCAACCGCCTTGTCGGCAAACGTCTGGCGCTGGTCGACGACCAGCCGGGCGTGACGCGCGATCTGCGCGAGGGGGCGGCACGTCTGGCCGATCTGCGCTTTACCGTGATCGACACGGCGGGGCTGGAAGAGGTAACGGACGACAGCCTTCAGGGCCGGATGCGCCGCCTGACGGAACGCGCAGTGGACATGGCCGACATCTGCCTGTTCATGATCGACGCGCGCGTGGGCATCACCCCCTCCGATCTGGTCTTTGCCGAGATTTTGCGCAAACGCTCGGCGCATGTGATCCTTGCCGCGAACAAGGCCGAAGGCAACGCCGCAGAGGCCGGCGTGCTGGAGGCGTATTCACTGGGCCTTGGCGATCCTGTGCGCCTGTCCGCCGAGCACGGCGAGGGATTTCCCGATCTCTATTCCATCCTCATGCCGCTGGCCGATCAATTTGCCGAGCGCGCGCGCGATGACGCCCCCGAGGTCGATGTGGACATCAGCGACGACGACGCAGCCGAGGACGAGGTCCGCGTGCCCACGCGCGCGCGGCCCTTGCAGGTTGCGGTCGTAGGCCGGCCCAACGCGGGTAAATCCACGCTGATCAACCAGATCCTCAAGGAGGACCGCCTGCTGACCGGTCCCGAGGCGGGGATCACCCGCGATGCGATCTCGCTCATTACTGAATGGGACGAGGTGCCGATGCGCATCTTTGACACGGCAGGCATGCGCAAAAAGGCCAAGGTGCAGGAAAAGCTGGAAAAACTGAGCGTCAGCGACGGGCTGCGCGCGGTGAAATTTGCCGAGGTCGTCGTGGTTTTGCTGGATGCGGAAATCCCGTTCGAGCAGCAGGACCTGCGGATCGCGGATCTGGCCGAGCGTGAAGGCCGCGCGGTGGTCGTGGCGGTGAACAAATGGGACATCGAGGAAGACCGTCAGGCCAAGCTCAAGGATCTCAAGGAAAGTTTCGAGCGTTTGTTGCCGCAGCTGCGCGGTGCGCCGTTGATTACCGTGTCGGCCAAGACGGGCAGGGGCCTTGACCGTCTGCACGCCGCGATCATGCGCGCCTACGAGATGTGGAACCGCCGCGTTACCACCGCCCAGCTGAACCGCTGGCTGGCCGGCATGATGGAGGCGCATCCGCCCCCCGCACCGCAGGGCAAGCGGATCAAGATGCGCTATATGACCCAGGCGAAAACGCGGCCCCCCGGTTTTGTGGTGATGTGCAGCCACCCCGACAAAGTGCCTGCCAGCTACAGCCGCTATCTGGTCAACGGTCTGCGGCTGGATTTCGACATGCCCGGCACGCCGATCCGGCTGTGGATGCGCGGCCAGTCCGATGCCAACCCCTATAAGGGCCGTAAAAAAGCGGGGCCGTCGAAGCTGCGCAAGCACACAGGCGCCAACCGCAACGACGGCAGCCGCTAGGGCCTCAGCCCGCCGCGCGCCACGCCTTGAACACGGGCAGCGCCAGCGCCAGCGCGCCGCCCGCCGCAAGGGCTGCAACGGTCATGTTGGGCACCGCAAAGTTATGCACGACCACACCGGCCAGTGCCCAGATCACCGCAATGCCGTAGCTCGGCGCGCGGCCCAGCTGGCTTTGGACGGCAGAGGCGATGACCAGTGCCAGAAAGATCGCCGCCAGCGCCGCAGTTGTCGCATCCACAAATCCGTATCCCGCTGCCAGCAGCCCCAGTGAAACGCACGATGCCGCACTCAGCCACCCGGCATAAAGCCCGAGGGGGAGGGCCGCGAACCAGCGGTCCTGCACGGGGCTGCGAAACAGCGCGACAAGGGCCGTGAGCAGCATGATCCAGATCAGCACAGAGGCCCAGACAGGGCTGACCTCAGCCACCGGTAGCCACACAGCCCCGACCGCGAGTGAGGGGGCCAGCGCCAGCCGCATCGCATGCCACTGTGCATCCTCGCGACGTTTCCACAGCCCATAGCCCATGCCCACCAGCAGCCACAGATAGATCACACCCCAGATCGCAAACGCGTATCCAGCGGGCTGCACAGGCGGGTCGTTTTGCGGCACGGGAAACTGGTCGGCGTCAAATCCGCCGAAATCGCTGATAAAGGCGGGCGACAGCGCAAAGGCTGTGGCAAGAATAAAAGTCAAAATAGCGATTGCACTGCGTGACATGGGGACCTTTCTGGACGAAACTGGGGTGTGCTGAAGCACATAAAGCAAAAGGGAAGTTTACCAATGGCACGGATCGCTATTTTTTGTGACGGGACATGGAACAGCCCCACGATCAAGCAGCCCACCCATGTGTTCACACTGTCTGAAAAGGTCGCGCGCAGCAATGCGCAGCACGTCAGATATTTCGAGGGCGTCGGCGCAGGCGGGGGCACGCAAAAGGCGGGGTTCTTGGGGACGGCGCTGATGAAGATCGGTGGCGGTGCCTTTGGCTGGGGTTTGAACGAGAATATCAAACAGGCCTATGCCTATCTGTGCGAGAAATACGAGGCGGGCGACGAGATCTACATCTTCGGCTTTTCGCGCGGCGCCTATACCGCGCGGTCGCTGGCAGGGATGATCCGCAAATGCGGGATCGTCGCAGAGCCTACGGCGCAAAACCTTGACGCGGCCTTTCGCCTTTACCGCAAGCCGGGCATCGCCAACCACCCCGATGCGCTGCATATCCTGCAGGCGCGCCGCCGTCTGTCGCCACGCTTTGCCACCTCGCGCGCGGATATGGAGTGGCGCAGCGTTACGCCGTGGCGCAGTGACACGGCGCCGATGCACAAGGTCGCGATCGCCTATCTGGGCATCTGGGATACGGTCGGCAGCCTTGGCATCCCCGCGCCGCTGCTGGGGCCGGTGGCCAATCTGTGGAACGCGAAGTACCGTTTTCATGACACGCTGTTGTCGTCGTTGGTGAAATCCGCGCGCCACGCCGTCGCACTGGACGAGCGGCGCGTGTTCTACCGCCCCGCGCTGTGGGACAATCTTGAGGCCTCGCGCGGGCACGAAGGGCTGAACAAGGGCGACCGGACGCAGGCGCGCCCCTACCAGCAGGTCTGGTTCACGGGCACCCACGCGATCGTCGGCGGCTCTGACGAAAAGGCGCGCGCACTGACGGGGCAATCGCTGGAATGGATCGCGCAGGGCGCGCGGGATGCGGGGCTGGACATCGACATGTCCGATCTGCACGACCGTGCGCCCGATCCGATGGTCAACAGCCTGTCACTCAGCCAACCGTCGGGGTTGTATATGATCGCGGGTCATTTGCTGCGCTGGCGGGCGGGGCCGGGCCATCCGATTGATCTGCACCCCAGCGCCACGGCACGGATCGAGGGGCGGCGCGATTACCGCCCCCGCTCCATCCGCAACCTGATGCCGCATCTGTTCGGTGACAAACCCATCGAGACACCGATGCCGCCGCGACAAGATCACGGGCGCTGATTACGACAGCGTGCCGTCCGTGCCCAGCCTGCGCTTGCCGCCCAGATAGGGCGCAAGCACGTCAGGCAGCACCACGGTGCCATCCGCCTGCTGGCCGTTTTCCAGCACCGCGATCAGGCAGCGCCCTACCGCCAGCCCCGACCCGTTGAGCGTGTGCACGAACTCGGGCTTGGCGCTGCTGTCGCGCTTGAACCGCGCGTTCATGCGCCGCGCCTGAAAATCCCCGGTCGTCGAGACAGAGCTGATTTCGCGGTAGGCATTCTGGCCCGGCAGCCAGGCCTCGATGTCATAGGTGCGCCGCGCGCCAAACCCCATGTCGCCGGTGCACAGGATCACGGTGCGGTAGGGCAGACCCAGCTTTTCCAGAAGGCCCGTGGCGCATGCCAGCATCCGCTTTTGCTCGGCGTCCGAGTCCTCGGGCAGGGTGATGCTGACCATCTCGACCTTTTCGAACTGGTGCTGGCGCAGCATGCCGGAGGTGTCGCGCCCGGCGCTGCCTGCCTCGGAGCGAAAGCACAGCGTATGCGCGGTCATGCGCCGCGGCAGATCGGCGGCGTCCAGCACATCGCCCGCAACCGTGTAGGTCAGCGGCACCTCGGAGGTCGGCACCAGCCACATGCCCTCTTCGGTGCGGTAGCTGTCCGCGCCGAATTTGGGCAGCTTGTCCGTGCCATACATCGCCTCGTCGCGGACCAGAACGGGGGTGTTCACCTCTGTCAGGCCGTTCTCGTCGACGTGGGTATCCAGCATGAATTGCGCCAGCGCGCGGTGGATGCGCGCCACCCCGCGTTTGAGCATGACAAACCGTGCGCCAGAAGTCTTTGCCGCAGTTTCAAAGTCCATCGCGGCAGCGACGCTGTCGATCTCGAAATGCTCGCGCGCGGGAAAGTCAAAGCGGGGCAGATCGCCCCATTGCGCCACCTCGACATTGTCGCCCTCATCCGCGCCCTGCGGCACGTCCCCGGCGGGGGCATTGGGGATGCGCGCCAGCATGTCCGTCAGCTGCGCGTCCAGATCCTTTGCCTCGGCCTGCATCGCGGCCACTTCGGCCTTTTTGTCCGACACCAGCGCGCGCAGGCGTGCAAATTCGGCCTCGTCACCCTTGGCTTTGGCCGCGCCCACCTGTTTGGAGGCGGCGTTCTGTTCGGCCTGTGCCGCCTCGGCCGACTGGATTTTCGCGCGCCGTGCCGCGTCCAGCGTCAGGATGGAGGAGGACACGGCCGCATCGCCGCGCCGCGCACATGCGGCGTCAAAAGCATCGGGGTTTTCACGAATGGCGCGAATGTCATGCATCTGTCTGTCCTCGTTCTCACTGAATCGTATGCGCGGGTTATGGCGCATAATTCGTGCATGGCATAGGGGGGTTGCGAAAAGCCTGACAGCCTTGTGTTTTATGCGGCGTCCGGCCGTGCAAACCCGTCTTGCAAACCCGCGTTGCGGCGCATAGGTTCTGCCCAAATCAAGACCCCGCAGGACAGCCCTGCGCGCGCCCATCCAAAAGGACCATCCCATGTCAGGCATCGAGCAATTTATCCCGCTAATCCTCATCTTCGGGATCATGTATTTCCTGCTGATCCGTCCCCAGCAGAAAAAGCTGAAGGACCATCAGGCGATGGTTGCGGCCCTGCGCCGTGGTGATCAGGTCGTCACGCAGGGCGGCGTGATCGGCAAGGTGGTCAAGGTCAAGGATGATGGCGAGCTTGAGCTGGAAATCGCGGAAGGTGTGAAGGTCCGTGTGATCCAGTCCACCATCGCCACGGTCATCAACAAAACCGAACCGGCCAAGTAAACCAGACGTCGGACGATCAGACAAAAGGCGGGCGATATGCTCCAGATACCTTTATGGAAACGCATCGCTATCTGGCTGACCTGCGCGGTCGGGCTGTGGCTGGCCATGCCCAACGCGTTCTATGGTCCCGTCGAGGGGCACAACGACGCGGTCAAGGCGATCGAGATTTCGGGCAACACCCCCGAGCTGGAGGCGCAGCGCGCACTGTGGCCCGATTTTCTGCCCAACCGTCTGGTCAATCTGGGCCTCGATCTGCGCGGCGGTGCGCATCTGCTGGCCGAAGTGCGGGTGGAGGATGTCTATGCCGCGCGCCTGCAGGCGATGTGGCCTGTGGTGCGTGACGGGTTGCGCGGGCTCACGCCGGTCAACCTGCAACAATCCGCCCCGACAGAGCTGAAAGTCAGGCTGAACGATCCGGATAAAATGACCGAGGCGCTGGCGATCGTGCGCGCAATGGCCCAACCGGTCCAGACCCTCACGGGGGCAGGCTCCAACGACATCGAAGTGAGCGGTGACAACGGCATCCTGACGGTCGTGCTGTCAGAGGCCGAACAAAGCGCCACAGACGAGCGCACGATGCAGCAATCGCTGGAAATCATCCGCCGCCGCATCGACGAGGTCGGCACGCGCGAGCCGACGATCCAGCGACAGGGCACGGAACGAATTCTCATTCAGGTGCCCGGCATCGGCTCGGCGGCAGAGCTGAAGGAAATCATCGGCACCACCGCGCAGCTGACCTTCAACCCCGTGGTGCGCCGCACCGTCAACGAAGGCGAGCGTCCGGGCATCGGTAACAAAGCAGTCCCCTCGCTGGACGAGCCGGGCCTGTTTTACGTCATCGAAAGCGCACCTGTCGTCACCGGCGAGGAGCTGGTGGATGCGCAGCCCAGTTTCGACCAGAACGGTGCGCCGGCCGTGAGTTTCCGCTTCAACACCACCGGCGCGCGCAAGTTCGGGGATTACACCGCCGAAAACATCGGCTCGCCCTTTGCCATTGTGCTGGACGACGAGGTCGTGAGCGCGCCCACGATCCAGAGCCATATTCCCGGCGGCTCCGGCATCATTACGGGTAATTTCAACGTCGAGGAATCGACGCGGCTGGCCGTGTTGCTGCGGGCAGGGGCCTTGCCTGCGCAGCTCGATTTTCTGGAGGAGCGCACCATCGGGCCGGAACTGGGGCAAGACAGCATCGACGCGGGGAAGGTCGCGACTGTCGTGGCCTTTTCGCTGGTGCTGTTCTTTATGTTCGCCAGCTACGGGTTGTTTGGCCTTTTTGCCAATATCGCCCTGATTATCAACGTCTGCCTGCTGTTCGGCCTATTGAGCCTGATCGGTGCGACGCTGACGCTGCCGGGCATCGCGGGCATCGTGCTGACGGTGGGCATGGCGGTCGATGCCAACGTGCTGATTTTCGAGCGGATCCGCGAGGAGCTCAACACCGCCAAAGGGCCTGCCCGCGCGATCGAGCTGGGCTATGAAAAGGCGCTCAGCGCGATCCTTGATGCCAACATCACGACCTTCATCACCGCTGTGATCCTGTTTGCGATGGGGTCAGGGCCGGTGCGCGGCTTTGCGATCACGCTGGGCCTTGGCATCCTGACGTCGGTGTTCACGGCGATTTTTGTAACACGTCTGATTGTGGTCATCTGGTATGAGCGCCGCCGTCCCAAAAAGGTAGAGCTTTGATATGCGCCTGAGACTGGTCAAACAGAATACGAATTTCGATTTCTTCACCCGCTGGAAAATGTGGCTGGGCATCTCGGCTGTGATGGTCGTCGTCGCGACCGCGTCCTTTCTGTATCAGGGGCTGAATTTCGGCATCGACTTTCGCGGTGGCACGACGATCCGCACCGAAAGCCCGCTGCCCGTGAACGTCGCTGAATACCGCGATGCGATTGCGGTGCTGGAACTGGGCGATATCTCCATTACCGAAGTGTTCGATCCGCAGTTTCGCGACGACCAGAACGTCGCCATGATCCGCATTCAGGCGCAGGACGGTCAGGAGGCGGTGACAACGGATGTGATCCAGCTGGTTGAGGGCGCACTCAAGCAGGTGCGGCCGGACATCAAATTCATCTCTGTCGAATCGGTGGGGCCAAAGGTCTCGGGGGAGTTGATCAACACGGCCATCATCGCTGTCGTTCTCGCCATCGGGGCGGTGCTGGTCTATATCTGGCTGCGGTTCGAATGGCAGTTCGCTGCGGGCGCTGTGCTGGCGCTGGTGCATGACGTGGTGCTGACCATCGGTGTCTTTTCAGAGCTGCAAATCAGGTTCGATCTGGCCATCATCGCGGCGCTGCTCACGATCGTGGGCTACTCGCTCAACGATACGGTGGTCGTGTTCGACCGCGTCCGCGAGAACCTGCGCAAATACAAAAAGCGCCCCCTCAAGGACGTGCTGAACACCTCGATCAACGAAACGCTGAGCCGGACATTCATGACCTCTGTCACCACGCTGCTGGCGCTGATCGCGTTGTTCGTGCTGGGCGGTGACGTGATCCGCGGCTTTGTCTTTGCGATGATCTGGGGTGTGGTCGTGGGGACGTATTCGTCGATCTTTGTGGCCACGGCCGCGCTGCTCTACTTCGGGGTCAAGCGGGACTGGTCAAAGACAGATGGCGGCGCCAGCGGACAATACGCCAATATTGATGCCTGATCTGCTGGCCACCGCCCTTGCGACGCCGGGGCTGGTCTGGCTGGTTGCGGCGGTGTTTGTGGCAGGACTGGTGCGCGGCTTTGCGGGCTTTGGTTCTGCCATGATCATCATGCCGGTGGCCAGTTCCGTGCTTTCGCCGGTCGAGGCGGTCATCTTTCTGATCTGCACCGAGCTGATCGGCCCGTTACCCAATGCGCCCGCCGCCTGGCGCGAGGGCACGCCGCGCGATGTGGGGCTGCTGGTGCTGGGGGCAGTGCTGGCATTGCCGCTGGGCATCTGGGCGCTGACCACGATGGATGCCACTGTGTTCGGCTGGGTCGTCTCGATCTCGGTTATCGTGTTGCTGGGGCTGACTGCCTCGGGCTGGCGGTTGCGCGGTGCACTGACCACGCGGCTGACGGTGGCGGCCGGGGCAGTGGGCGGTTTCATGACCGGCTTTGCAGGGATTCCCGGCCCGCCGGTCATCATGCTGTACATGGCCAGCACGCTGCCCATCGCGGTGATGCGCGCCAATTTCCTGCTGTATCTGGTCGGGCTGGATTTGCTGCTGTTTCCGATGCTTTGGGCGCTGGGGCTGATGAACTGGCCGATCGCATTTCTGGGCGTACTGGTCGGCATCCCCAACTTGATCGCCAATGCGCTGGGGGCGCGACTGTTTGACCCTGCAAATGAGCGGCTTTTTCGCAACGTGGCCTATATCGTGATTGCGGCATCGGCTATTGTCGGGCTGCCGCTGTGGAAAGGATAGGCCATGCGTCTGAATGAAGTTGTCTTTGATGATGCCAAACCCGTTGAGGGCTATGGCCCGGGATTTTTCCGCATCGGCGGTCAGGTGATCGAAGGGCCGGTCATTACGGCACCCTCGGGCACCCGCACATGGGGCGGGCTGGAGGATGTCGCCGCCCTGCAATCGCTGGCAGCGCACAGCGATGTGATTTTCATCGGCACGGGTGCGGAAATCGCGCATTTGCCCGCCGCACTGCGCAGCGCGCTGGAGGAGGCAGGCGTCGGCGTCGAGGCGATGGCGTCCCCTGCCGCCGCGCGCACCTATAACGTATTGCTGAGCGAGGGGCGCCGCGTCGCCCTCGCGATGCTGCCGGTCTAGGGCTGCCGTGACGCTGCGCCTGACAGATGTGGCCGTGGCCCGCGGCGGCGTGCCTGTCCTGAGCGGTGTGTCCTTCACGCTGGAGGCAGGCAGCGCGCTGGTGCTGCGCGGGCCCAACGGGTCGGGCAAAACAACCCTGATCCGCACCATCGCAGGGCTGCAACCACCGCTATCGGGCCACATCGAGGGGGCAGAAGAACGCGTCGCCTATGCCGGTCACGCGGACGGCCTCAAGGCGATGCTGAGCGTGGCAGAAAACCTGTCGTTCTGGGCGGCAGTCTATGGCCGGCGTGACATCGCACCGGCGCTGGCGGCTTACGCGCTCACGCCCTTGGCCGACCGGCTGGCAGGCAGCCTGTCTGCGGGGCAAAAACGCCGCGCGGGTCTGGCGCGCCTGATGGTGACAGGCCGTGCGATCTGGACGCTGGACGAGCCGACAGTCTCGCTTGACCGTGAGGCGGTGGCGATGTTTGCCGACGCCGTGCGCGCGCATCTGGGGGCAGGGGGTATGGCGCTGCTGGCGACCCACATTGATCTGGGGCTAGAGGCGCAGATGCTGGATGTCACCCCCCTGCGCGCCGATGCCCGTCAGCGACACGGCGCCAGCGACGAGGCCTTCCTGTGAGCGCGCTGCTGCTGCGCGATCTGCGGCTGGCCTTGCGGGCGGGCGGTGGCTTTGGCCTCGGGCTCGCGTTTTTTCTGATCCTCGTGGTGCTGGTGCCCTTTAGCGTCGGGCCGCAAAGCGCGCTGCTGTCCGCCATCGCGCCGGGGGTGTTGTGGCTGGGCGCGCTGCTGGCGTGCCTGTTGTCGCTGGACCGCCTGCTGGCGCTTGATTACGAGGACGGCACACTGGACGTGCTGGCCACCGCGCCGCTGCCGCTGGAGGCGGCGCTGGCGGTCAAAAGCCTCGCGCACTGGATCACGACAGGGCTGCCGCTGGTGATCGCGGCACCCGCGCTGGGTGTGCTGCTGAACCTGCCTGTTGCGGGCTTTGGCTGGCTGGTGGTGTCGCTGCTGCTGGGCACGCCCGCGCTGTCCATGATCGGCTGCTTTGGCGCGGCGCTGACGGTGGGTATCAAACGCGGCGGGTTGCTGATGTCGCTGCTGGTGCTGCCGCTGTATGTACCGACGCTGATTTTCGGCGCGGAGGTGGCGCGGCGCGGCGCCACGGGCATGGATGCACAGACACCGCTGGTGCTGCTGGCGGGTATCACGCTGGGCACGCTGGCCCTGCTGCCCTTTGCCGCCGCCGCCGCCCTTCGGATGACAATCAAGTGAGCGCGCCCGCCGCGCTTGAGCCTTTCACCACGGAGTATTAAGTACCTCTCATGTCGCTTTGGAAATATGCAAATCCGGTCAAGTTTCTGGCGCTCAGCGCCAGGGTCCAGCCCTTTGCCTGGGCGGCGGCGGCCGTTGGCATTGTCGTGGGGCTGGGCTGGGGGTTTTTCCTCACACCCGATGACTTCCGTCAGGGCTCCACGGTCAAGATCATCTATATCCACGTCCCCTCCGCGTGGATCGCGATTAACGCGTGGATTATGATGCTCATCGCCTCGCTGATCTGGCTGGTGCGCCGGCATCACGTCAGCGCGCTGGCGGCGCGTGCGGCGGCCCCTGTGGGGCTGGTAATGACGGTGATCGGCCTGCTGACAGGCGCAATCTGGGGCCAGCCGATGTGGGGGACGTGGTGGGCGTGGGACCCGCGGCTGACCTCGTTCCTGATCCTGTTCCTGTTTTATTTGGGATACATCGCGCTGTGGGAGGCGGTCGAGGATCCTGACACGGCTGCCGATCTCACCTCGATCCTGTGCCTTGTGGGGTCGGTGTTTGCGCTGATGTCACGCTATGCCGTCCTGTTCTGGAGCCAGGGATTGCATCAGGGCGCGACGCTGAGCCTCGACAAGGAAGAGAATATTTCGGACGTGTTCTGGCAGCCGCTTGTGCTGAGCATTGCAGGCTTTTCGCTGCTGTTCATCGCGCTGGTTTTATACCGCACGGGCACGGAAATCGCGCTGCGCCGCACGCGCGCATTGCAAACACGCATAGAGAGAGGGGCATGATGCCTGATCTGGGAAAATACGCGACCGAGGTGCTGGGCGCTTACGGCGTCACGCTGGCGCTGATGGCCGTCTTGCTGGTGCTGACGTTGCGGCGCGGCAGACGCGCGCGTGCGGCCCTGCGGCAGGTCGAGCAGGAGGCCCAGAGCCATGCCGAGGATTAGCCCGCTGATGATCGCCCCGCCGCTGATTTTCGCGGGCTTTGTGGCGCTGGCCTTTTTTGGCATGTACCGCGATGACCCCAACGGCATCCCCTCGACGCTGGTGGGGCAGGCGGCCCCCGCATTGCCCGAACGCGCGCTTGGCACCTTTCCAAAGGCCCTGCCAGAGATGCTGGCCACCGGCGAGGTCACGCTGGTGAATTTCTGGGCCAGCTGGTGCCCGCCCTGCCGCGCCGAGCACCCCAAGCTGCTGGAGATGCAGGCCGAAGGGGTCAACATCATCGGGATCAATTTCAAGGATTCAGAGCGGGACGCGACCCGCTATCTCATCAACGACGACAATCCGTTCGCGGGCATCGGGTTTGATCCGCAGGGCCGCACCGCGATCAACTGGGGTGTGACCGCCCCGCCCGAGACGTTCATTCTGGACGGCGACGGCACGATCCTGTTCCGCTTTGCAGGGCCGTTGATAGGGAGTGATTACAAGCAGCGGTTTTTGCCAAGGCTAGAGGCGGCGCAAGCGAAATAGGCGACATTTGCGGCGAGAGGCTGGTGTGCGGACAGAGCTGCCGTCTGACGCGTCATTGGCCAGTAGGTCTTGCGCATGGTAGCAGGCTGGAGTGCTATTGTTTTGAGGCTTACCAAACATGCAAAAACGCTTCATTTTGGGCTTCGTCTGCCTAGTTGTGCTGACTTCACCAGTTTGGTTTTTTGTGCTGAAAAATGAAGCGGCGGCTTTCAAACTAAAGGCCGAACTTGGCAATGCTTCTTTGCCAGATGGCGCAAAAGTCCTGTCATCGTTCAGCCGTGTCTATAACTCAGGGAATAGTGATGGGTGCGACTATGAAGCCTTTGCTGTAATTGAATATTATGGGCAGGTAGCTGCATTACAGTCTTCATACATAAACTTACTAAGCACGATGTCCGACGCAGAGCCGCACATAGGGCAGAATGAGAATTCGGCACGTTGGGGCGCAAAATTAGTCGGCTTGAGCACCGAACTGAGCATTTCGCCCAACACTGACCACGCCAGACGCTATCTTGTCTCTGTAGGGGTCTACCCACGCAATGTGAGCACCGATTTTCGCTGTTGGTGAACGCTATTGGGCACACGCAGTGAAGGAAATCCCCGAACCAAACATCGGGTACATTGGGCTCCAAGCCGCCATTACCACCCGACGCGTTGCATCGGCAGAAGTCAAACTATTTGGGTGTGAACCCGCCAGCATCCACCGGCGGGGTGATGTTTTTTGTCGTAGGGCGCTTACTCGGCCGCGACGCTTTTGTTGGCCAGATCGCGCAGCACATAGTGCAGTACGCCGCCGTGCTCGATGTATTCGATCTCGATCGCGGTATCGATCCGGCATTTCAGGGTGATTTCATGCACCTTGCCGTCGGCCATCGTGATCGTGCAGGGCACCTCTTGCAGCGGCTTGATCGTGTCGAGGCCCGAAATGCTCACGGTTTCATCGCCCGTTAGGCCCAGCGATTTGCGGCTGTCGCCATTCGTGAACTCGAACGGAACAACGCCCATGCCCACAAGGTTCGAGCGGTGGATCCGCTCAAAGCTCTCGGCGATGACGGCCTTGACGCCCAGCAGGGCCGTGCCCTTGGCCGCCCAGTCGCGCGAGGAGCCGGCGCCGTACTGCTCACCGCCAAAGATCACCAGCGGTGTGCCCGCTTCCTGATAGGCCATCGCGGCGTCAAAGATCGACGTTTCCTTGCCATCGGGGCCTTTCGTATACCCCCCCTCGACACCGTCGAGCATCTCGTTCTTGATGCGGATATTGGCGAAGGTGCCGCGCATCATCACCTCGTGGTTGCCGCGGCGCGAGCCGTAGGAGTTGAACTCGCGCACCGGCACTTGCCGTTCGACCAGATACTGACCGGCGGGGGTGGTTTCCTTGAACGAACCGGCGGGGCTGATGTGGTCGGTCGTGATCATATCGCCCAGCACCGCCAGCACTTTTGCGCCCTCGATGTTGGTGATGACGCCGGGGTCCTTGCTCATCCCCTGAAAATAGGGCGGGTTTTGCACATAGGTCGATTGCGCGGGCCAGTCATAGGTCTTGGCCTCGGTGATCGCCACGTCCTGCCATTTTTCATCGCCCTTAAAGACGTCTGCGTATTTCGTCTGGAACGCCTCGCGGGTCACGGTCTGCTCGACCAGCTCCGCCACTTCTTGCGTGGTGGGCCAGATGTCGCGCAGGTAGACGTCCTTGCCGTTCTGGTCCTGACCCAGCGGTGCATTGGCCAGATCGTGATTCATGTCACCGACCAGCGCATAGGCCACCACCAGCGGCGGCGAGGCCAGATAGTTGGCGCGCACGTCGGGCGAAATCCGCCCCTCGAAGTTGCGGTTGCCGGACAGGATCGAGGTGCCGATCAGATCATAGTCGTTGATTGCCTTGCTGATCGGCGCCTCCAGCGGGCCGGAGTTGCCGATGCAGGTGGTGCAGCCATAGCCCACCAGGTTGAAGCCGATGGCATCCAGATCCTCTTGCAACTCGGCGGCCTCCAGATAGGCCGAGACGACCTGCGAGCCGGGGGCGAGTGATGTCTTGACCCACGGCTTGCGGGTTAGACCCAGCGCGCGGGCCTTGCGCGCCACAAGGCCCGCACCGATCATCACATAAGGGTTGGAGGTATTGGTGCATGAGGTGATGGACGCGATGACAATCGAGCCATCGTGCAGCTGGTAGTTGCCGTCCTCGGTCTGCACATAGCCGCGGCTGTGGTGTCCCTCATCGCCCGGAATGTCGTGCGGTTCGGGCTGCCCGCCTTCGCCTTCCCAGCGTACTTCGGCCTTGGCAGAGGCATCTTTACCCTCGCGCACGCCCTTGACGTAAGCCGCAAAGGCCGTGTGCGCAGAGGTCAGCGCGATATAATCCTGCGGGCGTTTGGGGCCGGAAATCGCAGGCACGATGGTGCTCATGTCAAGGCTCAGCGTGTCGGTGTAGACGGGCGCGTAATCATCGCCGCGCCACATGCCGTTTTCCTTTGCGTAGGCCTCGACCAGCGCGATGCGGTCCTCGTCGCGGCCCGTGGTGCGCAGATAGCGCAGCGTCTCATTGTCGATGGGAAAAAAGCCGCAGGTGGCGCCGTATTCGGGCGCCATGTTGGCGATGGTCGCACGGTCGGCCAGAGGCAGCGTATCAAGGCCTGCACCGTAGAATTCGACGAATTTGCCGACGACGCCCTTGGCGCGCAGAAGTTCGACGACCTTAAGCACCAGATCGGTGCCGGTGGTGCCTTCCATCATGCGGCCTGTCAGCTCAAAGCCGACAACCTCGGGGATCAGCATGGAAATCGGCTGACCCAGCATCGCGGCCTCTGCCTCGATCCCGCCGACGCCCCAGCCCAGCACGGCCATGCCGTTGACCATCGTGGTGTGGCTGTCCGTGCCGACCAGCGTGTCGGGATAGGCGACCTCATCGCCGTGTTGATCCGTGTCGGTCCAGACGGTTTGGGCCAGATACTCAAGGTTGACCTGATGGCAGATGCCGGTGCCGGGGGGCACGACGCGGAAGTTGTTGAACGCCTTTTGCCCCCACTTCAGGAAGGTGTAGCGCTCCATGTTACGCTCGTATTCGCGGTCGACGTTCATCTGGAACGCACGCGGGTTGCCGAACTCGTCGATCATCACCGAGTGGTCGATGACCAGATCAACAGGGTTGAGCGGGTTGATCTGCTCTGCATCGCCCCCCAGCGCCACCAGCCCGTCGCGCATCGCGGCCAGATCGACCACGGCAGGCACGCCGGTGAAATCCTGCATCAACACACGGGCAGGGCGGTACGCGATCTCGCGCGGGTTCTTGCCGCCCGATGCACCCCATTCGGCAAAGGCTTTGATGTCGTCGACGGTCACCGTCTTGCCGTCCTCGAACCGCAGCATGTTCTCGAGTACGACCTTCAGCGCGGCAGGCAGGTTCGAAAAATCCCCCAAACCGGCCTCTTGTGCGGCGGGAATGGAGTAATAGGCGATGCTCTGGTCGCCCGCAGTAAGGGTCTTGCGGGTCTTGGCCGTGTCTTGACCGACGATGATTGTCATAAGTGGCTCCTGAATAGGGTTTGGCTACAGGTCGAAATTACTGCCTAGATGCCGTATAACGGCACCGTTTTCAACTGCTAACCGCGCAATTGTATACCATTGTACACCAAAATTTGCTAAATTTACGCGCAAGGGGAGGGGACACGCTGCTCTCTCGAAACCTTGATTGGTTATTACATCCTTTCCGCATTAGTTTAAGGCTGCAACCCCGGTCCGATTGGAATCACATGTCCCGCCTGTTCAGCCTCCTGACTGCCGCCGCCCTGTGCGCTGCCGCCCCTGTTGCGGCCCAGCAACCGGTCGTGGTCGAGCTTTATACCTCGCAAGGATGCTCGAGCTGCCCACCCGCCGATGCGATCCTCAGTGAGCTGAGCGGGCGTGAGGATGTCATCGCCATCGCGCTGCATGTGGATTACTGGGACTACATCGGATGGAAGGACGAATTCGGCCACCCCGCGCACGCACAACGCCAGCGCGCCTATGCGCGCAAGGCGCAGCGGCAGTCGATCTACACCCCCGAGATGATCGTGAACGGGCAGACCGACATTGTGGGCGCCAAGCCGATGAAACTGTCGAAAGCCATCGCCGATCACAAGGCTGCAGCCCCGCGCATGACGCTCGAAGCGGTGCGCACCGGCGATACGTTGCGGGTGCAGGGCACGGTGCCTGCGGGCGGCGCCGCGCCGATGGAGGTGCATGTCCTGCGACTGATGCCTGCACAGACCGTCAAGATCACGCGCGGCGAAAACCGTGGCAAAACCTATGAATACACCAACATTGCCCATGACTGGCAGGTGGCGGGAACGTGGAACGGTCAGGCGCCGCTGGCGCTTGACGTGGCTGTGTCGGGCGATGATCCGGTGGTGGTGCTGATCCAGAACGCGGACGCCGGTGCGATCGTGGGCGCTGTGCGCGTCGACTAATCCGCGTCCGGCTGTGCGCGCCAGCGGCGGTGCACCCAGAACCACTGTGCAGGGTCCGCGCGCACCCGTGCGGCCAGACTGTCGGTGATGGCCTGTGTCATGGTATGCGCATCCGTGTGCGGCACCGCAGCCTCGATCACCGTCTCGAACGACAGCCCGTCCGCCTGCCGGATGCCGTAAAACGGGATCAGCGCCGCGTCATAACGCAATGCCAGTTCGGCCGCCGACAGGGCGGTCTGCGCAGGCTGGCCCAGAAAATCAAAGCAGGGCGCGTCGAACACATGCTGGTCAAACAACAGCACCAGCTGCCCGCCATCCTTGAGATGGCGCACAAAGCCTGCCGTGCCTTTGCGCCCTTGCGCAAACACCGGCCCGCCGAAGGCTTCCATCGTCTTGACGTAATGCGCGTTGAAATAGGGGTTCTTCATGTTGCGGTACAGCCCGCCGATATTCATGCCCCGCGCCACCAGCGCGGCGCGCGTCGCCTCGTAGTTGCCGTAGTGGCCGGTGACCAGCACCACCGCACGCCCCGCGCCAAGCGCCGCGTCAAGGTCGGGCACACCCGCACCTGTCAGCGGATTGCCTGCCATACGCCTGGGGAAATCATCGGCTGAATAATTCTCGATCAGGGTGCGCCCGACGTTGTTGAGACATTTCGCGGCAAGGGCGCGGCGCTGCGGTACAGGCATGTCGGGCCAGATCAGCGCCAGATTGTCCAGCGCGCGTGTGCGGTAGCCGGCCAGCGGGCCGATCACATGCTGCACCACCGCACCCATCATCCGCACCCGAGCGGCGTAAGGCACCAGCAACGCCGTACGGATCAGCCCCACAATCAACAGATTGCTGAGGTAGTGAGCGGCCGTGCGCAGCGCGCCGGACAGGGAAAACGGAGGGGCGGATGCAGACATGAAAACCCGAACGCGGTGACAGTGGTGTCCAGCCATATCCCCTGCGTGCCGCCCCAGCAAGGGGCGCGGGATCAGCCGTCTTCCTCGTTCTCCTGCTCGACGTACTCCAGATCGCCACGGCTGGCCATGTTGCGGATTTCGGCCACTACGGCCGACATGGCCTCATCGACATCGGCGGGTTTGAGCGTGCCCGCCTCGCCCATATCCTCGCGCAGCTGGTCTGCCATGCGGCCTGACATGTTTTCGAGGATGAAATCGCGCGAGGCCTCGAACCCGAGGCTTTCGGCCCCTGCCATCGCTTTTGTCAGTGCATCGCCGTCGACCCCGCGCAGGATACGCGGCACATCGCGCGGATTGATCCGGGCGGCAATGTTCCCGAAGGTGAAAATCGCCTTGCGCACGGCCGTGGCCAGCAGCCCGTCGGTTTCTTCCAGCCCCGACAGCACATCGTCGCGCGTGGGCGTCGAGGAGGAGTTGAGGATTTCGCCCAGCCGCTCCACCGCGCCAGAGACGAAAGCGGGCATTTTCTTTTCATCCAGCTGTGCTGCAAGCGACAGGCCGATCCTGTCCACCGCCTCGGGCGAGATGTCACTGGTGAGCGAGACGGCGTAGGTGATGCGCCGCGCCTGCGGGCCGGACACGCGGCCCAGCAATTCCGCAGCGGCGGGCACGTCGAGTTTGGACAGCAGCACGGCGGCGACTTCGGTGCTTTCGCACTCGATGATGTTTTGTAGATCTTCGGGGGGCAGGGCACGCAGGCGTTTCCACGGATCCCCCGCCGCGCGCACGCCCGCTTCCTTGCGCAGGCGGATTGCCGTCTCGCGGCTGATGCGCCCGTCCAGCGCCTCCAGCGCGCCGGCGATGCCCCCCGGAAAGGACAGCCCGATGGCATTCAGCTCTTCCGTGAACTCTTCGACAACGGCGGCAAGGGTCACGCGGTCCACGACCCGCATCGCGCCCATCTGGTGCGTCAGCTGTGCTTGCAAGTCGGCTGGCAAATCCTCCAACGGGACATCCGCGCCCTCGTTGATGAGCAGGCGCACGACAATCGCCGCCTTTGCCCGTTTGGTAAGGGTCGCAGGCACAATCCGGGCAGGCGGGCTGCCTACGGGCGTTGCGGTCAGGGTCGTGGCGGGCAGGGTGCTAAGCTCGTTCATGGGCGCCGATCAGTTGGGACGGGATGAACCAGCTATGATGCAGAAAAGTAAAAAGGGCCTGAAATTTTCACGCCGTTTCGGGGCGTGACACAAAAAAACGGCGCAGCCGCAGGGCCACGCCGTTTCATGTTGCGGATAGGCGCAGGGCCTACCAGGTGAATGTCTCGCCTGTGGCGATGGCCGTGCGCAGCGATGTTTCGGCCCATGTGCCGGTGCCGCCGTGGCTGCGGATCGCGCGCAATTGCGTCAGCGCAGCAGGGGTGTTGCCCTGTTCCACCAGCGCCTGCCCCATGTAGGAGCGTGCCAGAATATTGGCGGGGTTCACCTCCAGCGCGCGGGCGTAATAAACCATTGCCGTCTCGACATGGCCCAGCTTGCGGTTGGTAAAGCCCAGATACGTCAGCGTGCGGTCGTCCTCGGCGGGCATCTGCGCCAGCAAGACCTGCGCATCCGCATAGCGCCCGTCGTGGGACAGCGCACGGACCTCCTGATACAGCGCGTCAGTGTCCAGCGAATGACCTGTCTCGCTCACGCATTTCTTGATCTTTTTATCATAGACGAACCCGCTGTCGCATTTGGGCGAAGACGGGGCTGCCTCGTCCCCGCCACCCGCAGCAAGGGCTGCAAAGGGCATGGTCAGGGCAAGGGCAGTGGCAAGGACAAGGCGCATGAGGGAAAACTCCGGTAAAAAAAATCTAATTTTTAAGATAGCGCAGGACCGCGCGCGGTAAATGGCAAAGCCCTCGCGCGCGATCACAATTGCATTAGGTGGTGGTGGCGATGCAGCTGTGGCTGTCGGCGTCATAGACCGTGCCCGTGGCACATGACATCGCCTGTTTGTCATAGTTACAGCCCATCGCCATTCCCAGCGAGGGCAACAGCATCAGTGCGGCAGTCGAGAGTGCAATCTTCATTTTCATGTCCATTACTCCTGTGTTGACATAACGCAAAGGTAACGCGAAACGGCGCGAGATCAAAAGAAATCGCGCCGTTTCGGCAACTTGTCGCAGGCAAACTGCCTAGGATTTGAACTTTTGTTGCGCGCTAGTCGCCAAAAACCCGTGCAAAAATCGTATCGACGTGTTTGGTGTGATAGCCCATGTCGAATTTCTCCTCGATCTCCTCGACGCTCAGCGCGGCCAGCACCTCCGGGTCGGCCAACAGCTCGGTCTTGAAATCGCGGCCGTGGTCCCAGACCTTCATCGCGTTGCGCTGCACCAGCTTATAGCTGTCTTCGCGGCTCACGCCGGCCTGCGTCAGGGCCAGCAACACCCGTTGCGACATGACCAGACCGCTAAACTTGTTCATGTTGGCCAGCATGTTGTCGGGATAGATCAGCATCTTGTCGATCACACCGGTCAGACGGTGCAGCGCGAAATCCAGCGTGATGGTGGTATCCGGCCCGATCGCGCGCTCGACCGAGGAGTGGGAGATGTCGCGCTCGTGCCAGAGCGTCACGTTCTCCATCGCGGGGATCACGGCCATGCGGATCGTGCGCGCAAGCCCCGTGAGGTTCTCGGTCAGGACGGGGTTTTTCTTGTGCGGCATCGCACTTGAGCCTTTTTGCCCGGCGGAAAAGAACTCTGCCCCCTCCAGCACTTCGGTGCGCTGCATGTGGCGCACTTCGGTGGCGACGTTCTCGATGCTGCTGGCGATCACGCCAAGGGTTGCGAAAAACGCGGCATGACGGTCGCGCGGGATGACTTGCGTGCTGATCGGCTCAGGCTTGAGGCCCAGTTTCTCGCAGACATGGTCCTCGATGCGGGGGTCGATGTTGGCGAATGTGCCCACCGCGCCCGAAACGGCGCCGGTCGCGATTTCCGCGCGCGCGGTGTGCAGGCGGGTCAGGTTGCGGTCCATTTCGGCGTAGAAGCGCGCGAAGGTCAGACCCATTGTCGTGGGCTCCGCATGGATGCCGTGGCTGCGGCCCACGCGCAGGGTGTCCTTATGTTCGATTGCGCGGCGTTTGAGGGCGGCCAGCAGCGCCTCCATATCCGCGATCAGGATGTCGGCGGCGCGGGTCAGCTGCACGTTGAACGCCGTGTCCAGCACATCCGAAGAGGTCATGCCCTGATGCACGAACCGCGCCTCGTCGCTGCCTACATGCTCGGCCAGATGGGTGAGAAAGGCGATGACGTCATGTTTGGTCACGGCCTCGATCTCGTCGATGCGGTCCACGTCGAATTCCACGTCTTTTGCTTTCCACACGGCCTGCGCGTTCTCGCGCGGGATGACACCGATGTCGGCCATCGCGTCACAGGCATGGGCCTCGATCTCGTACCAGATGCGGAATTTGGTCTGGGGGGACCAGATGGCAACCATTTCGGGGCGGGAATAGCGGGGGATCATGGCAAACACCTTTTTGTGACATTGCGGAGCGTGTCCTGACAGGGACGTATCCTGAAAGGGAACGTGTCCTGTAAGGGGGCGTGTCCGGTAAGGGGACAGGGGCGCAATAGACTGTGCCGCCCCGAAGGACAAGCCGCGCAGGTTTTCGTCACCTTGGCATTGGTGCCGTCAAGCTTTGTCCGGCGGTGGCTTTGTCTTGCAGACCTGTGTTTGGCAGACCTGTGTTTGGCAGGCCGTCATCTGGCGGGCGCTTGATCCGAGGGCGCTGGGTCTGCCTGCGTCAGTGTGGTGGTAATCTGCGATGTGCGCTCCAGCGTGCGGTGCACGGGGCAGCGATCGGCAATCTCCAGCAGGCGGTCGCGCTGCGGCGCGCTGAGCTGTGCGCCCTCCAGCGTAATGTCGCGCGCAAAGCTGTCGATCTTTTCGTCCGTGGCCACGCTTGCGTCCTGCGCGTGCACCTTGTCGTGGCGCACGTCGACCTGCACATGATCCAGCGGCCAGTCCTTGCGCCGCGCATACATCCGGATCGTCATCGACGTACAGGCCCCCAGACTGGCCGCCAGAAAGCCGTAGGGCGACATGCCCATATTCGTACCGCCATAGGCCAACGGTTCATCCGCGAGCAGGTGGACATGGCTGCCCGATGTGATGTCTTGCAAAAACCCCGTGCTGTCGGCCTCGGACACGCGCACGATGCCTTCGGGCGCGCCGATGGGCGGGGCGGGCAGATCGCGGCGGATATAGCGCGCGGCCCATGTGGCGATCACCTCGGCTGCGTATTCCGCATCTGCGGCGCGGGTGATCAGGTGGTCGGCATCATCCAGCGAGACAAAGCTTTTGGGGTGTTTGGCGGCGGTGAAAATCCGGGTCGCATTGTCGATGCCTACTACGGCATCCCGCGGCGCGTGCAGCACCAGCAGGGCGGCATCCAGCTGCTCCAGCGCCGCGCCCAGCACGCCGTTGCCCGTGTCCTCGATAAAGGCGCGCCCGATGGTGAAGGGTCGCCCGCCCAGTGTCACCTGTGCCGCGCCCTCGCGCGCGATCTGCGGCAGGGCAGCTGCAAAATGCTGCGTCACATGCGCCGGATCAAAGGGCGCCCCGAGGGTGGCGACGGCCTTGATCCCGTCGAGCATCGCCGCCGCCTTGATCACAGCCGCGCCGCCCAGCGAATGCCCGATCAGCAGGGTGGGGGGCATTCCGCGCTGGCCCAGCCATGTCGCGGCAGCGACCAGATCCCCGACGTTGCTGGTAAAGGAGGTGTTCTGGAACTCCCCCTGTGAGTGGCCCAGTCCGGTGAAGTCGAACCGCAGCACCGCGATCCCCATCGCGGACAGCCGCGCCGCGATGCGCCGGGCTGCGGGAATGTCCTTGCCGCAGGTAAAGCAATGGGCAAACAGCGCGGTGGCCAGATGCGGCTCCGTGGGCATGTCCAGCCGCGCCGACAGCGCCTCGCCGCTGTGGCCGGGAAATGTGATGCGCTGTGCTGGCATGGCAGGGCCCCTTTGCATGTTGTGCGTAAACGTGGGCGATCGTGGCACGCGGCACAAGGGGCTGACACAGCCCTCACCACAGTGTGACGGAATGTTTGCGCCCGCCCGTGCCAGCGCCTAAACCGTTTGCACAAAGCCACACCAAATTGTCGGAGCACGCCCCATGTCTGCCACCCCGCCGGAAAAACCGCTACACCCCGCGACCATCGCCGCACAGGCGGGCGGGCTGCTGGATGACGCCACGGGCGGCGTTGTCCCGCCGGTCCATCCCGCGACGACATTCGTGCGCGATGCACAGTACACGCCCGCGGTGGACGGCAATGTCTACGCCCGCTCGCACGCGCCCAACGGCCGCATGGTCGAGCAGGTTCTCACCCGTTTGGAAGGGGCGGCGGATGCGATGGTTTTCCCCTCGGGCATGGCGGCGGTAGCGGCGGTGTTTCGCACGCTGCCTGCCGGTGCGACCGTGCTGGTCCAAAGCCAGATCTACTGGGGGACGACGGCGTGGATCAGGGCGTTCTGCACCCGCCGCGCCCTCACCCTGATCGAGGTAGAGGCGGCAGACAGGCAGGCCTTTGATACTGCCTGCGCCAGCCACAAACCCGCGCTGGCGTGGATCGAGACACCGTCGAACCCGTGGCTGCGCATCGTCGACATCGCGGCCTGCGCGCAGGCGGTGCAGGCCGTGGGCGGAATGCTGGTGGCGGATATGACCACGGCCACACCCGCGCTGACCCGCGCGCTGTCGTTCGGGGCGGATATTGTCATGCATTCGGCCACCAAGGGGCTGAACGGTCATTCGGATGTGCTGGCAGGTGCGCTGTGCTGCGCTGATGCGGACAGTGCGACATGGGCCGCGATCCGCGCGGACCGCGACATGGCCGGCGCGGTGCTGGGCCCGTTCGAGGCATGGCTGCTGCTGCGCGGTATGCGCACGCTGCCCCTGCGCGCGGAGCGGATGTCGGCCAACGCGCAAACACTGGCGAATTATCTGGCGGATCACCCGCAGGTCGACCGCGTCCTCTATCCCGGTCTGCCCGCCCACGAAGGGCACGCGCTGGCTGTGGCCCAGATGACCGGCGGCTTTGGTCCGCTGCTGTCTTTCGTGCTCAAGGGCGGGGCAGAGGCGGCGCTGGGCGCTGTCGCGCGCCTGCGCCTGTTCCACCGTGCCACATCACTGGGCGGGGTCGAAAGCCTGGTCGAGCACCGCCACACGATCGAGCCGCACACCGGCATCCCCGAAGGCCTGTTGCGCCTGTCTGTCGGGATCGAGCATGCAGACGACCTGATCGAGGATCTGGCGCAAGCGCTGGGCCAGTAGGCCCGCCTGACGCGCCCCGCGCCTTGGGGAGCGGTCAGCGGAAACCGGTCAGCAGGCGGCCCGCAGTGCGATCTGCCGCCTAGCTGCGCATGCGTGCGAATGTGGGGTCGTAGGGGGAGGGGGCAATCACCTGCGCCGCGACGCGGTCCCCACACAGATCAAGCTGCATCACCGTGCCGGTGTCGGCAAAAGCGGGCTCGACAAATGCGTAAGCGAGGTTCATCGCGACGCGGTGGCCGTAGTCGCCGGATGTGATTGTGCCAACCACCCTGTCGTCCTGCATGAGCGAGGCGCCGGCATGTGCGGGCGCATGGCGCGCCTCGATCTGCAACGTGACCAATTGGCGTTGCGGCCCTGCGGCGTGACGCTTTTGCAGCGCATCGCGACCGATAAAGCCTTCTTTTTCAATCTTCACAAAACGCGAAAGCCCCGTCTCGAACGGATCAAATTCCGTGATCAAGTCTGCTTTCCAGTGCAAAAACCCCTTTTCCATTCGCATGGATTCGACCGCACGCGCGCCAAACAGCTGTAGGCCATGCGCCGCACCCGCCGCGCGCAGCGACA
>ENA-ORXR01001011-ORXR01001011.1-marine-metagenome-genome-assembly--contig:-NODE-1011-length-32130-cov-5.022182_pt1 | contig 32130 bp, 42 predicted proteins | sample MGYA00237866_ERZ511479 | MGnify/ENA metagenome assembly ERZ511479
TCAACGTAGGAACAAGGCAATGCCTTGTTCCTACGTTGATCAATATGCCCAGTTATTTAATGCCGAAGGCACTAGCATCGCCATCCTAAGATTTAATTCCCACAAACAGAACAGGCGATCTCCTGTTGGAAATCGCCTGTTATTATCTTTTCGATTAAACTAGAAATATTAACTATTCTTCTTCGGAAGCGTCGTTCTTTAACTCATCAGTGATTTCTTCGGTTACTTCACTGGCAGCGACTGCAGTAGCAGTTGCTGCTGCTGCAGTTTTCTTGCTTCCACCTCCACGACGTGTACGCTTCTTCTTCTTTTCTTTACCAGAACCTTCACCTACCGTATAAACTTCGTTATAATCAACAAATTCAATCATTGCCATTTCCGCACCATCACTTTGTCTAAATCCTAATTTAATAACTCGCAAATAACCACCGGGGCGGTTGGCTACCTTATCAGCGATTGGTCCGAATAATTCGATAATCGCTTCTTTATTTTGCAGATAACTAAATGCTACTCTTCGTGAATGTGTAGTATTCGTTTTGGTCTTTGTGATCAAAGGCTCCAGGTGACGACGTAATGCTTTTGCTTTAGCCAGCGTTGTATTGATACGTTTGTGCGTAATCAAAGCAATGGATAAGTTTTTAAGGAGAGCCTTACGGTGTCCTACTTTTCTACCGAGATGGTTAAATTTTTTCCCGTGTCTCATTTTATAAGATTTTAAAAGTGATGCCGACTATTCGGCGTGATCATCGCAACACTTTTCCGTCAAAACGTACTAAGTAACTGCTAATTTATTTTTTTATTACCAGTCAGAAAATTTTACTCTTCGTCTAGTTTATACTTCGACAAATCCATTCCGAAGGTTAATCCTTTTTCTTGTAATAATTCTTCAATTTCCACTAAAGATTTTTTACCAAAGTTTCGGAATTTCAATAACTCGTGCATATCATATCGAACCATCTCGGCCAAAGAGTTAATTTTCGCTGCCTTCAAACAGTTGTAGGCACGTACAGACAAATCGAGATCTTCCAAAGAAGTTTTTAATAATTTACGCATGTGCAGGATGTGCTCATCTACGATATTATCTTCTCGTCCTGTTCCTTCGTCGAAAGTGATATTTTCATCCGTGATTAGCATCAAGTGCTGAATCATAATTCGAGAAGCTTCTTTGATCGCTTCTTCCGGATGAATAGTTCCATCTGTTTTAACGTCAATAGTTAATTTTTCGTAATCCGTTCTTTGACCAACACGTGTGTTAGAAATATTGTAAGCCACGTTTTTGATGGGCGTATAAATCGAGTCAATTGGAATAACACCAATTGGAGCGTCCTTGGGAAGATTTTCGTCAGCAGGTACATAACCACGTCCTTTGCTGATCGTCAACTCCATTTCGAGGTTAACGAAAGGTTCCATGTTACAAATAATCATTTCAGGATTCATGACCTTAAACACGTTGGTATGTTCTTCGATGTTTCCTGCTTTTAGCGCTTCTTGGCCACTAATGGTCAAGTAGATTTTTTCGGAAGAAATATCCTCATCAGCGATTAACTGTTTAAATCGAATCTGCTTAAGATTCAAAATGATATCTACGACATCTTCGACTACTCCTTTAATTGTGGAATATTCGTGGCTAACACCAGCGATACGAACGGCAGAGATGGCAAAACCTTCCAAAGAAGAAAGGAGGATACGACGGAGACTGTTTCCGACTGTTTGTCCAAAACCTGGCTCTAATGGTTTAAATTCGAAAGTACCCTCAAAGTCAGTAGACTTTTGTAGTATAATTTTGTCGGGCTTCTGGAAGTTTAATATACTCATATGATTGCGGTTTCTTTAAAAGAAGTTATGAGAATGATGATTGGATGGCCCCGCGGGAGGGGAGAAAAAGTACATTAGCGAAGCAATTAAAAAAATTGCTTCGCTAATGATAATTGATTACTTAGAATAAAGTTCAACGATAAGTTGTTCGTTGATTTTTTCCGGAATATTTTCTCTTTCCGGATATCCAAGGAACGTTCCCTGCATTTTATCAGGATTGAATTCTAGCCAAGGAAACGATCGAACGTCACCTTTAGACTTTACACTATCCTGCACTATCAACAAGTGCTGAGATCTTCCACGAACGGTGACAACATCACCAGCACGCAATTGAGTAGAAGGAATATTGTTAAGTTTTCCATTAACCATAATATGCTTATGATTCACCAACTGACGAGCAGCAGGACGACTTGGAGACATACCTAAACGATATACCGTATTGTCTAATCGAGCTTCTAATAGCTGAAGCAATACCTCACCGGTAACTCCAGATTTACTAGTTGCTTTTTCGAAAGTCTTGCGGAATTGACGCTCCAACACACCATAAGTGTATTTAGCTTTTTGCTTTTCCATTAACTGATTTGCGTAATCAGACTTTTGCTTTCGTCTTTTTCCGTTTCCGTGCATGCCGGGTGGATATTTCTTTTTTTCAAAAGATTTATCAAATCCGAAAATTGCTTCTCCGAAAGCTCTTGATTTTTTAGTCTTAGGACCGGTATATCTAGCCATTTCTTAAATATGCTTTTATAATAAAGATTATACTCTTCGACGTTTAGGAGGTCGGCATCCATTGTGTGGTACCGGTGTAACGTCCTTAATTTTTGATACTTTGATACCAGATTGGTCGATTGCGCGGATAGCAGCTTCTCTTCCAGACCCAGGACCTTTTACTAAAACCTCAACAGATCGCAATCCAGCGTCGTAAGCAACTTTGGAAGCATCATTAGCAGCCATTTGAGCAGCATAAGGTGTATTTTTCTTTGAGCCTCTAAATCCTGCTTTACCGGCAGAAGCCCAACTAATTACCTGTCCTGCTTTATTGCAAATAGAGATGATAATATTATTGAAAGTTGCCTGAATGTGAACTACACCCTCTGGATCAACTTTTACATTTCTTTTCTTTTTAACCTTTGCCATAACTTGGAAAAATTATATAAATATGAAAAATACAGTGAATTACTTAGTTGCCTTCTTCTTGTTAGCAACTGTTTTACGCTTACCCTTACGGGTACGAGCATTGGTTTGAGTACGTTGCCCACGTAAGGGAAGTCCTTTCCGGTGACGTAATCCACGGTAGCAACCAATATCCATCAGACGCTTGATATTTAATTGAACCTCGGATCTTAATTGACCTTCAGTTTTAACTTCATCCTGAATGTATCGAGATAATTCTTTGATATTATCATCTGTCCAGTCATTTACTTTGGTACTTTCATCAATACCATTTTCAGCTAAAATCTTTTTAGCCATAGATGGTCCAATACCGAAGATGTAGGTTAACCCAATAACCCCTCTTTTATTTTTTGGTAAATCAACACCAGCAATTCTTGCCATTTTTCAGATCTTTTAAATATTAAAATTTATCCTTGTCGTTGCTTAAAACGTGGATTCTTTTTGTTGATTACGTAGAGTTTTCCTTTGCGTCTCACAATTTTACAATCGGCAGAACGCTTTTTAACTGATGCTCTAACTTTCATAATATAATTTATTTATAACGATAAGTAATTCTTCCCCTGGTCAAATCATATGGGGACATTTCTACCGCTACCTTATCTCCCGGGAGTATTCGAATATAATGCATTCGCATCTTTCCGGAAATGGTAGCTACAATTTGGTGATCATTTTCCAGACGCACTCTGAACATCGCGTTCGATAGTGCTTCTTCAATAATTCCATCTTGTTTAATTAATTCTTGCTTAGCCATAAATTCTGATTTCGGAGTGCAAAGATACTAAATTTTCACTGATTTTCTAGGTTTTAGGCCTTAAAGTTCCACAAAAATCATTAAAACACCCTAAAATGGGAACAATATAATGTCTGGCGATACTACCTTGGCAGCGTAGCAGTAATTGGTTCGCGAGCGATAACCTCTTGTAACTCCTTATTTTTGCTAATTGCATCCTCGATTACCAGATGATTAGACAAAATATCTGCGCCATTCTTTCTAACCGCAACAGTATGCTCGTAGTGAGCAGATGGCTTCCCATCTTTAGTGACAATGGTCCAACCGTCAGATAATTGTTTGACTTCTTTCCGGCCCATATTAATCATTGGTTCAATAGCAATGACCAACCCTGGTTTCATCACTACTCCTTTTCCTCTTTTTCCAAAATTTGGAACATTGGGCTTTTCGTGGAGGCTTTTACCTACTCCGTGTCCAACCAATTCTCTTACGACTCCGTAATTATGCTTTTTTTCGCAATAAGACTGAATAGCGTAGCTGATATCCCCCACTCTATTTCCCGCCTTTGCCTGCTCAATTCCACGGTAGAGCGCTTCTTTAGTCGTTTGTAGCAAAGCCATAACTTCCTCACTAATGTTACCTAAAGCAAAAGTATAAGCAGCATCACCATAATATTCATGTTTGAGCGTTCCACAATCGATAGAGACGATGTCCCCATCCTTGAAAGGCTCAGTAGATGGTAATCCGTGTACGACTTGTTCGTTAATAGAAATCAGTAATGTGGAAGGGCAGCCGTATAGACCTTTAAAACCTGGAACTGCTCCGTGATCACGAATTAGCTCTTCAGCTTCTTTATCAAGCTGAGCACCAGTTATTCCTGGGCGTATCTTACCTGCGATATCGGTAAGAACCTTTGATACTAACAGACAGTTCTCTCTCAACAACTCAATCTGTTCGTCGGTCTTATAGTAAATCATGGTTGTTTGCAATAATAAAGTTGTGAGATGGTCGATATACTTATAATAACGATCAGGAAAGGAACCTTACATACTGGCTCCAATTCCCTGAATACCTCCTCTAGCCTTCAGACGACCTGATTTCACCAAACCATCGTACTTACGCATTAAGAGGTAACTTTCAATTTGCTGCAAAGTATCCAATACTACTGCAACCAGAATCAAAAGAGAAGTACCTCCAAAAAACATGGCAAAACTTATATTGACTCCTAAAGCTGCAGCGAAAGCAGGTAAAATTGCGATAAGCCCTAAGAAAACAGAACCTGGCAGTGTAATTCTTGTAGTAACTGAATCAATGAATTCGGCAGTCTGCGTACCAGGCTTAATACCTGGAATAAATGCGTTCTGCCGTTTCAGGTATTCGGAATATTGCTGCGGATTAACTAATAGCGCAGTGTAGATGTAAGTAAATACGACTACCAAAATAAAATATATAATATTATATAGAGGAGATGTAAAATCATTTAAGGCCATAAACCAGCTGGAAGTAGTCAAAGCGCTTCCTTCACCCGCAGCAAATTGTGCAACGGAGGCAGGTAAAAACATTAATGCCTGGGCAAAGATGATGGGCATTACACCCGAAGCATTTACCTTGATTGGAATATAGTCACGGTTTCCAGCAACTGGCATAGCGCTGGCACCCCGTCCCACCATTCGTTTAGCAAATTGAATTGGGATTCGTCGAACAGCCTGAACAATCATTACCGTTGCCAATACAACCATAAACAGGGCAGCAAGCTCAACAATAATCAATAGACCGAAATTTTTAGAGATTTCGAATACTAGTGCACCCGGTAAGGTTGCGATAATTCCGATCATAATCAGCAAACTAATACCATTACCAATACCTTTATCTGTAATTTTTTCACCTAACCACATTGCCAGGATAGTACCTGTAGATAAAATAATTACATTACAAAACCAGAATACCGCATCAGAAATACCCGGATCAACTGCTCCTTGAGATTTTACCCAAGTTAAATAGCCACCACCTTGTACTAAAGTAATTGCTACAGTTAGTAAACGAGTAATTTGAGTGATTTTTTTACGTCCTGATTCACCTTCCCGCTGTTGTAAACGCTGAAAGTATGGTACTGCAAAACCGGCCAACTGAATTATAATCGACGCGGTAATATAAGGCATAATACCCAATGCAAAAACGGCTGCATTATTGAAAGCACCACCGGTAAAAGCGTTGATCAGACCAAAAAGGTCACCAGTATTTGAACTGGTAGCTGCCTCTAACACTGCTGGATTAACACCCGGAAGCACTACAAAACAGCCAAATCGGTAGACCATAAGGATAAGAAGGGTAAAGAGAATTCGGTCTCTTAATTCTTCAATTTTCCAAATATTTTGAATGGTCGTAATAAATCTTTTCATCAGTAATTTTTAAACAAGATTTACAGTTCCTCCCTTTGCCTCGATTGCTTTTTTAGCAGATTCGGATATAGCGTGAGCAGAAACAGAAATTGAGGTAGTCAGTTCACCGTGTGCTAAAATTTTGACACGATCTTCTTTGTTGACAATACCATTGGCAACCAAGGCATCAAGATCAATAGTTGTAATATTGTATTTATCTGCAACTTCTTGCAGCCTCTTTAAATTTAGTGCTACGTAAGCAACACGGTTGAAGTTTTTAAAACCTCTTTTTGGTAGACGCATTTGTAGTGGCATTTGCCCACCTTCATGTGCACGTTTACGACTGAACCCACTTCTGGATTTTTGTCCTTTGTGACCACGGGTACTCGTACCACCATGGCCGGACCCTTGTCCTCTACCAATTCGCTTTCCTTTTTTTGTTGCGCCTTTTGCTGGCTTTAGCGTATGTAATTCCATGATTTGACTCCTTTAACGGATCTATAAATTGTGTACGAATATTTTACTATAATTGTTCCACTTTCAGCAGGTGACTTACTTTATTAATCATACCCTGCAATTGTGGATTTAGATCAATCTCGACAGAGTGGTTCATCTTTCGAAGTCCCAATGCCTTGATGGTATCTTTCTGACGCTGAGGGCGATCAATAATGCTCCTCACCTGTGTAATTCTAACTTTAGCCATAATGATTAACCTTTAAATACTTTTTCCAATGTTATTTTACGTTGCTTGGCAATTGTCATTGGCGAACGTAATTTAGATAATGCGTCGATGGTTGCTTTTACCACGTTATGAGGATTAGAAGAACCTTGAGACTTGGCAAGTACATTATGTACCCCTGCAATTTCCAGTACAGCACGCATTGCACCTCCGGCAATTACACCAGTACCTTCAGAAGCGGGCTTGATAAGTACTTTACCCGCACCGTATTTTCCCTTTTGCTCATGAGGAATCGTACCATTATATATAGGCACCGTGATCATATTCTTCTTGGCAACATCTACCGCTTTAGCAATAGATTCCTGAACATCTCTTGCTTTACCAAGTCCGTGTCCAATTTTACCTTTTCCGTCACCGACAACGACAATAGCAGCAAAGCTAAAAGTTCGTCCCCCCTTTGTTACCTTCGCAACACGGTTAAGGTTCACCAATTTTTCTTTTAAATCTGATTCGGTATTATTACCTCGATCGTTTCTTCTTTTTGCCATTATAATTTATTTTTAAAATTGGAGGCCACCTTCTCGGGCACCTTCAGCTAATGCTTTAATTCTACCATGATATAAATAACCGCCACGGTCAAAAACAACCTCAGAAAGGTTGGTTGACTTTGCTTTTTCAGCTAAAGCTTTACCTACCGCCTTGGCTTGGGCTACTTTATTCCCGGAGAAAGCAAATCCTTTATCGCGGGAAGAAGCTGCTAATAATGTATGACCGTTAAGATCATCAACCAATTGACAGTAAATTTCTTTATTACTTCGATATACAACCAACCGTGGAAGGCTAGAAGTCCCTTTAATTTTTTTGCGAATGCGCTTGTGAATCCGTTGGCGCTTATCCTGCTTAGTCATTTTCATTATAAAAAATTTATAGCTTATTTAGAATTGGTCGATTACTTAGCAGCAGTCTTACCAGCTTTACGACGAATTTCTTCCCCTTTGAAACGAATACCTTTTCCTTTGTAAGGCTCTGGTGGACGAAATGCTCTAATTTTAGCAGCAATCTGACCAATCAGTTGCTTGTCGTGAGATTCCAGACGAACCACTGGGTTCTTACTTTTTTCAGAGATGGTCTCCAGTTTTACCTCATCAGGAACAGCAAACATTATCGGGTGAGAATATCCTAACATGAGGGTTAAAAGTTGTCCCGTATTATCGGCACGGTATCCAACACCCACGAGTTCAAGTTCCTTTACAAATCCTTCGGATACACCTTCTATCATATTAGCGATCAGCGAACGGTATAGACCGTGCATTGCTTTATGACGTTTTTGTTCGGTAGGACGAGAAACGACTATTTCTCCCTCCTCCATTTTGACGGATAAATCCGGGTTGACTTGCTGTGTTAATTCACCCTTAGGACCTTTTACGGTCACCACATTACCCGCACTTACATCTAAAGTGACGTTACTGGGCATTTCAATGGGAGCTTTTCCTATCCTTGACATGATTGGTAGTTTAAAAATTTAAATTAATATACGTAACAGATTAACTCTCCCCCTACGTTCTTCTCTTTAGCCTGACGTCCAGTCATTAACCCATGAGAAGTAGAAACGATACAAACACCAAGTCCATTAATAATACGAGGAACATCTGATCCCTTACTATACTTACGCAAACCTGGCTTACTGATGCGACCTAGCTTTCTAATAACCGGTTCTCTGGTTACTGGATCGTATTTAAGTGCGATACTAATTATTCCCTGCTTTCCAGCGCTATCATCAAATTTATATTTGAGAATATAGCCTTGGTTGTAGAGAATTTCCGTAATACTTTTCTTCATTCTAGAAGAAGGAATTTCTACTACCCGGTGACCTGCCTGTTGAGCATTGCGTATTCTGGTCAGTAAGTCTGCAATTGGATCTGTTAATGCCATTTTTTTATTATTGAAACGCTTTATTATTTAATTACAATTACCAACTAGCCTTGGTAATACCAGGAATTTTTCCATTTAGTGCCATTCTTCGGAAAGCAACTCTGGAAATACCGAACATCCTCATATAACCCTTAGGACGACCGGTAAGTCGACAACGATTGTGTAAGCGAACGGCAGAACTGTTTCGAGGTAGCTTATCCAACTCTTCCCATTTCTCTTCTTTCTTTAATCTTTCACGCAACTCAGCGTATTTTGCTACCATTTTTTCTCTCTTGCGCTCACGCGCTATTACTGATTTTCTAGCCATGACTATTTAGTTTTATTCTGATTTTTAAATGGCATTCCTATTTCCTTTAAAAGAAACAATGCTTCAGCATCGGTAGGAGCAGAAGTTACAAAAGTGATATCCATACCGGTAATTCTCGGTACTTTATCTAAATCGATCTCCGGGAAGATAATATGTTCCTTGATACCCAGGGAATAATTACCACGGCCGTCAAAACTCTTATCATTAATTCCTCTAAAGTCACGAACCCGTGGTAAAGCAATCGCAATGAAGCGATCTAAAAATTCCCACATTTGATCATTTCGGAGTGTGACCCTTGCACCAATTACCATATCTTCTCTCAACTTAAAGTTGGCGATGGATTTACGTGCCTTAGTTGGAACTGCTTTTTGACCAGCGATCAATGTTAGTTCTGCTAATGCGTTGTCTGCCAACTTTTTGTCGGCAGAAGCTTCCCCTACTCCCTGATTGATACAAATCTTTTCAAGTTTGGGTACCTGCATGGAAGAAGTATAATTAAATTGCTCCTGCAATTTAGCCTTTACCTCCTCGCGGTATTTTGTCTTTAATCTTGGTTGATAACTCATCGTTAATTAATATTTTCGCCAGATTTCTTAGAATATCTTACCAGTTTACCATTTTCTTCTCGACGACCAACCCGGGTGGGTTCACCTGATTTGGGATCGATAAGCATAATGTTAGAAACATGGATAGAAGCTGCCATTTCAGTAATTCCACCAGGATTATCCTGAGTTGGTTTTTGATGTTTTTTCCGAATATTTACCTCCTCGACAATCACGCGATTCCTACCAGGGAATACTTCCAGAATTTCTCCAGACTTTCCTTTGTCGGCACCCGCGATAACCATAACTCGGTCACCTTTTTTGACCTTGAGTTTATAAGTAGGTATTTTAGGTTTAGCTTGCTTAGCCATTACATATAAAATTTATAAAATGATTATAATACTTCGGGAGCCAATGATACGATTCGCATATAATCACGATCACGTAATTCACGGGCAACAGGTCCGAAGATACGGGTTCCTCTAGGTTCGTCGGCGGCAGTTAATAGTACTACTGCATTGTCGTCGAAACGGATATAAGAACCATCTTTTCTCCGTATTTCTTTTTTTGTTCTTACGATAACGGCTCTTGAGACGGTACCTTTTTTAACACCTCCAGGAGAAGTCTCCTTGATGGTAACTATAATTAGATCACCAATAGAAGCATATCTTCTTTTAGATCCTCCCAGTACACGGATGCAGAGCACTTCTTTGGCTCCACTGTTATCCGCAACTTTTAATCTGGATTCTTGCTGTATCATGACTGCTTATTTAATAATTTTCTTAAAAGAGAGCAGAATTACTTTGCTCGTTCAATAATTTCCACCAAACGCCATCTTTTACGCTTGCTTAGTGGACGGGTCTCCATGATCCGTACAGTATCCCCTTCGTTACACTCATTTTTCTCGTCATGAGCCGCAAACTTTTTGGTTTTCTTTACGAATTTTCCGTATATCGGATGACGTAGTTTTCTCTCAACTACAATGGTGATTGATTTATCCATTTTATTACTGGATACCACCCCGACTCTTTGCTTTCTTAATTTTTTTTCTGTCATGATATTGACTTAACGCTACGATTGATGATTAAGATTTTTTCTTTCTACGGCGACGAATATTAGAACGGCTGGCCAATTGTACTTCGGTCATGTTTTCTAATTCCCGTCGACGGATTTCTGTTTTCATGCGTGCTATGTCACGTCGAAACTCCCGAATTTCCAATGGATTGTCCAGGCCTTTAATACCGTGGTCAAAAACCAGTTTATGGTAATCCGTTTCCGTAAGTTGAAGCTGGCTGGCCAGTTCTTCGTCCGAATGCCCTTTAAGTTCTAAAAATTTCTTGCTTGCCATTTTATAAAAATTAAAAACGTACTTTTTATATTATAATATTATTCCGTGTAATCTGCTCTGATTACAAATTTGGTTTGGACTGGTAGTTTTTGTGCTGCCAGACGTAATGCTTCTTTAGCAGTTTCTAAAGGTACCCCGTCCATTTCGAACATAATTCTACCTGGTCTTACCACTGCAACGTAATGCGATAATGGACCTTTACCCTTACCCATACGTACCTCTTGAGGCTTAGCAGTAATAGGTTTGTCTGGGAAGATTCTGATCCATACGTTACCCTCTCTTTTCATGTATCGGGTCATGGCAATACGCGCAGATTCAATCTGGCGGTTAGTGATCCATCCGGCATCTAACGTTTTGAGTCCAAAAGATCCAAAAGAGATAGTGCTTCCACGATGAGCAAGGCCTCGGTTTCTTCCCTTTTGCGCCTTGCGGTATTTCGTTCTTTTTGGCTGTAACATTTCCTAAATTTTTGCTATTTAAATGCCTCTGAAAAAAAAGGCAAAGGTACATTTTTTTTAATGAATTCGCTAGTAAGTTCAGACTATCGACGTCGGTCATTATTTCGACCTCCACGATCATTCCCTCTTCTGTTTCCTCTTCCACCTCTATCATTACCTCGCTTGTTGTCTACCCTCCCGTTTGGTGATAAATCAGGCTTTCCTAATACTTCACCTTTACAGATCCATACTTTGATCCCGATCTTACCGTAAACAGTTTGTGCTTCGGTCAATGCGTAATCAATATCTGCACGAAATGTATGTAATGGTGTTCGACCTTCCTTATATTCTTCTGATCGAGCCATTTCAGCACCATTCAGACGACCGGAAATTCTAACTTTTATTCCTTCAGCACCAGCACGCATTGCAGCTTGAATAGCCATCTTGATGGCACGACGATAATTAATTCTCGCTTCAATTTGCTTTGCAACTGATTCACCTACTAAAGCCGAATTAGTTTCTGGTTTACGAATTTCGATAATATTAATCTGCACATCGTTACCAGTCAATTTTTTTAATTCCTCCCGAATTCGGTCTACTTCAGTTCCCCCCTTACCAATAATAATACCGGGGCGAGAAGTGTGCATAGTTACGGTGATACGCTTGAGCGTACGTTCGATGACAATTTTTGCAATGCCTCCCCGACGAATACGTGCGTGTAGATAAACACGAATTTTTTCGTCCTGAACCACTTTGTCTGCAAAATCCTTTCCACCGAACCAGCTGGATTCCCATCCCTTGATGATTCCTAAACGATTACCAATTGGATTTGTCTTTTGACCCATAATTGAGGTATATAATATAGTTTATTAAAATATTTTATTCAGCTTCCGTTGTTGCAACAGCTGCTTCTGCATTATCGTAATCAGTAGCAGTTCTATTTTCCACTACAATAGTTACGTGATTACTGTGCTTACGAATTCGGTGCGCACGTCCCTGAGGAGCAGGCTGAAAACGTTTTAGCATTCTACCTTGATCGACAAAGGCCGTTTTTATAACCAGATCGTAATCATCAGCGCTAAGGCTCATGTCTGTTTTGTATTCCCAGTTTCCAACGGCAGAAAGTACAAGTTTTTCCAGCCACTTTGCCGCTTCTTTGTTGGTATAACGGAGTAAATCTAAAGCATGATCAATTCGCTTACCACGAATATTGTCAACTACCAAACGCATTTTGCGGGCAGACATGGGACAATTTCTCAATTTAGCTACAGCTTCCATTGTATAAAGATTTATAAATTTTAATTTTTGAACAAAGCATTCACGATAGATCGTGCTTACTTTCTGTTACCTGAATGTCCACGGAAAGAACGAGTTGGAGAAAACTCTCCTAACTTATGTCCAACCATATTTTCGGTAACGAATACCGGAACGAAAGTTTTTCCGTTGTGAACTGCAATTGTTTCTCCCACCATATCGGGAATAATCATTGAAGAACGGGACCAAGTTTTAATTACCGTTTTTTTCTTTGAATCCTTCGCTTTTTCCAATTTAGTAAGAAGCTTGTGGAATATATAAGGTCCTTTTTTTACTGATCTAGCCATTATAAAGGTATTTTATTTGTTTTTGTTAGTTGACTTACGCTTGGTAATAATCAGCTTGGTAGAATTTTTCTTATTGTTACGAGTCTTCTGCCCTTTAGCCATAATACCGGTACGTGATCTTGGATGTCCACCAGAAGATTTACCTTCACCACCACCCATCGGGTGATCAACCGGGTTCATTGCGACCCCTCTAACTCTTGGACGGCGACCCAACCAGCGCTTTCGACCGGCTTTTCCCAGTACTTGTAATCCATGATCAGGATTTGAAGTAGTACCAATAGTAGCACGACAAGTAGACAAAATTCGGCGAACTTCACCAGAAGGTAATTTTACTACTACATATTTTCCTTCACGTCCCATCAATTGTCCATATGTGCCAGCACTTCTTGCTAAAGCTGCTCCACGACCTGGTTGTAACTCAATGGCATGAATAACTGCTCCAAAAGGAATTTTTTCCAGTAACATTGTGTTACCTGTTTCGGGAGTAGCATCGGGACCAGAGACTATCTTGTCACCAACCTTTAATCCGTCGGGCGCGATAATATAAGCCTTGTGTCCATCTGCATAAAACAACAGTGCGATAAAAGCAGTACGATTCGGATCATATTCGATTGACTTAACCGTAGCAGGAATTCCATCCTTATCACGTTTAAAATCAATAACACGATACTTCTTTTTGTGTCCACCACCACGGTTTCGCGTGGTCATTTTACCCGTACGGTTACGACCACCTGTTCTTGATATTGGAGCTAGTAAGCTTTTTTCCGGTTTATCAGTAGTGATAGCCGAATAAGTATTTCCTACTCTAAAACGCGTACCCGGTGTAACGGGACTATACTTTTTAACTGGCATTTCTTAAAAATTTATCAGTTCAATCCTCTGAGAGGCGTATCTAAATTAAGTTTATACTTCGCCGAAGAAATCAATATCTTCACCATCTGCAACCGTAATGATTGCTTTCTTGAAAGAAGAACTTCTACCTCGTACCACACCGGAGCGAGTATTTCGGGATTTAGCTTTTCCAGGCATGGTGAGTGTGTTGACAGATGTCACGTTAACACTGTACATTTTTTCGACTGCTTTTCTGATTTCGATCTTGTTAGAAGATTTATCAACCAAAAAGCTATACTGACCACGATCTTCTGTTAGTCGCTCGGACTTTTCAGTAATAATGGGTTTGATTAAAATACTATTCTTTGCCATAATCTTATTATTTAGCGAAGGTTGCTTTAATTTGCTCAATAGCACCTTCTGAAAGGACCAAAGTTTGAGCTTTAACAATTTCGTATGTGTTCAGATCCGAAGCACGAGTCACAGATGCTTTAGGAAGGTTGCGACTAGAGAGGTGTAAATTTTTCTCCATTTCTCCAGTAACCAATACTGCTTTTTTATCAGCAATATTCAGCTTGTCTAAAATTCCTCTGAACTGTTTTGTCTTTGGTGCATCGAAGGTAAAATCTTCTACCACTACGATATTTCCCTGAGCCTGTTTGTCAGACAAAGCAGACTTTCTGGCGATTGCGCGAACCTTCTTATTCACTTTCATGTCATAAGTTCTTGGACGAGGTCCAAAAGCTCTACCACCACCACGGAACAACGGATTTTTGATATCACCCGCTCGGGCTGTACCCGTTCCCTTTTGACGTTTAATCTTTCGGGTTGAACCTTTCACTTCACCACGTTCTTTGGCTTTGTGTGTTCCCTGACGCTTGTTAGCCAGGTGCAACTTTACCGCAAGGTAAACCGCGTGCTCGTTAGGCTCTACTCCGAAGATATCTTCAGGAAGATCTACTTGCTTGCCAGTTGACTGGCCATCTATATTGATTATATCGATTTTCATTGCTGAATTACTTTTCAATGATTACGAATGCACCCTTATGACCCGGTACTGCACCTTTGATCAGGATAATGTTTTTTTCTGGGAAGATTTTTACAACTTCCAAATTTTCGGCAGTAATACGTTTACCACCCATACGACCAGCCATTCTCATTCCTTTAAATACTTTTGCAGGATAAGAAGCGGCACCGATAGAACCAGGAGCACGCTGTCGGTTGTGTTGACCGTGAGTAGCATCATTTACACCACGGAAATTGTGGCGCTTTACTACTCCCTGAAAACCTTTACCTTTAGAAGTACCTACTACGCTTACTTTATCTCCTTCCTGGAAAACCTCCCAAGCTTCGATAATATCACCGATTGCCTTGGCAACTGGATCAGCAGTGTTGCCTTCCTCATCGGTCATACCATTTAAGGCATCTAAATCAAAATCACGGAATTCGACTACTTTACGTTTTGGAGCAGTTTTGGCATTTTCAAAATGACCAATCATGGCTTTCGTAGAATTTTTGGCTTTAACTTCGCCAAATCCTAACTGTAAAGAATTGTATCCGTCTTTGCTATCTTCCGTTTTTACCTGGGTGATAACGCAGGGACCTGCTTCAATGACTGTGCAGGCGAGGTTGTTTCCAGCATCATCGAAGACACTGGTCATACCTATTTTTTTACCTATTATACCGTTCACAACAATATGATTTTATGTATAAATAATATACAGAACAATAGTATCTGTCAACTACAATGCAGTTGATGCCACTAAGAATCCGCGAAGATACTTAATTTTAGATACTTTTAAGCTAAAAATAGCTCGTTCAGTACTGGTACACTTTTTTTATAATTGAGGGCTATAGAATAACACCTCGTTAATTATCTTTTCCTTGAAAGTTTATGTCAACTTTACCTGTATATCTACACCACTGGGTAATTCCAGCTTTGATAATGCGTCTACGGTTTTCTGCGTAGGCGTGTAGATTTCGATTAATCTCTTGTGGGTGCGTAACTGAAACTGCTCGCGAGATTTCTTGTTGACGTGCGGGGACCGCAGTACAGTGAAGATTTTTTTCTCGGTTGGCAGCGGAATCGGTCCAGTCACTACAGCTCCACTATTTCTTACGGTCTTAACAATTTTCTCAGTTGACTTGTCAACTAAATTGTGGTCGTAGGATCGGAGTTTGATTCTGATTTTTTGATTCATTACCCTGTTGGATGTTAAATAAAATTATAATGGTTGCCGGTAGACCGGAATCGACCGGCAACATTTCTTTTCAATTAATAGTAGAGGCAATTAATTATGAATTAACCTCACCTTTTGCTTTTTCGATTACATCTTCCGCAACACTTTTAGGAGCGGGTTCGTAGCTTTGAAATTCCATAGTGGAAGAAGCACGACCGGATGTAATGGTTCTTAAAGTAGTTACATAACCAAACATTTCTGCTAAAGGCACCGTTGCTTTGATCGCTACTGCACCACCGGGACGTGGTTCTTGTCCTGTAGGAATTCCTCGACGACGGTTAAGGTCACCGATAACGGGTCCAACATAATCTTCAGGTGTAACGATCTCCAGTTTCATGATTGGCTCTAGTAAAACAGGCTTTGCTTTGTGAGCTGCCGCCTTGAAACCTTCCTTTGCACAAAGTTCGAATGCGATTGGTTTAGAATCCACCTGGTGAATAGAGCCATCATAAACGCGCACTTTCATGCTATCAATATTATATCCTGCCAGAATACCATTCTTCATCATGGCTTTGAAACCCTTCTCTGTAGGTGGTAATAATTCCTTGGGAATAGCTCCACCAGTAATAGCATTAACGAATTGTAACTGAACTTTTCCGTTCTTGAAATCTTCGCTATCGAGGAATTCCTGATCGGCAGGTCCTAATTCAAACTGAATATCAGCGAAAAGACCAGAACCACCCGTCTGCTTTTTCAAACGTTCCCGGTGATCAACCGTAACCGTAAGTGCCTCTTTATAATTAACCTGAGGCGCCCCCTGATTACATTCTACTTTAAATTCTCTTTTCAGACGATCCACAATAATTTCGAGGTGTAATTCTCCCATACCGCTAATTACGGTCTGGTTGGTATCCTCGTCGTATCGTACTTTAAAAGTAGGATCTTCTTCAGCAAGCTTACCGAGTGCCATTCCTAATTTTTCAACATCACTTTGAGTTTTTGGCTCAATTGCGATACCAATTACAGGATCAGGGAAAGTCATACTTTCCAAAATGATTGGACTTTTTAGATCACAAAGTGTATCTCCGGTACGAATATCTTTAAAACCAACACCCGCAGCGATATCACCCGCCTCTACTCTATCTACTGGATTTTGCTTATTAGCGTGCATCTGATAGATACGTGAAATACGCTCTTTATTATCTGAACGCGTATTTAGAACATAAGAACCTGCATCCAAAGAACCACTATATACACGGAAGAATGCCAGGCGACCTACGAAAGGATCCGTAGCAATCTTAAATGCTAAAGCAGCAAATGGTTCCTCTGCGTTTGGTTTACGCTGAATTTCTTTTTCTGTATTTGGATCTATTCCCGTTACAGCTTCGATATCCATAGGAGAAGGCAAGAAAGTACAAACTGCATCCAATAATGCCTGTACACCTTTATTTTTAAAAGCAGAACCACACATCATAGGACAAATAGTCATATCAATGGTCGCGGCACGAATTGCAGCACGCATTTCATCCAGTGTAATTGAATCCGGATCTTCAAAAAATTTCTCCAACAACTTATCATCATATTCGGCGATAGCCTCAACGAGTTCGGCACGAGAAGTTTTAACAATTTCGACCAAATCTTCAGGAATTGGAATTTCCTTAAATGTCATTCCCTGTGTTTCATCATCCCAAATGATGGCCTTATTAGTCATCAAGTCAACAACTCCACGAAAAGCTTCTTCTGCACCGATAGGAATCTGTAAAGGGATTGCATTTGCTCCTAATTTATTACGAACATCCTTAACAACAGCGAAGAAATCAGCACCCGTACGATCCATTTTATTGACAAATCCAATACGGGGTACTTTATAACGATTGGCCTGACGCCAAACAGTTTCAGATTGCGGTTCTACCCCGGATACGGCGCAAAATAAAGCAACTGTACCATCTAGTACACGTAAAGAACGCTCTACCTCTACCGTAAAGTCAACGTGACCCGGTGTATCAATAATATTGACCGTATACATTTGATCTTCCCACTTCCATTCTGTCTTGGTAGCAGCAGAAGTAATCGTAATACCTCTTTCCTGTTCTTGCTCCATCCAATCCATGGTAGCAGCACCATCGTGTACTTCACCAATCTTGTGACTCAACCCGGTGTAATAAAGAATACGTTCCGTAGTTGTCGTTTTACCGGCATCAATGTGAGCGGCAATACCAATATTTCTCGTAAATCTAAGATCTCTAGCCATAATTCTTTTTGTCTATAGGATAATAAAGTGTTAATGAATCTGTTATTAAACTTTAAAGTGTGCAAAAGCCCGGTTAGATTCCGCCATTTTATGCGTATCTTCCTTACGTTTTACCGCTGCACCTTCCCCTTTGCTTGCTGCGACCAGCTCGGCTGCCATTTTCTCGGCAAATCCTTTTCCACTACGGGAACGAGCAAATCGAATCAACCATTTCATTCCGATAGAAATTTTACGCTTGGCGCGAATTTCAGTTGGAATCTGGAAAGTAGCACCACCGATTCTTCGGCTACGTACTTCTACTTGAGGCATTGCATTATTTAAAGCTTTCTTCCAAACAGCATGTTCATCTTCATTAGTTTTCTCCTTCACGATGTCCATCGCCTCGTAGAATACAGTGAGTGCAGTACTTTTCTTACCGGACAACATCATGTTGTTCACAAACTGTGTTACCAATGGATCTCCGAAACGAGGATCAGGGGCAATATGTCTTACTTTAGGTTTTCTTTTACGCATGAGCTAAACGTGATTTCTGATAACTAATTTTATTATTTCTTTGGACGTTTTGTTCCATATTTTGAGCGACTCTGCAGACGGTCCGTTACACCAGCAGTATCTAATGCTCCACGTACCACAGTGTAACGTACACCAGGTAAATCTTTTACACGACCTCCGCGAATCAGTACGATGGAGTGTTCCTGAAGATTATGACCTTCACCAGGAATATAGGCGATTACCTCAATTCCGTTGGTGAGACGAACTTTAGCTACTTTACGCAGGGCAGAATTCGGCTTCTTAGGAGTAGTAGTATATACTCTCGTACAAACACCTCGTTTTTGAGGGCATGAATCGAGGGCACGAGACTTACTGGCTTCTACAATTTTCTTTCTGCCTTTACGAACAAGTTGATTAATAGTCGGCATACGATCTAATCTTTTCTATTTAATAAATTTTAAACACCTATTTCAAAATAAGGTGTAAATTGTGTTTTTTTTGAAGAAAATAGCTTTTTTTATCATTATCATCATCCACCGTCTCCAAAACGAATGCAAAGATAAGACTATTTAGGAGAAATTCAAAAGAGAAGTTACATTTATTTTTCAGCAATATAAATAAAGGTTTTAAACGTCCATTATGAAAGAGATTAAAGTTAGAAAAGCAAGTAAAAATGACTTAAAAGCAATTTATAATTTAGTGAAAGAACTTGCGATCTACGAAAAGGAACCTGAAGCGGTAACTGCGACGCTGGAAGATTATCAAATTGACTTTATGGAAGGTATATTTGAAGCAAATGTGGCGCTGGAAGGTGAAAAAATTATCGGAACCACTATATATTATATGAGTTATTCCACCTGGAAAGGAAGAATGTTATATCTGGAAGACTTTGTTGTAAAGGAAAGTTATCGTCAAAAAGGCGTTGGTCAGCTCCTTTTTGATGCGTTTCTAGCGATTGCCAAAGAAAAAAAAGCAGTCATGGTCAAATGGCAGGTGTTGGACTGGAACGAACCAGCAATAAATTTTTACAAGCGAAATAACGCTATTATTGAAAAAAACTGGTGGTCTGTGAAATTATTTTTAGAGAAATGAATAATAAGGGATGAGAAATATTGGCAAAGAACTTTTACGCATCATCCCTAATAATCTACAGGTTTTGAACTAAATTTTGAAATTAGCGTTTATTTTTATATTTTAGTATATTCAAAAAATGATAATAGTGGCTATTGCCAAAAAGATATAGTGTTTCATAGTGTGAGGGGTAACCATTAATGTGGTTGCTCCTTTTTTATATTTCCCTCATCATCAACTGATTAGCCAAATTCTGTAAGCATATTTTTCGAGATGCCTCTACTTTAACCTGGTCAAGATGAATAAATGCCTTTTGAAGATAACGCTCCATTAATTCGGTTGCCTGCTCTTGTACCTTCAATTTTTTGTAAATAGCGGTTACTGTTTCGATCTTCCGGGAAGGATTTACTGATTTTTTTAATGCCTCTAACAAATCCAGTCGATCCTGCCCCCTGGCCTGTTCGATAGATTTAAGCAATAGAAAAGTTTTTTTATTTTGTACAATATCCCCTCCTACTTTTTTACCAAATTTTTCGGGGTCTCCAAAAGTGTCCAGGATATCGTCTTGTAGCTGAAAGGCAATACCAATATTTCGACCAAATTCGTATAATTCATTCGCATCTTGCTCACCAGCACCTCCGATCAATGCACCAATCTTAAGACCTCCGGCGATGAGGACAGAAGTTTTCAGTTCAATCATTTTCAGGTAAGCCTCAATTGCCACTGTTTCCCGGGTTTCAAAATTCATATCATATTGCTGTCCTTCACAAACATCAATGGCCAAACGATTAAAAATACGCAGGATAGCCGGTAGCTGCGCAGGTTTTTTTAATTGATTAATGTATTGATAAGTAAGGATTAACATTACATCTCCCGAAAGAATCCCGGCATTTTGTCCATATTTGATATGAACAGTAGGTTTTCCTCGCCGTAGAGGTGCTTCATCCATAATGTCATCGTGAACCAAGCTAAAATTATGAAAAATTTCAATCGAGAGTGCAGCAGGCAAAGCGTGTTCTATCTCTTCGGAAAAAAGATTGGCGCCCATTAGTAGCAATACTGGACGCAACCGTTTTCCCCCCAATTGTAGAATATAATTGACGGGTTCGTATAGTTCTATCGGCGACTGATCAAATAATTCTTTCTTTAAATATTTAAGGAACAGTTCTTGTAAATATTCAACTGAGTGCATAGAGATGGATTTTGACAGCTTCATTAAATGCTGGCAAAGTTAACGATTGAGGTCAGTAAAAAAAACTTAATTGCTGGTAGAGTTTATAACTAAAACATTTGTGTAAAATTCAACTGATACAGAAGATACCATGTAACCTCTTTCTTAAGGCACCGTAACATAATTAAAATATTAACAATATGAATAATCGCCAAAATAATATCACCATTTTATTAATTGAAGATAATCCTGGTGATGTAAGACTCACGCAAGAAGCTTTTAAAGAAGGTCGAAAAAATGTAACGCTTGACGTAGTGATGGACGGAGTAGAAGCTATTAATTACCTGTACAAAAACGGACAATATTCAGATAAAAAGAGTCCGGATTTAATTCTATTGGATTTAAATCTACCAAAAATGGACGGACGGGAAGTTTTGCAAAAAGTAAAAAGCGATGATAATCTGCGTAGAATTCCGGTTATTGTTCTTACAACTTCTGATGCAGACCAGGACATTCTCAAAAGTTATAATTTACATGTAAATTGTTATCTGAATAAACCAGTTGATTTTGATAAATTCTTTGACATTATACAAAAGATTGAGGATTTTTGGCTAACTACAGCTATCCTTCCTTCTATGATTTCTTAAAAAAAACTAAAACAAGACAAGGCATGGCAAGACGCTTGTAGTAAAAGCCTCCACTTTATGAATGTGAATACTACCTTACACCTTCTCCTAATTGAAGATAATCCGGGCGATACCCGACTCGTCAGCAATATGCTGAAGTCCTCTTCTGTGCGCTACGAGTTATATACCGTGCCTACCCTATTTGAAGGAGCAGCAATAATTGAAAATCAGGAAATAACGCTGGCTCTTCTGGACCTTTCGCTTCCGGACTCCACTGGTTTTAAGACGCTCACCTCATTTTTAGAGCGCTGTCCAAAAACGCCGGTCATTGTCATGACTGGAACAAATAACGAATTAATTGGTAATCAGGCGATCAAAGCCGGAGCGATGGACTACCTCGTCAAAGGACAATTTGAAGGTAAACTCCTCGGTCGTTCTATTCGTTATGCCTTACACCGGGTAAAAAATAATAAAAAAATAGAATCTACCGCCCGAGATCTGGCGATTAGTGAAAAACGGTTTGTCGAAGCCCAGGAGATGGCTCATTTTGGCAACTGGGAAATGGATATCGTAAACAATAAAATGCTGTGGGCAGATGAGATTTTCCGCATTTTTGATTTTCCACTCAACAGTATGACTCCTGCCCTTTCTGACTATATTACCTATACCCATCCGGAAGACACACTAAAGGTTCAGAATTTCTTTGAGTTAGCCGCAAAAGATGGGCAACTACACCATCTCACGCACCGAATTATAATAAGAGGCCGTTCGATCAAATACATTTCGATTCAGGCCAAAATGAACTTTGACGAAATTCGTCAGAAACTTTTCCTCTCTGGTACTTTACAGGATATTACCCAACAGAAGATAACCGAAGAGCTGATTATTGAAAAAAATATCAACACCAAAGCCGGCAGAATAAAAGACGAAGCACTGGCAGATATAAGTTTTCACATCCGTACACCGCTCTCTTCGGTTATTAACTTGCTGTACCTTATTGAAAAAACAAATATTTCTCCAGATCAAACAGAGCTGATCGACGGTTTAAAAACCTCAATAGACGATTTGTCCATGATGGTCAATAATCTTATGAACTTTTCAGTGTTGGTTTCTGATAAAATTGAAGCAGAAAAAGAGCGTTTTGACATCCGCGAATTTATGGAGAGTATGAAACGGGTAGTAAAGATGAGAACGGAAAACACAGCTACTGATCTAAACTTTCTGATTGACGAAAGTATGCCCAACAAAGTCATCAGTGATACCAAAAAAATAACGCAGATTTTATACAACTTAATTGATTACCTAATTGCAAAAACAACCTCTCAAAAATCCTTGTTTTTTAAAGCCAGTGCTCAAAAAAGGACTCCAAAAGACTACGACCTGATTTTCACTTTACAGAGTGAGGGTTTGAGATTAGAAGAAGAAGAGATCAAGGATTTGTACGCGGCAGAAAAGATTCTTGAAATTTATAATCCAGAAGAGGACGAAGAAAAGAAGCTAATGATCGGCATGGCCATTGTTAGTAAATTAATTAAAATCATCAATGGTAGTTTATACTTTGAATCCAAGGGGTCATCGGATACGATTTTTCGAGTTACGATCCCGGTAGAAATAGCCAAGCAACCGATCAAAATGCAAGGGGATATTCCTACTTCTCCATTACGTATCTTATTGGTGGAAGATCACTTTTTAAATCAACTAGCCACCAAAAAGGTACTTACCACCTGGTCGGATCAAGTATCTGTAGACATTGCGGACAATGGGCAGATCGCAGTAGAAAAATATCAGAAAACAGATTATGATATCATTCTAATGGATATTCAAATGCCTGTGATGAATGGAATCATTGCTTCCCAAAAAATCAGAGCGACCAGTTCGGTACCAATTTTAGCGCTTACGGCAAATGCTTCTCAACCAGAACAAGAAAAATGTCTATCCGTAGGAATCAATGATTATTTATCAAAACCTTTTAAGCCACAGGAATTGTATAACCGTATCATGGCCATTCTAAATCCAATCGAACACCAAAGTTAGCCGATGCCCATACGAGCCATAAATTTCCAAAAGAATATCCAATTCTATTGAAGGATTTTTTGTTTCTTTGATTATGGAGATATTGAAAGGCTTGATCAGATTGCTAAACAAGCACCGGACTTATTACCGGGATAATATAGGTCTGCCCACCAATAAGGATACTAAAGTATTTAGACTAGTAGAAGGACTGGAAAATGGCACCTACGAAGATGAAGATGCTGCCGCACAAGCCATTTACGGTACCGATGCCAAACATATTAATTTCAAAAGACTCAAATACCGGCTACAAAACAGACTCCTTTACAGTCTGTTGTTAATTGATCCGGAAAAAATATTTAATTCCAAAGTAGATCGGGCCTATTTTATGGTCAATCAGCAGAATACCATCTGCGCTATTTTAGCTCATTTAAGAGAAAATAAGCTAGCCTATCACCTCGCAAAATTAGCACTTCCAAAAGCCAAAATAGCCTTTAATCCATATGCTGGTCTAAACTTATCTTTACTCTTAAGAGTACTTACCGGCAATCGCGGTGACCAGAAAAAATTTCAACAATACAATTCCGAAGTAAAGTATTTTCAAAAATACATAGATACTGAAGTGAACTTAAGTACTATGCAAATTGAATATATGACTTTAATAAAGAATCCAAAAACGGAGGCAGAAGAGACAAAAAAAATGTTGCGCTCTTTTTTAGAGAAAATTGATAAAATGAAGATAGATTATTCTCCTCGTACTATCTACTTTGCTTATTTTATATATTTACATGATCGACTGATTAATCGGGATATTCCAGGTACCATCGAACTTTGTAAAGAAGGGCTAAAACTAATGAAACCTTATAAAAGGCCAGGACTAGAGGCGCTCTTCTACTTTGCCATCCTGGAAGCACACATCTCTCTTAGACAATTTGAAGAAGGCAGATCATTGATTTTTTCCTCTTTAGAAAATAAAGACCCATCACTTAATAATAATCTATCCATTGCCTACTACTACGCCACGCTATGTTTGGTAACTGAAAATTATCAGTACTTAGGAGAGGCACTAGCTTTATTCAAAGAGAAAAAAGTCGAAAAATCATCCAATTCTTTCTTTAAGGAGAATTTCACTATTTTAGAAATGATCTATTATATTGTGGTAACACTTGAAAAAACAGCGGCTACTTTTCCAGTAAAGTCAAAAGTAAGAATTTCAAAATTTATTAACGACCTTCCTGTTTTTTCAAAAGATAAAAAAGGCGCAAATACACTGATTTTATTTGTTCAACTTTTATTGTTGATAATAAAAAAAGATTATGAAAAAATAATTGATCGGGTAGAAAACCTTAAAGCTTATGATCAAAAATATTTAAGAAAAGAAGACAGCTTTCGTATAACTTGTTTTTTAAGAATGATCCTGCTAATTCCCAAGCACAATTTTCATCCCGTTGCAGCTCAAAGACACGCCGCTCCTTATCTTAAAAAGATGGAAGAACATAAGGAAAGTACCTCTAACTGGAAAGAGACTTATATAGAAATGATTCCCTACGAAAATTTCTGGAAACTTTTTATCGAGGCATTGGAAAGAAATAAAAAGTAAATACTTTCTCTCTGTGTTAGGGATGAGAAATAATGCACTGTTTTGATTTATAAATACGTATCCTTGAACGCTTTTCTACTTCAACCCCTAAAAAAACGATCATGAAAAAATTTATCTATCCGTTTATACTCATTCTTGTTATTGGTGCTTGCGATAATACGCCCGATACCGACCTTTTACTCTACAACGGAAATTTTTCTACCATTAATATTACAGAACCCAATGCTACTGCTATCGCCATCACCGATGGTCGAATCAGTGCCGTAGGTGGTGCCGAACTAATAGAGAAATACCAGGGTTCTGCCAAAAAGGCAATCGACCTCAACGGCCAGTTTGCCATGCCGGGTTTTATCGAAGGACACGGCCACTTTAGCAATCTTGGAAAAAGTCTGATTCACCTCAATTTTCTAGCGTCTAAAAACTGGCAGGAAATCGTAAACCAAGTCGCAGCAAAAGCTGCAACGCTTGAACCTGGTGTATGGATCGAAGGTCGTGGCTGGCACCAGGAAAAATGGGATTCTGTATTGGAGCAACAGATTCACGGATACCCGTTTCACGATCAGCTATCTGCGGTCTCTCCAGATAATCCCGTGATTTTATACCACGCGAGTGGTCATGCTTTATTTGCCAATAAGGCTGCCATGGCAACTGCCGGCGTTAGTACAGAAACCGCTAATCCCATGGGGGGAGAAATTATTCGGGACCGGAAAGGCAACGCGATCGGTGTCTTCGAAGAGCGGGCCATGAAAGTAATTTCCGGCAGCTATCAGGATTATTTGACCAAAATTCCGGATAGTGAAAAACTGGAATTATGGGAACAGGGCATCGCACTCGCAGAAAAAGAATGTCTTGCTAAAGGGATCACTTCTTTTCAGGATGCAGGTAGTAGTTTTGTAGAAATAGAACGATATAAAAAAATGGCCGAAAATGGTGAACTGGACGTACGCCTTTGGGCCATGGTTCGGCACAGTTATGATGAAATGAAAGATGGAAAGCTGGCTAAATTTCCCATCATCAATGCAGGAAAAAACTTCTTTTCTGTCCGGGCTATCAAAACGGAAGTAGATGGTGCACTCGGATCTTTTGGTGCGTGGCTGCTCCGACCTTACGCGGACAAACCCAATTTTACGGGTCAGAATACCACAACCATCGAAGAAGTAGAAAATATTGCGGCCCTCGCTGTCAAGCATGATCTGCAGTTATGTGTACACGCCATCGGGGATCGCGCCAACCGGGAGGTACTCGATATCTTTGAAAACCTTTTACCCAATCATCCCAAAAAAGATAAATGGCGCTGGCGCATTGAACATGCACAACACCTTGATCCGACGGATATTCCCCGGTTTAAAACCATGGGGGTGATCGCTTCGATGCAAGGTATTCATTGTACCTCGGATGCTCCTTTTGTAGTAAGTCGGTTGGGTATTGAAAGATCCCAACAAGGTGCTTATCCCTGGCGAAGTTTACTAGATGCGGGAGTCGTGGTGGCCAACGGAACGGATGCGCCGGTTGAGGATGTTAGTGCACTGGCAAGTATTTATGCTTCGGTTACCCGAAAACGACAAGATACGGGAATGGAATTTTTTCCTGAACAAAGTATGACCCGGGAAGAGGCACTTTATTCTTATACTTTAGGAAATGCTTACGCCGCTTTTGAGGAGGAGAGTAAGGGAAGTCTGGAGGTTGGAAAGCTGGGAGATATCGTGGTTTTGTCTAACGACTTGTTGACTTGTGCGGCGGATGCTATTCCCTCGACGGAGGTGGTAATGACGATTGTGGGAGGGGAGGTTAAATTTGAAAGGTAAGCGCAAACCAATATCCAATATTAAAGATCCAATATTGGATATTGATTTTGCAAAAGCCCTCCTACCCCTTCTTCGGTATCTCGTATTTACCGTCCAGAATTTGCTGGATACGATTATTAATATCCTGGTAATGAAAATTAGAAATGGCCGCTCCACCATTGGTACGCGATCCAATCAGTTGTTTAATTTCTGTAAGCGTTCCGAAAGCGACGGCACGAATATCCGTCTGATCTATCTCATTATCTTTACTTGCCAACACTTCTCCCATCTTATCCACAAATGCTCTTTGTAAATTTCGTTGGTACAGGTCAGCAGCACCGTTGTTCCAGATTCCGCTTTTTAAATCACTAAACAGATCAGTAATTGTATAAGTATTGTTTCCTTCGAGTGCCGTAGATTCTACCAATCGGTTTAGTCGGTCCGGCACCAATAATCGATTCATTACACTGGATTGTAATCGCAACATTCGTTCGGTCGCACCGTCGGATTCAATGCGTTGTAAAATATTCTTGTCCAATAACCACCTCGGTGTTTGAAAAATATTTTCATTCAAATATTTCATAGCCGCCACCTGCTTAGTCCTTTCAACCGGCGTATAAATTACACCTTCTTCGTCGGCTGTTTTTTGAAAATTATAAACCCCTCCAATAGTCGTCGCCACGTGTCGAAGATATTTTCCTAATTGTCCATAAACAGAATTGTATACTTCCTCCAGTTCATCGTAATTTTCTCCATCTTCTTTCATCCAGGAGACCAGTTGTGGTACCATCAGTTTTAAATTATTGGTACCATACGTAGCAGACTTTACGGGATCATCGCCCAAATCTTCCGTCTGTGCCGTTGGATCAGCAGGGTCTCTGGTTTGGCGACCAAAACGCATAGCGGGATCGTCCGCTCTTTCCTTGATCCACTTGTTGAGCGTCGGTTTTTCAGCTTCCGCAGAATTTGCATCTGGTATCAATTTATATCCATATATAATCGACCATTCGTCATATTCTCCAACTCTTGGAAATAAATTGGTGACGCCGTCACCTGGCTGTGCGATGTGATTAAAACGCGCATAATCCATGATCGACGGTGCGGTTCCGTGGCTTGCCGTAAAAGTAGGGGATCGTAAAGAATCCACCGGATAGGCAACACTCGATCCCATATTGTGGGGTAATCCGAGGGTGTGTCCGACTTCGTGCGCCGCGACAAATCGAATTAACTCTCCCATAAGTTCCCGGTCAAAAGTAACTTTTCGGGCATTGGCATCAACGGCAGCAGTTTGCGTCAAATACCAGTTGCGCAACAGTTTCATAATATTATGGTACCAGAGAATATCACTTTCGAGAATCTCTCCCGTCCGCGGATCGTGTACGTGAGGACCTTGCGCGTTTTGAATTTCGGTCGTGATATAACGGATGACCGAGTAGCGCACGTCTTCCGGACTCCAATCCGGATCTTCTTCTTTCGATGGTGGATCTTTGGCAATAATAGCATTCTTAAAACCTGCTTTTTCGAAGGCGGGTTGCCAGTCTTCGATTCCTTGTTTGATATAAGTACGCCAAACTTCGGGCATTGCCGGATCGACGTAATAAACAATTTGCTTGGCAGGTTCTACCAATTGACCCGCTGCGTAAGCTGCTGCATCTTCAGGTTTAGGTTCGAGTTTCCAGCGGGTAATAAAGCGTTTATTGGCTGCTTTGAGATCACCGTTGCCGTAGTCGGTTTGTTCTACGCCAAAATATCCAACACGAGCATCTGCGTAACGTGGTTGCATCGGAATTTCTGGGAGCTTAACAAAAGACTGGTTCATCTCTACCGAAAGAGTTCCGGTCAGTTGGTTGTCGGGTAATTTTTTTCCTTTATAAGTTAGAATATGACGCACTTCTACGTTTTCTGGAAAACTTTTAATGCCGCTGATCAGACTCCGTTTGTCATCTAATCCGCCAATTTCAAATCGTTTACGGTCTCTTGAACCAAGCGCACCAATCATGGCGATGTCTTTCGTAAAAAGTTCGTCCACATTGATGACGGCAGCGGAAGAGTCGTCGTTGGTCACTTCTATATCGAAAGTCATAATGACCGGTTCAAAATTATTTTTCCGCAAAGATTGATAAATCGGTTTTTCAAAAGTAGCCGTGCTATTATAACTGACGGAACGAAGCAAGATTTTATCGTCCATCCGTTCCCAACGGATGACTTGCTGCGGACGGGATTTCATACCGGCTCCACCGAAATTTAATCCGCTGACGTGGCCAGAGATCCGGCTAACAACCAGTATCTCTTCGTTGAGTAAATCAAAAGGAAGTTCAAAATAGTATTTGCTATCTACTTTATGAACGGTAAACAGCCCTTCGTCAGTAACCGCATCTTCGGTGATAACCTCACTGTATTTTTTCTTTTTGTCTTTGTCTTTGTCTTTCTTTTTGCCATCAGCCGCGGCTGCGCCCATTTTATCCGTCGCCTTTTTTTGGGTCGCACAACTGGAAAAGAGACTAAAAGAAAGGAAGAGACAGCAGAGGAGTTTGAGGTAAATTTTCATATTAGTATGTTTATTAAAAAATTCAGGGTAAATATACGGATTCAGTTGAGAAATCTAGAATCTGTTTTCGGATAAATAATTTAGACAAGTTTGTTTGTCTTTCGAAATACTTTTATGCTACTGGAATAGCAAAAAAAATGCCGAAGGGTCTTTCGATCCTTCGGCATAACTCCGGTTTTTCGCATTGGTTCGGAGAAAATTATTGTACCACGATTTTTTCTGTTTTAATAAAAATTCCCGCTTCATCTCGGATTTCAAGGAGGTAGATACCTTTAGACCAATTTGCTACGGTCAGGTCCGTTTTACCAGAAAATTGTTGTTGATATACCCTTTGCCCCATCAAATTATATACCGACATTTGATAAACTTCATCGGTCATAGCATCAATCCAAATTCTATCCGTGGCAGGATTTGGGTAAATTTCAAATTGAGCTAGCTTCTGTTGCTCGGTTACAGTACCTTCCTCTGACGAATTAAGATTGGCTACATTACCAATCGTATTATCATCAAAAGCACTTACCATACATCTGGACACATCAATTTTATAAACGGCTTTATTGTCATTATGGGTAGTCTTGTCCAATACTGCAACACGTTTATACCTTGAATAAGTCTCTTGAGTGGTTGGAATATTTAAAAGAGATTCATTATTGTACCCTGTATGAGCTAAACGATAAATATCGTGTACTTCTACCAGTGATCCTTTATCATAATAATTGTACGAGACCTTGCTTTCATCTTCTTGTCCAAAATTCTCAGCGAGTCCAATCGTTCCACCGCCGCTATTATCTCCATAACAAGATTCATTAGCAAAATTACTGTCATCCACATTGATATCAGTTTGACAATCACTTTTAGTAATAGAATATTGATAATTACTTAACGGACCTCCTCCCCAAAAATTACCTTTCATTAAAATGGTACTGGGAGGAATATAATTAGGATCAGTATAACAAATATCAAAGACTGTGACATTATCGTTAAAATTATTATTCTCCAACGTAGCTGAATTACAGGAGACCTGATTTTCTTCTGCATCAATTTCGAGTATTATGTTATCTCCTCTTACTCCAACATTGTTATTCGCAATAGTAGAACAACGACATTTTCCGACTGCTAGATACCAATCTGCGGTAGAATTTCCATGATATAGTACCCCAACATCATTATATCTAATATTCGCCCCATTTTGAAGCGTCATGTTTGAACTATTCGCTCTTACTCCAAAATTTTTAAACCTTCTAACTGCCGTATTATTGAGTAAAGCACTTCTGATGCCTATCATTTCAATTCCAACTAATCCTAAATTATTTCCACTAATAAAATTATTTGTGAAAATTGCTCTTGAAATTTCACTTATATATATTCCCGTTTCAAGTAAATATTGCAAGTCATTATCTGTAAAGAAGACTGCATTTACTGACTCTACGCGAAATCCTTCCGTACAAAATTTCACAATATTATTCTCGAAAATTGGGATAGTAGTAGGACCGATATATCTGGCTCCTGTTAATAAATCAAAAAATTTAGAGCCCTCGATTTCAAACAAAGTATTATTAGAACCCGCTATTGCAGTTGAAGTTCTTGATGATTCTATAGGGGTTGCGGTAATTCCCTTAAATTTTACGTACTGACCTTCCGCAAAAATTTTAGAATCATCCCAATAATGAACAGCACCATTCAATAAATCAAGACTTCGATTTTCAAGATGTATCGTTGTATTTTTTCGTAGCTCTAAAAATCTATTATTAGTATTACCGGCTGAACGTTGTATAACAAATTTACTTCCGACGCCTAAATCAAGGTCGTGCGTTTCATAAAAACTGGCATAGCCATCTCCTGTAAAAGTAAAATCTACATTTTCCTCAGTTTTTAGCGTTCCTTTCATGATAATCACCGATTCTTTTCCGAGTAGTCTAATATTATTTCCTTTTAAATACAATGTTCCTCCTGGTTCAACGACGATACGTGCCTCATCGACTAACGTAACTTCCGCACCACTTTCGATAATCAACGAAGTATTTGCTTTGACAAGCAGTTCACTCCCTTTTCTTAACAACAATCTTGCACCCGAGCTAATCGTCAAGGTACTAGGATTAACAAAGTCATCAAGCACTGGATGCTTTGTACTGCGCTGAGCAGTTCCACTTACATCCAATGTAATTTTATTATTTGCTTTAAGGTCCAAATCGTAGCTATTATCCTCCGTTATATCTGGTAAAACGATGTTGCCCGTCCAGCGAACATCCTCATTTATTGCCGTTTGCTTATACTTTACCTCTACTAGCGACTGTGGCCCATTGGTAAGAATTTCCACGGAGAGACCGTTCAGGTAATAAGCAGCATTTTGTCCGGTTCCGGAATTATATTCAGCCATATTAACAATGGTAGGATTCGTACCCATACTTAATTTATCGCCAGCGAGAAAGGCGGTCGATTCGACACCTCCGCTTACTCCCCACTAACGGTACGTATGATCAAATACACCATTGATTTCTTCACGAGCAATAACTTCGAATTCGTTTCTTACGGAACTAACACACTGGTTGTTATTTGGACCAACACCACCACAACCTCCAGCGTTGACATTCCCACAAAATAATATTTCCTCATCTGTACAGTTA
>ENA-ORXR01001012-ORXR01001012.1-marine-metagenome-genome-assembly--contig:-NODE-1012-length-32125-cov-5.531827_pt1 | contig 32125 bp, 20 predicted proteins | sample MGYA00237866_ERZ511479 | MGnify/ENA metagenome assembly ERZ511479
TGTTTTTCAACTCGTTATACACAAAAACTACCTACTCAAAATTTCTTAATCTATTTAATCCTCGTTCCTAAGGAATGTTGACAAAATAAATTAAAATCAATATAAAATGAAAAAACCATTAGTAGCTCCCCTGGATCGGAACGCCAATAAAGAAACTGCGGAGATGGCAGATTTTTATCAAGAGACCTTGGGTTTTACGCCAAACAGTTTGTTTACCATGATGCATCGACCAAGAATTGCTTATGCTTTTATGGAGATGAATAAAGCGGTCATGGAAAATAAAGGACGGGTCACAAGTGGTCTTAAAAGATTACTGGCCTATTTATCCAGTATGACGGCGGGCTGTCGTTACTGTGAGGCGCATGCGATTCGAGCGGCAGAGCGGTACGGCTCCGAGCAGGATAAAATCAATCATATTTGGGAATATAAAACCTATCCTGCATTTAGTGATGCGGAACGGGTGGTTTTTGATTTTGCGATTGCGGCGTCTTCAGTTCCCAACGCGGTGACGGATGAGATTGCGGAGAACTTGCGCCAACATTGGGACGAAGGCGAGATCGTGGAGATTCTGGGAGTGGTTGCTTTATTTGGTTACCTCAATCGCTGGAACGATAGTATGGGCACGCAACTGGAAGAACCGGCGGCGGCGGATGGAGCAAAGTTTTTGGGCGGGAAGGGCTGGAATCGGGGTAAGCATGGGTATTAGTTTTTTTTTAGTTTGGGCTGAAATGGAATTTATCAAAAACAGGGGAATAATTAAAGACACATAAATGCGCTTGAAGCCCATGCGAGTGTTGAACTTAGGATTATTTTAGAATATTTTTAAAAAAATTTAAAACATGTCATTAGTAAAATCATTGTTAACCGTAGTTTTTTTATTTAGTCTTTCAATTACTTCTTTCTGTCAGGATGAAGCACAAGTCAAAGATGCGATTGCCGCAATAGCGACAAGCTATACTGGCTGGCAAAATAGCAGTTGTTATTATATGATTCCAGGAGATTATATAAAAGAAGAAACAACAGGAAAGATAGTAGGTCAAAAATTCATTTTCCCAAATAATACCAAAGAATACGAAAAAGTAATCCTTGTAAATGAAGAAGGTGCTTACGCTAAAGCTACCTTAGGTAATAATAATATTTTTCTGGATTGGTCTGGTGATAAAGTAAGTCGAGTATATAACAAACATCTGTCAAGATATGACTATCAATTACAATATAATGCGGACAACAAAGTCACCAAAATGGTTGGTCAAAATGGTCATTTTATAGATATTGTATACGACGGGGACAAGATGACAGAAATGCATACAACTTCTACTTCCAAAGGTAAATCATATACTTCAAACGTAGGCTATATAACTCATAAGCCAGATGGCTTCAGTATGAAGATAGATCAGTACAAAAAAGGTAAACCACAAAAGAAAAAGAATATCAGACAGACCCAGAACTGCTACTGCGAAAAAAAGGCAGATCATAACTACGAGGTATTACACGGCTGGGGACAAAAAGCCCAATATACATTTAACGAAACGGGATTACTAACCGAATCGGAAAAAGTCCATTTAAAGAGTGGTAGAACCCAATATGAAATATATGCTTACACTCCATCAGGAGAAATTCAAAGAAAGGAACTTAGAGTTAAAGAAAACGGCGTATTCAGAGATACCGAGATAATGGTATATAACGAACCTTCGAGTTCAGAAGGACTGGAAGAATGGCAAACCCGAAAAGGGATGTTCAAAATAAATGAAAATAAGGAGCTTGTGTACGAAGCAATTGATACCAAATATCGTGAGAAAGTGAATGGTGTCTGGTCCGGGTGGAAGCGGCGGAATTTTTGCGGAGTAAAATAACTTACGAAATTGAGATCCCGCTCGCCTGATCGCCTTTTTCCACTTTTTTGCCAATCAAATTAATTAGTAAAATTCAAACAACCAAATTTGCCCGTCGAAGTATTTTCGGCGGGTATTTTTTTGCTACTATCAATAATCCTACTCCACCCGACTGTCAACTTCACCATCTCCAAACTTGGTCTGTATCTGATCGCCTTTTTTCACATCTTTCGCCGATCGAATCAATTGCCCTTCTTTCATCGTCAACGAATAGCCCCGCGCCAAAACGGCGGTTGGATCTAACAATCCAACTACTTGTTCAATCTGATTGAGGTCCCGGCTTGCGTGACCTACTTGTTGGGTAATCAGGCGAGGCAATTCTTCGGCCAGATAATCGAGCATACGACCATTCTGTAACAATAAATTTTGCGGTTGAATGCTGAGTATCTGTTCGTATTCGCGGAGCTGTTGTTCTTGAGTAGTTAAGCGATCACCGATGGTTTGCTGAACCCATTGACCGATATTAATGAGTTCGCTTTCGAAGTGTAAATTATTTTCAATAATAAAGGCGGCAACCGCCGTCGGTGTTTTCAAACTTTTATGAGCCACCAAATCGGTCACTGTTTCATCTACTTCGTGTCCGATTCCTGCGAGTACAGGGATAGGACATTGCGCGATTTTTTCACAAAGTGCCAGTTGATCAAATGCCATTAAATCCAGTCGTGCGCCCCCACCCCGCGTCAAGACCACACAATCATACAGATCGGGCCGCAAAGCCACTTTTTCTAATTGACTGGTAATTTCCGCCACGGCATTTTGTCCTTGTACCGCAGCCGGAAGTAGCGTACTATGAAATTTATAACCGTACGCATTTACCATTAGTTGTTCCTGATAATCTTTGTATCCGGCGGCGGTGGCCGAACTGATAACGGCAATGCGCTGGATCACTTTTGGAAGCAATAATTCCCGGTTACGCGTGAGGAGTCCCCGACTGTGTAAGCTGGCAATCGTTTCCTGGCGCTGTTGTTCCAGTTTACCCATCGTGTAGACGGGATCGATATCTATGATGGTTAATTTAAGGCCATAACGTTCGTGAAAATCGACAGTCACTTTGAGCATCACAGTAATCCCGTTTTGCAAAAGACTATCCATGTTCTTCCCGATTTTCCGACGGAGACTGCGGTAGCTGCGTTGCCACATAACCGCTTCCGACTGCGCGATGATGGCTCCGTCGGTCTCGTCTTTTTCAATTAAATTAAAATAATGATGCCCTCGGGATTCGTTTACTTGTGCGATTTCACAGGAGATCCACAGGCCGGCTGGAAAGTTAAGCGCGACGATTCTACGGATGTATTCGTTGAGTTCAAAAAGGGAGTAGTGATCCATGAGGGAATTAGAATTAGAAGTCAGCTTAAGATGTTATTTGCTTTTCTGAGAGATAGAAACAATTGATCGTATTTCGAGTTATTCTTCTTCGTCATCAAATAAATCTGCTTCGTCTATTTGGTCGACCAGTCTAAGTACCCAGTCAATTACTTTGGGACTTAAATATTTGGCGATACCCGCTTTACGTTGCGCTGTTTTTAGAATCTTGATATTTTTATAGCCTATTTTTTGTTCCTCTCCCAGGTCGATATATTCTTGCCAGTCATCAGCGGTATGCATGTTGAATTGTCCACGCATGATGTCCAGGTCGGTGGGGTCTTGGAGGTCGTATTTTGCCATTTTTGTTTTTTTGTTTTTGGATGAATGATGACACACTTAACGGCATGGTCTCGCGGATTTGGCGATAGTCAATCTGACATGATCATCTCTTGTTATACCGTCGTGTCTTATTCTTCTCCGTTGATGTTTATATATGCGTAACACTTAAACTCATCATCATTTTTTTGATCATATCTTGTCATATTACAAAATAGCTCTTCATTAGGATTATCGTTTTTTATGCATGAAGCACATAGAGAAGGTTTAGAGATCAAATCCATATTTATTTGGCTTCCATCATCATCATAAAAACCATTAATTTGAGAGTCTTCTTTATATTCATCTATATTTTTGGTTGATTCTAAATTAACTTCCTTCCTAATTGCTGATCCGATTTCGAAATCTTGATTTGGTTGACTTTCTCCTGTAATACAACTAAAACAATTATTTCCAATCGAAGCAGAACCAATTACCCAAATATCATTTCCGCAATTGCACTTTATTCCTTTTTGATAATCAGATAAAGCATTATTGAGACGATCCCTTAAATCTTTTTCATTCTCACTTGGATTGATTTCAATATGTTTCTTTACATACTCATTAATAGTGATAGGTATAAATGACATTTTTTTTAATTTTATACCGCTCGACCCTCCATTTCCTACAAACTCCAAATCCCTCAAGTTAAGACGCTCGTTTAGACGTCCTCGTCTAGATACGGGCTTGCGGTGCTAAATATTCTGCTACTAACTTACGATAGTTAAAAGTAATAAAGTTTAAGCACATTTTATTTAGTGGCTTGTATCTAATAAATTTTTTTTGCTTACAAAAGAAGGTATTCGGCATACCAATTTACGATATTCTTTCAATATAATATCGTATCTGGAATGACGTATCTGGACGAGGACGTCCAAACTAGCGGTCAGAATGGATGCTGTATTGTGCCAGCGAAAATCATCTTTTAAAAATCCAGATCAATAGATCTTACAGCAACAAGCAAACAAAAAAAGCCTCTCCACAATTACTCGCAGAAAGGCTTCAAACTATTTAAACTATAGATTCTTTATCTCAAAAAATTATTCACTTTTATCTATTTCACTGGCTCCCCGAAAAACCAAACCTTCGCCAAAAGAATCAATCACCACTTTGGATTTTGGTTCAATTTCATTCAACAATAGTTTTTTAGATAAAGTATTTAAAACCTTTCGCTGAATCACGCGCTTGATTGGACGTGCCCCAAATTGCGGATCAAATCCTGCTTCGGATAAATAGTCCTTTGCTTGTTGGGTAAATTCCAGTTCAATCTCATGCTTGGCCAGCAGTGTACGTTTGACCCCTTCTAAATGTATTTCTACAATCTGCTGAATATGCTTGCTAGTCAATGGTTCAAACATCACCACCTCATCAATTCGATTTAAAAACTCCGGACGAACCGTGTGCTTTAGCCGGTTATATACCAGGGTCTGTGTTTTCGACATTACTTCCTCAAAATTATTTTCACCCATCTGATCAAATTGATCCTGAATAATATCCGAACCAATATTGGAGGTCATAATAATAATCGTGTTTTTAAAGTTGACCGTTCGACCTTTGCTATCCGTCAGATGTCCATCGTCTAATACTTGTAATAAAGTATTAAAAACATCCGGATGCGCTTTTTCGATCTCGTCCAATAGTACAACGGAGTAAGGTTTGCGGCGTACCGCTTCTGTCAACTGTCCACCCTCGTCGTACCCCACGTAGCCCGGAGGCGCACCAATCAATCTGGACACTGCGTGTTTTTCCTGATATTCACTCATATCAATTCGGGTCAACAGACTTTCGTCATTAAATAAATATTCGGCAATTGCCTTGGCCAGCTCGGTCTTACCGACACCCGTCGTTCCCAAAAAGAGGAATGAACCAATGGGTCTTTTATCATCCGACAATCCCGTACGACTTCTACGGATCGCATCCGACACCAGGCTGATCGCTTCGTCCTGACCTACCACGCGCTTGTGCAATTCATCTTCCAGGTAAACCAGTTTTTCCCGCTCCGACTTTAACATCCGAGTCACGGGTACCCCCGTCCACTTGCTCACAATCTGCGCGATATCTTCCGCGTCCACCTCTTCTTTCAACATCAAGTCTCCGTTTTCCTGCATCTCTTGCAAACGAGTCTGGTGATCGCGCATCTGTTGCTCCAGTTCTGGAATTCGACCATACCGAATTTCGGCAGCCTCACTAAATCGACCTTCTCGTTCAGCACGCATTCCTTCCTGACGAAGTTGCTCGATTTGCTCCTTCGCCTGCTGAAATCCAAGTACTACTTCCCGCTCACTTTCCCAGCGAGCCTTGAGCGCGTTGCGTTCCTCTTCCAGGTTGGCGAGCGTCTCGTTCAGGATTTCAATTTTTCCTGTTTCATGCTCGCGCTTCATTGCCTCTCGCTCTATTTCCACCTGGCGAATCTTTCTTTCTATTTCGTCCAATGCTTCCGGCATGGAATTCATTTCCATCCGTAATCTAGCCGCCGCTTCGTCAATCAAATCAATCGCCTTGTCCGGTAAAAAGCGATCCGCAATATATCGCGTTGATAATTGCACCGCTGCCACAATTGCTTCGTCGCGAATATTTATTTTGTGGTGTGACTCGTACCGTTCCTTCAATCCACGAAGAATACTAATCGCGTCTTCTTCCCCCGGCTCGGCAACCATTACATTTTGAAAACGACGTTCCAGTGCCTTATCTGATTCAAAATATTTCTGGTATTCATTTAAGGTTGTGGCACCAATCGCCCGGAGTTCACCCCGCGCCAAAGCAGGCTTTAGAATATTTGCCGCATCCATTGCGCCCTGTCCTTTTCCGGCACCGACTAAAGTATGAATCTCATCAATAAATAAAAACAGATTACCTTCTGCTGCCACTACTTCCTTTACTACTGCCTTTAATCGTTCCTCAAATTCTCCCTGGTATTTTGCCCCGGCAATCAAAGCTCCCATATCCAGCGCATAAATTTCTTTATCCTGCAAATCTTCGGGAACATCTCCATTGACGATTCGATTGGCCAATCCTTCGATAATAGCCGTCTTTCCAACACCAGGCTCACCGATTAAAATTGGATTGTTTTTCGTACGTCGTGCCAGTATATGTAAGACCCGACGAATTTCTTCATCCCGACCGATCACCGGATCAAGTTTACCGGCCTTGGCTTTTTCGTTTAGATTAACCGCATATTTTTTCAACGCATTGTAAGAATCCTCCGCACTATGCGTCACCACTTTTCGTCCTTTTCGCAATTCGGTAATCGCCGTTTTCAATCCTTCCTTGGTTACCCCGCTGTCTTTCAACAATTGCGCTACGGGATCTGAAATTTCGATCATGGCCATTAATAAATGTTCGATAGAAACATATTCATCGCCCATGTCTTTTAGATGCCCGGTAGCCCGTGTCAATAAATCACCTACCGAACGTGCCGCGTAAGGTTGCCCTCCGCTTACTTTCGGATAGCCTTTCACAATCGCGTCCGTAGCCTGCGTAACGGCAGCCATGTTGACTCCCATTTTCTTTAAAACAAAGGGAGTGACATGTTCGTCCACTTCCAGTATTCCCTTGAGGACATGCCCAGCCTCAATGGCCTGCTGTCCGTTTTGGGTCGCCAGTAGTTGTGCACGTTGTAGCACTTCTTGTGACTTGATGGTTAGATTATTAAAATTCATTGTTTATTATTTTATCTATTATAGTAATATAGTAATTTGAGAAATGGCATTTAGTTCATCATCTTTTTTAAAATGCCAGACAACTATTTATTAATCAAAGCATGTTCCATGCGCCTTTTTACGCCAGATATGGTTATTTATCTAAAAATCGAATGCCATTTTGACAAAAAATACAGAAACAACCTGACATAAAGACTGTTTCATACATTTCTATTTTTGAAAATTATAAATACGCGTATAAAAATTTGAGTAATTTTGGGATGATGAATTATTTCTCTTCTAACTGCTCCAAAAAAATAAAATGCGATCTTCTTCATTTATGTATCTATTGCTCTTAGGAGTTCTCATCATTCTTTCCAGCTGTTCTACCACGTCCCGTTCAGCGGGCACGACTACTCAACTGACCAACCGTTTTGATGGAATCCAAAATGAGTTAATCATGTCTGCGGATACGCTCACGCCGATGCGGGTTTGGAAAATCACCAATACGACCGATTCTATTTTATTGAGAAAAAATTCTGAGCAAGTAATTCCCAATCCGAATGATCCGGTACTCGATCATTTTATAAAAAGACTGCTCGTTACCGTGCGTGATAGTATGTCGCTTGGTGTTGGTATTGCTGCCCCACAAGTAGGTATTTTAAAAAATATTATCTGGGTACAACGATTTGATAAAGAAGGTTTTCCCTTTGAAGTGTATCTCAATCCGGTCATCAAAAAGTATACAGAAAAAAAACAGGATTGTCCCGAAGGATGTTTGTCCATTCCAGACCGTCGGGGTACAACTACTAATCGCGCTTACGCCATTCTATTGGAATATGATAAGATGGATGGGTCGCACCAAGTCGAAATGATCGAGGATTTTACGGCGGTTATTTTTCAGCATGAGATTGATCATTTGCACGGGATTTTATTTTTGGATCATTTGGCGAAAGAGTCTAAACAATAAAAACTTATTTATTGCAATTTTAATATTTTAAAAACCGCTGATACTAAAAGTACCAGCGGTTTTCAATTTAATCTTGTCTCAAAAGGTAAATAAAGTAATATTACTCACGTCACTTTTTTATTTTGCCACCGTAAAACTACCGGTAGTAAAACGGGTCTGCTCACCGGGAATTAGTATTCTGTAAATACCAGACGGTAGGTTCTGTACAGCGAGACGAATCTCGTTATAGCCCGCATTGAGCATGATCGGTTTACGGATCACCTCCGTACCCTGAGCGTTGTAAATGACTAAAGTACGAACGGTTTCTGCTGGCGAACTAAATACCAAAGTTACCTCCCGATCCATGGTGGGATTTGGATATAATTTTAGAATTTCCAATCGGTTAGGCGCTTCTTCATTTTGGTTGATGGTAAGCTCGTTTAAAGTAGCAGCGACACTGGTCGCAACCGCAGTTTCATCATCTTCGTTGGCGACGGGAGGAGTGCCGTTATCGGGGGAACTATCTCTATCTTCCTCGTTAGTCAAACTTATTTGTGCGTAGTGAATTTGGGATAAACTACTTTTAAGAAAATAGTTCAATTGAATAACTGCCGTCTCTCCCGCAGCTAATTCATCTAAAGTATATTCGTTGTTAATAGTACTCATTCTTCCCCGTGAAATCATAAAGGGATTACTACCAACGTACACCGTTCCCGTTGGAAGAACAAAATCTACCGCTATATCCGTAGCGCGCTCAGAACCATTGTTACGCAAAGTATAGATCACCCAATATTTGGTATAAATCTCAGGATCAACAACGGGTAACTCAGCCGTCAATTCCAAGTCTACTCCGTCGGAAGGAGGGGTGATCGTATGGTCATCAAGACAATCGATCTCATAATATCGGGTAATGGTATTACTAAAAGTACCCTCAGTAACAATAAAATAAATATCTCCGCCTATTTCCATAAGATGCTCGCCTGATCCCATCAACTCAACAGTTTTAGTCCAAATGGTATCACCGTTAATTATTTTGAATAAAAGAATCTCATCATCATTGGGTCCAGTTTCGGAAAAACTTTCATTTTTAATAGCGGTCACCTCGCCTCCATCTTGAGTTGCTAATGTCCAGACTCTTCGGAATGGATTTGTAGAATCTGGAACCCTTGGAGCAATGGTTTTTACCGTTGATTCGATTATAAACTCACCATTGACAAAGGCACCTAATCGAGAAGTAGCTATACGGTCACACAATCCATTGTTAGGACTAGGAAAGATACATGCTGTTGCCGTAGAGGAATTCACTTCAAATTTTCCACAGAATAGTTTCCTCAAATTTCCTCCCGTGTTCCATTCTCCAAGTGGAAAGGAAATTGTACTCGAAATATTCAAATTACGATCAACAACATATAAAGAAGTTCTGGACAAACCATTCTCACTTACCACCCGTATAAAAGCTACATGATCCGGACTAACTTGTATAAGGCCATTGGTTAACCCAAAGCCAGAGAAAGAGGTTGGATCAAGGATATTTTGATGTACAGGATTCAAATTTTCATCCGTCAATATAGCAGTAAAATCCGAATAGCTAGATGGGAAATTTGTATCTCCATTTTCGTAGGCCAAAAATAAAAATCCATCATTAAAAGGAGTCGCACTCATCAGTCGAACATAGTTATCGGAAATACTGCCGGGAATATCTATATACTCAAAACTTCCATCTTCTAATCTACGCAATAGATACCTGCCAGAATCATTAGTTCCCCCTATATTATAACTTATTTCTTCCTCTACCTCAGTGGTTATCGTATTTACTAACATTCCATCTCCATCAACCTGATAAGTAGAAGAAGTCTCATTTGAATTTAATAAGACTACGTCCTGTCCTCCTAATGAATTGGAACCGATACAATCAAAATCGCCAGACCCTAAGTTAGTAGCACATGATGGAGCAGCACTAAGTGGAATAATCGTAACTGCTCGTACAATTATGTTATTGTTTTCATTAGATTCTGCCATAACCTCTTCATTATCTATTTTTAAAATCAAAAACCCAGGCCCGGGAGTAATCCCAACTGAGTTTGTTATTATTATTTCACGCATTTCATTTACAACCGATCCTTCCTCAAGATCAAGAAATATTTTTCGTCCAACTTCTTGATCTCCAAAATCTAGTTGATTATCTGTAGAATAAAAGTAAGTAACATTGAAGATACCTCCAGCTGCTGCGTTCCCGATATTTCCCACTTGATAGTTTAAAATTGTTGGAATTTGTAACTGTATCGTAGAGGCAGTAGTAAACTCGTTAATTACCAAATCTGGCAATTCCAAAGGAGGTGTAATACCTTCGTCTGTACTGGCTTCGTCATCTTCATTGACCATAGGCGGCGTACCGTTATCAGGTGTGGAATCTGCGTCCTCTCCGGTCGCTTGTGTTACTTGTGCGTAAACTATAGGAGCTTCGGGTACCAACAAAAAGTAATTTAAGGTAAGCTGCGTATTGGTACCGGCGGGTAATTCGTCCACCGTTAATAGATCCGTAGATTCACTAAAACTACCCAACGTGAGGCTAAAAGGATTGCCTCCGGAATAAACGACTCCAGTAGGTCGTGGAACACTGACCTGGATACTTTCCGCCGTCTCACTCCCCGTATTTTCCAGTGTCAATACCACCGAATATCTGGAAAAACGGTCTGGATTACCCGTTGATTGAGCCAATGATAATTCGAGATCAACACCGTCTCCCGCATTCGCTGATATCACAGTAATAGGAATCGCAAGGGAGACATTATTGGTCTCAACCGATTCAATAATATCACTATCTATATCCGTGGCGAAAAAGAGGTAGCGGGTTCCGACTGGAAAGTCAGTGGGAATAAATCCACCCATAGTCAGAGTTCCAACTCCAGAGATCAACGTCTCTTCCAACAACAAATCATTGCTACTAAAATTAGCGTCTTCAGAAAGATAAATACCATTATTATAAGGAAAATCATCCGGGTTAATTATTCCACCCTGATTGACTAGTTCCACTTGGAAACCGAGACCACTACCCTGGGTTATCGTAGTGCTAGACCCTAGTACTATGGTAACCTCACCAATGACTAAATCTGGTAATTCAACTGGAGCGGCCCCATTAAAACAAAAGACGGCTTCGTCATCTTCGTTGGGCGAATTTGGGGTTCCATTTCCAGGCGTAGAGTCAATATCCTCACCGCTAGCAATCGCTACTTGTCCGTAAAGAGAGACCGGATTTTCGGTTAAGGTAAAAATATTTAAGGTCAGTGTTTCCGACGTGCCGGATGCTAGATTTTCAATTCTCCAATTTCCAGAAGCACCAGAATAAGTTCCTGCCGTAGCATCATATTCATTACTTCCCGTCAATACAAAACCCGCAGGAACGGGTATATTCACAGTAATACTGGTGGCCGTTTCCCCACCGGTATTAGTTAACGTAATCTCTGCCATAGTTACAGAATAAATATCAGGAGTTGCATTTTCGGAGGTAATTGTCAACGCTAAATCAACGTTGTTAACAGGAGGAAGGTAAGCGTTTTTTGCTGAGGTCATTCCTGCCAATAGTAGCAGAAAAGTAAGCGTAAATAGATTTTTCATAGATTTAATTTTTTATTTATATGTTTTGAATAAAAAATAACAGTCCATCAGCCTTATGCGAATCGCAATAGCGCAGACAAACCCAATAGATTTAGTAGTCTAGAAAAGTAAAAGGATGGAGTTGAAAAAATAGAGGGAAGTTATTTGGCAAACCTTTTTCAAAGGATTGAAAGAACCTGGGCCAAATTCTAGATAGTTTTAGATAATTTAAAGATAAGGATATTTATTCTAAATAAAAAATAACCTATTTTTTATTTCATCATCATTCCAAAAGTAGCAGAGAAAAAAGAATCTTAAGATTAGCTGGTAAAACTTTGCTTCATTAAGTATCTTTACTTTATGAATAAAAAAACAATGATGGTAGGTGCGTTTACTGCTCTACTAGCCGTCGTCATCGGTGCTTTCGGCGCACACGGGCTGAAAGCTTTATTACCCGTTGCACAACTTAATACTTTTGAGATTGGCGTCCGCTATCAGTTTTACCACAGCTTTGCGATTCTGCTGTCCGGGATTTTATATTTTCATATTCCTGATAAAAAAATAATTACGGCGGGATGGTTTTTTCTGGCTGGGATCATTCTATTTTCCGGATCATTATATTTATTGGCTTGTCGCGAAATATTGGGAATTACCAGCTGGACTTTTCTGGGACCACTGACGCCCATCGGAGGCGTTTTATTTATTATTGGTTGGGCAATAATTATTGTGGGCGTTGGAAATTCTAAAATCGGTAATCCTTAAATCGGTATATCACTTACCAAAAATTAAAAACATCAGATGTCTAATACTTACAAAAAATACCTGGAGCATAATAAAAAGCATACCGATCTTCAATTTGCGACGGCTCTACTCCATTGGGATAAAGAAACTTATTTACCTAAAAAAGGCAACAGATTTCGAGCGCAGCAATTGTCTACGCTTTCTGCTATCTCGCACGAAATGATGACCAATCGAAAGTACGGAAAATTGATGGAAGATTTGTTTAACAATAAGCAGTCACTCAGTCCGGTGGAACGCAGGAATGTAGAACTTTCTTACAAAGATTATATTCGTAATAAATCCTTTTCTGAAAAATTTGTCATTCGTCGATCACAGGCAATTTCCACTGCCTTCGATGCGTGGATCAAAGCCCGGGCTGCCAACGACTGGACAATTTACCAAAAACCATTGCAGGATATTGTGGAAATAAAAAGGGAAGAAGCAAAACTTGTCGGCTTTAAAAAACATCCTTACAATGCGTTGCTGGAAGAATACGAACCGGGTGCTACCGTCAGTCAGCTGGACAAATTATTCTCCGATGTACGCCGTCAGCTGGTCGACTTCGTTGCAGAACTGCGTACTAAAAGACAAGTAGAAGATCAGTTTTTATACAAAAAATGGAAGAAAGATAAACAGTGGAATTATGGTCTTGATATTCTAAAAAAAATTGGTTACGACTTTGAGGCGGGCCGACAGGATGTTTCAGAACATCCATTTACGATCAGCTTTAGTCCGGAAGATGTGCGGGTGACGACACGGGTCGACGAAAAGAATTTTGGCAATATGCTCTGGTCTTGTATCCACGAAGGTGGCCACGCGCTTTATGAACAAGGGATTCCTACGGAGGCCTACGGTACACCAATTGGAAATGCCGTTTCGCTGGCGATCCACGAATCCCAATCTCGCCTTTGGGAGAACAACGTGGGCCGCAGCCTTCCTTTCTGGAAAGCCAATTTTAAAACATTGAAAAAACAGTTTCCCAAACAACTGGAAGGAGTTAGTCTACAAAAATTTTATAAAGGAATTAACAAGATCACGCCCTCTCCGATCCGAACAGAGTCGGACGAATTGCATTATCACTTTCACGTGCTGATTCGCTACGAAATTGAAAAGGGACTAATCGAAGATTCCCTCGATCCGGCAGCACTTAAAACGATCTGGAATGATCGCTATCAGGAATACCTTGGCCTGGAAATTAAAGATGACAACACCGGAATTTTGCAGGACATCCACTGGTCACACGGCAGTATCGGTTACTTCCCTACTTACTCTCTTGGCAGTTTTTACGCAGCACAATTTTACGCGCAGGCGAAAAAAGATATTCCAAATCTGGAAGAAAAAATCAGTCGTGGAGATAATCAATTATTGCTGGACTGGCTACGCAAAAATATTCACCAACACGGTGCTCGCTACAATCCAAATACACTTTGTAAACGTGTCACCGGTGAAACCCTGAATTTTCAATATTTTATGGATTATATAAAGGAAAAATACGAAGGAATTTATGGTCGTAAACGGTAAGGAACGGTTCAAAAATGCCTTTACACTTTTGTCTGCTTTTTTTAACTGTGTACAAGGAAGGGAAATAACACTTCAACACTTCTCAATACCCTAAAATATCCAACATATCTTCTGCTTTCTGTTCTTCCCGAAAAATGCTATCTACCAAATTCCCCTTGTCGTCCCGATCAATTAAGATATGACGCGGAGAAGGAATCAGGCAATGTTTGATTCCACCATAACCACTGAGTGCTTCCTGGTAGGCACCGGTATGGAAAAACCCCAAATAGAGTGTTTCCTCTTCCTCTTTTGAAAATTCGGGTAAATACACTTGATTGAGATGAACTTCAGAATTATAATAATCCGAGTTGTCACAACTGAGGCCACCGATATTTACTTTGGTGTAAGGATTTTTCCATTTGTTAATGGGTAACAATACAAATCGTTGGTTGATGCCCCAACTGTCCGGAATAGTACTCATCAACGAATTGTCAATCATGTACCAGCGTTCCGAATCATTCTGTTGTTTTTGGTTTAAAACCGAAAAAATATTGGCGCCACTTTCACCAACGGTAAAGGAACCAAACTCTGTAAAAATATCTGGTGTCGGCACCTCCGCCATTTCACAACCCTGTTGAATTTGTTCCACGATTTGGTTGATCATATATTTATAATCAAACTCAAAACCCAAAGAATTACGAATCGGCATTCCTCCTCCGATATTGATAGCAGACAATTCAGGACAAATCTTTTTCAGCGCACAATAGGTACGAATCGCCTTTTGCAACTCCCCCCAATAATAGATGGTATCCTTGATTCCGGTATCTACAAAAAAATGGAGCATCCGGAGTTTTACATTTTTTCTTTTAGCAATTTTATTTTTATAAAACCGGATAACTTCTGAATTTCGAATACCAAGACGACTGGTATAAAATTCAAAATTAGGCTCTTCTTCCGTAGCAACACGTATCCCGATTTTGAATTCTTTATTAATTAATTTAGCATAACCATCCAGCTCTTCCATATTGTCCAACACTGGAATTACATTTTTAAAGTCATCGTTAATTAATTCAGCAATTCCTTTAATATAACCTGGCGTTTTAAAACCATTATTTACAATAATCAAGTTTTTTTTTATCTTTCCCGCGTCGTACAATTTTCTAATCAAATTAATATCAAATGCAGAAGACGTTTCCAGGTTTCCTCTCTCCGCCAGGACTTCATCGAGTACATAACTAAAATGGTTGCTTTTGGTACAATAACAATAGTGATATTTTCCTTTATATCCTTTTGTTTTGATGGCTCGGTTAAAGATGTTTCGGGCTTTTTTTATTTGCTTCCCGATACTGGGTAAATAAGTCACCTTCATTGGCGTACCGTATTTTTTGATCAGGTAGATCAGCGGCACACCGTGAAATTCCAAATAACCTTTAACAATGTCAAATCCCTCCTGCGGAAAATAGAACGTCTGGTCAATCAAGTCGTAATATGTGTTTTTCAATCTCTGTTTTTTATCACAAATTTATAGCAAAATTTCAACATTTTCAATCGAAATTTACTTATAGACAAAGTTTTTTTGCATAAAGAAATTCCAGGTAAAACCGACTAAAATTCCGACAACTATTTTAGAAGGATAAACCCAACCTTCGTGGGTAGCCTCTACCCAGATCCAGACGCCTGCGGTATTTAAGGACAGACTTCCGATGGATACGATTCCGTAGCGCATGGCCTGACTCCAAACACTTCTTTCTTTGGATATAAAAACCCAGTTGCGGCCCATCATAAAGTTGACAATTGTTCCCACCAGCGCTCCGATGGCCGTAGCCAATACATACCACCAACCGAAAACATCCTTGCCTAAAAAGGTCATCGCAAAATCAGCCGCCGTCGAAACCAACGATGCCACCTGAGCCCGTAAAAAAGAAACCAGCGTCCGGGGACGTCCGGAAGGAGGTGAAGACGAAGACGATTGCTGCGAAAAAGTTTCTTTCATTCAAATTAATATTAGCTCCCAAAAATAAGCACTTGTGGAAAGATCGACACGTATAAAAGAAACAATTATGGCTATCTTCGTAATAAATAGCATCATATATTGAGAAAATCTACGAAAAAAATTCGCCTGGACTGGCAAAACCTGCTCATTTACTACTTTTTAGTAAAGCGACCTTCGATTTATTCCATCATTTCAATCGCTACGCTATGCTAAAATTATTAGAATATTACAACTTACAACATTTATTATTTAAACCAACTGACCGCATACTGGTCGCGGTGAGTGGCGGGATTGACTCGGTTATCCTCTGTTATTTACTCAAGCAACTAGGCGCAGATTTTGGCATTGCTCACTGTAATTTTCAACTGAGAGGCGAGGAGTCGGACCTGGATGCAATCTTTGTAAAAGGTTTGGCTAAAGAACTTAATGTAAGTCACTTTACAACTAAATTTGAGACCGACAAATTAGCCGACGAAGAAGGAACAAGTATTCAGATTATGGCGCGAGAGTTGCGCTACGACTGGCTGGAAGATATTCGGCAAGCCATGAATTTTGATTGTATTGCCACGGCACACCATACCAATGACAGTATTGAAACAGCACTTTACAATCTGGCCAAAGGTAGTGGTATCAGAGGTGTCCGCGGAATTCTGCCCAAGCATGATTTCATTATTCATCCGCTGCTTTTTGCAGACAAGGATATGATTTTGGAATACGGGAAAAAGAATGATATTGCTTACCGCGAAGATGCTTCTAACGCCACCGATAAATACATGCGGAATAAAATCCGTCATCAGATTATTCCGGTACTAAAAGAGATTAATCCTTCGCTAGAAAAAACGTCGAGACAAACTTTTAATCATTTACGCGATGTTGAAACAATTTATTTATGGGCCATCAATGGTATTCGCCAGCAGATCATGAGCAGCAAGGAAGGGTTGACTACCGTAGATTTTAAAACGCTCGAATACTATCCGGCGAAAGAAACCATTCTGTACGAACTGCTGCGTCCTTTTGGCTTTAATTCCAGCCAGGTGATGCAGTTGCTCAACGGTGGAAAATCGGGTAGTCAATTTATCAGTAGCTCTCACCGTTTAATTATTGACCACGGACAGTATGTGATTCACCCGTTGAAAGATAATCAGGTAGATGGTCAAACCGAATATTTAATCAAATATGATCAGGAAGAAATTCATTTACCGAAAGGAAAATTACAGCTAACGCAACTGGACAAAAGACCCGATCAATTTCCGACTACCGCTAATATTGCCTGCATGGATTTTGCCAAACTGGTATTTCCACTAAAACTGCGTCGCTGGAAATCCGGAGATCAGTTTCAGCCACTGGGCATGCACGGTCAGCATAAAAAGGTACAGGATTATTTTTCTGACAAAAAATTGTCTATTCTCGAAAAAGAACGAACCTGGTTGCTGGAGAGTAACGGGGTGATCTGCTGGATTGTGGATCATCGCATGGACGAAAGATTTAAAGTAGATAAAACGACTAGTAATGTTTTGGTCGTTAAATGGGAAGCACAGATTGGGGTATTTTAGTAGCATAGAATAAAGCCTAAGGAATGTTGATAAAATAAATGACGATTGTTATTTTTTTTCCCAGACAATAAAAATAGTTGATTAGTGATTCGTTAATCGGTCCTTCCAACGTATAGGTATCGCCCTCTAAAGTATTTGAAAAACTCAAAAAAGACGGTAGAGAAAGTTGAGTTAACAGATCAAAGTAGGAACAAGGCAATGCCTTGTTCCTACTTTGATCAATATACCCAGCAATTTAGTTCAGGAGGCACTAGCTATTAGCCGTTGGCTTCCTATGTACGCGAATTTCTTTCCGTTTTAGGGGAGCCAATAGCCAAATGCTAATAACCAATAGCAAAGTTTTGCTAAAATCGAGCTAAGTACACAAAACAGTCAAGTCAAGCAAAAAATCAATCTTTACTTATTAAAACAAAGGTCTTAGTGTATTTTGTAGCCCCGTCGATTAACCGGAGATAATACGTCCCTTCAATCAAATCAGTCAGTTTTAGCTGGATGGTATTCTCCTGGTCTTCTTTTGTTTCTAATCTAGCCAGTTTAATCACTCGTCCGTACACATCTACGATTTGGATATCTGCCTTCCCACTGGTGGATTGATAACGAAGATTCAACATCGTATACCCTGCAATCCCTGGATTGGGGTACATCATTAAAGGTTCCATATTTTCACAATCCGTTTTTACATAAATTACCCTGGATAGTTCAAAGCTTTGATCCAGATCAATCATTTTCAAACGATAATAATTCTGAACCTTGGCATTTTTATCCTTAAAGCTATAGCTATAAGGAATACCTGTACCACCCGTTCCTTCTATCTCCATCACGCGTTCAAAATCTCTTCCATTTTCACTACGCTGTAATTCAAAATGAGCAAAATTTTCTTCTGATTCCGTCTGCCATTGCAGGTCAACCAAACAGCCATTCGCTCGTCCATTAAAGTGCGTTAATACTACTGGTAAAATAACCAATGCCTGAAAATCTTCCGCTTCTCCATTGGTTTTTCCACCCTTAAAATCACTTGCCAAAAATGGATTGTCATCTGCTCTCACTCTAACATTTACAGTACCACCAATGGTAGCCGGTGCGGTAATGTTCACAGTTGCGATTGCAGGGCTCGCCGTGTGTTGAGATCCTGTATAAAAATCGTCATAGATTCCATCTTCGTTCCAGTCAATCCACATTCCGTAATAAACAAGGTCAGGCTGCGCAGAGTTTACCGTAACATTCACCTCGTATGATTGTCCCGCCTCTGCGTAAAGTGGAAATTGTCCGGGATTAGATCCAAAACTGATCGCGTCATCAAACTGATCCCCAACATTCACATCTGTAGAAGCGAATTCAAAATTAGTATTCATTCCCAACCAAACATCCGTTGCACCATCCAATTCATTGTTTCCATCTGCATCCGTTACCGCCCGGTGCCATACCCCGGGATAAATTGCTGGTCCATCCCCATAATCCCGTTGTACATTCAGCACGGAAATGATCAGGGTCGCATTCGCGCAAGCGACATCTACCGTCGCATCATCACATGTTGTGTAAGGAATATTCAAATTTCCCGTAAATCCAATTTTAGGAGTAAAGGAAAATGTACCATCAATGCTTAACAATAACTGCCCTGCATCAGCAACAAAATGCCCGGCATTATTAAAACCACCCACTAAACCAGGTCGGCCAATAGAACCAGAGGCGTCTCCCATTCCATCGCCATCTGTATCAATGAGGTATTCTGTAATCAACTGACTATCCATTTCACTGTCTCTATCGTTATCAGATATGTTACCCCAAATAGTAACGCCCGCATCTGATAGCATTGCATCATCATTGGCAAAAGTGGTATTGCCTCCATTCGGTATTACTTTTAATATCAACTTCGAATTATCGCAAACCACAGGTGTTTCGGCATTACAAATTGCGTAAGGCTGGACCACCATTCCTGTAAAATCATTTGTGGCAGTAAAGTTATAATCTCCATTTGAAGCAAGACTCATTATTCCAGCAGGAAAAACTGTGTTTCCATTGTTATCTATTCCAGCCACTGCAGCGTTGTTGAGCGTAGTAGTAAGTACCGGACGCAGATCATCCGGATCCAGATCATTAGCCATCAGATTTCCGGTTCCAGTCTGGCCCGCTTTTACCCTATGTATATCAGGGTTGGCAACCAGCTGAATGGTTTCGGCACTATTCGCTGGAAAAATTTTCAGATATACCGTTGAAGTATCGCAAATCGCAGGCTGCCCGTCGTCACATACTTGATATTCAAATTGAGTAGGACCGCTAAAAGCATTGCCTGGTTGATAATCATATATCCCGTTATGTTTCATCACAACGTGTCCACTTAATAGATGCATTCCCCCGTTAAAGCTGGTTAACGTAAAAGTTAATGAATCACCTTGTGCATCAAAATCATTGGTTCCAACATTAGCCGTGGTTGGTGTTCTAAAAGCTATGTTATTGAAATCATCGGTAGAGACCAGACTATTGAAAGGTAAAGTCGTCAGATATAAAGTAGCTGTATCACAAGCCGCTTCTGGTCTGACATCATCGCAGGTTACGTATACAACTGCCTCTGTACCTATAAAGCCAGAACCCGGTGTATAAGTAAACGAACCATCTGTGTCCAGAACTACCGTTCCAGTACTTCGCAATTGATTTTCGGACGTTCCATCCACTACCAGTGCCACATTATTATAATCGGTAGCTGATAGTACGAGTTGCGTATCAGATTCAGGATCAAAATCGTTGGCGGTAATATTTCCAGTTTGTGAATTATTCATTCTGCCGGTACGTATATCATCATTCGCAAAACTTTGATTTTCAGTATCTGGCAAAACCGAAATTGTCAACGTGGCTTTATTTTGAGCTCCACTTTCATCAACAACGGTATATTCTACCGCTATCTTTCCAGCAAAATCAGTGAGCGGATCAAATAAATAACTGCCGTTGGTGTTTAACGTAATTGCTCCTGCTATAATAGGGTCACCTATAAAATTAACTCCATAGATATCCGTGGCAATTCCGGTAGTAAGGGTTTCCTCTATAACTCCATCACCGTTCATATCTGCCAGTACGGTACCAACCGTTAGCGCTTCATTATCTAGATCGTAATCATTAAATTCAATTACATTTCCACTTACCGCTATATTCATCTCAGTGGTATTGGTATCATCATGGGCAACTGGTGATTGATTGGTAGCTGGATCATTCACCGGGATTACCTGAATTGTTAAGCCAGCGGCAGCTTCTGCTCCATTGATGTCATTAATTACATATTTTAAATGTACAAATCCAGAAAAAGTGGGTATGGGGTCGAAGTCATAACTTCCATCTAGATAGATAGAAATTATTCCGGCTAGTATACCGTTGTTATCATAAACCTCCGAGCTTCTGCCTCCGATTTGAAGCAGGGTAAAATTTCCACGAAAGTCAAGTCCGGTAATAGATTGCAACCACTGAATATCTCCGGTCGGATCGCTATCATTGGTCAATAATCGACCAGATACATCTGTATCCATCGGAGTTTGATTGATGTCGTTTTCAGCTCGGGTAATACAAGCGAGTCCGGTCTGTACAGCATCGCGAGCGGAGCCTACCCCTTGTCCCGAAGCGGTGGCTACGAGTGGAATACCGTTTGCATCCACACCACCATTCAATGTATTATTTGTAATATCTGTGTAAGAAAACCCTCCCAGACCTTCGAGTACATCGGGGCAACCATCATTATCACTATCCAGATCCAGTATATCTATAATACCATCTCCGTCTGTATCCAGACTTATACAAACGCCATTGGCATTTAAGATACAGAAGTCAGCATCCTGATAATTCAATATTCCATCTGCATCACTATCTCCGGCAGGATCGGCAGACAAACAAGAATAATTATTATTAATGGCAGAAGTAATGACAGAAGTAATGTCAAAGCCTTCAACCATAGAAACGGGACGACCAAAGGCTCCCTGACTGTCAAAAGGGTTGGTTATCGTAATAAAATCATCTCCAGAAATTGTATAAGTATTTCCAGACATACCATTTCCATAAGTATCCGTAATTATAAACTCATAGGCTCCATTCTCTGTAATATTTATGTTTTCAGAAATAGTGGTGTTCGGTGTTGTGTAAGGTCCCCCTGAAGCCACTAGACCGCTAGGACTGTGTACTGCCCAAAGTGTTTCACCGGGATAATCATCCAAATTGATCGAAATATTAATCGAAGTATTTTGAACCAGCAGTGGATCGGTACCACAAGCTTCCTGCGTGTCAGTAATCCCGTCATTATCATCATCAAAATCTAACAAATCTCCTACACCATCTCTATCTTGATCGTTACAACAAGCAGCTACCCCAAAGCCAGGCATTCGAATGTATTGCTCACCGGGAAGTAAAATATTAGGTCCAGCAATATATCGCATCACTAATTTTTTTACAGGTACGGTAGTAGCAGCATAAACTTGTCCTGCAGGATCATCTGGCTCTACGGTTACTGTATTGGTATTAGCAGTAGCTATATTACCAAATACGGTTACTTCAGAAGAGGTAGGCAAAGCTTTGGTCAGTATAACATTAACGGGTATATTATTTTCATCAAAAGCCAGAAAAAGTACTTTGTCCTGAAATCCGGAATTGCCATCTATATCATCTACCCGCCAGTCAGATAGTAGAATAGGGTTTGAAAAAGTATAAGTCAATTCAGTAAAGCTACCCGAAAGTGGTGCATCATTTGCCAAACTTAGAAATCCAGAACCGTAAACCCCTCCCTGATCAACAGTTCCATCATTTGCGGGAATTCTGATCCCCTGAGGATCACTAAAGCTAACATCAACTTGAAATGTTCCACCACAATCAACTGGCGCGTATTCTGTCAGGTTATTATCTAAATTCCAACTGGTCATGGTACCTTCGGAAGCACCAGACCAGGAAAAAGATCCGATTCCGGATGCAGTACACTGGCCATCTACTTCTACAAGGATGGATAGAAATACAATTAACCAAAGTATAAGTTTTCCAGCAATCCTTCCTGATCTGTTTAACCATTCTCTCATTTTTATTTCGACTCCTGAACAGTAATTTTGCACAGTGGTCAATTTTGTAAAGTTGTCTCTCATTAAAATCAAAGGCTTTAATTAAGGGATGATAAATTATTGACAGAGGGATTGAATTATTGAACGCTTTAGGAAGGGAAAATAAATAATTAGTACGGAGGTATATGCTGATATATTTGGGAAAATTGTACCAATGTAATGGCTTCTACCTTAATAAATAATTTATTTGTGACAGTCTATTTACCCATTAACAAAATAACACACTACCCTTAACTACCTCATAAAAAACCACTTAAACTTTAAATTACCGTAAATACGAAATTTTTTATTGGATATAAACCAACTACCTAAACAACCTAAATTTTAACTTGACAATACAAAAATTGTTAACTATATTTGTATTGACAATAAAATAATTGTTAAAACAGACTTATTTATGAAAAATGTGGTGGGACAAACACCTCGGGGATCAGATTTTTTCCCCAGGGATGCAGTGATTAATAAAATTTATCGACGACTCGATGCCGGTAATCATATCTTTATGTCCGCACCACGCCGGGCGGGAAAAACGGCCATCATGCGTTTTATGGAGGACAATCCCCGTAAAGGATATGCGTTTATTTATATTAGCGTGGAGGATGTAAACGATATGGAAGAATACTTTGAAATTCTATCCGAAGAGATTGTTGAAAGTACCGCTGTCAGTAAACTGGTCAAGGCTTCCAAGTCCGCCAAAAGTATTTTTAGTCGATTCGCAGACCGGGTAAAAAAGGTCAAAGTGATGAATATTGAATTTGAAACCAATACCAAAGAAGTCCCTTTGTTTAGCGACGAATTCGAAATATTAATGAAGAATCTTGACACCTCAGATTTTAAAATCATTCTGCTTATTGACGAATTTCCAATTGCGTTGGAACGTATCGAAAAAGATTTGGGTGTTAAAGAAGCTACAGAGTTTTTACACGTTAACCGAACGATTCGCCAACGGGCGAAACGTGGTATCCAGTTTGTCTACACCGGTTCTATCGGCCTTCCAAATATCGCGCGTAAGCTCAATGCCACTGCTACCATCAATGACTTGAGTGTGATCGAAGTACCCGCGCTCAACGCAATGCAAGCGAAAGAATTTACCACAAAGTTGTTAAAAAACTATAAGGTAAAAATGAAAGCGGAAGTAGTCAACTATATGCTCGAACGGCTAAAATGGTTGATGCCTTTTTTCATTCAGTTGATCGTTCAGATGATTATCGACGAGTACGAGATAGAACAAAAACCGGTAACCAAAGAACTTGTTGACCTGGTGATCGAAAAGGCCAGTAACCACCGAAATAATATTTACTTCGAAAATTATTATAGCCGACTGAGCAAGTCACTTTCACAGGAGGAAGCAGAATTGGCGAAAAAGATTTTATCAGAGATTGCTAAAAAAGATACGTTACCCCTCAGTAAATTTGCAGAGAACGAAGAAGCGCTCGCACTGCTGGATATTCTCGAATTTGACGGGTACATAAATTCACACGACAACACCTATACTTTTAATTCGCCCATCCTGCAACTGTGGTGGCGTAAACACGCAAATTAATTGTATGAGTACCAATAAAAAAGTTTCCCTGTATAACCCTCGACCCGAGTCAGTGAGCGAGGACTTTACCGTACACACTAAAATTCACGACCGCCTGTGGCAGGACCTGAAGAGTAGTACCATGGAATTTCCCGAGCAACATTATCTGCTCTGTGGAGAATCCGGATCGGGCAAAACGACCATGCTCGCTCAACTTCATCAGTCTGTATCACAACAGCCTCCGCTCCCCTCTTTGCAATCCCTTTTTTTTAACGAAGAAGAATACAGTATTCGCCATCTCTATCGTCTGTGGGAAAGAATTTTTGAACTGCTAAATGATCAGGGCCTTACGGCAAAAACACTTATGACGCAGGTGCGGAATTTATCGGAGGAGATTGATAAAAATCAGGACTACGAAAAAAAAATCGGGAATACATTACTGGATTTTTTAGCAACCAGTAAAACCCGTTTATTACTGTTTATCGACAATTTTGATCTTATTCTACAAAAATTTTCTATTGCGGAATGTCACCGTTTTCGCAAGATATTACAGACCAGTTCCCGGATCCGAATCATTGCGGCAGCATCTGAAGTACCTGCGCCATTTTATCAATACGAACATCCATTCTATGAATTTTTTAAAGTGGTACATCTACGACCGCTATCTCCTCAACAAACTGGAGCATTGCTTTTACAGCTGCTTCCCGATGATCAGAAAAACACCATTACGGATGCGGCTCCAGGTATTGAAGTCATCCGTAGAATAACCAACGGCAACACCCGATGTACCGTACTGTTGTCAGATATTTTAAAAGAAAATCCAGCCTCATCTGTCAGAGATATATTTTCAGGCATTCTCGACAAGTTGACTCCTGTCTATAAATTTACCATGGATGATCTCCCCGCGCAGCAACAACAAATTGTAGAAGCCATCGCATTAAATTATGAAGCCATCAGTGTAAAGGAGCTCGGCAACAAGTTGCGAATGGAATCAAAAATGATTTCTGCCCAATTAGCACAGCTGGTAAAAACAAATTTAATTGTAAAAATTAAAACCAGTACTAAAAACCATTTCTATCACCTTAAAAACCGGTTATTTAACTGTTGGTATTTGATGCGACTCGGACGAAGCAAAGATCGAAAAAAACTGACTTCTATTTTAGACTTGACCGAACAGTTAATCAAAAATAAACAACAATACCAGAAAGGTAATTTTTTAGAAATTCCATTACTGAATATTGACACGACCCTGCTTTTTGCCAATCCTAAAAGGATGATTTCCGGAACAGGATCTCGATTAGTTCCGGGGCGCGCACCCCTGCGTACAGTCTCCACCGCAGACCATCAACTACGTCAGCGTGCTTATCAGGCACTGGATTCAAAACAGTATGAATTAGCGATTCAGTTTTTACAAAAAAGCAAAAAAACAGATCATTTTGCGCTGGCAATTGCTTATCATCAGGGGACCAACGACACTAAACGAGCCATCACACACTATCAGAAAGCGGCTAACACAGGACAGGTGGAAGCTTTAAATAATTTGGGATTGCTTTATTTACAACAACAGCATAATCCAACCGCTGCTTACAAAGCTTTTAATGAGGCAGCAGAAAAAGGCAGCAGCATGGCTCACTATAATCTTGGCTTGTATTATATGCAACAGAAACAGGATGTGGTGGCAGCGATAGACAGTTTTGAGCAATCAATTTCAAATGGAAACTCCGAAGCGCTGCTCCCGCTGGCACAACTTTATTATCACCAGTTTAAAAATCCAAGGCAAGCGATCCAAAGCTTATCCGAAGCCGCTAATAACGGAAACCCAACTGCCAGTTATCAGCTCGGCTTGATTTTCTTAAATGATGAAGAAGACAAAAATTCAGCATTGTATTATTTTCAGGAATATTTAATGCATCCATCCATTCGTACGCTTTCTTTACCGTTAGGTCTGACCTTGCTAAAACATGAATCCTACGAATTTTTACACATGCTTTTTGCCACAAAGCCTGAACTCAAAGCAGAGGCATTGCCGCTTTATTATGCGCTACAGAAATGCGATATTAATGCTGGTCCAGATGAAATATTACGGAAAGGAAAAGAACTTGATGTCACCGTTGATGATATTGTAAAACTGATTGAGTCCTTATAACGTCTATACATTAATCCGCCACTATGACCTTTACCTTTCAATCCGCCCGCTTAGACTTTGATCAGCAATTTCTGAATTTATTACCCAACAAAACAAATTCAGAGGAAGCACTATACGTGGATTTTACCACGACAAACAATTCGGGAAATCAAAAATTTCAGGTTTTTATTCATCCAAAAAGAACCGTAACGCTAAAAAGTTTTGAACTTCGATTTGCAGTACCACTCTCCCAAAATTCCGAGGTATTCTATAACGGTTTTTTGCCTAATCACCGTAGTGGAACACATCGGATATCAGCAAAAATAGCTGGTCAAGGCTGGCTTACATCCAGGACTGGTTTTCATCAACAGGCACCTGTTTTTTCAACCGCAAAATCTTCTCTTTCCTGGCATTATGGATATGCAGGTGCCGCACAAGATGGTCTCTTTCTCGGGTCATTAAATGAGACCACTGCTTTTACCGCCATCGAATATGATGCGCAGCAGCAACAAATTATCGTTCGTAAAGATATTGCAGGTCTGGAGTTAGGCCATTCTTTTCCACTCCTCGACTTGATGGTATCGATTGGAAATAAAGCAACAAGTTTGGCTGCTTATTTTTCAGAAATGAAAGGTACCCGTTTCCCCGCACCACCATTGACTGGCTGGATGGCCAACAAAAAAAATAACGGAAACTCAGCCTCTGCCATCAACCATTTTCTATGTCGTAGAAAGGAAGAAAATATTACAGCTGACCTGGTTCTGATCGGTTCCGGATACGCAAAGGAAGCAGGAGATTGGCTTTTTTCGGGCGACCAGTTTCCAGATGGGTTGCCTCCTCTAATTGCAGAAATAAAAGCGGCTGGATTAAAAGTGGGAATGAGTATTTCACCGTTGCTATGCAACCCCAATTCGGATATCTATCGGCAACATCCGGACTGGGTTTTAAAAGATATACAAAACAAAACTATTTCAATAAAAACAAATACCGGAGTCCATTATGTCCTTGATGCTTACGAGACAGGAGTACAAGATTACCTACAAGTATTTTGTTATACAGTTACAACGCAGTGGGGTATTGACCTGCTAAAGTTTGACAATTTATCAACTGCTTTTGCGACAGCTCGAAAAACCAAAACTCGTGCACAGGCAGTAAACGATTTTGTAAAAATGCTGCGCAGTAGTTGTCCGGATACCTTAATTTGGGCGACTGGCTTGCCAATGGCTACGGGATGGTCATATGCTAACTATACTGCAACGGCAAGTACTATTATGGAAAACTGGGATACCCGTTTTCCGTTGCTTTATGCAAACCCGGATGCTGCTACGGCCAGGATTCAATTGAAAAATATTATTCAACGAAATAACAATGCTGAATACGGCATTGCCGCCAACCTGATAACGCTCACTCCTTCAAAGGTACTGACAGAAGCTCAGCAACACACTATTTTATTTATCAACGCATTGTTTTCGGATATCGCTGTAATTTCTGACGCGCCAGAAAGTCTATCGTCTGAAAGCTGGAGTGAGTGGCAACTGGTAGAAGGGTGGAAACCAGCCACAGTTACCAAGGTTGTTTTTGCAAATGATGAAACCTGTGTTATTGATTTTAAAAATAAGGAGGGTACAAAATTTCGGGGTCTGGTTAATTTGGGTAATAAAGAAAACAGTCTGGAGGGAATTACACTGAAGGCTGGAGAAACGCTGGTGCTGGCGAATGAAAAGAGGTAATAGCAAATGACTAGTGCCTTCGGCACTAAGTTGTTGATTAGTTAATCGGTGGATCAGTCACATAGTACGCAATGCGAACGTAACCATCCTGGTTGCGCTCTTACATCAGGATTACCTAATATTTGACCGACTACTGATTAACCAATAAACTGATTAACAATTACTTACAAATAGTATATTTGTTTATTAATTTTAAATTACTTTATTAAACACCATGAAATAAACACACCATCAGATCTATCAAGCACCCTTAATCTTTATACATAGAAATTTAGTGCCGAAAGCACTAGTGCCATAGTCCCTTTGGCACCAGGACAAAATGATTCCTTCCTAAGCTTGACTTTATTTCTGACCCTATTCTTTAAAATTTTTTTGGATAAAAACAATTGCCGCCTCCATCCCTCCGAGTTTGCGAACCAGATTATTCATCTCGATGATTGCCCGTTGTTGACTGACCAACGAGGGCGCAAATCGGTTAACGTCGGCTACCGTAATAGACGCTCCGGATATCACCAATAAGCGTTTGACAATATTTCGTAGCTGGCGAATGTTACCAGAATAATGTATCTGCTGTAATACCATCATGGCTTCTTTTTCAACTTCTGGTGGCGTCCGACCATTATCTCTTGAAAAGGTAGTAACGAAAAAATTAACCAATTCCGGAATATCTGCTTTACGCTCGCTGAGCGCAGGAACCCTGATCACAAATTCTTCCAAACGATAATACAAGTCCTCCCGAAATTTTTTTGCGAAAATCATTTCTGCCAGATTTTGATTGGTCGCAGCAATTACTCTTACGTCAATAGGAATCTCCTTGTTACCACCTACTTTGGTGATCTTTTCTTCCTCTAGAACCCGCAATATTTTAGTCTGTGCACTATAGGGCATATCACCAATTTCATCCAAAAAGATTGTACCTCCTTCGGCCTGCTGAAATAGACCTACCGTCTCTTTGCTAGCTCCGGTAAAGACCCCTTTGACATGACCAAACAAAAGACTTTCAATTAACTCACCGGGAATCGCTGCACAATTTACTTCTACAAATCGCTTCTTTCTTCGGAGACTCTGATTGTGAATCGAGCGGGCCACCAGCTCTTTACCTGCGCCATTGGGGCCCTCAATTAATACGCGCAAATTAGTTGGTGCGATCATGACCATCGCTTCTTTCATCACTATAAATTTTGGACAACTACCAATCATTGTCGGGCCTATTTCTTTGCTAGATCTCGAATTTCTATTAAGGTGATCAGGTGTATTTTCTTGATCGATCAACCGACCATGTTTGAGTCCTTCCACGATCATTTCTAATAGTTGATGTGAATTAAAGGGTTTCTCAATATAGTGAAATGCTCCTAGTTCTCTAACCGCTTCCGCTGTTTCATCACTGCCGTGGGCCGACATCATGATGATTGGAATTTTTAAATTCAGCAACTTTATTTCATTCAATGTTTCGAGACCATCCATGCCCTGCATCTTGATATCCAGTAAAATCAAATCAAACTTTTCCTGCGTGATAATTTCTAAACAGGCCCTACCCGATGCCACCGACCGAACGGTATATTTGCGGGTTTCTAAAATCTCTGCGAGAATACGTCGGATGCTACGGTTGTCATCCACAATTAAAATGTTAGCCATTGGGAACTTGTTTTTATAATCTGTAAATAGTGTGAATATTCGATCTTTGGCGTATAGGGGTTTGTCCATGAACGGCGCTTTGCACGTTATGGTTTTATTAGAAAAAATCTTATCGTTTTCACTCGAAGTGATCGAACAGACAGATTCTATTGGAAATATATTATCTCAAGGCTGTAAGGAATGGCAAATAAAGCTCCCCGAGGCAGTGCCATCGGAGTATTACGCAAAGCTATGCTCTGTTAATTGGTTTATTAGTCCTTCTAACGTATACACTCGGAGCAAAAGCCCCGAGAAATTATTTCAGGTTAAGAAAATTGCCAGGTAGAAAATAGGGTTTGATTGTCTTTATTTAAAAAAGAATTCTGACTTTTCTAAATTCGGATTGGTATACAAATATACAATATCAGTATATAAAAAACAAAGATTTAATTTCAAACATTTATAATACTTTAATAAAAATCAATTATTAAAACAATACAAATTCTATTAGTAAAAACTAAAAAGCGTCGCAGCAAAACTAACTTGGTAGAAATCAATCAGTTAGAGGTATTCTGATGAAAAGGTAACGGGTGCTACCCTGAACAATTTATTTTCTTTTACGCTTCTTGTTATTTTGAATTTTATCACCTCTCGTCTTCCGCTTTTTATATTTTTTAGCGAGTTCCCGCCGATATTTTCCTCCCTGATTCACTTTACTATTCTTTGCACTCTTCTCGTGAAAAGCTGGTCCGGCCAGATCCCGACCATCGTTCCGTCCATAGTTTTTATGGTCTCCGGGTTTTTTCCGTTCTTCGGGTGTAAGCTGGGTTGCTTTTTCCAGATGTTCCGGTAATTCTCCCTGGGGAATCTCGTATTTCATCAGTTCCTCAATCGCATCTTTAGCAGGAATTTCTTTTTTGGTGTATAATAAAATAGCATCTCCTTCCTGCTCGGCTCTCCCTGTTCGACCGATTCGGTGCATATAGTTTTCCGGATAGGTAGGTACATCGACATTGATTACGTGACTGATCTGATTCAGATCCAGTCCTCGTGCCATAACATCAGTCGTCAGCAAAATACGGATAGCTCCTTCGTCAAACTGACGGATGGTTCGGATACGGTAGTTTTGTGATTTATTAGAATGAATGATCCCCATTTCTGGTTCGTAGATTTCCGAAAGGTATTCAAACAATCGATCCGCATTTTTTTTACTAGAAGTAAATACGAGTACTTTTTTATAGGTTTCTATCTCCGCTAAAAGTTCAATAAGCAGATTTCCTTTGGTGTAAAAATTTGGTAGTTCGTAGCAAATCTGAGCGATATTATCCAGTGGCGTTCCACTCAGAGCGATGGCTACCCGTACTGGATCAAAGAAAAAGTCGCTGATCAGTGCATCTACTTCCTCGGTCATCGTCGCGGAAAACATAATGTTTTGTCGCCGCTCGGGAACCAGTTCAAAAATATTGGTCAACTGAAAAATAAAACCTAAATCGAGCATTACATCGACCTCATCGATAATAAACTGTTTAATTTTGTTGAGTTTGAGGGAACCAGCCAATGCCAGATCATACAATCTTCCGGGAGTCGCCACCAATACGTCACAACCGGCTGCCACCAAGTCTTTTTGGGTATTCATATTCGTACCACCATATACGCCCAAAATTCTGGTATTGGAATATTTTGTCAGCAGTTCTGCTTGTTCCACTACTTGTAAAACCAGCTCACGGGTAGGTACCAAAATAAGTACGCGAGGCGATAACTGCTTGCTGAATTTCAAGTCTTGTAAAACGGGTAGTAAAAAAGCAAGGGTCTTTCCAGTACCTGTTTGTGCAATTCCTACAATGTTTCTTCCACTTCTGATAATGGCAAAAGTCTCCGACTGAATCGGTGTTGGCTCAGTAAAACCGAGGTCGTCAATGGCGTTACGGAGCGGTTTGTTTATATTAAGGTCTGCGAAGGTCATGATTTATTTTTTTTGTAGCTGGTTGATCGGTACTGCCTAATTCGATCCCGATGCACCAGCACGCTACTTCACCTCAATCCTGATTTCCTGCCTCGCACTATTGAAGGAAAATCTGGATTCCTCAAAAGAAGGAGGACCGAAGATTCCCCGGGCATTGTTAGAAAATCCGTAGGGTTCTTTAGGTATTTTCATAAAATTAGTATCAATTTTTCCATTATTATTTTCATCATGGTAGAGGCTGATGGCGTAATTTCCGTATGGAAGATCGGCTACTTCCACCGTGACCGCTCCCGATTGATGAACCGTTTGGTGGACACTGCGATATGTCACTTCGGATAAAAAATTTTGGTTGTCTGCGTAAACAGCTAACAGGATTTTTCCCTGATTTTTCTTTACGTTTTCAACGGTAATCACTAAGGTTCCTGCAACTGGCGGATCGGTGGTTCCAACCAATGTAATTAAACAAAAAATCCAAAAAATTAATTTCATATTTAGGTGAATTTTAGGGCAAAGA
>ENA-ORXR01001014-ORXR01001014.1-marine-metagenome-genome-assembly--contig:-NODE-1014-length-32102-cov-16.964809_pt1 | contig 32102 bp, 28 predicted proteins | sample MGYA00237866_ERZ511479 | MGnify/ENA metagenome assembly ERZ511479
TAAGATTTCGTCTACGCGTCATAAATCTCACCTGCCCGCAGCGCCGGAGAATTGCAACTAACGTGACGGATAGGTTTAGGATTTTTCAGAGATAGCGGGTGAATGTCAGAGGGTAATTGGGGGCGCGCCGCGTTTTCAATTCGCCTTGTTTTTCGTTTTCTAGAAAACATGTACGGCCTAATCCAACAGCGACATACTTGAATTAAAATCACACAATCGACCTGCTCACCTTGAGTACTTACATTCCGTTGTAGCTAGCAAATTCCAACTTTTCCCATTGTCAGGTGACCAATTGTAATAAAACTTACCTTCATGAAAACCTGGGTGAAACGGAAATTTCATAAGTAAAACTCTCGAGTTTTCCGACTTTATCGAAAGTAATGGTAGCTCACTCCTAAAGTGTTCTTTATCGTGTTTTTCGCAAACCATATTGACTAATAAATTTTCAGTGGGCGACTCTTCAGACTCAGGCGTAAACTTCGCGAAAATGCAAAACGGACTAAAAGGAAATGAAGTCTGGCCTCCATCTTCTTTGTTCTCCAATTTTGGGATTTCGATTTTGCCGTTGGACACACCCATAAGCGAAAATTTTTGATTAGCCTCCATGCGTGCATCTTCGCATATGACAACAAGTGAAAGTGCTATTGGACCTGGCAAAACATTCTCGCATCTGACTGAGATTTTATAAACCCTTCACTATCAACATTGCTGCATGGTTCGTTATTGTTCACCGGTTTAATGTTAAGAAATTTTGAGTGACTTAGATTGATAAGAAGCTGAGCTCTTTTCAATTCGTCAGAAAGCTGGGCATTTTCCAGCAATTTAGGTGCTGCCAAGGACAAGCCCCAATCAACGCAACGTCCTGAGGAAACATCCGTCAATAAAGTTGCATATTGATCACCATTAGATGAATATGCAGCCTGACGAACGACTTTCCACCACAACCCTTGGCTTGATAGTTTTTCACTCTCTTTTCCTATTAGACTGTCGAAAACATCTCTAAACCCTGCTTGATATTGCTCTTCAGGAATAAAGCACTCCAGTAATTTAAGAGCCTCATCATTCAAGGTTGATGCGAAAAGTTTGAATTTTTCAAGTGGTACATTAGCCCAAAGGGAAGTCCGGTTAAGATCGGCTAAAATGAGCTTTATTTCTGATTGTGTTTTTGCGGCACAATCAGAAACAAGGTTTAGAATTTCGGTTAGGTTAGTTAGCAACTCAGCATATGCAGTGGTTTTGGCTTCCAAAGCTTCTTTGATTTTCTCGATTGAGTATGATGAAGAGTCGTAAAGAACAAATAAATCGGTCATGATCTCATCTCCCTTTGAGCTGCAGGCACCCAATCAACTATGACTGTTAGACCAAAACTATGAAGCAATCTCTTTACTGACTCTAATTGGGCTTCCTTTCGTCCAAATACAACCCCATAGCGGCCCGACCGATTACTGAGAACCCAATCTCCGTCCTTTAAAACTAACTCGCCACCAATACGACCCAACTTTGAAGGCAACAATGACGGGTGGCCAATCCGCGACCACTCTCCACTTTCAGTATTGATCACGCGAGGCAGCTTGCCGAAACGTCCTATTCTTAATGCTGGATTCTCTGCGTTCAAATACTCTTCAATCGCAAACTGTAATTCTCCATCTTCATCAATAACCCATAATATCGGTAGTTGTTGAGCAATCAGTTCTGACAATTTCAACCCTGAAATGGCTGAGGCCATATATAGTTTCAGATTAGCCGCGTTGGTGGAATTTAAGGTCTCAACCGAAACGGGGTTTTCACTTTTTTCATATTCGTCAATACAGCTTGGATGCACTAACTCTCCATAAGATAAATCTAAATCTAGCACTAATTGAACCCAAAAATCACAGCTCCTTTTTTCTAGGCAATATTTTAATGACAGTCGAATCTTTTTTAAACCTCAATTTCGCTTCAAGAGAGCCTTTTAAATAACAAAAATCCTATAACTTTCAAAAAAACCAAAAAACGAAACCACGCTCGAGTGCGCTAACCGATAGAATTTATACGAGGTGAATATCAGCCGCGTGTGCGGGATGTATTCTATGGAGGAAAAGCTCACTGACGGTGAATTTCAACTAGCAATCCGATTTGCAGAGCGGTGCTCGCGCCGCGTTTTTTGCTTTGCAAAAAAACGCTTTTCGCTGCGCCCTTGTTTTCCATTTTTTGAAAAAAATGGAAATGGTGGAGCCTAGGGGAGTCGAACCCCTGACCTCTTCGCTGCCAGCGAAGCGCTCTACCAGCTGAGCTAAGGCCCCGAATTATCCATTCGGGCCGGACAACCAAAAAAGGACGTCCGGCGTTTGGTCGCGCCGTTTAACGCTCGGTGCGAAGCGTGGCAAGTCTGTTTTACGGGCCGAACACGCCGGCCCGAAAGACAGTCTAGATTTCAATCTCTTCGTCGTCATCGTCGTCATCAGTGCCCGGCGGAAGCGTCGCTTCGTCTTCGTCGGTCACCAAAGCGGCGTCCTCATCTTCGTCTTCATCCGTGGAGAAGCCGTCAAAATCGGGTGTTTCCTTATCATCATCGCCGGCAGCGCCGGAAATAATCGCGGCATCATCGCCGTCAAGCTCGAGCTCTTTGGCGGCGACTTCATCCTCGTCAATATCTTCTTCGTCAACTTCTACCGCGTCTTCGACATCATCATCGTCATCATCACCCTCTTTTTTGGATTGAGGTTTCAGCGGCGCTGACGGCAAAATAGTCTGTTGGTCAAGCTCGGCCGGGTCAAAGCTGTTTTGACACATCGGGCAGACAGCCGGATTGCGGGTTAAGTCATAAAACTTGGCTTCACACTCGGGGCAGACCCGTTTTGTGCCGATATCGACTTTTGCCATTTGGACACCTTCTTCATGTCTTACAATTTTATCTCTTACAAAATCATGACGGAACGCCTTGCGGTGAACGCATCAATTTGCCAGATGAGCGCCTCTTAGCGTTTGGCTTTTGTGAGTCAACAATCAATGGAGGCGCAAGCCCGCAATGCGCAGTATTTCCGGCAAATCAAACGCCCTTTCCGGCACCATAAGGGCGCCGGGCGATAAATCCATTAGTCACCGCTCCCTTATCTTCGGCGCGATGGCAGAAGGCACGACTGAGGTCACGGGTCTTTTGGAAGGCGCGGACATCTTATCAACGGCCTCTGTGATGCAGGCGCTCGGCGCTAAAATTAAGAAAACCGGCGAAGGCGCTTACCAAATCACGGGACGCGGCGCGCGCGGATTGAAGACACCAAAGGCCGATTTGGATTGCGGTAATGCCGGGACGGGCGTGCGGCTTATTATGGGAGCCTGCGCGGGCTACAAAATGCGCGCGACCTTTACCGGAGACGCCTCGCTCTCATCCCGCCCGATGAACCGTATCTTGAACCCGCTCCGCGATATGGGTGCAGAGGCTGAGGCCCAAGAGGGCGGACGTCTGCCCGTGACATTGAAGAGCACCGGTGAGCTGCAGCCCCTGACCTACACCCCGCCCGTCGCCTCGGCGCAAGTGAAGTCGGCCGTCTTATTGGCGGGCGTGAATACGACCGGCGTGACAACTGTTACAGAACCCATCCCGACGCGCGACCATACAGAAAATATGCTGCGGGCTTTCGGCGCAAAGGTTGAGGTCACAAAACGCAATGGCGCGGATGTCATAAGACTTGAAGGCCCTTTGGAGCTGAAAGCCACATCCATCAACGTCCCCGGCGATCCGTCCTCTGCCGCGTTTCCGATCGTCGCAGCGCTCATCACGCCGAAATCTGATATCATCGTCGAGAATGTTATGATGAACCCGACGCGCATTGGCTTGTTCGAATGCCTGACGGAGATGGGCGGTCACGTTCAAGCCAATAATTTCCGTAAGTCAGGCGGCGAAGTCATTGCCGATATCCACGTTAAACATTCCAAGCTTCACGGCATTACCGTCCCGCCTGAACGCGCGGCCTCCATGATCGATGAATATCCTGTTTTGGCTGTCGCCGCCTCTGCCGCGAGCGGCACGACGATCATGGATGATATTGGCGAGCTGCGCGTGAAAGAAAGCGACCGCATCACAGCCACCGCAAATCTGTTGAAAGTCAACGGCGTCGACGTCGAAGAGTTAGAAAATGGCCTGAAAGTCACAGGCGGCAAGGTTCCCGGCGGCGGAACGGTGACCACCCACCATGACCACCGCATCGCCATGAGCGCGCTCATCTTGGGGCTCATCGCAGACAGCCCCGTTAGCATTGATGATGCGTCTATGATCGCGACCAGCTTTCCGAGTTTCTTTGATCTCATGCGCGGGCTTGGGGCAGATATCACCTGCGCGGATATTTCATGACGATTATCGCGATCGACGGCACTTTCGCCTCCGGCAAAGGCACATTGGGCAAAGGCCTCGCGGCGCATTACGATCTGCCTTACCTCGACACGGGCAAGCTTTACCGCGCGACTGCGAAACGCGTGCTCGATGCCGGCGGCGATGTCGCAAAATCCGAAGACGGCACGGCGGCGGCCAAACAGGTCACAGCAGAAGAACTCGCAGACCCCATTCTAAAATCCGGACCTATTGGCGCAGCGGCCTCCAAAGTTTCCGTCCATCCCGATGTGCGCGCAGCGCTATTGGCGTTTCAGCGAGATTTCGCAGCGAAAGGCGGCATTTTGGACGGGCGCGATATTGGCACGGTGATTTGTCCGGACGCCGATGTGAAGCTTTACGTTACGGCGACGCAGAATGAGCGCGCCAAGCGGCGTCATGCGGAACTAACAGGATATGGCGAAGCCTTGTCCGTAGAAGACGTTCTGGCGCAGTTAATTGAACGCGATACGCGAGACAGCACCCGCGCGGCAGCACCGCTAAAGCCTGCGGAAGATGCGCATATGCTGGATACAACAGGTCTTGGCATTACCGATGTCCTGCAAGCCGCTGTTGAGATTTGCGACGCAGTTCTCGCAAAATAATCGGCGTTACTTTCCGGCCCAAACGCCCGGATTTAATTTATAGTCGCCGGATAGAGAACAACCTCCAGGCTCGCGGCTTTTTCCAACCGTCCGGACTGAATGACGACATCCGCGTCGTAATATTGCCCATCGCGCCAATATCTAATCCGCGACATGCTGTTGGGCCGAACGCGGCCAACCGCATAGCGAAGATCAGAGCTGTTATTGATATCGCGATCACCAAATTGCGTCACGACATCGTCGATTTTCAATCCGGCTTGATCTGCCGATCCGTCAGACGTTATGTCCACGACATGCGCGCCATATAAATCCGGCAGGCTTAATCGGGCTTGCGCGTCTTGAGAGACGGGCGAAATCATGACGCCCAAAGAGCCTCGCGAGACCCGGCCATAGGTCTCGAGCTGCTCGGCGACATAGCTGAAGGTATGAGCGGGTATCGCAAAGCCAATTCCGGAAGAACCCTTGTCCTTGGCGGCAATAGCGGAATTAATCCCGATCAATTGACCCGCTGAATTTACGAGCGCGCCGCCGGAATTTCCCGGGTTAATAGCGGCATCGGTTTGAATGAGGTCAGAAAAACTTGCGGGATTATCGTCCCGCCGCCCAATGGCAGACACGATCCCCGTGCTAACACTATGGGACAGGCCAAAAGGGTTCCCAACGGCGATGACCAAGTCGCCAACCTGAACATCATCAGACATAGCAACCGGCAGCTCAGTGAGATTGGTTCCCGGTATTTCCAATAGGGCCAAATCTGTGTTCACGTCCTGCCCGCGAACGGTAGCCGCATATCTGCGCTTATCCGAAAGGATCACCGTAATGGATTTGGCGCCTTTTATAACATGATCATTCGTGAGGATTAATCCCGCCTGCCCGTCAATTATGACCCCTGACCCAATGCCGCCAATCGTACTCCCGTCCAACTCTTCCGACTCGACCGTGGAGATAGAGACGACACCCGGCGTCACGCCTTGGATGATGGGCGCCATGGTGAAGACATTCCGCTGTGCATCATAGCTAATAGCGGAGTTACTTTGTGCTACCGCCGTTGAAGCGAGAGCCAATGTCAGAGTTGATATGAGGGGGACAAGAATGGGACGCAAGGCAAACTCCGTGAGGTTGACGATGTGGGGGTACGAAAGGTGACTTTCGCAATGTTATAACTAACGCAGACTCGTCGACATTCGGCAAGGGATGAATGCCCGACATGGAGAGCATTTAATCTACCTGTTGTTGTGCTTAACAAAAGGTTGAGATTTGGCAGGCGATTCAGGCGTCAAAAGCCATGGTCATCTTCGGGCGTGAACATCATTTATCATCCGGACCTGTGCCTTCGCCGTTATGCCGCCGAAGGCGTCCGATCATTTCGTTGCCCCGCAGAACGGTTATCCACGCTTTCACAAAACTCTTTCCCTGCTTCGAAATGTTTTTTCAAACACCGGAGTCATTTTCGTCGGGCGAAGAAAACTGTTTTCTCCGAGCGGGTTAGTCGGCTGGTGGCTCACTCCGCGCAACACCATCCATCAAATGCGAGCGCCGCGCATCCTTCAAATGCAGAAACATAATCCGCGCTTTCAAAAACTGTGTCATATTTAAATGGTTCTTTCAGACATGGGACAGGCGAGGCCTCGCTTGCTGGTTTGAAAGACGGTAGGGCTGAGCGGCTTGGTGTGAGAACCGGGCGTGTGCCGGGCCTTTTGCGGCGAGCGTCGACTGCCTGATCTTAAACCGGGGCCGTCACGACCGTTGGAAACATTGGGGCTGGAGCCGCGTGGTAGGAAACACGTTGTTTCGGCATATCCTCACCCTCTCACCAGGGGCTTGGATATTGTGGCGTGCATGACCGGAAGGTTTGACGTGCAGGACCCCCGACCGTTGCATCAAAAACTGCTGCCGCAGGGTTAGCCTTTGCGTAAAATACTTACTTCTATTCGGTCTTCCGTCGTGAGGGCCGACCCTGCGGGCAGTCCTAATTGCCTCAAAGACATTTCACTTTGGGCGGTCACGAGATGGGCTGCGGACAGGGTCGCTTGACTCGAAAAAGCCAAACAGGCGTCTATCTACTTCGGCGTGGAGACATCAAATTCAGCCACGAATAATCGCCCTTCACGGGTGAGCTTATAGGTGACGGTCTGCCCGGGGTCGATCTCTATCGACCAGACATTTGTCATCGAGACTTGCAAGCCGTTTTCGTCAAAGACCTTCTTCGAAAATTCATCAACCGGAAAAACGGCTTTGGTCGCCGTGCTAGTCTCCGTAGTGGCAATGCCGCCATAATTTGTGACGGGATCCGGAGAGCCGTCTTTGAGGGTGTGGGCGTGGCGGAAGTCCAAGGCCTCGCCCTCGCCGTCTAGGCGCAAAGTCCAGACACGGCTTTCGTCCGGGCCAACGGCCAACGGCAGCACGGTCGTATTGCTGTCAGGGCAAGTGACGGGACCCAAGGTTAGCACCTCCTTGCGCCAGTTTTCGTCTTGCGGATCCAGACTGGTGACATTGCCTTCAAAACTTTGGCCGCAAAGGGACTGAAGTTGGGTTTGAAATTCAACCAAGGGCGGGGTTGAGCTTGATCCGCTGCAGGCCGCGAAAATAAAGGCGGCAGCCGTGCCGGCCATCAAAGTTGCAAAAGATTTCATCATCTATCCTGAGGGTTAGGCTGTCCGAGCCGTAGGACCCGCTTTGGCGGTATGTTTTTCGAGCATCTTCATCAAGTCACCCTGTATAACAGGTTTGGTGAGATAGTCATCCATACCGGCGTTCAAACAATCCTCCCGATCATTTTTTAGGGCATGACCTGTTAAGGCGATAATCGGAATGGTATCAAGATTATTCATCTCTTCATAGGCTCTGATGGCCCGCGTAGCTTCGAAGCCGTCCATATTTGGCATGGACACATCCATCAAAATAAGCGGGAAGCGTCCGGGGTATTGAATAAACATATCAACGGCCTCTTCGCCGCAATTAGCAAAGATCGGTTCAAAATCGGTGTCTGCCAACATAAGCTGGACGACATTCTGATTAAGCACGAAATCTTCGGCGACGAGAACTTCGATTTTTCTCCCGGCGGAACCTGCAGGACGGGGCATCTCAGCTACCGGCGAAAATGTGGCAGGCGACTGTGCAGGGCTTGGCTCGGCATTTTCAAACGGATTAGATAAAACTCTAATAATTGTATCGTATAAGCGGCGCTCTCTCACAGGTTTTGCCAAATAACTACGGATCCCGATTTTCCCAAGTTCCTCTGTGCTGACGGGTTGATCGCAGGAGGACAACATGATGATTTCCGGAGATTTCAACGTCGGCGTTTGTGATATGAGCTGAGCAAAATTCTGACCATCCATACCGGGCATTAAATAGTCCAAAACAATCAAATCAAACGGGTTGCCCTCATCTTCTGCGGCTCGAATTTTAGATAAACCGTCTACCCCATCAATGGCCGTTGATGTTTCCATCCCCCATGACGCTAATTGTTCTGTGAAAATATCTCGGTTCACGGCAATATCATCAACAATTAGAGCCCGCTTACCAAATGTAACATTGCTATCGAAGGCCTGGGGCTTGGCTTCTTTATCTATCGGCAACGGCATACGAAATCCGAACGTAGAGCCTTCTCCAAACGTGGACTCGACGTGAACGCGTCCGTCCATCATCTCCACAATATGTTTGGAAATCGTCAAACCCAATCCGGTTCCGCCATATACGCGAGTTGTAGAGCCATCCGCTTGGGTGAACTTCTCGAAAATTGCAGCCATTTTTTCCGAGGAAATACCAATTCCCGTATCTTTCACTTCAAGCGTACAAATGGCTATGTCGCGCTTCTCTTGTATGGAAACGTCAATTGTCACGTGGCCCGTATCCGTGAATTTCACCGCATTGCCAACGAGGTTAGTAATGACCTGACGAATTCGTCCGGGATCGCCGATAAAGTTAGTCGGCAATTCGGTCGGGTAATTGATGATAAGTTCAATACCTTTTTCTTGGGCCGATTTAAGCAGTAAAGACGTTACATCATTTATTGAGGATTTTAGATCGAACGGAACGGGGTCGAGCTCAAATGCGCCCGCCTCAATTTTTGAAAAGTCTAAAATATCGTTGATAATGTTCAGAAGTGCCTCGGCCGAGCTGTTGATAACAGAAATAAATTCGCGTTGCCTGTCGTTAATCTCGGAGTTTCCAAGTAGCTCCGCCATGCCCAGGATACCATTCATCGGTGTCCGAATTTCATGACTCATATTGGCCAAAAATTCTGATTTCGCATGTGACGCGGCAATCGCCTCGTCTTTTGCTTTTTCTAATTCTGCGGCTTGCTGTCTTGCCTGTGTTACATCTCGGACAAATGCCTGAATTCGTATGACCTTGCCCTGTGCGTCATGGATGATCTGGCCTGATGTTGTGACCCAGCGTGTTTCGCCTTTATGATTGAATGATCTGGCCGTCACATCAAATCGATTTTCGTTTTTATGCGAGTTCGCCAATGCCGATTTAAAGCTTTTCCTGTCATCAGGATGGACGACGGATACAATGCCCTGTTTTCGGACTCTATTTTCTACATCGGGACCGAAGAACCCATGGAGAGATTTGCTAAGTGTGTAGGTGTTCGTAGCCACATCAAGCGACCAGTAGCCCGCATGACCTAAGACAAGCGCTTTATCCAACAGCTTATCTTTCTCGACTAACTCCGAAACATCATTCGCAATTGAAACCGTTTTTCCGCAGCTTAGGTTTTTGCGAATAAAGCGATGTGTTGTTCCATCGCCCAATGTTAACAGACGAACGCCTTCTGAAATGCCGCCGGCATTTCTTTGAATTTGATCTTCGGCTGAAAGTTTCTGGTTCTCTAGAATTTCCGGCGTGAATAGACCGTTCGCAACCATCAACTCGTGACACTTTGAAAGCGGGTCGCCGGGCTTCAATTCATCCGGTGTCGCGCCTACATTCTTGTAAACAACGTCAGAGATAAAGAGGTAGTTCATATCCTCATCAAGGATACTAACGCCGGATTGCAGATTTTCTGCTAAAATTTTGAGATATTCAGCTTCGCGTGTTTCGTCTTCAGAGTGATGATTGGCTTTATTGGTAAGCATTTTATCCTCAAGCCTAGCTCGCTTATTTTCTAGTGCACCTTCTACATTGCCATGGTTAAGGCTTAATAAAGCGCCCAAAAAAAACGGCCCACTGCAGAAGCAGGGGCCGATAAAGTCTTCGCAATTCAGTCGGGGAGAGAGAATGCGGATTTGGCGCGCGGTGACAAAGGGGAGGACGTTACCGCGTCCGTGCCCTCTATGTAGGTACGCTGCACCGTTTACAGAACCCGCGCATATGCAAGATAGCTATGCATAAAGGCATAGATAAGCCCGCCATTCCGTCTAAATATTCATATCCTGGTCAGATTGGACCGAAAATCAGGATTTCGGCCAGTCCTTCGTCGCATTTGTTAGAAATTCGCGAAAAACTTTTGCGCGGACAGATCCCCGCAATTCAGTAGGATAAACGAAAAATAGCTCGAACGTCTCGCCTCTTACAGTCGGAAGGACGCGGACTAAACGCTTGGACAGGACCGTCATATAATCGGGAATGCCCACAATTCCGATACCCGCTTCTGCGGCGCGCATGATACCGTGTAGATTATTCACAACTAGCGCAGGTTTGCGCGGCGTGCCCTTCCCCTCGCGGCCCACATTTAAAACCCAGTTTGCACTGTTTAAATTTTTGGGGATCAGATCCCCAAAGGCCACGATATGATGATTGTCTAAATCTTCAACCGAAGTCGGCGCCCCATGTTTAGACAGATATTGGTGACTGGCATATAGGGACTGGGTAATATTCCCAAGTTTACGCTCAATCACATCGCCTTGTGTCGAAGGCCAAGGACGTAGAGAACAATCGACCTCAAAGGCTGACAAATCATGCTCGGAATCTTCTAATATGAGCTGCACATCAATGTCAGGATAAGCATCCAAGAATTCAGGCAAAACGGATGGCAGCCAATTCGAGCCGAGCGAAATCGGAGTCGATACACGCAGAACCCCTTGCGGTTTTTGGCGGCTATCAATGACATGGCTTTGCGCTCGCGCAATTCGAACGGCAACATCATCCGCTGTCCGAAATAGAATTTGTCCCTGCTCTGTCAACGTAAGGCCGCGCGCGTGCCGATGAAATAAGGGCATCTCCAGTTGGTCTTCTAATGCCGTAATTTGGCGAGAGACAGCAGATTGGGAAATCCTTAGTTTATCCGCCGCTGCCGTCAAAGACCCAGTCTGAGCCGCCGCGTGAAATGTCTTCAACTTATCCCAATCCAGGGCCTGGGGCATTTATTCGGCCGCCGCGATCTTGATTTCTTCAGCGGAAAACGGCGCCTTCGCCGAGTCAACTTCTGCTAAAAAGCGTTCGGCTTCCAACGCGCCCATACAGCCAAGTCCGGCTGCTGTGACGGCCTGTCGGAACGTCTCATCGGAAACATCTCCCGTCGCATAGACGCCAGGAACATTCGTCGCTGTGCTATCCGGGGCGGTCGTAATATAGCCGCCCTCATTCATATCGACATGACCTTTGAAAACATCAGTCGACGGTTTGTGACCAATCGCGATAAAGACGCCATGCGTCGCGCGGTCATACACTTCGTCAGTCTTGGTATTTTTCAAGCGCACGCCGGTCACGCCTAAAGGCTGCTCATCGCCAAGTATTTCGACCAATGTCGTATCCCAGAGAATTTCGACTTTGGGATTATCAAACAGACGCTGTTGCAAAATTTTCTCAGCGCGAAGACTATCGCGGCGGTGGACCAGTGTCACGCGCGATGCAAAATTCGTGAGGAACAAGGCCTCCTCCACCGCGGTATTCCCGCCGCCAACAACGACAACTTCGCGCTCGCGGTAGAAGAAGCCGTCACAGGTCGCGCAGGCGGAGACGCCGAATCCTTGGAACTTATCTTCCGATGGTAAGCCGAGCCACTTTGCTTGCGCGCCTGTCGCGATGATAACGGCGTCAGCCGTGTAGGTTTTTCCGCTTTCGCCTTTCATAACAAACGGCTTGCCGGAAAAATCGACATCCGTAATCATATCCTCATAGAACGCCGTCCCGAATTTCAATGCGTGTTCCTTGAATTTATCCATCAGGTCAGGCCCCATGACTTCGGGAAATCCGGGATAATTTTCGACATCCGTCGTAATTGTCAGCTGTCCGCCCGGTTGGGGACCCGCAACAATACCCGGCTCTAACATCGCGCGCGCTGCGTAAACTGCCGCTGTATACCCGGCAGGCCCCGATCCAATAATCAGGACGCGGTGATGAATTGTTTCTGTCATGGGAGACTCACATAAAGCTTTCTTTGACCGCAATGTAAGGACGGCCTGCCCTGCCTGCAACTCCGCGCCCCAGACTATATGTGGAAGAGAGTTTTGACTGGCGTATTGAGTTGGGTGATATTCTCTGTCAGAATCGCGTCATGACACGTTTTATTCTCGGCTTATCCATCGCAGTTTTAGCTGGATGTTCTCCAGCGGCGGAGAGCCCTGCGCCTCAAGAAACCACGACGGCGTCAGATTTCACTTGGCCGCGCAGCTATGAATATATGCCCGATGGCGCAACGCTCATTTTCTCCGCAACGGGGAATTGGCGTCATGATAGCGGCATCGCAGGGGCATCAGCCTTCTGGGCACGGGAGTCGGATGAGAATGGCAGCGGGCTTTTCACCACAGAAAACGCGGGCGTTTTCACGGCTGAAAACCTGTCCAAATTTGATGTCATCATCATGAATTCGGTCTCAGGAGAGGTTTTGAACGCGGACCAACAGGCCGCCATTGAGAATTTTGTTGAATTAGGCGGCGGCCTGATCGCGCAACATGCAATGGGCGACAGCAGTCTGGCCAGAACATGGCCGTGGTGGGAGGAGCAGCTTGGAACGGAATTTATCAGCCATCCTGCGGACCCACAATTTCAGACGGCCGATGTTGTCACGTTAGCGCCAAACCATCCCGTCATGGACGGTATCGGCGCGTCCTTTTCTCATACCGACGAATGGTACACATTTACCGGACCTGTGAGCGGCGACGTCATTGTCCTCTCAGGACTTGATGAAAGCACATATTCACCGGTCAATAAGGTCTACGGCGTTGAAGATCTGCGCATGGGGCCAAACCCGGCTGATCACCCGATTATTTGGGCAAAATGTCCCGGCAAAGGTAAAGTGGTATATTCGGCACTCGGGCATAAAACCGATGCCTATGATAACGAGGCCCACAAAACTCTACTCAGGAACGCCATGCGCTGGGTGCGTAGTGACGGCGCGGACGGGTGCCCTTAGGCGCTACGGAAAGTGTCAAACCGTTCCCAGACGATTTCCGAAACTCGCGCTGTTTCGGTGAGCGGTGGATAGTCCTCGCCTTCTAATTGACCGCTATAGAGCACAGCCCCGCAGCGACTTTCAAGAGCCGAATAAAGGGCTTGGAACTTTTCGGCCCGTCCGGACATGGGCAGACGAAATACGGGCTTTCCGGTCGCGCAAGCTTCGGTCAGCATATTTGTGCTGTCTTCGGTAACGAGAATTATCTCAGCGCCGCCAAGAAAAGCAAAGTAAGGATTAGGGCCTTCGCCGTCATGAAGCCAAACATGGTCATTGTCGGAGGCGAAGCGTTTCCACTTTAAAACAATATTGTCCGGCGTTCGGCGCGACAACGATATGAGAAGCGCCTGACCTGCACCGCGTAAGGATTTCGCAGCCTCCATATGTGCCTTATGCGATGCGGCATCTAATTTATGCGTTTTAGAAGTCCCGCCAATGAGGATCGCTGCTCGCGGCATAGGCAGCCGCGAAAGGCCGGATGCAAAACTCAAGGTCTCGACAATGACTTTGTCTCGCGTCACCCGATTTGGGGATCCAATCATTAATTCGACGTTCGGGCCGCGAATGGCATCATGCTCGGGAGCAATCACGAGATCAAATTCTAAGGGATCAATTCTTGGGTCTTGGGCATAGATAGTCATGACCTCCGGACGATTGGATTTCAGATATAACAAGGGTGCAATGGCCTGACGGCCGCAACCAATCGCAATGTCGCAGCGGGGCAAATCAAACTTCGCCAAGCGGCGTTGAGCTTTTGGCGGCAGCGCAGCGAGCGCCGCATTATGATGCAGATGATGGGTTTGAATAGTTAAGGGCCGGATTGATGAACAGCCTTCCGCGAGGCCTAAAGCTTGGTTTTCAATTCCGCGGCGGCCATCAGAGATGACGAGGCAATGTAGCGCCTCATCCGCCATTATTTGTAATAGACCTCTAGAATCTCATAGCCTTTGGAGCCACCCGGCGCGATCACTTCAAAGGCATCGCCGATTTCTTTTGTGATCATCGCACGCGCAATTGGGGAAGTCACAGAGATTTTGCCGTCCTTCACATTAGCTTCGTCTTCGCCGACGATTTGGTACGTGCTTTCCTCATCCGTGTCCTCATTCACGATTTTCACTGTTGCGCCAAAGCGCACGACCTCACCGGACATAGTTGTCGGGTCGATGACCTGCGCCAAAGAGAGTTTTGATTCCAGCTCTTGGATGCGGCCTTCAATAAAGCCCTGCTTTTCTTTCGCCGCGTGATATTCCGCATTTTCGGATAAATCCCCATGATCGCGTGCCACAGAGATCGCATTGATAATCTCTGGCCGCTCAACAGATTTGAGATGTTTAAGCTCAGTTTCCAGCGCCGCATGGCCCTGAACCGTCATTGGAAATTTTTGCATGGCGAAATCGTCTTCCCGTCAAAATTAGAAGCCGCAAACAGATAGGGCTAAAAATACACTCGTCAAGGCCAAAAACGCGTAAGACCCCACCCATTACGAGAGTTTGAACCCTAATGCACAAAACCTTCTCAACTCGTTAAACCGGTTAAAAGATGAAAAAGGCGGCAGGGGTGCCACCCTGCCGCCGAAATGTCTAAGTCAATCGAAAGGAGACGAAAATCCAAAGACTTATTGAGAATACGGGATAGTTAAAGCCAGTGTCAAGGCCGCGCTTCGCCTATGGTAAACCGCTGGGCCGAGCCAAAACTTTCGGATCTACCCCGCCGCGATACTCTGCAGGCTCTCAACTTCATAATCACCTTTGTCGAGCGCTTTTATTGATTCGACTGTGGCGCGGGCTGCAGCAGCCGTTGTGAAATAAGGTATTTTTTGCGTGAGGGCGGTTCGGCGCAGTGAGAAACTATCCTTCAGGCTTTGTTTTCCACTGGTCGTGTTGAAGACAAGCGCGATCTCGCCGTTTTTCATCTGGTCGACGATATGAGGGCGGCCCTCATGGACCTTACGGACATATTCGACCTCGACGCCATTTTCGCGCAGATATTTCGTCGTCCCGCCTGTCGCGATAATCGTGAAGCCCAAAGCCGTCAGATCTTTCGCCATTTCGACCATGCCCGCTTTATGGTCTTCGCGGACGGAGATGAAGACTTTGCCGGATTTCGGCAGTGTCACGCCGCCGCCAAGCTGGCTTTTGGCAAAGGCCATGCCGAAATTATCAGCGAGGCCCATGACTTCGCCCGTTGAGCGCATCTCAGGTCCAAGCACTGTGTCCACACCCGGGAAGCGAGCGAAGGGGAAAACAGCTTCTTTGACAGCAATATATTTTTGCGGACGTAGATTGAGGTCAAATTCAGAGAGCTTCATGCCCGCCATGACTTTCGCGGCAATATTGGCAACAGGCAGGCCGATGGCTTTGGCAACAAAAGGTACGGTTCGCGAAGCTCGCGGGTTGACCTCGATGAGATAAACCTCCCCGTCCTTCACGGCGAATTGCGTATTCATGAAGCCAATCACGCCGAGTTCCAACGCGAGGGCTTCGGCTTGTCGGCCGAGCTCTGCGACGATTTCATCTGACAATGTATAAGGCGGTAGCGAACAAGCGCTGTCGCCCGAATGAACCCCGGCTTCTTCGATGTGCTCCATGATGCCCGCGACAAAGACGGCTTCACCGTCGCAGATAACGTCGACATCAACTTCGACAGCATCGCGGAGATATTGATCGATTAAGAGCGGCGACTTGCCTGAAACTTTCACGGCTTCCGTAATGTAGCGCTTTAGCTCTGCGTCTGAATCGACGATTTCCATACCGCGTCCGCCGAGGACATTAGAGGGCCGCAGGACGAGCGGATAGCCGACGATATCGGCCGCAGCTTGCGCCTCTTTGGCATTGCGCGCGATGGCGTTATTCGGTTGTTTCAAGCCCAGCATATCTACGAGGTCTTTAAACCGCTCGCGGTCCTCCGCGCGGTCCAACGCGTCGCGCTTGGTGCCGAGTAATGGAATGCCATTTGCCTCAAGGGCTTCAGCGAGTTTCAACGGGGTTTGCCCGCCAAATTGCACGATGACACCAAGAAGTTCACCCGACGCCATTTCGCCTTGGATTAATTCGAGCACATCTTCTTCGGTCAGCGGTTCGAAATATAAGCGGTCTGAGGTGTCATAATCCGTTGAAACGGTTTCGGGGTTGCAATTCACCATGATGGATTCAATATCGAGCTCCGCCATGGCGTAGGCGGCGTGGCAACAGCAATAGTCAAACTCAATGCCTTGGCCGATTCTATTTGGGCCGCCGCCGAGGATGACGACTTTCTTGCGGTCAGACACGCGTGCTTCATTTTCAATAACGCCGTTAAAGCTCGGGTTCTCATAGGTCGAGTACATATAAGGCGTCTTAGCCGCGAACTCCGCTGCGCACGTATCGACGCGTTTATAGACAGGACGCACCTTGGCTTTGTGCCTCGCCTTGCGCACGGCATGCTCGGTTTTACCCGTGAGTTGACCAATACGAGTGTCGGAGAAGCCTTCTGATTTAATCGCGCGCCAAGTCTCTGCATCTTTGGGCAGACCATTTTCGGAAAGCCAGGTTTCAGCTTTGATGAGCGTTTCGATCTGGCGCAAAAACCACGGGTCAAATTTCGTATATTGCTGAACCTTCTCAACCGTGAACCCTGCGCGGAACGCCTGCGCAATCACCAGGATGCGGTCCGGTGCTTGGATAGAAAGACGCGATTTCAGCGCCGAAGAAATCTCTTCAGGATCGGTAAGGCCTAAATCAATCGGGTCCAGACCCACGAGGTCCGTTTCCAAGGAGCGCAGGGCCTTTTGCAAAGACTCCGCAAACGTTCTTCCAATGGCCATCGCCTCGCCGACAGAGCGCATGGCTGTTGTCAGGACCGCCTCGCTACCCGGGAATTTCTCAAAAGCAAAACGCGGAATTTTCGTCACAACGTAATCAATGGTCGGCTCAAAGGCCGCCGGGGTCGCGCCAGTTATATCATTGTCCAGCTCATCCAAGGTGTAACCGACCGCAAGTTTTGCGGCGATTTTTGCAATCGGAAAACCAGTAGCCTTAGAAGCCAATGCAGAGGAACGAGAGACCCGCGGATTCATCTCAATGACGACCATGCGTCCGTCTTTTGGGTTCACGCCAAATTGGACGTTAGACCCACCCGTTTCAACGCCTATTTCGCGCAGAACGGCAATCGAGGCATCGCGCATGATTTGATATTCTTTATCCGTCAATGTGAGCGCGGGGGCGACGGTAATTGAATCGCCGGTATGCACGCCCATCGGGTCGATATTCTCAATGGCGCAAATGATGATGCAATTATCCGCTTTGTCGCGAACGACTTCCATTTCATATTCTTTCCACCCGATGAGACTCTCATCGACCAAAACCTCATTCGTAGGAGACGCGGCCAGACCTGAGCGAACAATCTCTTCGAACTCTTCAAGATTATAAGCGACGCCGCCGCCCGTGCCGCCCATCGTGAAAGCCGGACGGATAATCGCCGGTAATCCTGTATCAGCAAGTTTCCGTACAGCTTCCGCTACACCTTCGGCGATATTGACCGTGCCATCCGCCATCGTCGGCGCCGTAATCATCGTCGCACGGGGATTTTCCAGACCGATTTTTGTCATCGCGGCAGCAAAGCGCTCTCGGGACTCGGCCTTGTCGATAACATCCGCTTTCGCGCCAATCATCTCGACGCCGTATTTTTCGAGTACGCCCATTTGCTCTAACGATAGGGCTGTATTGAGGGCCGTCTGCCCGCCCATTGTCGGGAGCAGTGCATCAGGTTTCTCGATGGCTATAATTTTCTCGACAATCTCCGGCGTGATTGGCTCGACATATGTCGCATCCGCCATACCCGGGTCTGTCATAATTGTGGCCGGGTTCGAGTTCACCAAAATCACGCGATAACCTTCATCCCTGAGCGCCTTACAGGCCTGAACGCCTGAATAATCGAACTCGCACGCTTGTCCGATAATAATCGGGCCGGCACCGATGATAAGGATGGACGAGATATCGGTACGTTTTGGCATTAGAATCGTCTCTTTTTCACAATGAAAAGCAAATTGCCTCGCCATAATGAAGCGGACGAAAGGGTGCAAGCTAAGTCCCGCCGAAAACCTATAAAAACTGAGGAAAACCTCACATACAAAGCAGGCGCTCTAACAAATTTGTGGTGTTTCGACTTGGACATAGGCAAAGCAGAGGGTAGTCTATGCGGGAACTGGGGAGGCTTTATCATGGTATTTCGTCGGCAATATGGGACACGAACTCCTGTGCGGAGAACCGCGCGAGGTATGAGCCAACTCGGCGGCGGGCGCACGGTTCGGCGTCGCGGCGGCTTCCGCTGGCAAATCATGCTACTTTTCGCCGTTGGAGCCGCGGCCTATTATTTCATGAATCAAGAGACTGTGCCGCTCACCGGACGCAAACAATTACGGACGATGGAGCCCGCTCAAGAAATGCAGCTTGGCCTGCAATCCTATCAACAAATCCTGCAGGATTCTCAAGTCCTTTCGCCCGATGAACCTGTTGTCCAAGCTGTCCGCCAAATCGGTGACAGACTCGCGCGAACTGCGGATCAGATGCTGATCGAAGAAACGGGCGAACCGTCCGGTTTTGAATGGGCTGTCAATGTCATCGAAAGCGACCAAGCGAATGCCTTTGCCCTGCCCGGCGGATATTCTGCGGTTTATACAGGACTCATCCCAATTGCAGAAAATGAAGATGGTCTTGCGGTCATTATGGGGCATGAAATCGCTCATGCTCTTGCCCATCACGGCGCGGAACGCATGGCCCAACAAAATATGCAACGCATTGTCGGTGCAGGTGTTTCGCTGGGGGCTGGCGGTATGGATTACGGCGCGCAGCGCGCGGTCATGGGCGTTTTCGGCGGTATCAGCCAATATGGATATGCCCTGCCTTTCTCTCGTAAACATGAAAGTGAAGCCGATGAAATCGGTCTCTGGATTTTAGCCAGTGCCTGTTATGATCCCCGCGAAGCTCCTCGCCTTTGGGAACGCATGGGGGCCAATGGAGGCGCGACGCCGCCTGAATTCCAATCCACTCACCCAAGCCCTGAAACCCGGATTGCAGATTTTGAGCGTTGGATGCCCAAAGCGATTGAGATCTATAACCAGAATTGCCCCACGAAGATCACAACAAGATAAAGTTTAGCAAGCTCTGTCATGATAAATTTTGACAAAATTCAAACCCTCGGGCTATTTTGAGGCAGGAGCTTACCCATGCCAAAAACCGAAATGCACGAAGATGGAACGTCTTTTGAAGGAAATCGCCAGAAGTTCGCAACGCAAATGGATGCTGAGCTTCTTCGGCGGCTGCGTGAATATGCAAAATCCGAAGGCCGACAAATTCAGTCCGTGGTGGAAGAGGCTGTTCAAAAACTTTTGAAAGAGCGGCAAGGCTATCAAATGCGGCCGGACGCGAAGTCCGCCTATCAAGAAAGCTTGGACCGCTATAGCGACCTTTATGAAGTGCTCGCCAAGTGAAACGATGGTATCCTGCGCTGGACGACGTTCTCGCGATACATGACGACCAAATCCTGCGCTTTGGCGGCGCGCCGGGTATTCGGGACATGGGCCTAGTCGAAATGGAATTGTTCCGCCCGCAAACCGGATATTATAAAGATGTTATAGAGGAAGCCACGGCGCTTTGGGAGAGCTTCATGCAAAACCATCCTTTTATTGACGGAAACAAACGCACAGCTTTTGCAATCTTATATGTCTTCCTTCGCGTGAATGGATACAAACTTACACCAAACGCCAAAAAGATTGAGAATTTCATCTATGGTCTTTTTGATAATAACGCCGTTAAATTTGAGAATCTGGACGCCCGGCTCCGCAGCAATACAAAGGCCGTATTATGACTGATCTTGTGCTTGTTACCGGCGTGTCCGGGTTTATCGCCAGCCATGTTGCGGCGAGGCTACTCGGCGAAGGCTACGCCGTTCGGGGAACTGTGCGGAATAAGGACAAAGGTCAGAAGATTGTTGACGCCCTCGCCGCGGCCGGTTCAGATACGTCAAAATTAGAGTTGGTCGAGGCGGATCTAAGCGCGGACGCGGGATGGAAATTGGCGGTCCAAGACTGCCGTTTTGTTCAGCACATCGCTTCTCCTTTTCCGCTCGAAGCACCGTCTGATCGGGAAGCGCTCGTTCCCGCAGCGCGAGCGGGCGCCATGCGCGTGATTGAGCAGGCCATCGGAGCCGGCGCAGAGCGAGTCATCATGACATCTTCTATGGTCTCCATGATGGGGCAAGCGGGTCGAGGCAAACATATGATTGTTAAAGAAGAGGACTGGTCGGATCCGGATTGGAAACCCCTAACAGCGTATCCGGTTTCTAAGACACGCGCCGAGCGCGCCGTTTGGGATTACGTTGAGTCTCAAAATGTAAAATCTCGCCTGACAACGGTTTGCCCGGGCCTCGTTTTTGGGCCCGACACCTATGATAATGGCGGCGCGTCTCTCGCGATCATAAAAGGCTTATTCACCGGAGCTTTTCCCATGGTGCCGCGTATTGCCTATCCAATCGTCGACGTGCGCGATTGTGCCTCGATACATATTAAAGCCATGACAGCGCCAAATGTTGGCGGGCGTCGTCTCATAGCAGGTGCGAATACGCTCTGGATATCAGATATCGCCGATATACTGCGCAAGGCCTATCCTCAAGCCAAACTTCCAACCCGCGTGATGCCTGATTTACTTGTCAAAATTGCGGGCGTATTTGACTCGTCCATCAAAAGCATCGTGCCTGACGTCGGGACATTTCATGAGGCGGACGCCGCTTATGTTTCGAGCCTGACCGGAGTTATCCCGCGGCCCGCCAAAGATGCTGTGTTAGCGGCGGCTAAGAGCCTCATTGAAAATAGAAAGATTGATCTAGCTTAAGCCGCTTTCACCGCATCAGCGAAACGGTCGAATAGGTAGAAGCTATCTTGTGGACCGGGGCTCGCTTCCGGATGGTGTTGCACGGAAAATACCGGTTTGCCTTTGAGGCGAATGCCGCAATTCGTACCATCAAACAGGCTCACATGAGTTTCTTCGACTGTCTCAGGAAGCGAGTCGCTATCTACTGCAAAGCCGTGGTTCATTGACACAATTTCCACTTTATCCGTCGTGTGGTCTTTGACGGGATGGTTGGCACCGTGATGCCCTTGGTCCATTTTAACAGTCTTCGCGCCAAGCGCGAGGGCCAGCATTTGGTGGCCGAGACAAATACCGAGCAACGGCACATCAGCCTTGACTAAAGCCTGAATTGTCGGAATGGCATATTTGCCGGTGGCCTCAGGATCGCCCGGTCCGTTTGAAAGAACAACGCCATCAGGCTTGAGCGCCAGAATATCTGCAGCAGATGTTTTTCCTGGAACGACTGTAACAGCCAGACCTGAACTGACGAGGTTACGCATGATATTACGTTTTACGCCGTAATCGATAAGCACAATACGTTTTGCATTTTCAATATCAGTATATCCGCTTGCGCCATTTGTCGGCAACTCCCAACGAGCTTGGGTCCAATCAAAAGACGTCACGGAGCCCACATTCTGCGCAAGGTCTGCGCCGACGAGACCGGCCCAATCTTGAGCTTCTTTCGTCAGGGCCGGAATATCAAAAGCCCCGGCCGGGTTATGCGCAATGACGCCGTTGGGCATACCGTTATCGCGAATAAAGCTTGTCAACGCCCGCGTATCCACGCCGGACAATCCGATAATTTTTCGGGCAGCCAGCCAATCGCCGAGTTCTGTATCGGACCGCCAATTCGAAGCGGGCGTAACGGCCGCGCGGAAAATAGCGCCGACGGCGGCCGTCTCGGCCCTATCGCTGCTCGCCTCTTCGTCCTCAATCGTCGTCCCGGTATTTCCGACATGCGGAAAGGTAAAACAGACAATCTGCGCCGCGTAGGACGGGTCGGTGAGAATTTCCTGATAACCTGTCATCGCTGTATTGAAACAAACTTCTCCAACCGCAGACCCGATGTGACCTACACCGTCGCCGTAGAAAACCTCTCCATTGGCGAGAACGAGCGCGGCTGTGGAAGGGCGGGTCGGCTGATAAGTCATTTCAACAGGGTCCATTTTTCAAGCAAAGTGTCGGCAGGTTGTCAGCCAGGCAAACTGTCGGAGCTTTTATAGCCCTTTCCAAGATTCGCAAGACGGCAATGCAACATGCCCACATATATCTGTATTCAAACAATCTCTTGCAGAGGTATGGCAAAATCTTGGGGCGGCTTGGTAAAATCTCGCGAAAGGCTTGGCAAAACGCGCCCGGCAGACTATGTAGCGTCTCTTGAAAGACAGGGCTGTGGGGCCGCCCGGGTAAAACGATTGTCATAATAATGTCTGAAACAGCGACACTTCGAACGCGCATTAGCGACGCGACAAAGACGGCTATGAAAGAAAAAGACAAGTTGCGTGTCTCGACCTTACGGCTTGTTTCTGCCGCTGTGAAAGACAGAGATATCGCTGCGCGGGCCGAAGACAGGTGTGAAGGTATTGATGAGTCCGAAATCCTTTCTCTGCTCTCGAAAATGGTAAAACAGCGCAAAGAAAGCGCTCAAACCTATGAGGATAATGGACGTCCTGAACTTGCTGAACGTGAGCGGGAAGAGATCAAGATCATTCAGGACTTTATGCCCAAGCCCCTCTCAGAGGAAGAAATGAAGACCATCATTGCGGGACTCGTCGAAGGTTCAGGCGCGACCGGGCTAAAAGACATGGGCAAGATCATGGGTCAACTTAAGTCCGGTTACGCAGGTCGTATTGACATGGGCAAGGCAGGAGCCGTTGTAAAAGAACATCTCACCTAATAGAGGGCAGACCTAGTACAAAACAGCCCTCACTAATATCAGGTTAATTCACGAAATTTCGCAGCCGCTCCAAAGCTTCATCAAGTTCAGGCATGGCAGCAGCATAGCTCAGGCGGATATGACCGGGTGCGTAAAATGCGCTGCCCGGCACCGTGGCTAGACCTGTCTCTTCAAGCAATCGTAGCGCGAAATCGGCATCATTATCCGTAATGTCTGTAATATCGGCAAAAGCGTAAAACGCGCCTGGCGGGGTCAAACAGCTCACTCCGGGGAGCGCATTGAGCCCTGCGACCACGCGGTCTCGCCGCGCAGAATAAGTCTCTCGCCAGCCCTTTAGGAAAGTCTGATCGCCATTTAAGGCTGCGACGGCCGCCCATTGACTCATGCTGGCCGGGTTAGAGGTTGTCTGGCCCATATATTTTCGAATTGCGTCAATGAGCCAGCGCGGCCCGCCGCCATATCCAATACGCCAGCCGGTCATGGCGTAGGCTTTCGAGACGCCGTTCATGGTCAATGTCCGATCAAACAAATCCGGCGCAACCTGAGCCATCGTTGCAAAAGTAAAGTCGTCATAGACAAGATGCTCATAAATATCGTCGCACAAAATCATGATTTGCGGATGTGCTCGCAACACTTCGGCCAGTGCGCTTAACTCATCTGCCGTGTAGGCGGCTCCAGTTGGGTTAGAGGGTGAATTCAACATCAGCCACTTTGTTTGCGGCGTAATGGCAGCGACCAACGCGTCCGGCGTAAGCTTGAAACCCGTATCCCCATGGCAAGGCACAACAACGGGCGTGCCGCCGCAGAGTTTAACCATATCAGGATAGCTGACCCAGCAGGGGGCCGGAATGATAACTTCATCCCCGGATCCGACCGTGACCGCTAAAGCGTTAAAAATGACAGGTTTGCCTCCGGGCGCGACCGTAATTTGATCAGGCGTATAGCGCAGCGCGTTATCGCGAAGGAATTTGTCAATGATCGCGGATTTCAATTCAGGGATGCCGTCAACCGCTGTGTAGCGTGTTGCGCCCGAATTTATCGCCTCGCTCGCGGCGAGCCTTATATGCTCGGGCGTATCAAAATCGGGTTCACCTGCAGAGAGCGAAATAACGTTTCGTCCTGCGCCGCGCATATCGCGGGCCGTTTGCGTGACCGCCATTGTTGCTGACGTACCAATGCGCAGAATTCGGTCTGAAAGTCTTGTGTCGGTCATAGGAAAGGCATAGGCGCGAGACCTGACTTGGGAAAGGCAGAAATTATGTCTTTACGCGAATTTTGCGTCTTAATGATGGTCTGCCTAATTTGGGGTCTGCATTTTGTCGTGATGAAATTCACGATTGTCGACATGGGCGTGCAGCCGCTTTTTTATGCCGCGCTTCGCATGTCCTGTCTTGCCCTTCTACTCATTCCATTTTTGAAATGGCATACAGGGCAAATGAAGGCGATTTTAATTGGCGGCCTTGGGTATGGTGCCCTGAATTACGCCTTCATGTTTTCGGCCATGCAGTTAACAACGGCGAGCGCCGCCGCCGTTACGATCGAGCTCTATATGCCATTTTCGATCATTTTATCTGTGCTCATCTTGGGCGAGAGAATCGGACCTTGGCGCATTTCGGGAGCAGCTTTAGCCTTTCTAGGTGTCGTTCTGATCGGACTGGGAGCACCGCCCGAAGTCGCCAGTCAAGGGTTTGTCTTGGGTATTGTCCTGATGGCCTGCGCCGCGATGTCGGAAGCGGTCGGGGCCATCAGTGTCAAATCGGTAAAATCCGTAAGCCCGATGCAATTATTGGCGTGGTTCGGAATAATTGGGTCCTGCGTGTTATGGCCCCTCAGTCTTGTTTCAGAAGAGCGGCAAATGTCAGCTTTCGCCCCAGAGACCCGTCTGAATTTCGGATTTGCCATGATTTATTCAACCCTATTGGTTAGCTTAGTGGCGCATGGGTCTTATTATTGGCTGTTGCAGCGATTACCAATCCATACGGTGGCCCCTTCAGGTTTAATGACAACTGTTATTGGCGTGGCCGCAGGACTCTTGATTTTGGGTGAAAAACTAACGCCAATCTTATTTTTGGGAGCGGTTATCACGCTTTTTGGTATTGCGATAATTCTCTGGCGAAACCGGGAAAGAGCGGAGCCTAACAGTTCGTCCATCGTCACAGACATTTCATAGTTACGTCATCATGCTGACATGGTTGACCGGCATATAGTCAATCAAACAAGAAGCGTGATTGATATGACCCAGAATTTAAGATTTGAAAAAACCGTCCTCCTCGGAACAGCCGCGATGGCTCTCTTTCTCTTTATTGTCCAAGGCCTGTCCTAATCATCTGGCCTTATACCCAAGTCTAATCATCCAGAGAAAATTGGCCGGCCTGACTGAAATTTAAGGCTTTGAAAGGGCCGCGCCACTTGGCGTTGCTTGCAAACCGCCTTACACTTTGCGCCTGAATAGCGAAAAGAATGGCCAAACTTGCAGCCCACGGGACACAGAGACGCGAGTTTTTCGCCTTATCATGATGAGGATATTTTCCTCGATTTCCTTGATGATGATGCACAACGCATATCCGTCAATGCGGTCCTCGTCTTCCTGCTCCATGTGGGTCTCGCCCTCTCTTTATCCGGTAGTTTTGTCGTTCCTGATTTGAAGCCGCCGGAGGAGCCCGAAGCGGTCATCGTCGAGATCGTGACATTTGACCCGCAGCCTGAACCCGAAATCACGCCCGCACCTATCGTCATTGAGCCAGCGCCGGCTCCGCCGCCCACCCCGGTGCCTACCCCTCAACCAACACCGCAGCCTCAGCCCGAACCAACGCCTGAACCGTTGCCTGAGCCTATCCCAGAGCCCATCCCTGAACCTGTCCCAGAGCCCGAACCCCAACCGCTACCGGAGCCTGTTTTAACACCGCCGCCGCCTGAAATTTTAGCACAGCCTGAGGCGATTGAACCGGAGCCGCTGCCGAAGCCTACCCCTGAGCCTATCCCGGAAACTATCATTGAAATTTTCGATCCGATTCCCGAACCCATGCCGGAACCTGAACCGCAGCCGATTATTGAAATCTTCGAGCCCGCGCCCCCTGAAATTATTTTCGAACCTGAGCCGCTTCCGGAACCGGACCCTATAATAGAGTTTTTTGAGCCGGTCGTCGATCCTGAACCCGTGCTTGAATTTGAGCCTGTAATCATCGCACCGGAGCTTCCGCCCACGCCCGGAATTATCGAAGCCGAGCCGCTTCCGGAATTATTCGAGCCCCTCCCCCTACCGCCTGAGATCAATTTGGAACCAGCTCCAATCCCTGAGCCAGTCCCGACACCGGAATTCACGCCTGAACCCCTGATTGAGTTCGAGCCTGAACCCCTATCAGCACCTGACATTATTTTAACCGCGCCGACGATTTTGGCTTCACCCGATGCGCCTGAAACCATTCAAGAGGAACGCCGCGCGGTGCCGCAAGCGCAAAGCGATCCCTTCATAGACCTCATCCAGAGAGATCGGGACTCGACTTTAGATAATCCCGTTCCGTCCGCGCGTGCGAGCGGCGGCGGAAATGAAGCCCCCATTAGTCAGGGCGGGACTGTATCGACCCCGCCCGGTGGCGGCACACAGATTGGACGAACGGCTCCGGGTGCGAGTGGCTGGACACTAGCCCCGCAACGCGCAGGCCCCGGCGAAGCCTATGAAGGCATAAATTTAGATATACGCTGCCGCGAAGAAGGCCGAACGCACGAGGACTGTCCTGAATATCTCAAAAAATTCAGAGGTCGAGACGCGTCGGGACGAGAGAGCTTTGACGGCATGGCCGGCACGGGATCGGATCGCGGTGACAGAATTTCGAGCTCTCGAACTATGCCAACGCGAAGCTCACTCGGCGTCATTATAGGCGACAACTCAATTAATGCCGGCGGGCCTACCACCGATATCTTAGATCTCCCCGAAGTTAATTTTGATCGTGAATTCGGAACGACACCGCTTGAAACCGGGCCGCCTCCACCTGGTGACCTCGACTGGATAGTTGCAGAGCCAACCGTGCCTGAAACGGATTTGACGATAAGGACACCGCCGGAAACGCCCGAAGATCAAGAAAATAATAATCTGGATTGGATTTTAAACCAAACGCCGGATGAATAATGACCCGCGGGTATTATTGAACCATTTGCGCCAAGCCTATCGCCGCAGCATCCAAGCTTTTCTGTGTGGCGGCCTTCTGGCGGAATGACGCAACCCGTCCAATAAAGGGGAAGCCACTAAGCTCTCGGGAAGATTCAATCAGAAAATTTGTGCCGCGCTCCGCTTCGCTTAAAGCCAAGGTAACGGTTTGCTCTCCCAGCGGTCCAACCGTCTGTAAAAGCACAAATTGTCCCGGTTCGCTCTGCAGGATATCGACCGATCCGAAAGCTTGGCCCGATTGCCAGGCAGCCGTCTGGCCCTTGCCAAACTCTGCACCGCCAAAAACCCATTCACTATCCTCACCGCCAAGACCCGCCCATTCTGGATAAGACTGTAGATCAGAGATAATATCATAAACTGTCACAACATCAGTATTTAGGACGATGGCCGAATCTACGCGCTGTTGGGCCGGCATAAATGCGCCGACCACACACAGTAACACAAATCCTAAAAGCGTGAGTCCAATTATCCTAAAAAGCCATTTCATAAAGCAAATCTAACCTGATAGCCGAGCTGACGCCATTAAAAACGGATTGAAGCCAAGGTCCAATTTAGCCATAGGGAAAACAGGAGATTTTGCCATGTCATCACATTTGATTTTCGCGACAAACGGGTCCTCTATGGTAGAGAACGTTGGCAGTATCGCCATGTCCGGCTTAAATCTGCTGGGCTCACTTTTTCTTTTTGTCGTCGGCTTGGCTGTCTTCACCGCCATTATCATGTTCATCATGGATGTTTGTCAGACTAAGTCAGCCATCCGGCGAAATTATCCGGTCATCGGGCGGTTTCGCGGACTGTTCTCCCATTTAGGCGAATTTTTCCGGCAGTATTTCTTCGCCTTGGACCGCGAGGAAATGCCGTTTAATCGTGCAGAGCGATCATGGGTCGATCATGTCTGCGAAGACGGCAGCGATGTCGTCCCCTTCGGGTCAACGAAAGTCCTCGGCCCCGGTACACCGGTGTTCGCAAATGGTCTTTTTCCGCGTCTCGACGATGACATCCCGCCGAAACCTGATTTCATAATTGGTCCCAATACGCGCCATCCTTACGCCCCGACATCACTATTCAATATTTCGGCCATGAGTTACGGCAGCCTATCCAAACCTGCTGTCCAGGCCCTCTCTCGTGGAGCGAAGCTCGCAGGCTGCTTTCTCAATACGGGCGAAGGCGGCGTATCCCCCTATCATCTCGAAGGCGGCTGCGATGTTGTTTATCAATTGGGGACCGCCAAATTCGGAGCCCGCAATGAAGACGCGACGTTGAATGAAGAAAAACTAAAAAAAGTTTGCGAAAACCCAAACATCAAAATGGTCGAAATCAAACTCTCACAGGGCGCAAAACCCGGTAAGGGCGGCATCCTGCCGGGTAAAAAAGTAACCGCCGAGATCGCAGAAATTCGCGGCATTGATGAAGGCAAAAGTGCTCTGTCACCCAATCGCCATGTTGATGCATCCAATGTTGAAGAGCTGCTGGATCTTATTCATCGCGTTAGAGAAGCGTCCGGGCGGCCTGTCGGGATAAAACTATGTGTTGGTCAAACGAAACCGATCCTCGATTTGTTCAGCGCTATCAAAGCGCGCGGCGATCAATCTGCGCCGGACTTTATCGCTGTAGACGGCGGGGACGGCGGCACGGGGGCTGCCCCCCTGCCGCTCATCGACAACACAGGCATGACAGTTCGCGAAAGCCTGCCGCTTATCGATGATTGTCTGAAAGAATTTGGTTTGAGGGACCGTGTAAAACTCATCGCATCGGGAAAATTAATTACGTCTGCGGATGTTGCTTGGGCCTTTTGCGCCGGTGCAGATATGGTCAATAATGCGCGGGGATTCATGTTTGCCCTTGGCTGCATCCAAGCCTTAAAATGCGATAAAAATACATGCCCCACCGGGATTACGACGCATAATCCCCGCCTCCAACGTGGTTTGGATCCGGCAAATAAAGCGGTTCGTGTTCATAATTACGTCAAGAATATCATCAAAGAAGTCGAAATTATCGCCCATGCCTGCGGAGTAGATGAACCCCGAGAACTAACGCGCGAACACCTTCTGATCGTTCAGTCTTCGGGCCGCTCCAAACCTTTCGACAAGATTTGGGACCGCTCCAGATATATGTAATGTTGCGCCTGTATATCAGGCGTATTTTTCGCCGAGATACACGCGGCGAACATCGGGGTTCGCGCGAATTTCATCGGGCGTCCCTTCAAACAATGCCTCGCCTTGGAAAAGGATGGAGGCCCTATCAACGATGTCCAGAGTTTCGCGCACGCGATGATCCGTGATCAAAATCCCAATACCGCGCTTTTTGAGATAAAGCACAAGTTCGGAAATATCCGCAATCGCAATTGGGTCGATCCCAGTAAACGGCTCGTCGAGAAGAATGAAACTCGGCCGAGAGGCGAGTGCGCGTGCGATTTCCACACGGCGGCGTTCCCCGCCGGATAACGCAAGCGCCGGCGATTTACGAATGTGACCTATGTTGAGCTCATCAAGCAAAGCCGAAACATTATCGTCCCACTTGCTGCGGTCTTTTTCCGTAAGCTGCACAACCGCTTTGATATTTTCTTCAACCGTCAACCCGCGAAAAATCGATTGTTCTTGCGGGAGATACCCCACACCCAAACGCGCGCGCTGATACATCGGCAGTTTTGTAATATCCTCACCATCAAGCGAAATGCTGCCACGATCCGATTCAATCAGGCCCATAATCATATAAAAACTGGTCGTCTTACCCGCGCCGTTGGGGCCCATCAGCGCGACAACTTCCCCGCGCTGCACGGTCAGCGTAATGTCTTTAACAACGACGCGGCCATTGTAAGCCTTACCGATGCTATTGGCAGCCAAACCCGTCGCAGGCGGCGTAATCAAATTTGATTTCGTCATCGGGTCTGCTTCGGCCATTAGTTCGTGCCTTGGGCAGAATTAGTAGACCGAATGAGAATGGCTACCCGTCGCTTCGTACCGCATTTTCTGCCTTTGCAATCGCCGCCCACATTTGCCTCGCGGGTCGTCAAATTATATTCCAACCTACTTCCCGTCACCACGCTGTCGTCCTGAAGCAAGATAACATCGCCTGTCACGACGAATTTATCATCGGCTCTGGTATAGACACCTTTATCGCCGCGTACTTCTTGCTCCGGAGTGATGTAGTAGAAATTCCCGGTTGCCTCGACGCGGGTAAAGCCGTCGGTAGAAACCAGACCGCCGCCCTGATTTTGCCCTGTAAAAATAACAACTCTATCCGCCAGAAGGCGCACGTCACCCTGCCGGATATCTGCCTGTCCAATGAGCGTTGTTTTCCCATTTTCGTAAACAACATCGTCTGCAGATAAAAAAGTATCTGCCGAGGTGTTTGCCGCAAACTGCGCTAAAGCTGTTGTTGGGGCTAAAAAGGCCGATGCCGCTATAAGAACTGTAAGCCACTGTTTCATTGGAAACATCCTAATTTTCTGAATCTGAAGGCGTACCCGGAATCACAATTTTCGTTTTTCCGGACCCTTCACAGCCACGACCCAGACATTGTCCGGAGAAGCGTATCGTTTCTGTCTTTGTGTTATAAGTCAATTGTTGCGCCTCTACCTTATTTCCGCCGGGTTGAAGAAGAACGACATCACCCGTAACGGTCATTAGATTCTTATCTCTTTGATAAACACCTTTCGTGCCGCGAATATCATTATCGTCCGATTTGTAACGAAAGTTACCTGTCGCAATTATTTTGCTCACAGCCCCCAGCCTGACACTTCCGGTTTCCGTTCCGCTGCCCTCCTGAATACGAAAAATATCCATGTCATCGGACGTGATGACGGCACCCTCTTGCACCACTCGGACATCGCCGATCAGATCCGTTTTATCCCCCTGATAAATTCCCTTATCCGCCTTCACATTTATTGGCCCATTTCCGCCAAACGCAAAGGGTCCATCTTTCTCTGTTGCATTTGCTCGCTGCGTTAGCTGCGCGCTCATGCCGTCTTTAAAAATAAAGGTCTTATAATTGTCCTCAATCGCGAAACTATTTCCATTCACGGTTCCAAACCCGCCGACGCAAGAAATCGCTTCATCGCCTTCAATACGTTTTTCGACATTGAAAATTCGGGCATGACTTGTATCGCATGTGTTCCCATCGTCCGTTTCGAGGCTCACCTCCCTGCGTAGGTCAAGAACCTTATCAACATCATTATAGGTTCCGGCTTTCGCCATGACAGAGCTGCTCTCGACAGTTTCATTTCTATTAAATTTAAGATTTGGGTTTTCCAATATCACCATATCCATATCATTCGTACGCCGAATCGCGGTGTCGGCGATAAGGTAGAACGGCAAACCGTCAGACGTCCGTCCGGAATAGCGCGGCTCCTTCATGCTGACGCTCTCAGTAGGGTCGTTAGAGAATGTAATTGTGCCTCTGTCAGACATAAACTGCCAAATAAGAATAGCGACCAGCACGCCGGATATGCCCATTAAGACATAGCGCAAAATTCGGATACGCTCTGTATGCGCGCGCGCCGCGTCCAAAGTTAAGGCGCGCTTTGGCTCCCAAAGGCCCAACTTGTCGGAGGCCCGGCGTTCGGATTTGGTCGATATCGTTGCAGAAGCGGTCATATTAGACATAACTATAGCTGTAGATGACCCATCGCGCGACTGCAAAAACGCAGCCGTGGAGAATTGTTAATATGCTTCAAATCGACTAATCTGAACGGCGCATACGGTGCGAGAAAATATCCACATCACTCCAGCCCAAAATATCCAATTGCGCACGGGTTTTCAGAAACTCGAAACAGCCTTGCGCGACATCCCAACGGCCTTCACGCATGAGACGCGCAGAGAGGATAGTCTTTAGCTGATGAAGATAAAGCACATCAGACGCGGCATAATT
>ENA-ORXR01001016-ORXR01001016.1-marine-metagenome-genome-assembly--contig:-NODE-1016-length-32047-cov-3.488239_pt1 | contig 32047 bp, 31 predicted proteins | sample MGYA00237866_ERZ511479 | MGnify/ENA metagenome assembly ERZ511479
GGAGGCTTTTCAGATAGCCAACAAAATGCATCACTTCTTCCAGCTGGCGCGGGCTTAGTGTACTAATCTCTTCACTAAGCAACTGCGCATTTATCTTACTCATGATCATAAATTATTGTGTAAGTCTTTTAGCTCTGCCTTAAGATCCCCAGGCTCATAGTCAATAACTGGTATTTTTTGCTTATGACATTCTTTCATGAAATAGTAACGATCAATACCCGCGAATTCACAGACCCCGCCAGCAGACAACTTACCCACACGAAACATGGCCAAGGACTGCATGCAACTTTATCTGCTGCGATAACTCGGTAGCGTGTAATCAATACTAAAATTCTCTGGAACATCGATAGTAACTTGCATCACAAATACCTCTTGTTATTTCATGATTTCAATAATAACACCTGTTTAGCAGGAGTAGATTGTGGGCAATCAGTCATTTGCCCGCCGTAGGTAGCTTGAGTCGTGGTCAAAAAATAAAGAGTTAAGGTTTATGATAAATAGAAACATTATCAATTTCTTTGTGATTATAATTTAATCTTACTTGCTTTTTAATAGTTAAACCTACAGCCCAACAACAGATAAACGCTACAGTTCGTCGACTTCTGGTTACCGCTCCAACCCGTTTCGTCATAAACCTATGAACATGTCCAACCATAAGTAAAAGGAATTTATTATGATAAACGGATATAGGAAAGTGGGTTTGTTTAGCATAGTTGTATTAATCAATATTGGATTAGTAGGCTGTAATCTTCATCACTTGTTTGGCTCCGGGAACGATTCTAAAAAAACCGGATATACGGTAACCGGTAGCAATTTTGGTAATGCGACTATTAATGAAACCAGTGATAGCGATAATTCTAACGAAACGGGTGACGCAAGCAATGACAATGGAGATGTCGACGTAGGTGAGGATGTAATCAATGACAGCGGAGATTCCGGTGGTGATGATACAAGCAATGACAGCGAAGATTCCAACCTAGGTGATGATAAAACCAATGACAGTGGCAATACTGACGCAGAGGATAATAGCACCAACGACAGTGACGACTCTGGTGAGGGAGATGCCGATGACAACGGTAATTCAGATGGCGGAAACGGGGGTGGTGTAGGGACAGCTGGATGCGTGAATTATCCACGCCCTGTGGCAGGCCAAAAAACAAAACTTGCCATAAAAGACGAAAATGGAACAACATCAGCATTTACTGAATTTTCTTTTGTAGAGGTTAGTGACACCTCTTTGGCAGAAGAAATTACATTATCCACGCCCCAAGGATTTTCTAGTACGAACACTAATGTTTATACTTTCACAATCGAAAATAATTATAGGGATATCACACAAAAAAACACGACCACATTCAGTCCATATGATCGGATAGCGACAGATACAGTGTGTGAAGGACAGACTTGGCAATCAACTTATACAGAAACCGATGGCGATAATGTTGAAGAGCATAGCCGAATAAGCACCATCGAAGCAGTGAACGTGCCTATAACAATAGGGTTAGGGACATTTAATACCTTTCGGTTATTAGAAGAAGACGATGAAGAAACGACCACATCTTGGATAGATATTGCCACCGGCGCGCTTGTTTCGAGTACGACAGAAGGAGAAGAGGACGTTTTAGAATTAATTGAAATAACCAATTCAGAGCCATTGCTAGGATCAAGCTTAGGCACAGACTGAGAACATTCCGCGTTTTGCAGCAATATTACTGAGTTAAGTTACATCAGGTGTACTGTCTGGTCGAAGTACACCTTCGTTTCACACGAAGCCAGCCGCTTTATTCGTGAGAATGGAAAATGGGTATATTTAGACGGCAAATACTAATCATGCTGAAATTTTAGAATTTATGCTTGACCTCTATTACAACTTTGATTTATGTTCAATCTAACTTCACAAAGAACTAACTAATGAACCAAGCGCTAAATAGTCTTCCAATCGATTACACCAAGCTTCTGCTTGCGGTGGGCGTGATGGTATCTGTCGTGGTGATTAATCAGATCACGCCGTAGCGGTTTATTAGAGAAAATTCTACAAACCCTTCGGCGAAAGTCGAGGGGTTTTTTTTTGCCAACGAATTATTTACCAGCATACAAAGAGAATCGAGAGAAATCATGAGCGAATCAGCAAGCCAACCAGCAAATAATCCAGTAAACAGTCAGATCCCAGAGGCTGCCAAGCAGTTATCTGGTTCCCAAATCATCATTAAACTATTAGAGCGCCAAGGGGTAACGCACATTGCAGGCGTACCAGGCGGTGCTGCGCTGCCTTTATATGATTCGCTGGCCGACAGCAGCACTATCAAGCACGTGTTAGCGCGGCACGAGCAGGGCGCAGGCTTTATTGCACAGGGTATGGCCAGAGTGTCTGGTGAAGCACAGGTTTGCTTTGCAAGCTCCGGCCCTGGTGCTAGTAATTTAATTACTGCGGTTGCTGATGCTCGTTTAGATTCTATTCCGCTGATTGCGATTACGGGTCAGGTACCTCAGCAAATGATCGGTACCGATGCCTTTCAGGAAATTGATACCTTCGGCTTGATGCTGCCAATTACCAAGCACAATTGGATGGTTCGTTCTGCTGAAGAGCTACTAACCGTTATTCCTGAAGCCTTTCGTATTGCGCTTTCGGGGCGTCCGGGGCCGGTATCTATTGATGTGCCTAAAGATGTTCAGACTCAGCTGATTGACGTCACAGAGTGGCCAGAACCCGCTGTTGCAGTTGAGACTCCAGCGTTTGATGAGCAAGCCATTGAAGCAATGCTCGCCAAAATACGCAGCTCACATAAGCCATTACTCATGATTGGAGGCGGTATCGTTTACTCCGGCGCGACAGAGCAGCTACGTGAGTTTGCTGAAAAGCTAGATGTTCCTACGGTACAAACGTTTATGGGGCTTGGCATTTTGCCGGATGATCATCCTCTGTCACTAGGTATGCTAGGTATGCACGGCGCACGTTACACCAACTATTTATTAGAAGAGTGTGATTTGTTGATCGGTCTGGGTGTGCGTTTTGATGACCGCGCAACCGGAAAAGTTGAGGCATTTTGCCCTAAGGCAGAGATCATTCATGTCGATATTGATCGTAGTGAAATTGGCAAAGTCAAAAACCCAGTGCTTTCAATTCAAGCGGATGTTGGCGAAGTGCTAACCCTTGCTAATCAACAGCTTGAAGCGATGCAGCGACCACTTTGGCAGCAGCGAGTTGAGCAATTAAAAGCAGCGCACCCACTGATTCTTGAGGGTGCCGATGAGCTATTCCGTCCCTATGGCGCGATTAAAGCAGTTGCCGATATCTTGGATGATACGGCGAATATCAGTACTGATGTTGGGCAGCACCAAATGTGGGTCGCGCAGGCTTATCCATTTAACCGACCGCGTCAATGGATTAGCTCTGGTGGTCTAGGAACAATGGGTTTTGGTTTGCCCGCAGCAATCGGTGCAGCGTTGGCACAACCCGATCGAAAAAGCGTCTGCTTTTCTGGTGATGGTAGTTTCATGATGAACATTCAGGAGTTGGCAACCGCTGCTGAAGAAAATCTGGACGTTAAAATTATTATTCTAAATAATGGGCATCTTGGTTTGGTTCGACAGCAGCAAACCTTGTTTTATAATAAGAATCTTAATGCGGTGAAGTATCAGCAAACGACTGATTTTGCCAAAGCGGCTGAGGCGATGGGTTGTAAAGGTGTTAATTTAGCCTTGTCTGAAGACCCAATGACTGATTTGAAAAATGCATTACTGGAGCATGGCCCTTGCGTGATTAACTTACCGATTAGTGAAACAGAAATGGTCTATCCAATGGTTGCACCAGGTGGTGCTAACTGTGACATGATCGGAGGAGAAGCAGAATGAGTGCTGTAATGACACCATCAGAAACTACAGAGCGACTGCAACAGTCAGTGCTTAAATTAACCGTGAATAATCATCCCGGTGTGATGTCTGCCGTGTGTGGTTTGTTCTCAAGACGCTCTTATAACTTGGAAGGGATTATGGTCAGGCCGATACAAGGAACTGACGGCGCTCAGAGCAGGGTTTGGTTGCTGCTTAACGAGGTCGACAAGCTTGAACAAGTCATGCGTCATACTGAAAAGCTAGTTGATGTACTGACAGTCGATCGTCACAAGCTTGAAGACAGCGTGTTTGCCAAAACAGAAGGCTTTTTCAAAGTCTAATGAAATCTCAATATGAGTAAGGTTGTCGGCATATTGCTGGCAGCCGGTAACAGCAGTCGATTCGGCAGTAATAAGTGTTTTGCGTTATTGCCGGATCAGACTGCGATGGGTGTTCAATCTGCAAACAAGTTAGCAGCAGCGGTTGATGAAATAATCTGTGTGATTCCTCCAGATAACGACGCGCTTGATAAGCTGTTTACAGAGCAGGGGTTAAAGACTGTTGTTTGTGACACAGCCGAGCAGGGTATGAGTGAAAGCCTCAAAGCGGGCGTGCGGTATTTTCATGCTGATGTAGACGTTAAAGCCTTTGTTATCGCGCTTGCTGATATGCCTTTGATTCAGCCATCAACCTATCAATCCGTTGTTTCTCAGCTGAAAGAGGGTGATGACATCGTACTACCCTCATTTAAAGGTAAACGCGGTCATCCCGTTGGCTTCAATATCAAATACAAAGATGAATTAATGACTTTGCAGGGTGATCAGGGTGCAAAGGTTTTGTTCCAGAAGTACGCAAAAGACATTACACTGCTAAACGTTGATGATCCGGGTATCCACCAGGACTTTGATACCCTATCAGTGTTTGAGCAATACGTTAATGAGTGTACTTTCTGACTCCCAAACGGTAGGCCAGGGGAGAAAAGGCCGCATTGGTTTAGAGTTAGCGTCGGAACTCATTCAACCATCGGGTAATACGCTTTAATACTTGCTGAAACTCAGCGTGATTGATGGGTTTGGTTAAATAGGTGGTGGCTCCAGCGATAACCCCTTTAACTTCGTCTAGTGGGGCGGTTTTACCACTTAACATGATGATTGGCGTTTTTTTATAGCTTGGCTTACTGCGTATCTGGCCACAGGTCTCATAGCCATCAATGCCTGGCATCATGATATCGAGAAAGATTAAATCGAAATCTCCCGTCTCTATCATTTCAAGTGCCTGCTCGCCGCTTTCAGCTGGTTGACTTGGGATTCCTGAGGTTCTTAATTCAATTTCAAGCTGCTTCCTAATCGCTGCATTATCATCAATAATCAGCGCAGAATATTGTTGATTCGCAGCAACATCAGATTCAGGCTGCACAGCAACAGGAGCAACAGGAGCAACAGGAGCAACAGGAGCAACAGGAGCCGTAGTGGTCGCTTCAGGATTGCGATGTCGTTTGGCTGCATCCTCCATCACGCGCATTACACGAGTTACTAATAATGGCCTTTGTAATTGCAAGTCACCATGCGGGCAATGCTTTTCATCTGACACCACTAGCAGCATGTTTTGGTGCTCAAGATTCAATGCTTCTTCGATATTGCTGTAATCGTCTGTGGTAATAATGAGGTCAGCATCGCTGCCCTCGGTTATTTCAAAGGTGGTTCCTCTCGCAGCAAAAAAACTCAGTACCCGTTCAAAAGTAGCCCGGTCATTATCGGGAAAATTGAGAAACTTCAGACTGATAGGTGCAAGATCCTGCATAGTGCTCATGGAGTTAATTTAACCACTTTTTGAGTTGATTCAGAAGTGTATCTCGATCAACCGGTTTTACGATATAACTATTTACACCCGCTAACTGTGCTTCTTTACGATGCTTGGTTGTTGCCCGGGACGTTATCATAACAATAGGAATATGTTGTGCCTCAGGCCAGGCGCGGATGGCTTTTGACAGCTCTAAACCATTCATTCGCGGCATTTCAAGGTCACTTAGTATCACATCAGGCAGTTGCTCGGCGGCCAGTTTTAGGGCTTCTTCACCGTCACTAGCCGTAATGGTTTTATAACCTAATTGCTCAGCGGTAATACTTAAAGCCTTACGGTTGCTCAATGAATCGTCAACGACCATTACTAACTGGGCTGTTTCTTCATCGGTTATGTCAGCAATAGTCGTCTGCGATGAGGTGTAAGAATTCTCAAATTCTATTAAACGGGGAACATCAAGAACCGTTGCCACAGCGCCATCACTCAATAAACAAGCACCATTTACGCCGGGAATATTACTTAACCAAGGAGCCAGTGATTTTACGACAACTTCTCTGGGTTGCAAAACGGCGTCTACAATTAAGGCAAAAGAACGCTGCTTATGGTCGATCAAGATGACGTTATAGGTCTCGCTAGCATTAATCGGTAAATTGCCCCAATTCAACAGCTGAGATAAACGTCTGATCTGATAGGTTTTTTCAGCGATCTTCGCTGTCAGCTGATCCTGATCGTTGCTAATGCTGTTGGCAGCTAGCGTGTGCAAGCGATCAATACTATCGACAGGGATAGCAACGGTTCTGTTCGATACTTGTACCATCAAGGTGTTGGCAGCTACCAGAGTGAGGGGCAACCGTATGATGATTTCAGTACCGCTATTCAAAGATGTATTAAGGTCCAGTGTGCCGCGAAGATTAGAGACAGCATCATTCACCACATCCATTCCAACGCCCCGGCCAGAGATATTGTTAACCGACTCTCGTGTAGTGAATCCGGGCAGTAAAATCAGCTGAAGTTTTTCTGTCTGACTGAGTTTTTTCTCTGAAGCAACAATCCCTTGTTCGATGGCTTTTTGATGAATAGCGTCCGCATCAATACCACTACCGTCATCAGTCAGAGACATCAGCACATAACGACCATCTTGCTTAAAGCTCAGTTCAATCAAGCCCGTTTCTGATTTCCCTCTGGCGATGCGCTGTGCTGTTTCCTCAATACCGTGGTCAACAGCGTTGCGCAGTAAGTGCAATAGAGGGTCAGTTAAACCCTTAAGAATATCGGTGTCGACCGCTAAGTTATTGCCGGAAATTTTGAAATCAGCCTGTTTGCCAGTGCTGCGACAGGTTTCACGGACAATTCGCTCTAGTCGAGGCGTTAAAGTATCAAGCGACTCCATGCGTGTATCGAGGATGGTTGCGTTTAATTCTCGATTAATACGTTGCTGTGAGTGCAAGTGATTACTCAGATCACGTAGATTTTCCTGAATGTCTCGTTCTATTTCACGGTTATCCGCAATGGTTTCACTGAGTAAACCATGCACACTGTGCAGCTCGTTGTAGACTTCGAGCTCAAGCTGATCAAATTCTGAATTCTCACTATTTTGTTGGCGAACCTGCTGGAACTGTGTATCGATAGACTGCTCAAGCTCATCCATATTCGCAGAGAGGCGATCATCCTGCTGTCTGAGTTGCTGGCTCTGCGATAAGACGAACTTTACCTTATCGTTAACCTGACTTGTCGATGTGACCAATTCTTCCGCAAGGTTGAGTAGATCATCAATAAGCGAAATCGGTACCCGCATTGTTGCGTCGTTGGTTCTTACTGTGCCAGCGCGGGTGGGTGATTCAAGGGGCGTTTCCAGCAGTAGTTGTGAGGCTTGTAATTCGGTGGCCAACTCCGGTGTTTCGGTTTCTGCTTTGCCAATAATGCTGGGTGGAGGTGCTAAAAACTCGGTAACCAAGGGTTCCTGGAAGTCTTCATCTAGCGCCTCAATTGACCCATCAGCATCCTGTGATAAGCGGTTTGACGGGGCTGCCGATTGATTCAATTGTGTAGCGGTGGATTCCAGGCGGTTTAGTAATGGTTCGAATTCATTGGGCAGTGGGCGTTGATTTAGCATTGCCTCACCCATGCCATCTAAGCAGTCTGCTGACGCTGACAATAACTCTTGGGTGTCGTCATCAAGCTTGTGGTCTACAGAGTGCTCAAGAATTTCTTCTAATTGGTGAGTAAAAGCGATTAATGACGTCACACCGACCACGCCACTGGCACCTTTGATGGTGTGAGTAAGTCGCGCCGCCAATTGATGTTCTGCGGTAGATGCCTGTCCTTTAGAAATTTTATGGATTAATGCTGTCGACTCATTAATCTGGTCGGGGGTGTCGGAGAGAAAGGCTTCGAGAATTTCTGGATGGACATCTTCGTCCCATTCAATCTTATATTGGCTTTGTTTTGTTGAAGAACTTGGGTCTGTTGCAACGGTTGGCGAGGCTGTTGGCGTAGACGAGGATTGATCTATCGCTAACGCTTCTGCTGGGTTCGAAATAGCTGGCTTATCAATGGCTTGGGGTTCTGATTGGTCAGTGTCAACTTGTGGTTCAGCCAATGACAGTAAGAAAGTTTGTAATGTGTCTTGCTGTAGCGGAGCCGGCCAGTCAGGGTGCGTCAGAGAACTCGTTAATTCCGGCAGCAGCAGGGTATCTTGTTGGCGCAGAGTTGCGGCCAGCAGCTCAGCCCACTGATAAAAATGGCCCTGATTCTGCAATAACACTAATATCGCTGGGATGTTGCTTGCCGACTCGGTGTTTTCTATCAGCCAGCTAGTGATGGGTTGCAAGGCATCATATTCCAGCATATCGCTGGCGAGCTGAAGCCGTTGAAACTCTTCAGTGACGCTGGAGGAAAAAGTCCGGGCCTCCTTCATCCCTATATCGTCTGCCAAGACTCCCCGGCCGGCCAATTGCATAGCGATATCTTCAAGCTCATCAGCGATTACCAATTTATTGTTCGTCATGGTGGTCATCTCAGCCTGTTATCCTGTTATCAGGATTTAAGTTTAAAGACGTTAACGGATGCGACCAACTGCTTGGCATAAGTAGACATCTCACCAGTCAATTGTGCCAACAAATTCATTTCTTGTCCGGTGGCATCCGTTGTTTCAAGAATACGATTCGCTCTTGCTTGCAACGTCTCACCCATCTCCATTTGTTCCTGAGAAGCACTGGCAATGTCATTGACCGACGTGGTTAACTGATTATTTGCATCCAGTGTTTTTTGCATTTGGCTCGTGGCTTCTTCGGCAAGTGACGAACCTTCAACAACCTGCTGGATGGTATGATCCATCGTCGCGATCGTCGATTTAGTTTCTTGTTGAATATTCTTTACCAAGGTAGAAATTTGCTCTGTCGACTCACGTGAACTTTCCGCTAATCGTTGTATTTCATCAGCAATAACCGAGAAGCCCTTACCCGCATCGCCAGCTGCCATCGCCTGCATGTTTGCATTTAACGCAAGCACCGTCGTTCTTTCAGCGATACCACTGATAATATCGGTAATATAGTTGATTTCCTGAGAGCGCTCACCAAGTCGCTTGATGCGCTTACCGGTATCCTGAACCGTATTGCGAATCTCACTCATACTGCTCATTGATCGGGAGACTGATTCATAAGCGTTCTGAGTGGCAGCGGAGGTCTGCTCAGCCATTTCATTGGTTTGAATGGCCGATTGAGCAATACTGGTTAGACGTTTACGGATGCGCTCAATTTGATTGGCTGTTTCTTTCGCCTCTGCCTGCTCTTCAATCGCCAGTTGATTAACGGTTTGAGAGCGCTCATTAACCGAGTCAGAAGTTTGCTCAACCGAAATTGAGATGTTCTTAACTTTATCGAGTACTTCGGTGGTATCTTCGGCCAGTTGGTTGATCGCATCGGCCAATGGACCGGTGGCATCTTCAGTCACCTGCGCGCGGACGGTCAAATCACGGTCGCTTAAATCTGATACCGCTTCAAGCAAGGAGAATACAGAATGATTAATCGCCTCATTATCCTCAGCAACCTTATCTTCTAACGCGGCTCTTTCATCAACCATTTGGTTTAGCGTATCTCCTAGTTGAGCAAACTCGTCCTTACCTACTAGGCGTGATCGGATATCCTGGTTACCAGAAGACAGCTCATCAACGACATTTGTTAGGTGTTCGACGGGCTTTGCGATTGAGTTATAGAGCAGAATGCCGGCAATCATGATGAAAATTAAGCCGAGTAAAATGATGGTAGCGATGGTTGTTGTAGACAGATCAATATTACTTTTAGACTCATTAAAGACCGCCTGATTGTTCTCTTGGTTGCCTTCAATACGAAGATTTAGGGCGGTTAATAGGCGATCACCCATTTCTGAGATGACATCCTGAGGCGAGCCGTTAGCTTCAGGATCCTTGAAAATGTAATAGCGTGTTGCGATGTTGAATTCTTTAGCGACATCCGTGTCTTTGGCAGATAACACGCCCATCAACTCGTCTAAGCCCTTGTCTAAATGCGCCTTGCCTGCTTGAAACTCGGCAACATCGCCTGCGCTTTCAGCTTCAACTGATAAAATAAAATCATTCCAAACGGGTGCAAATTTATTTCTATTATTCGTTAACCGGGCTGCTCCAACGTTGTGTTTCAACGAGCCTGATTTAATCAAGTTAAGCGTGTTTAAGAAATCATCCTGAACCGCGCGTTTTACCAAGGTGGTTTTGTGAATGCGATCTGTTGATTGATTTAGGTTGTCCAAGGCAACCGAGCTATCTTTCAACGCTAACAAACTCATGATACTAACCAGCAATAGTATGAGTAAGGGGGCAGTAACGGAAAGAGCCACACGTGACCGTATGGACATTGCACCACTTTTTATCGCTTTATTTGCCTGATCGCTCATGCGTCGTTTCCTGATGAATCTTGATTGGGGATAGCCTGCTGCTCCTGACCGTCATGTCGGGATATTTCATTTTCCTGTATCAACTGTTCAAATAATGCTGTGTGGTTGGCCTGATAAAAGGTCTTTTCGTCGATGCGAATTTGTGACTCAATCCAGACTGGGAAGCTCTGCCTATCGACAGTTTCCTGATCCTCATCATTCAGTATTTGCTGTGCGGGTAACTGATCTATGCGAACAGCGAGCTGGGGATAAGGTGCAATCTCAAGAACCAATAGCCATTGGGATTTTAGCGTTGCTGAGTCATTCAAGAGTTTGTGTAAATTAGCAACAGGGATTAACTTACCACGCAAACTAATCATGCCTTGGCACCATTCTGGCGCATGAGGAATTGGGAAAATGTCGCGTTTTTCAATAATTTCAGTTTTAATATCTGATTCCAAAAGAATATTGAAACCAGCCACGCTGTAGTAAAATTTAGAAACGCCGCTCTGCTCCGTGCCTGCAATTAGAACCTCTTCTGTCATGATCAGACTTCGCTCAGCCGCTTTAATAACTCAGCATCGACATAGGGTTTGACTATGTAATCTAGAGCCCCAAGTTTCATTGCCCATTTTCTATCGACTTCGTTGCTTTTGCTGGAGACCATGATGATAGGGATATCTTTGGCATCATCTATTCGTTTGAGTTTGCGGCAAGTTTGATAGCCATCGCCACCTTCCATGATGATATCCATCAGGATGAGGTCTGGCTTGAAATTCTCTATTTTTTCTAACACAGCAGCGCCAGATTCAACAACTTCAACTTCATATCCTGAGGATTCAAGTAGCTGTCTTAGATGAACTTGTTCTGTTTTGGAGTCTTCAGCAACTAAAATCTTACTGATTTTTTCGCTCTTGGTAGCACTTTGTATTTCGGCACTCATCGTTGTTGTACCTGGGAAGTTCTAGGTTAACCGTAAAAGAATTCTACACCTACTGAATGGTTTACTACTTATCGAATAGGTTGAACCCATACGGACTAGTTCTTGCAATTAAGGAGGTCTCAACAAACTAGGGGGGATTTGTTGTGATGACCCTGATGCAACTATTTTATAGAGCAATAGAAACGCAAACAATCTTAGTGCTATTACTACCGTTTGTCCCATCAATATAAATTATAATTACAATAAATCCAATTGATTTATAAGGTGGGGCTCATGGTGAATCAGCAGTCATCTTTTTTGCAAGTGCCACATAATTAGCAGCAGAGTAGCTGAGAAACGATCGCTCTTGTGTGCTGAGCGCTCGTTTCTCGCGGGCAGGATTGCCAACATAAAGATGACCTGATCGCAATGTTTTACCGGGTGTTACAACGCTGCCAGCAGCAACCATTACTTCGTCTTCGATCACTGCATTATCCAGAACAATAGCCCCCATACCAATTAGGCAGCGACTGCCGACAGTACAGGCATGTAGTACTGCTTTGTGACCGACAGTCACATCTTCACCAATAATCAGTGGAGTGCCAGTGGCGCTGGTATATTCGTCAGATGCATGCGTAACGTGCAGTACTGAACCATCCTGAATGTTACTGCGAGCGCCTATTTGGATGAAATTCACATCGCCACGGATAACGGTGCAAGGCCATACCGATACGTCTTCAGATATCTCCACATTACCAATAACCACGGCATCTTGATCAACATAGGCCGTGCTGTGTATTTCAGGGCTGATTCCATCAAATTGGCGAATTGACATGGAGTGTTCCTATTAAAGCTTGCGGAATTCTATAGGTGATTCATTAGGCGCGAGATTGTTATTGACGCTTTTCGCTTCTTTGGCCATGCGGGCTTTTTTCTTTTCGCAGGGATTTGAGCAGGAGCAGTCCCCGCTGATGCCTGGAATATTCCCTAAGCCACCGCAACTTCCTTTTAGTTCTTTATTACTCAGTATTACGCCCAGTGCCATGCCAAGCGCTACCAGACAAAAGATTAGGAAGGATAAAAGGAAAACTGACATAGCAATAGCCTCGAAAATCGAATTATGATGAATCTAACAGTGCTGAATTATAGCAGTTGATACACAAGAAACTGTATTGTTAACGGTGATTATGGGGTTTTTAATTTGGAACCAAAGTCTTCTAGCAGCGAGACCAGATCGGTTATGTAAGCTTTGAGGTGCTTGTTCTTCATATAAGCGATGCGAGTAACTGATTCTGGGAAAAACTCTGCCAGATCTCGCAGCACTAAGCCATCTTCATCTCTGGGATGTGCAATTTTAGCGATTATACCTACCCCAAAGCCCAGTTTTACGTAACTTTTTATAACGTCGCTATCGGTGGCTGAAAAGCTGGTATCGATGCTAAGCCCTTTATCTGCAAAGGCCTTCTCGATTTTTGAGCGTCCGGTAAAGCCGAGTACGTAAGTTAGAATAGGGTGCTCAGCTATCCTTTCTAAACTGAGACCTCCTGCGGCTAATTCATGTGATTCGGGTAAGATTAATGCGTGATTCCAATCATAACAATGGTGTGTCAGCAGAGAATCGTCATTAGCCAATTCCTCTGTACAGACAGCAATATCTGCTTCGCCATCATGCAGCATACGTACCAGTTGCCCTGGATTACCTTGTAAAAAATTAACTTTCACTTTGGGATAACGCTGTCGAAACGCATTCAGCACGGGTGGCAGGAAGTATTTGGCCTGCATATGGGTTGTAGCGATGCGTATTTCACCCTGACGCCCATCCCGAAAATCATCCGCAACTGCACGAATATTGTCCATGGCAAGCTCAATGGTGTCGACTTGCTGCACAATCGCCAGACTTAAATCGGTCGCCTTAACCAAGCGCTTTCCTTTGCGCTCAAACAGCGGCAATCCAAGCTCTTCTTCTAATAAACTGAGCTGTCTGCTAACGGCGCTTTGCACAACAAAATGTTGATCAGCTGCTCTGGAAATATTCAATCCGTTATTGACGACTGTTTTTAAAAGTTGCAGTTGGAATAGTTTCATTAAGCTAATTATTAGATTTAGATATCAAATTGTATCACTTTATTAGAATTTAAATCACTCTATAATTTGTTGGAAATTACTAGGAAACTACCCATGCAAATGTTGACACCCCAACAAATCGAACACACTTCATCACTCGTCAATAACTTATCAGCCGCACAAAAGGTATGGGTTAGTGGGTATTTGCATGGTATTGCATTGCAAACTGATAGCAGTGTTGAAAGTTTTTCACTCGCTCAACCCCAGCTAGCTACAGTGCCTGTTGTTGAGCAAAAGAAAGTCACGGTTTTATACGGTAGCCAAACGGGTAATAGTCGAAAGCTCGCTGAACAACTTAAGTTAGAATTGGCCGCACAAGGCCAGATCGTTACGCTGCAAAATATGCTGAATTATCGCAACAGTCAGCTCAAAAAAGAAGAGCATTTGTTGGCTATTGTCAGTACCCATGGAAACGGTGAGCCGCCCGATGAAGCGCTCGGCTTTTTTAAATATATCAGTAGTCCAAAAGCGCCTAAGTTAGACTCACTTAGGTTCTCGGTGTTGGCACTGGGTGACTCAAGCTATGATGAATTTTGCCAAACAGGCTATGACTTGGATGCAAGGCTGGCGGAGTTAGGCGCAAATCGACTGAGCGACTTGGTTGCCTGCGATGTCGACTATGCTGACGATGCTTTGGATTGGCAGAACGATCTGCTGGCAAAATTAAAGCCTGCCAATCATGAAGTCACTGGCATTGAATCGGGTATTGAGTTTGGCACTTTCTCGGTTGCCACAAACGATACTGATGCACCGGTTTACAGCGAACAAAATCCATTTCCTGCTGAAGTCCTAGAAACACAGGTACTTACTGATGATGGTTCAGATAAAACAGTTTTACACTTGGAGCTGTCATTAGAAGAGAGTGGATTAAGCTATGCGCCGGGCGATATTGTCAGTATTCAAACCTCAAATGATCAGGCACTGGTTGCGAGTATCCTTCTGGAGCTTGGTTTAGAAGGTGACACTGAAGTCGTTTTGAAAAAGCAAACCTTTGCGCTGAACGATGCTTTGCTATCCCTGCGTGAACTTAGCAATGTTACTCGCAAACAGCTTCAAACCTATGCTGAATTAGCTGACAACAATCAACTACTTGCTCTGGCCAAGGATAAATCAAAGTTGCACCAGGAAATTGAAGCGGCTGATGTCCTAGACGTACTTCAGTTATGGCCTGCTACGTTGTCGGCGCAGCAATTAATTGATTGGTTGAGGCCGCTGGCGGCCAGGCAGTATTCAATCGCATCTAGCGAAGCGGCAAGTTCAGAAGAACTACACGTTCTGGTTAAGCAAGTTGAATATGAGTATCGAGGGCGCAAACATAGTGGGGTTTGTTCTTCGCAACTGGCAGCAGTGGAGTCTGGTGAGCAGCTTGGTATTTCTATCAAACAGAACCCTGGATTCAAACTGCCCGAAAACCCTGACAGCAAAATAGTTATGATCGGCGCAGGTACAGGTTTGGCTCCATTCCGCAGCTTCTTATTTGAACGTGAATCCCAAGGCATCACTGGAAATAGCTGGCTGTTCTTTGGTGAGCAGCATTTTCAAACTGATTTTTTATATCAAACAGAATGGCAGCAGTTTTTGAAAAGCGGCGTTTTGGAAAAAATGGATGTGGCGTTTTCGCGGGATCAGGCCGAAAGGATCTATGTGCAGCATCGTATTGTGGAACAGGCTGAGACGCTTTATCAATGGTTGGATTCTGGCGCGACTATCTATGTTTGTGGCGATATGAATCGTATGGCCAAAGATGTGCATCAGGCGTTAATAGACGTGATTGAACAGCAGTCTGATCGTACCGCAGAACAGGCAAGCGACTGGCTTGATCAATTGATTACCGATAAACGTTACCAACGTGATATTTACTAAAGGCATCGACTACTATGAGTATTGTAACTCCCGTTAAAAAAATCCCCGGTGTCGTTGCGCCAGGAAGTACCGATGTCGAAACGTTTAAAGAAGATAGTAATTTTCTTCGAGGGTCGTTGGTTGAAAGCTTTGCTAACCCGCTGACCGGTGCGATTACCGAAGCCGATACTCAGTTGATAAAATTTCATGGTGCGTATCAGCAGGATGATCGGGATCAGCGATTGCGTCGTCAGGAGAAGAAACTAGAGCCTGCTTATTCATTTATGATTCGCATGCGCATGCCCGGTGGTGAACTGACTTCAGATCAATGGAAAAAAATAGACCAAATCAGCGATACCTATGGTAACCATACCATTAAGCTTAGCAGTCGACAGGCCGTTCAATTTCACGGCATTATCAAGTTTGATCTGAAGAAAAGTATTCAGATGATGAACGATGCATTGCTGGACAGTATTGCTGGCTGTGGTGATGTCAATCGTAATGTGATGTGTACACCGAACCCCTCACTGTCCGCAGTGAACGAAGAAGTGTATGCCTATGCCAAAAAGATTAGCGAGCATTTGATGCCATCCAGCCGCGCCTACCATGAAATTTGGTTGGACGAAGGCAAAGGTGAGGGACGTCAACTGATTGAGGGTGGTGAAGAAGTCATTGAGCCGTTATATGGTAAACACTATTTACCACGAAAATTTAAAATTGGCCTCGCGATACCGCCCAATAATGACAGTGATGTCTATATCAATGATATTGGCCTAGTTGCCATCGTAAAGGATGATGTGTTGCAAGGCTTTAATGTGGCTGTAGGTGGTGGGCTAGGCATGACCTATGGGCGTGACGATACCTATCCACGTTTGGCAACAACCATCGGTTTTTGCAAACCTGATCAGGTGCTAACGGTCTGTGCAGAGATTATGATGATTCAGCGTGACTACGGGAATCGCAGCGACAGAAAGCTCTCTCGTTTTAAATACACCATCGATAGACATGGCCTAGATTGGTTCGGGCAAGAACTGACAGAGCGTTTAGGTTTTAAGTTAGGCAAAGCGCGTAAAGCTGTATTTACCTCGACAGCTGATCAATATGGTTGGCACAAAGACCGACACGGTGAGTGGCACTTATTACTCCATGTCGAGCATGGGCGCATACAGGACACTAAACTACTGCAACAAAAGACAGCATTCCTAGCAATTGCTGAGGCTGGTGTGTGTAGTTTCCGTTTGACTGCTAATCAGAACATGTTGCTGCATGGAATAAAGAGCAAAGATAAGAAAAAAATTGAGCATATCCTTGAGCAAAACGGGCAATATGCAGATGGCAGGGAGCTATCTGGGCTGCGTAGAAATTCTATTGCATGTGTGTCAATGAATACATGCCCACTAGGTATGGCTGAGGCTGAGCGTTATTTGCCAACCCTAATTACTAAGCTCGAACCTATATTAGATAAACACGGCCTTCATCAGCAAGAGATTAAAATTCGTATGACGGGATGCCCCAATGGTTGTGGGCGCTCGGTTGTGGCTGAGATTGGTTTAATCGGTAAGTCTATGGGTCGCTACAATCTTTATTTGGGTGGCGATGCTCAGGGAGAGCGATTGAATGCACTGTATAAAGAAAACTTGGATGAATCTGCTATTTTGGAGACGCTCGATGGCTTGTTTGAGCAGTACGTGTCTAGGAGAAGGGATGAAGAATCATTCGGTGATTTTGTCGTTCGCGCTGAATTTGTAGCGGGTACTGAAAATAGGGTGTAGAGCTTGCCAAAATCCGAAGCAGTAAAAAAGCCTCAAAAGAGGCTTTTTTATTATGAAAGAGACTTCTAAGTATCAAGCAGGATCTGCATCCGATAACGGCAAGCCAGCAGCAGTACGCGCTTCTTTTATTATCGTTTGAAGCTCACCATTTTCATGCATTTCTAGCGTGATATCGCAGCCACCAATCAGCTCACCTGCAACATACACCTGCGGGAATGTTGGCCAATCAGCAAAGCGTGGTAGATTCTGAAAAATCTCAGGATCCTGAATAACATCAATATAAGCAAACTCTTCACCGACTGACATTAGTGCCTGAGCGGTGCGGCTTGAAAAGCCGCACTGCGGTAATTTTGGAGAACCTTTCATGAAAACAATGACTGGGTTTTCATCAACGGCACTTTTAATTCTGTCCATGACATCCATGGTTTTAAACCTCATTTAATCTGAAAAAATATTGTAGCACTACTTAACGGCCTTTGATGAGAAGTTTGAGGCCATATAAACAGAAGATGACAAATGCAATCAAGGCCCATTCGGGAATGCTGAGGCCAAACAATGACCACTGTACTTCGGCGCATTCGCCTGAACCTTCAAATACTTTACTAAGCATGGTGGTGAACGGCAGATTATCAATCCAATAAGATAAGCCAGGTCCGCATTGCGGAACTTTTTCGGGAGGTAAGTGCTGTAACCATGACTGACGGGCAGAGATAGCACCGCCCCCGATAGCCGCTAAAACAATTAACAGGCCATAACTACGTGTTCCGGAACTTGTGGATGGATTATGTAGTGCACCTAACAAGAAAATTCCACCAATAATCATCACTGCGACACGCTGGAAAATACACAGCGGGCAGGGCTCAAGCAGCATGTAGTACTGCATAAACAGTGCAACACCAATCAGCATCGCGCAGACCAGAAAGCCGATGAGAAACATTGGACGAATTGAGTATTGATTGTTCATAATAATGCTGCTTCTTTTGATAGTCTTAAGGGGCTTAAGTTTTATATACGGCAGTTTAAACTATTGGGACGTGGTGGTCAGCCTACAAGCAAAAAATATTGTTAAATGTGCGTCCATATACTTAGTGTATGAACCATCGAACGTTCGATCCTCACTAGATGTAAAGAATGTGTAAGTCTAATGGTGATAAGCTCACCACTATGCAAAAATGAATGAACAAATGGTTAGAATGCTTGTCAATACTATCAGTAACAATAATAAAAGGCCTTTATGTTGAAACTTAGGATTCCACCGCCGGTTTATGCCTTATCTACCGCCGGAGTTATGTGGTTTTTGGATAGCGGTTTTCCAGTTTTTGATTTATTTAAATCGCCGTGGAATTCGCTAGGGTGGGCTTTTATTGTTGTTGGTTTAGTTATTGATTTGTGGTCTGTTGGACTGTTTTGGAAGCAAGAAACGACGATCAACCCATTAAAGCCTGATAACTCAAAAAGCATAGTGGAAAATGGAATGTATCAGTACAGCCGGAACCCAATGTACTTGGGTATGTTAATTATTTTGCTGGGTATCGCTATCCTGTTAGGTAGCTTATCGCCGCTGTTTTGTCTGCCTTTGTTTATGGTGTTGATCACCACGCAGCAAATAATTCCTGAAGAAATGATTCTTACCAATAAATTTGGTCAGGCTTATCTGGATTACAAACACCGCGTAAGGAGATGGTTATGAAATACAAATTGACTGTTTTGGCATTGGCCATGGCGATCCCAAGTGTGATTTGGGCGAGCGCAAATTTCATGAACACGGATCCTGTCTATATTATTTCTAATACTGATCGTGAAACCAACGCTGCACCACTTATACGTAACTACAGTTTGGTATGGAATCCGAAGCTGGGTAAGTTTGATCTGGTACCTGGTGAAAAACGACGTCCCATTACGATTGAGGAATCAATGCATCCATTGCCGCTTGAACCTCAACCCAATGAGCCGATTTATTACGGCGATGATTTCTCAATCTGAGGCTGATATAAGTGTACCAACGCCTTGATCCGTCAGCAGCTCTAGTAGCACTGCGTGTTCAACCCGGCCATCGATAATACAGGCAGACTCAGCACCTTGAGTGGCAGCATCTAAAGCGCAGCTGACTTTGGGTAACATGCCTCCTTGTATAGTTCCATCTGCAACCAAAGACTCTATTTCTAGTGCGGTCAAATTTCTTAATAGCTCACCTGACTTATCTAAAACACCCGGAGTGTTTGTCAACAGTAGCAGTCGCTCGGCATTAAGTGCCACGGCTATTTGTCCTGCGGCAATGTCCGCATTGATATTATAAGAAGCGCCATCCTCGCCGATACCGATGGGCGCTATCACCGGGATAAATGATTCATTTTCCAATGCGGTTATAATTGACGGATTAATCGCAACTATCTCTCCAACATGCCCATAATCAACTTCACCGGACTGTAGTTTTTTGGTGCGAATAAGATTGCCGTCTTTGCCCGTAATTCCAATCGCCTTACCACCCGCCTGACTGATCATGCTGACGATTCGCTTGTTCACCAAGCCACCCAACACCATTTCTACAATACCCATGGTTTCAGTATCGGTTATTCGCATACCATTATGAAACTTGCTTTCAATGTTCAGCTGCTCAAGCAGTTTGGCAATTTGTGGTCCACCGCCATGGACGATCACTGGGTTAACGCCAACCTGTTTCAACAAAACCACGTCTTTAGCGAAGCTCTGTTCTAATGCTGGGTCAGTCATGGCATTGCCGCCATATTTAATGACAATCGTTTTGCCAGCGTAGCGTTGGATATAAGGCAGCACTTCTGTCAGGATATTTCCTACAGTTTTTCCTACGGTAGTGGCGGTGTTTTCTGAGTCTGTCATAGTATTATTATTAGTTAAAATTAGACCATTATGTATTAATCAGAAGGGCAATTCAGTCTTTATTCCGGCATTTTTTAGTAAGCGACGAAATGGAACTTTAATCGCCTCAAGTCTGATCGCTGAGACTGCCTCAAACCTGAATGTCAAATCAGGGCTGGTATTGGAGGCTCGCATCAGACCCCAGCCATCCTTAAAATCTACTCGCATGCCATCGATAAAGCAGGACTTTGCATCGCTGAAATCAGCGTCACGAATTAGGCAGCCTAATAATGATTTTGCTGCTGCCGGGGTAGACATACACAGTCGGAACTCAGGTGTGCTGTGGTTTTCCGGAAGCTGGTCAAATACTTCCTCACAGCTCTCAGCGCGTAGCGATAAGGTTTCCAACAAACGGGCTGCAGCATAGAGGCCGTCATCAAAATCAGACCAACGATCCCGTAAGATAATATGACCGCTAAATTCACCGCCAAGCAAAGCATTGGTTTCGCGCACTTTAGATTTTAAATGTGAGTGGCCTGTTGCACACAGGACAATTTCGCCCCCGGCTTTTTGCACTGTATGACCGAGCAAATCACTGCATTTTACATCGCAGACAATAGTAGAACCCGGAGAGGTCTTTAGCACGTGCTGTGCCAATAGAATCATGATTCTGTCAGGCCAGAGGATTTTACCTTTACCATCGACAGCAATCACCCGATCGCCATCTCCATCAAAAGCGATGCCAATATCGAGCTGTTGGTCTATTACTAACTTTTGAAGCGCGATAAGGTTTTTTGGCTCAGTAGGATCTGGCGAGTGGTTTGGAAAACGCCCGTCTAATTCACAAAATAATGGGTAAACTTCACAACCAATAGATTCAAATAAGGACTCGGCAAGCACTGAAGTAACACCATTACCACAATCCATGCCGATGCGAAGTGGTTTAGCTAGCTTGATGTCCCCAACAACGGCGGTACTGTAGTCTGTCAATATGTCGCTGTATTGAGTAAGTGTTCCGGTTTTTTTCGCTTTACGGTAACGGTCTTCGAAAATAGAGTCATATATCTGCCGAATTTCTTTTTCAGTCAGAGGAGCATTATTAATGACCATTTTGATGCCATTATAGTGTCCGGGATTATGGCTGGCAGTGACGATTACTGCATCCGGTACTGACAGCTGCTTTAAAGCAAAATAAGCGACTGGTGTCGGCGTTAGCCCAAGGTCGACGACATCGCAACCGGCGTCCAGTAAACCCATCAAGAGATGCTGTTTGATTTCGGGGCTACTTAGGCGACCGTCTCTGCCAATCAATATTTTTTGACGATTTTCTGCTAGAAGCTTACAGCCGATGACTAAGCCAATGGCGTAGGCATCGGGCGGGAAAAAGTCTTCATTTACTTTTCCTCGAATATCGTAAGCTCGAAAAATGTCGGCTTGAATCATTTTTTGCATGGTGTGATCCTTTAAGGCCAAGGACTTTTCTTGTTGTTATTAAGGGGGTGCAGCCGATTTAATATCCGCTAAACACGTATTTTTATTGATTATAGTACATTGATTTATTTTTTTCCAGAGTGACCGAAACCACCACTACCACGTTCGCTGTTATCGAAGGAATCTACGGGATTTAGTTTAACCTGAACAATAGGCAAAAATACTAGTTGTGCGATACGATCCCCAACTTCAATAGTATAAGGCATCTGACTGCGGTTCCAGCAAGAGATAAATAACTGTCCCTGATAATCTGAATCAATCAGACCGACTAAATTACCTAAAACCAAGCCGTTTTTATGTCCTAAGCCGGATCGAGGCAGTATAGTTGCAGCAATATCAGGGTCTGCTATATGAATAGCTACACCAGTTGGTATCAATAACGTTTGATCAGGTTCAACGGTAACCGCACCATCCAGACAAGCACGCAAATCCATTCCTGCTGAGCCATCGGTAGCATAGTCGGGTAGGGGAATACTGGTGCCTATTCTATTGTCGAGAATCTTGTAGTCTATAGAGGTTGTCATGCCTTGCTCGGTTGGGTCGGTAAATAAAACTTACAAATTATAGCCAGAATTTCATAAGCCAGTGTTTTTTTATCCATTTCTGGCAAGGTGAAGTGCTCACCGTTGGCAGCTAGAATATCAACTTGATTGGTTTCAACATCGAAACCCTGCTGTTTACCTACCTGGTTCGCCACGATCAAATTGAGCGCTTTCTTTTTCAATTTCGCGGTTGCATAGCTTATAACGTCATTGGTTTCAGCGGCAAAACCTACTGTGAATAACTCAGGATTAGCCAAGCTGGTTGTGGCCAGTATGTCAGGATTTTGTTCTAACTCAAGCCGCAAATTTTCTGATTTTTTCTTCATCTTTACGTCTGAAACCTCTTTCAACCGGTAGTCAGCCACCGCTGCTGCTGCGATTAATAAATCACAATTAGTTACCTCTGCAGTCACTGCCGTTAGCATTTCTTCGGCCGTTTCAACATCAATACGCTGTATCATATCTGATACGCTGAGTCGGGTAGGGCCAGTGACTAATACAACAGTTGCACCCATTGCAGCAGCTGCCTCAGCGATCGCATAGCCCATTTTGCCTGAACTGCGATTAGTAAGGTAGCGAACGGGGTCTAATGGCTCACGTGTTGGACCAGCCGTTATTAAAACCCGATGGCCGGTTAATGTTTTGTCATCGCTGTGCATCGATTGTGCTTGAGAAGCTGGCTGCCCCAAGGACTTTGAGACTGCATCAAAAAGTGATTGAGGTTCTAACATACGCCCCAGGCCTACGTCACCGCAGGCCTGTTCGCCAGCAGCAGGTCCATGCATAGTATGACGTTGGGCAAGAGCTTTGAAATTGTCTTGTGTTGCTGGATGAGCCCACATCTGCTGATTCATCGCAGGCGCAATATGAATAGGCGCATTTGTCGCCAAAACGACAGTGGTCAACAGATCGTCTGCCATTCCGATACGTAGTCGTGCCAGTAAATCTGCGGTGGCAGGGGCAATGATAATCAGATCAGCCCAACGCGCCAGTTCAATATGCCCCATACCCGCTTCAGCCTCAGTATCAAGCAGCGCGGTGTACACTGGATTGCCTGATAGCGCTTGTAAGGTAAGCGGGGTGATAAACTCACAGGCACCTAGCGTCATGCAGACTCTAACGTCATGCCCGGCCTTTTTAAAAAGTCGGATCAGTTCGGCTGATTTATAGGCAGCAATACCACCACTGATCCCGACAAGTATGTTTTTAGTTGTTTGATTGTTCATACTGTAATTATAACAAAAATCAGGCTAGAAACCCTATGGCAATTACAGACTGGGCGGTTGAAGATAGACCTCGCGAAAAGCTTTTGATGCGGGGTGCAGAGATGTTGAGTGACGCAGAATTATTGGCAATATTCCTTAGAACTGGCATTAAAGGTAAAACAGCGGTCGATTTAGCCAGAGATATACTAAAAGACAGTGGCGGCCTGCGGCAGTTACTAAGCTCAGATGAAGGTCAGTTTTGCCAAAGCAAAGGGTTGGGTCAAGCCAAGTTCGTCCAACTAAAAGCGGTTGTGGAGATGAGTCGGCGCTATTTGGAAGAGCACATTACCAGAGGCGACGCTTTAAATGATGTAAATGCCGTCAGGAACTATCTCTGTCATCAACTAAGAGGCTATCCCTACGAGGTATTTGCCTGTTTGTTTTTGGATAATAAACACCGTGTTATTGAATACGAGGAAATGTTTCGTGGCACCATTGATAGTGCTAATGTTCATCCCCGTGAAGTGTTGAGACGTGCGATACATCATAATGCAGCTGCGGTAATCTTTGCTCACAACCATCCTTCAGGAGTGGCTGAGCCGAGTCAGGCAGATCATCGCATTACTGACAAGCTTAAAGATGCCTTGGGTATGGTTGATGTTCGCGTGTTAGATCACTTCATTATTGGCGATGATGTAGTGTCGTTTGCTGAAAAAGGCTATCTCTAAATGTTTACACAAAAGGCGTTTACACAAAAGGCTGAGGGCAACGCCGCCAGCCTTAATGATAATGATTTAGTCTCTAATCGTATTTGCAACTAAACTTCGTTTTTGTTGGGAAGTTTAGCTGTAGAACCCGCATAGTATCAGCGGCAATTTTAGCCCGTTTTAGCTGACGAGCAGCACAGATTTTAACCTGTAGCGCGTCAATGACTGCCGGAGTACCCTGATGATTTGCAATGGTGTATTCCGCTCGGTTGAAGGCTGCAAGATAAGCGCCGCGCTTCATGTAATACTTTGCAACACCGACTTCTCCAGACCCCAGAGAGTTTCTGAGATAGCCGATACGCTTTGCAGCATCCGGTGCATACTTGCTGTTAGGATGTCGAGTCAGCAACTTCTGGAAGTCATGGAAGGCTTCCTTTTTGCGTACGCCATCAAGGTCAGAGAAACTACGCGGGAAGACTCTGTCTAAGACACTGCCACCCCGGTTAAAATTCACCAATCCGCGAAGGTAAAGTGCGTAGTCAATACGTGCGCTGCGTGGGTACATACGTGAGAATCTATCAATGGTGTCCAGCGCAGTATCTGGCTCATCGAATTTATAATACGCATAGGCAGATTCAAGCATAGCTTGCTCTGCAAATTTACCGAGTGGGTAACGAGCTTCCAGTGTTTCAAATTTCTTGATGGCTGCCTCGTAGTTTCCAGAAGCAGATTCAGTGCGTCCTTCCTTTAACAGTTGTTCTGCACTGACAGTAATATCAACGGTTTCGTCCTCTTTTTTCTTGTTTTGACTAAGCATAGAGCAGGCGCTAAGGCTAATGGCTAGTGAAGCTATGGTTAGTACTTTTACCAGTAGTTTCCTTCGATTCATATTTTTTGACTCTTATTTATGATTATTGGTAGGAACATAAGATATGAATGCATTTGTATAGTTCCCCGTCAACTTTGAAACGATAATTATACACTGCATACTCCCTGAATTACGACATTCAAACGATGATATGCCGTATAATCCCCGCATTTACTCCCTAGGCGATTATAGACTATCAATGTCAGACGTGGAAATTATTGAACTGATTGTTCCGGAAACGAGCTTTAATCAGCGGGTGGATCGTGTATTGGCTGATCTTTGCCCGGATTATTCGCGTAGCCAGCTACAAAAATGGCTTAAGGCGGGCGATATTCTTATCGATGGCCGGGTCATGGTGGCCAAAGAAAAGATCGTCGGTGGAGAGGTCATTCATATTCAGGCCAAACCCATTCAGCGCTCAGAGTTCGAGCCTGAAGATATTGCCTTGGACATTCGTTACGAAGATGAGCATATGTTGATCTTGAATAAGCCAGCGGGTCTAGTTGTGCACCCCGCTGCTGGTAACTGGTCTGGCACGTTAATGAATGCTTTATTAGCGCACAATGATCATCAAAACGAGCTACCAAGAGCAGGAATTGTACACCGCTTAGATAAAGATACGACCGGTTTGATGATGGTTGCAAAAGATTTGAAATCACATAATGCTTTAGTCTGCGCTTTGCAAGAAAGAGAAGTCAGTCGTGAGTACCAAGCGCTAGTTTGTGGTGAACTCATTTCTGGCGGCACTATCGAAGGCAATATAGGGCGTCACCCTAAAGAGCGCAAGAAAATGGCTGTGCTATATGAAGGTGGTAAAACAGCCATTACGCACTACCGTATTGAGCAACGAATTGTTAAACACGCTTTGTTGAGGGTGCATTTGGAAACCGGACGTACCCATCAAATTCGTGTGCATTTGAGTTGGAAACACCATCCGCTGGTGGGCGATAAAACTTATGGCGGACGCTTGAGAATCCCAAGCGGATTGGGTGAGGATAAGTGTAATGCATTGAGGCAGTTTCCACGACAGGCCTTGCATGCTGCACGACTCAGTCTCAACCATCCAGTCACAGGAGAACCCATGAGTATCGAATGTGAAATGCCTGATGACATGAAGCAACTCATTAATACATTAACAGACGCTGAGGAGTGATTGTGGCATGTCTGATTTATCCAATCGCAAGAATCAGCATTTCATTTATCCTGATTGGCCGGCTCCAGCGAATGTAAATGCGGTGATGACAACCCGGCACGGGGGAGTGAGTCAGGCACCGTTTGGCTCGATGAATCTGGGTAGCCATGTTGATGATACGCCTGAAGATGTTGCTCAAAATAGGGCGTTGCTAAAGCAAAGCCTTGAACTTTCTGATGAGCCGCTGTGGCTAAATCAAGTACACGGCACTGAGATTGCAGATCACACTAACAATCAACCTAGTGACGATGCGGATGCAGTGATCAGTCGCAAGCCTAATGAAGTTTGTACCATTATGACAGCTGACTGCCTGCCTGTTTTATTCTGTAATACTGAAGGTGATGTTATTGCTGCCGCACATGCTGGTTGGCGGGGTTTGCAAAGTGGAATTCTTGAAAAGTGCGCTTCAGAAATGAACTGCGATACTGGCCAGGTGCTGGTGTGGCTGGGTGCCGCAATCGGTCCCGATGTATTTGAAGTAGGAGAGGAAGTTCGGGATGCCTTTTTATCAGTCTACAAAGAGTCAGAGTCTGCATTCGTGCTTAAAGACGAATCTCAAGGAAAATGGTTGGCAGATATCTACTATCTTGCCAGAGTGCATCTTGCTAAGGCTGGTGTATTAAAAGGAAATATCTACGGAGGGGAGTTTTGTACGTATTCAGATGAAACTCGTTTTTACTCCTACCGGCGCGAAGCTCGCACCGGCAGAATGGCATCTTTGATCTGGCTAACTTAGTTCGCTAGCTGGCGCTCTTTAATTTCTTCAGTGGCTTTACAGTCTATGCAAAGCTCAGCAGTTGGTCTGACTTCTAGGCGCTGAAGGCCTATCTCGATACCACAAGCGTCGCAAAAGCCATAATCATCCGCATCCACGCGTGCAATAGTCTTATCAATTTTGCGAATTAGCTTGCGTTCACGGTCACGCGCTCTCAGCTCAAGCGTAAATTCTTCTTCCTGAGTCGCTCTATCCGCTGGATCAGAGAAATTACTAGCGTCTTCCTGCATGTGATCGACAGTGCGATTGACTTCGTTTACTAAGGATTCACTCCATTTAACAAGTATGTTTCGAAAATGGGCTAACTGATCTTCATTCATGTATTCCTCGCCAGGCGAAGTTACATAGGGCTCAACGCCATCGACAGGTAGTGCAGACTTGCGAGTAATTTGTGCTGTCATTTTCTAAATCCATCTAGTTTTTAGGGTTAGTTATATATACTTATTGTTACCCGGACTTTTCGACACTGGAGGTGTGAAAAACGCGGCGATTATAGCTTATTTCTGACTAAGGTAAAGCGAAGATTTCACTATCATAAAAATATTAAATGTAAACTCATAAGTTTCCACGACTATCCTATGGTTTTTGATTCTTTGCTGCATAAATATTTCACACAGCAAGATAATACAAAATAGCGAACGCGAGATTAACGAGTGTATTAATTTTGACAAGCGGCTAGATTTATCTTGTCAAAAGGTAAATTATCTCGCACCATTTTTGAGGATAATCAAGCGATGAAATACGACTCCGGGGGTTAGGGATTCGTATCAAAATTATCCTTCTGTGCATATGGCACGGAACCCAGGATAAAGTTCAAAAATAGGATTTTGTTTTTGATGAAGATGATTTAAGAAAAAAGTAATATCACGGTTGACAGACATCACGTGCATTCGTAATATACGCCACCTCGATGCGGGAATAGCTCAGTGGTAGAGCACAACCTTGCCAAGGTTGGGGTCGCGAGTTCGAATCTCGTTTCCCGCTCCAGTTTTCACCTTGTATGGATTTTATGGCTGGATGGCAGAGTGGTTATGCAGCGGATTGCAAATCCGTGTACCTCGGTTCGATTCCGGGTCTAGCCTCCACGATACAAGGTAATTCGTAAAACCATCTGCCCAGATGGCGAAATTGGTAGACGCAAGGGACTTAAAATCCCTCGGTGGCAACACCGTGCCGGTTCGATTCCGGCTCTGGGCACCATCGCTTTATACTCCATTATTCTTCCTAGACCAGCACAGGCTTCTATCTCAAATGCCTCGCGTAATACAGCGCAAGCACGGTATGACTGCAAGCTTTAAAGGCCAAACATCCACTGATTAAGGCTATTGGTGGCAATGCAGATCGCTCAGGCCTGAGTTTATGCTGATTGTTAGTGGTTATCTCAAAAGCAGGGCATCTTTTGCAAATGCCCACAAATTCAGCGGTGCAGGAGGCTACGAGTCAGAGTGAGCTGGATAGACAAGCAAAGACATGGAGACTAGTTCCCATATAGGCGAAGTTAAGTGCCTGATAAGTGTTTATCCTGCAAATTAACAAGCGGGATTAGCACTGACAGGCAATTCAATGCAGAGAGTAGCAGTAAAGCATAGCAGTGCTATGCTGACTTATATACATCTACAGTAGGCACGACGACCTTTGCCTGTTCATTCAGGATATTCATAAATAGAATTACCCTCTCTTCACCGTTGTAGCGTTCAAAGACTGCACTCAAGCCTTCGAATGAACCGCTACCAATAGTTACGATATCACCAGTCTGAAACCGATCCAGATCGACTGCGTTTTGTTGGAACTGGTCTTCATTCAGCTTGAGTTGGTCAATAAGATTTTCTGGAACACTTAAGGGCAAATCACCAAATCTAACCAGCCCAGAAACACCATATGTGGATTGAATCGGTGCCCAGTTGTCGTTTATCGCATCAAGATAAATAAATAAATACCGAGGAAAGAGAGACTCCGTAACTTTTATGTTCTTACCTCTGCGTCGTCGTTCGCGTATCGCGAGGGGTCGATAAGTTGTGTACCCCTGATTATTAAGCTGTTCTTCTGCATAAGCATCTTTCTGAGGCTTGCTCATCAGTGCGTACCATAGCTTTTGCCTAGTTTGGCTCATAAGTAACTAGTCTCTTATAATTCTTTAGATCACGACACAGGGTAATGCTAACACCAGTGATACTTTATTTGTAGATAAAATATCCATTATTTAAGGATTATTGTCAATGATTAACGTCTCAATATGAATACTTTCGGTTAAGAAGTTAATCTTGAATCTCATTACTAATTTATTTGATCTGTTAGCTAATAAACACAAATTTTGTGCGCATATTAACTCAGCCTTAATGTTTTGGAAAGTGATTTTTTCCCAAAAATACATGCTTTAAGGCTGAGTGTCTGCGTAAAGCGCTTTATCGCGATGGTATTTTTTGTGGGTGTTGTGGCGTTCTACACCTTGTATGTTCTGCCGCGCCATCTCCAGAGAAGTCTCCAATATCGCCAACTCGGTACTAGACGCTGCCGCATGCCGATGAAATAACTTCACGTCGAACCCAATATTCCAATGTTCATCTCCTGCCCGACGCAAGCTGCCTTCTTCCAGATCCGAAACTATCGCCGACTCAGGCAGCCAAGCCAAACCTAGCCCCTCACGAACCATCGATTTCAATGTATGCGAATAGGCATTTTCAAAACGTCGCTGCAAAAAACAAGTATGTGATTTGCTGGTAATGAGGTGATCAACGGCTTTACCAAAGATAGAGTCATGCGCGTAAGCCACATAGGGAAGTGGTTGTGTTGTAGAGCCGGGTAAAGCAAAACGAGGTTTACCATTCTGATCAGGAATGCTTACGGGAACCAAGTTCTCTCGTCCGATCGTGGTGCCGGAAAATTTCTGCTCATCAAGTGGTAAACTTAAGGCTTCGTGTGCGTAACAAAACAGATAATCGGCCTTTGCTTGATTAAACAGTTCGACGCAGTCGACTAACTTTTCTGATAATAAGCGGATGTAGATATTTTCAAATTTTACCTCTAAGCGCTTAGCCCATTCCAAAAACACAGTTTGCGCAATGGAGTTCTGTGCAGCTACAGCAATTTCTATTTCCTGCTTATCTCGCATAGAGCTGACCGCTTCACGTGCGTTGTATAAGCGCCGTAAGATCACTTCCGCTTCAGCGATAAACACCCGACCTTCAGGCGTTAAATCAAAATTTTTGCTGTCACGATGAACCAATTTGGTGCCTAGCCAGACCTCAAGTGCTTTGATGCGTCTGCTTAATGCAGATTGGGTGATATTGCGTTCTAAGGAAGCCGCCGTGAAATTCTCCATTCGCGCAAGACAAACGAAATCTTCTAGTAATTTAATATCCATAGCTAACTATACCAATTTGGAATAGATACAGTCCAAATATGAATTTCCACATAAGACAGAATCTGTAGTAGTGTGTTTTTAGGAAATTGGCAGATTTGCCAGTCTCCAATCCCTATCGAAACGAGGAGAAAATTATGAGGAAAAGTATTCTGAGCTTGTCATTAGCGGCAGCTCTCAGTCTGACTACGTTCAGTGCCCATGCTAGCGAGAAAGTTAAGATTGGTGTGCCATCCTGGACAGGTGCGCAGGCAGTGGCGAACCTACTGGCAGCGGTTGTTACAGAGCGCATTGGTGGTGAAGCTGAGTTAGTACCTGGCAACAACGCGACCATCTTCCAAGCCATGGATCAGGGCAAGGGCGATATCGATGTGCATCCCGATGTTTGGCTACCGAATCAGGAAAGCTTCACTAAGAAATACGTTGATGGTGCGGGTACAGTTCAGTTAAACGGCAATCCGTATCAAGGTAATCAAGGCTTCTGTGTACCGAAGAAATTTGGTGAAGATAACAAAATTACTGACATTGCTGACCTAGGTCGTCCTGACGTTGCTAAGCTGATGGATAGCGATGGCAATGGTAAAGGCGAAATGTGGATCGGTGCACCAGGTTGGGCGTCTGCCAATGTGAACGAAGTTAAAGTTCGTGATTACAACTTGATGGAATTCATTGAGCCGGTGCGTGCCGAAGAAGCGGTAAAGACAGCACGTATCAAAGATGCTGTTGCTAAAGGTGAAGGCTATGCATTCTACTGTTACAAGCCTCACGCAGTTTGGTTTATGTTCGATGTCACCATGTTAAGTGAGCCTAAGTTTGATGCTGAGATGTATAAGATGGTTCAGCCTTCAGACTCTCCGGATTGGTTCAAAGAGTCAAAAGTGGCGACTAAAGATGCACTGAAAAATGTTCAGATCGCTTGGTCAAAGTCTCTTAAAGATCGTTCACCTGCAATTGCTGAGTTCTTTGAGCGTTTTGGCTTAGAGGCTGATGATGTGAGTGGCTTTGCTTATGAAATTTCAGGTAAAGGCAGAGAGCCTGCTGAAGTGGCTAAAGAGTGGATTGAGAAAAATCCTAAGCGTGTAGATGCGTGGTTAGGTCTTTAATCCTTAGTTAGTAGGGTATTATTTAGTACAGATCTGGGTGGCATTTCTGCTGCCCAGATTGCTGCAAGCACATATTATTGTGTATTGCAGTGTGAAAATTTCCATACATTCGTTATGGAGCCGGGCAATCTCCTTGGAGTTAATATCGCGTGTCCAATTCTTTAAAATCATCATCAAGTGAAGTGTCACTGGAAATCTCGAACGTTTGGAAAATATTTGGTGATCGAGCCGACGAAGCCCTGAAAGCTATTAAGGAACGAGGGTTGGGTAAACCAGAGGTGTTGGAGGAATTCAACGCTGTGGTTGGTGTTGCCGATGTAAGCTTCAACGTTAATAAAGGCGAAATCTTTTGTGTTATGGGTTTATCAGGCAGTGGCAAGTCCACACTGGTCAGACACTTCAATCGCTTGCTTGAACCTACCGCAGGAAAAATTCTAATTGACGGAACGGACGTTATGTCGCTGAACAATCGCGCTTTGCGCCAGTTTCGCAATGAAAAAATCAGCATGGTGTTCCAGAACTTCGCACTGCTGCCGCACCGTTCGGTGCTGGACAATGTGGCGATGCCACTGGAAATCAGAAATATGAATAAAAATGAGCGGCTGCGTCGAGCGGCCCATATGTTAAAAACCGTTGAGCTGGATGCTTGGGGAAATAAATATGCCCACGAGCTGTCAGGGGGTATGCAGCAGCGGGTTGGCCTGGCGCGTGCTCTCACGGCTAATCCTGAAGTGTTACTGATGGACGAGCCCTTCAGTGCGCTTGACCCTTTAATACGCCGTCAGCTTCAAGA
>ENA-ORXR01001017-ORXR01001017.1-marine-metagenome-genome-assembly--contig:-NODE-1017-length-32030-cov-130.073765_pt1 | contig 32030 bp, 29 predicted proteins | sample MGYA00237866_ERZ511479 | MGnify/ENA metagenome assembly ERZ511479
TTCGGCGTGATGGGCGGCTACTTCGGCGGTCGGATCGATGACTTCGTGGTCTACATTTATTCGACGCTCGCTTCGATTCCCTCGCTGCTGCTGTTGTTCGCGATTATTATGGCCCTCGGCAACGGCATCTTCCAGGTGTGCGTCGGCCTCGGGGTCGCTGGCTGGGTCGGCCTCTGCCGACTCTCGCGCGGCGAAACCCTCAAACTGCGCGAACTCGAATACGTGCAAGCCGCCAAATGCCTCGGCACCTCGAACGCGAAAATCATTCTGCGTCACATCATCCCAAACTTGATGCACATCGTCATCATCACTGCCATTCTCGCGTTCACCGGACTCGTCCTGTCCGAGGCCGTGCTCAGCTATCTCGGCATCGGCCTCGACAACAGTTGGGGCGGTCTGATCAACAACTCGCGCAATGAAATCGCGCGCCAACCCGCCATCTGGTGGAATCTGGTGTTTGCGTCTACCGCCCTTTTCCTTCTCGTCCTCGCCGTCAATGTGATCGGCGATGCCCTGCGCGATGCGCTCGACCCCCGCATTAGCGTCGGGGACTAACCTCCGCGTTGGAGACTAATCATGCTGCTATCTGTCCGAAATCTTCGCACCCATTTTAAAATTGGCGGCGGTCGTGTGGCCAAGGCCGTCGACGGTGTCTCGTTCGACGTAAACGCGGGCGAAACACTCTGCGTTGTCGGCGAGTCCGGTTGCGGCAAGTCCGTCACCGCGTTCTCGACCATGCAGTTGTTACCGCGGAACGCCAGCCACCCCACCGGCGAAATCTTGTTCGACGGCGAGGACATCCTCAAGATGTCAATCAAGCAACGCCGCTCCATTCGCGGCAACCGCATGGCGATGATTTTCCAAGAACCCGGCACCAGCCTGAACCCGGTGTTCCGCACCGGCCCGCAAGTCGCCGAAGGCCTGCGCATCCACCGCAACATGAGCAAAGCCGAAGCGCGGCGCGAAGTCATTGAGCTGTTCGACGAAGTCGGCATCCCCAATCCCGAAGCGCGCTACGACGCCTATCCGTTTGAGATGTCCGGCGGCATGAAGCAGCGCGTGATGATCGCCATGGCCCTCGCCTGCAAACCTGAAGTACTGATCGCCGACGAACCGACCACCGCGCTCGACGTGACGATTCAGGCGCAGATTCTGCAGCTGATCAAAGACCTGCAAAAGGAACGCAACATGGGCGTGCTGATGATCACCCACAACCTGCGTGTGGTGAACCAAGTCGCTGACCGCGTTATGGTCATGTACGCCGGCCGCGCCGTCGAAAAAGCCGAACGCCGCGAACTCTTTACCAACCCGCAGCACCCCTACACCAAGCAACTGCTCAAAGCTATTCCCGGCACCAAGCTGCGCGGCGGAAAACTGGCTGAAATTCCCGGCCGCGTTCCGCCTGCCACCGCCTTCCCGACCCATTGCCGCTTTGCCGACCGCTGCGATTCGGCCATGCCAAAATGCAAATCCGCCGACCCCGCGCTCGCCAAGATTGCACCCGGACACCATACCGCCTGCTTCCTGCATTCCGACAAGGTTATGGAGAGGGAGGTGGTCCGATGAACGAGCTCAACCAAGACCCAAGGACCGCCCCGATGGACGACAATGTGATGATTGAGGTGCGGAACCTCAAGACCTGGTTTCCGGTCCGCAAAGGACTCTTTCAACGAACCGCCGGCCACGTGCGCGCAGTCGATGGCGTCTCGTTCAAAATCAAGCGCGGCGAAACGCTGGCGCTGGTCGGCGAGTCCGGCTGCGGTAAAACGACCGTCGGCAAAACCATCCTTCGCCTCGTGCAGGCTACCGAAGGTGAAGTGCTCTACAACGGCGAAGATGTCTTGAGCATGGATTCAAGGTCCCTGCTCGAAGCGCGCAAAAAGCTGCAAATCATTTTCCAAGATCCGGCCAGCTCACTGGACCCGCGGATGTTCGTTCGCGACATCATTGGCGAGGGCTTGCGCAGCTTCGGCATCACCAAAACCAAGGCCGACTACGAACAGCGCGTGAAAGACGTGCTCGAAAAAGTCGAACTCGACGCCAGCGCCATGGACCGCTACCCGCACGAGTTCTCCGGCGGCCAACGGCAACGCATCTGCATCGCCCGCGCCCTCGCGGTAAACCCCGATTTCATCGTCTGCGACGAAGCCACCTCGGCACTCGACGTGTCGGTGCAGGCCTCGATCCTCAACTTGTTGAACCAGTTGCAGGACGATCTCGGACTCACCTACTTGTTTATCACGCACGACTTGTCTGTGGTGGAGTACCTCGCCGATCGCGTGGCCGTCATGTACCTCGGCCAGATCGTCGACGAGAGCGAAAGCGGCGAACTGTTCCGCAATCCGAAGCACCCGTATACCCGGGCGCTACTGGACTCGGCACCAAGCATGGATGTCGACCAACGCGACCTCGTGGCCCTCGGCGGCGAGATCCCCAGCCCGATGAATCCGCCCCCCGGTTGCCGCTTCCACGGACGCTGTCCGAAGATGCAAGCGGGCGTTTGTGATAGAGGACACATCGACTTCCGCCCGGTCGAAGGTGGCCGTTCGCGCTGCGTGCTGTTCCCCGAACGATAATGCCCGACGCGTCGCAAACGGTCGCGGTTACGGCTGCCGACCGGCGCCACTTGCGATTGCCGTTGCACGGCCTGCTGGCCAACAAACTCCACGAGTTCTGGATCAAAGGCACCGACCGCCGCATCCCCGGACAAGGCATGATCGGCGCGGGTGCGGAAGCCGTCGCCGCCGGCTTTGGTAGCCTGCGCGGCGTTACCTTCGACGCGTACAACTACCCCCAAGTCTGGGTGGAAAGCCGGATGATTCCGCAGGTGCTCGACGGTCGGGTTCCGGCGGCGGACGCGTGCGTGGTGGACCTCGGTTGCGGACCGGGTTCGTCGACCCAGCTGATTAGTTGGTTCGCCCGTCCCGCCTGGCGGATCATCGGTTGCGAGTTGATCGAACACCAGGTCGAGGAAGCGCGCCGCCGGAGCGCGTCCGGGGCCTTTGTGAACCGTGCTGGGGAGACGCTGGGTCCGAGGTTTTATTGCCAGAGCATCGCCGAGACCCTGCGCGACGAAGCCGGGCCGCTCGCCGATCACAGTGTTGATCTGGCCGTGTCCGGCGGCGTGGTCGGACTCTACCTCACCGAACAACAAGGCACGGCGCTGCTCGCCGAACTCAAGGCATCATCCGCCCGGCGGGTTTATCGCCCTCGACGCCGGACCCGCGATCCCCGAAGCCCGGCTGCGCGAACTCGCCGAACAAGCCGGGTTCGCGTTCCGCGACCGAGTCAAAAGTTTTGTCATCGAACTGCGTCCGAAACTCGTGTTTGCACAAGAGAGATGAGTATTGAGAAATGGAATTTTTCGAAAACATAATATGGAGGCTGAAATGCCCCCACTCGGTTGACGAGATAGCTGAACACTTCATTGCCAACTACATCCCCACCGAGTATCTGGGCACATACGATTTCTCGGGCGCTTTCACAGATTTCCAAGACCCGTGGTTTGCATACCGGAGAATGCTAGCCAACATTTACGGGGTCTCTGACTGCTATAAACCTCCTGATGACAGCCCGTCACAGCCAAGTTGGAATCGAAAATTGCGCCTTAGATACCCAGACTTAGATCCCGAAGGATTAGTTGAGCTGGTGTTCACGAGGATGTTGGATCTGCTCAAAGCCGCAGACAACAAGGCATGTGTTCGGACCCGGTCGCCTCTGGCTCCCGAATCCGATCCATGCGAGTGATACCGGAGTAGCACACTCTTCTAAGCGGATGTTCGTAAACGCCGACCTCCGCGTCAGGCGAATCCAAGCGACACGGAGGTCGCTCGGTTACGCACACGGGCTGGAAGCGCCATGCGACGATCACTACCCGGCCTCGCCGATTTATTGTTTCCAGAACACCGAAGGCCGCTACAGTTTTCCAGCCATGATGACCCGCCGATTGACGACCTTCTTTGCTTCCGCTGTTTTCATATTCACGGCCCAGGCGGCCGCAGAGAAGAACAAGGCGGCGGCTCCCTTCTCGTTCCCGACCGTCGACAAGTTACCGCTTCAGACCGGCATGCCGGATCCTTTTCTCAGCCAAGATGGTCGTCGGGTTGAGGATCGTAAGGACTGGCCAGCGCAACGCGATTACCTGAAAGCCATGCTGGCGCATTACCAATACGGGACGATGCCGCCGCAACCAGGACCGGACGCCATCAAGGTCGAACGCGTTTCTTCGCAGAAGCCATTTCCCGACCACGCGGCGGTGCTCGAGAAGTACGCCGTCACCATCACCCAAAACGACAAGTCGGTGACCTTCCATTTTGAAATCATTCACGAACCCGGCAAGGGACGGCAGCCGGTGATCATCAAGAATGGCCGCCGCTCGTTCCTGACCGATGATGAAGCGGCGCGCGATGACCTGAACGCGGCGAAGGTCGCGCTCGAACGCGGCTACGTGCTGTGCAAGTTCCAGCGCACTGAACTGGCGAAGGACGCGCGCGGCGATCGGGTCAAAGGCGTCTATCCGCTCTATCCTGAATACGACTGGGGCGCGATTGCCGTCTGGGCCTGGGCGCATGGTGTGGTCGCCGACGCGCTGGACAAACTCGAGATTGCCGACATGGACAAGCTGGTCGCCACCGGACATTCCCGCGGCGGCAAGGCGGCGCTCTGTGCCGGAATCTATGACGAACGCATTGCCATCACCGCGCCCAATTCCTCAGGCACTGGCGGCACCGGCAGCATGCGCTACTTTGAGAAAGGGCAACGCGAGCAACGCCTAATCCTGCACCGCAAAGCGTTCCCCCATTGGTGGGTCGACCGGCTATACCAATTCGGCGACGAGGAGGATCGTCTGCCGTTCGATGCCCACACCGCCAAGGCGCTGGTCGCCCCGCGCGCCCTGTTCAATACCCATGCCCGACAAGATTACTGGGCCAATCCCTACGGTACCGAACTCACCTACCGGGCAGCAAACAGGGTATTTGATTGGCTCGGGGCAGAGGGCAAGCAGGGGATCCATTGGCGTGACGGCGGCCACGCTCAGAATGCGACTGACTGGGGCGCCTTGTTCGACTTTGCCGATTGGCAGTTCCACGGCAAGGAGCCGGAAGAAGGCAAAGCCGCGTTTTCCAAACGAGCCTATCCGGATGCGAAACTGCCGGTGGTCTGGGTTCGTCGGCCCTGAAGATGGAAGGTGGACGATAGAAGATCGCGGGCAATTCTCCCCACCTTCCCGCGTAACTCGGAATTCATTCGGAGTTCGTCGTGACGGAATTCATTCCGGCCGACGCTTTTTGAGGCACACCCGCTTCGCGCAAATCTCGAATCCAGTACCGAACTTGCAGTGAAAATTAAAGTGGGAGGCCGGCCCCGCCCGGGCGACTATCCGCAATGCACCCGCTTCGGCCAAATCTCGACCCATGCCCGCCGAGTCACCGACGCGATCTTCTACCTTCCATCTTCCATCTTCCGACCGCAGGTCGCTATCTTCCGACCGAAGGTCGCGGAACGACAAACGACCCACGCGCCGGCGGCCGAATCACGCGCTCGCCCAGGCGCACGGAACCCGCGTCGATGCAACAAACCTGCTTGGCCTGAACCAGCGTGATGGCCGCGTCCGAGGCGAAGGCATCGAAGATGCACGGGCCGATGAACACCACCGTAGCCTGCCCGCCGGCGGTCAATCGAAGGCCGTTCGGCAAGGGGCGCGCGGGCTCCGGCCCGGCCTCTGCGCGACACACAAAGAGACTGGCAATCGTGGTGCTCCGCCCGCCTTTCCCCGCCTCCTCGCCCACCGCCTTTGCATCCACCCGCAGGCCCTGAACCGCCACTTCCTTCGCCCACTTCGGCACATGAAATCCCGGCTTGATCCGCGAGACCAAATCGACATCAGCGAAGGTGTAGACATCCATCACCGGGACCGGCGGCCCGTCTAGCGTCCAGCGGTTGTGCAGAAAGCGCGACGAAACCACGAGGTTGGTATGAGTTCCGAGTGGATGCCACACCTGGGAAAGGAGGTCGCCCGCGTCCGGCGCAAAGCGGTCGACCACCAGCGTCCAATCCTTCTCGAACTGCAGCACCGTCCGGCGCACGCCGGGGATCGCCACGGACGCGCTGCTGAAGCCGTTGCTGTGCATCAGGTCGCTCAACACCACGCTTCCCGCGTCGAGAATGTACGGCGCCGAACCATCGATCAGCGGCAGGTTCTTGTTCGCCGGATCGAGATAGTAGGAACGCCGCTTCGAACGGGTGACCAGCGGCCCGCCCGAACTCGTGGCCACGCGCATGTGGCCGTGTCCGAACAGCACCAAGTCTAGCGGGTTCTGGGTGACGTGGCGGGACGCGGTACCGCCCGCCTTGTCGTCGTTGGCACAGAACAGCACCGATTGCAGCGCGTCTCTGGTCCAATCGCTACGCAGGACAACGGTCTTCGCTTCGTCGGCCAGCACGCGGAACGGCGGACGCTCGGGCGGCGCTGCCACGACCTCGTTCGGCACCACCAAGAACCGCGTCGCCGCATGCAGTTGCTGATTCTCGAACGCGCTCGCGTTCCTCGGACTGTTCGCCCAAGCCCACATCATCGTAGGCGCCAAATCCGGATATGCGCCCGCCATCACATCGAATGGAAAAGTGCAGGGAACGCCTTCTTCGAACGCGGCCATCTGCCCGTCGGGTAAGCGACATGCCAGCGCGTGTTCGACAAACGGACGAAGATCCTCGAACCAATCCACGCCAGTGCGTTGGCGCACGTGATGCGCCGTGCTGACGAGGTTATTGAGCGTGTAGTTTAAATAGTGGGACGACTCGCGGTACCATCCGGAGTCCGTCGCTTTTACTTGCAGAGCGCCGTTCAACCAAACCTGTCCCTGTTTCAACCACGAGGCCGCATCCGCATGGTCGCTCAAAACCAAGGCGGCTGTAACCAGAGCGGCGCCGCTTTTCGCCGACCAGTTGTCGGCCGGATGGAAGCCCATTTCGACATCGTCCCGCAGCGCGTTCGCCCATTGCGCAAGCCGCGCCCGAACCGCCTTGTCTGCCGCCGAACCCGGCTTGAGCCACACCCCACCGCGCAGCATGTCGTAGCCCTCAAGCGCCGACTGCAAACGCGAGCAATCTTGGAGAATGTTCACCCGGTCGGCCGGACGCGCCAACAATTGAAACGCGGAGCGCGCCGGCGAACGTGGACCGAGTTCCTGCAGGGCCGCCGCCGCTGCGTGCCCGAAGGAGGGATAAACCGCCGCCGCGGCCGGCGCTTCACCAAGGTTTGCCAGCAGCGCCGCGCCCTTGGCGATCTTGCTGAGTTCGTCATCGGAACGACCCGCCAGCTTCTGTTTAATCCGCGCGTCAACGAACGTTTTCACTACCCGCAGATGCTTGGCCGCCCCTATGTCATCCTTGCGCTGCCTGAGTTCAGCCCGGTCCGCCGGACCGAACCAGATCGAAGGGGATGCGGGTTCGCCCAAGAGAGGTACCGGCTTTAGTTCGATGGCCTGAACCCAAGCCAACGAACCCAAGCCGACCAGGGCCACGAGGACCGCTACGATGACATGGTCACAGAGCAGTCGGGGATCGAGTTTCAAAGGCGGACGCACGAGGCCCACAAACTACCATGCAAGAGAACCAAGAGACGCATGCCATTCTGCGCACATTTTCAGTTAGACAATTTTGTCGTGGCAAAATCGCTCGGCGTGGTCGCAATTTCGCCAAAGGTCGGAATCACCCAAAAAAGCGCATTCGAATTCGTGTAAAACACTCAAAATTCATGATTTACGCGAGAGGATTGCTCGCCGGGAACGGACGCGATGAACAGATCGAAGATTCGTACATAATTGTATTAAAGACCAAATGATTCGTACATTTATGTAGATATAGTCGTTCATTTTAACTTTTTTGGCAATAGGATTATATTTATGTAAGCACCTTATTTAAAGATACTTATGTCATATTCCTTACCCATTCCAGGGTGTAGTCGGTCAGGGATGGCATCGGACCTGCTAGGGGAAAGGATACATAATTTAAACACTCCTGAAAGGACCTTTACACATGACCAAACAATGGAAACTCCTCATTCTTACCGCCATCGGTATGGGATGCATGGGAGTCATCGCCCAAGACCCCGCCGTAGCACAAGTCGCTGCCGAAGCCGCTGATGCCGCTGCCAAGGCCAATCCGGAACCCACCGAAAGTCAGCTCAACTTTCTCACGGCCAATAACGTATGGATGCTGCTTTGCACCTTCATGGTGTTCATGATGCACCTTGGCTTCGCCAGCCTCGAGTCTGGGCTCACCCGCGCCAAGAACACGGTCAACATCCTGTTTAAGAACACCGGCATTATTTCAATCGGCATTCTGACCTACGCCGCGTGGGGCTTCAACTTGATGTATCCCGGCTTCGCCGAGGGGATTGCCGAAGGCTCCTCCAAATTCAGCGAGTTCTTCAAATTTGCCGGCCCGGGCATTCTAAACTCTGTGGAAAGCAATGCCGATGCCTACGCATATGTCGGAGGGGCTTACGGCACCCATACCGACTTCCTGTTTCAAGCCATGTTCGCCGCCACCGCCGCGACCATCGTCTCCGGCGCCGTCGCCGGACGGATCAAGCTCGGTAGCTTCTTCATCTTCTCGATCCTCTACGTTGGTATCGTTTACCCGATCTTCGGTTCGTGGACCTGGGGCTACGGCTGGCTCGAGAACGTCGGCTTTAAAGACTTCGCCGGATCGACCATTGTTCACTCCGTGGGCGGCTGGGCTGCCCTCGCAGGCGTCATCGTCCTCGGACCCCGCCTCGGCAAATACGTCGGCGGCAAGGTGAAAGCCATTCCTGGACACAGCCTTCCGCTCGCCGCCATCGGCGTGTTCCTTCTTTGGTTCGGCTGGTTCGGCTTTAACGGTGGATCCGTCTTGTCGGCGGATCCGGCAGCCATTTCCTTTGTCTGCGTGACCACGGCCCTCGCTGGCGCGGCTGGTATTGCCGGCGCGATCATCACCTCTTGGATCTTTCAGAGACACCCCGATCTCTCGATGGCGCTCAACGGCGCCCTCGCTGGACTCGTCGGCATCACCGCCGGTGCAGACGTCATCGCCCCACTTTGGGCTGTCGTCATCGGCCTCATCGCCGGCATCCTCGTGGTGTTCTCGGTGCTGTTCTTTGACCGGCTAAAGATCGACGACCCCGTCGGCGCCATCTCCGTTCACTTGGTGTGCGGCATTTGGGGCACATTGGCGGTGGGTATCTTCGCCCCCGGTTTTGGCCTCGGCCCCCAGATCATCGGCATCCTTGCCGCAGCAGTCCTCTGCTTCCCCAGCGCACTTCTCCTGTTCTACATTCTGAAACTCACGCTGGGACTACGTGTCTCCGAAGACGAAGAACTTATGGGACTCGATATCGGCGAACACGGCATGGAAGCCTACGGTGGATTCCAAATCTGGTCGACCCAGTAAGAGCCATCAACCCTGACTTCAAAATCTAAGGAATAAACTCCCATGAAACTGATTACCGCATTTATCCAACCCACCCGCCTCAACGCGGTGAAACAATCCCTCTTCGAACACCAGATCTTCAAGATGTCGGTGTCCAACGCCCTCGGCTGCGGACAACAGAAAGGGTTCCATGAAAATTACCGCGGCGCGGATATCGAAGTAAACCTGCTCAAAAAGGTCCGCATCGATATCGCCGTCAACGACGACTACGTCGATCGCTGTATCGAAGCCATCATCTCCGCCGCTCGCAGTGGCAAGATCGGCGACGGTAAAATCTTCATCTCGACGCTCGACGACTGCATCCGCATCCGGACCGGCGAAAAAGGTGGCGACGCGATCGGTTAAGACCGAAATCTCCAGGTACACATTGTGAACCAAGGCCTCTGGGATGTGGTGTCCCAGAGGCCATTTTCTAAATAAAAAAGTAAAAAAAGTGCAAATTAATTGCCAAATTTAACGGTTGACCAAACTTGTCAACAATTTATCAACAAAAACAGGACCCGCACGACATTCAAACCTTTCATCCAACTAAACCGGAGAGAACTCAACCGATGAAACTTAAAATGAATACCCTACTTGCCCTTGTCGCTTTTGGCGCAACGGTTGCTTGCATCACACCTGCACAGGCCCTCGAAGCCGAAGCAGCCATCTCGGCGAACAACGCTTACGTTTTCCGCGGTGCCACCATCAATGACGAGATCAACGTCAACCCCTCCGCCTCGGTCGACATCTACAAGGGGCTGACCTTTGGCACTTGGGGCAACTTCAACACCGACACCAGCCAGTTCGACGAGATTGACTACACGCTCGGTTACGAGTTCGACCTCGGCAACGGTTTCTCCCCTGGGGTCACCTACGTGGAATACACCTATCCGGGTTCGGAAGGTGACGCGGACCGCGAAGTCCTACTGACGGAATCCACCTCGATTGCCGGCGTCGGCCTCGACCTCCTGGTTGGTATCGGCATCGACGGCGCGTTCGAAGATGGCATCTACTTGGAAGCAAAGCCGCAGTACTCGCTGCCGATCGCTTCCGACTTCGGACTCGACATCGGCGTCACCATCGGTGCCGAACTCGGTGATAACTTCGACGACAATGGCGTCAGCCACGTCACCCTCGACACCGGAACCTCCTACAACGGCTTCGACATCGGCCTCGCCTATGTCATCGAAGCTGATGATGACGTTCTCGCGGTTGACGAGGACTTCATTGTGACTGTCGGATACGGCTTCTAAGCCGCCAAGACACTCTACGTCGCAAAAATGACAGACCCCGGTCGCTTCGGCTTCCGGGGTTTTTCTTTGCTATCAATGGATCTTGTTTCTAGGTTTGCAAGCATGGGAAACACCATTGCATCACTCCTGGTTCTGCCTTTCCTTGCCTGTCTGCTGCCTTGCGGCTTTGCCGAAACGCCAGACAAAATCGACTTTACCAAGCATATCCAGCCGATCATCTCGGACCGCTGCGTGTTCTGCCATGGTCCCGACGAGGCCGACCGGAAAGCCAAGCTTCGCTTGGACACCTTCGAGGGAGCCACGGCGGCCCGAGGCAAGAAGGGCGACCGCTTTGCCATCGTTCCCGGCAAGCCGGACGAGAGCGAACTGCTGACCCGGATCCATTCCGACGATCCAGACGAGCAGATGCCGCCGCCCGAACGTGGCCTGACCGTCACCGACGAGGAACGCGCGCTGCTGCGGCAATGGATCGAGGAAGGCGCGGAATATAAAGGCCACTGGGCCTTCGAACCCTTCGCCAAACCCGACGTCCCATCCCCGGCGGATCCCGACAAATGGGCGCGCAACGAAATCGACCAATTCGTCCTCGCCGGCCTCGTCAAACAGGATCCGCAAGACGGCTTGAAGCCCCAGCCAGCCGCGTCCGCCGAACAGCTGCTGCGCCGCCTTAGCTTCGACCTCACCGGTCTCCCCCCCACCCTCGCCGAACTCGACGGCTTCGCTCTGGACGAAAGCGACACCGAAAAAACCGAACGCCCGGACCAAGCGATCGAACGCCTGCTCGCATCGCCTCACTATGGCGAACGCATGGCGGTCGACTGGCTCGACGCCGCCCGCTACGCCGACACCTATGGGTTCCAAGTCGACCGCGACCGCCAGGTCTGGCCGTGGCGCGACTGGGTGGTGCGCGCGTTCAACGACAACCTCCCCTACGACCAGTTCACCACCTGGCAATTGGCCGGCGACCTGCTCGACAATCCGACCGACGACCAACTGCTCGCCACCACCTTCTCGCGCCTGCACCAACAGAAAGTGGAAGGCGGTAGTGTCGAGGAGGAGTTCCGGGTTGAGTACGTCGCCGACCGCCTGCACACCTTCGGCACCACATTTTTAGGTCTGACCCTCGAATGCGCCCGCTGCCACGATCACAAATACGATCCGATCTCCGCGCGCAACTACTACGAACTGTTCTCCTTCTTTCAGAATATCGACGAGGCCGGGCTCTACTCCTATTTTACCAGTTCGACGCCGACCCCGACCCTCCAGCTAACCAACGACGATCAGAAAAAGCGCCTCGCCGAACTCAACGCGGCGGTCGCCAAGGCCGAGTCCGAACTGGCCGGCTTGGACCTCGGGAAACGCAAGGCCGCGTTCGAGAAATGGAAGCAGCAGAAAACCAACCAAGTCGCCAAGACCGTTGACGAGACCGCCGGCATGGTGGCGCTCTACAAGTTCGACGAGGGCAAGGTCGGCAAGCACGCCAACGCCGTGAAAGACGGCAAAGAAGCCACCACCGGCGGCGGCAACACCGTGGTCGAGGGGAAGTGGGGCAAGGCGCTCAAACTCACGGGTGACGACGCCGTGAAACTCCCGGTCGGCAACTTTAAACGCCACCAGCCCTTTTCCGTTTCGCTCTGGCTCAATCCCGCCAGCCACTACGAACGCGCGGTCGTGTACCACCGTTCCCGGGCGTGGACCGACGCCGCCAGCCGTGGTTACGAGCTGCTGATTGAAGACGGCCGACTCAGCGCCGCGCTCATCCACTTTTATCCCGGCAACGCCATCCGCGTGCAGGCTGTCGACACGCTGCCGACCAACACCTGGACCGAGGTGGCGGTGACCTACGACGGCTCGAGTCGGGCCAAGGGCTTGAAGATCCACGTCAACGGCAAGCGGGCCGCGTCCGAGATCGTCTACGACAATCTAAGCCGCGAAATCACCGGCGGCGGCGGTGACACCATCGCGATCGGCGAGCGCTTCCGCGACAAGGGTTTCAAGTACGGTTTGGTCGACGAATTCCGCGTGTACACCCGCGAACTGACCGACTCTGAAATCACCGGCAAAGCCGATCCGTTCAACGTCTGGGTTGCCACCATCGACCCCGAACACAAGGCCAAGCGCGACGCGCTGGCCAAGGCGCGCGCGGCCCGCGACAACCACGAGAAGAGTTTCCGCGAGATTATGATCATGCGCGAGACCGCGAACAAGCCAGCCTTCATTCTGAACCGCGGCATGTACGACGACCCCGGCGAACCGGTCGACATGGTCACGCCCGAATGGCTGCCGCCGATGCCCGAGGGCGCCCCCGGAAACCGCCTCGGACTCGCCCGCTGGCTGACCCAGCCCGAACACCCGCTGACCGCGCGTGTGTTCGTCAACCGGGTCTGGCAAATGTATTTCGGCGAAGGTCTGGTGCGCACCCCGGAGGACTTCGGCAAGCAAGGCGCGTTGCCGACCCACCCCGAACTACTCGACTGGCTCGCCGTTACTTTCATCGAAGACGGCTGGGATATCAAGGCGCTGCACCGCCGTATTCTGGGTTCGGCGACCTACCGCCAAGGTAGCCGTGCCAGCGCCGAACTGCTGCGCGACGACCCGGAAAACGAATGGCTCGCGCGCGGTCCGGTGTTCCGCCGTTCGGCCGAGATGATCCGCGACAACGCCCTGTTCGTCAGCGGCTTGCTCGACCCGAAACTGGGCGGCGGCCCCGTGAAAGCCTACGACCAAGAAGTCTCGTTCAAGCCCGCCGGCCGCAACAAAAACACCTGGCGGCGCAGCATCTACACCTACTGGCGGCGCAACGGTCCGGCACCGGCGATGATGGCGCTGGACGCGGTCAAGCGCGACGTCTGCAAAGTCAAACGCGAGGTCACCAGTTCGCCGCTGCAAGCGCTGGTGCTGCTCAACGGCCCGCAGTTCGTCGAAGCTGCGCGCGTCGGCGCGGAACAACTTCTAGCCAAAGACAGCAGAGACGACGTCCTCGAACAAGCGTTCCGCCAATGCACCAGCCGCGCCCCGAACGAAGCCGAATGCACGATCCTGAAACGCATGCACGAGCAACAACTCGAACACTTTCGTGCCAATCCGGAGGACGCAAAAAAGTTCAACGCAATCGGCGACAAAGCCGCGAACAAGAAAACCGATCCGGCGGAGCTGGCCGCGTTGACCACGATCTTCAGCGCCTTGTTGAATCACGATGAGTGCGTGATGCGCCGGTAGAGGTATCAGATCAAGCGCACCGCGAGGCCATTCGCGAAATGCTCCGAACGTGGCGGGCGAGAAAATTGGACCTAAAACATATCGGTTTCCAAGGAGCTTCCGAAACCGGCTAGCAAAGATTGACAAAGATTGTTATCAGCTTAGAACAAAAACATGAACGTTTCTCTTACGCCAGAGCTTGAACGGGCCGTTAAGCAAAAGGTTGAATCCGGCCTTTATAACAATGCAAGTGAAGTGATTCGCGAGGCACTGCGAATGGCTCTGCAACGAGACATGGAAAACGACTGGCTTAAGCGCGAAGCGGCAATTGGTTTTGCCCAACTTGAAGCAGGTGCAGTAACGCGCGTGAATTCCAAACAAGAATTCATGGATCTTATTCGAGAATGAAACTCGATCTAACGGATGCCGCGATCGATGATTTGCGATCCATTCGCGCGTACACACTTCAGACATGGGGAGGGGAACAAGAAGAGAAGTATCTTGAGGAAATGTGGTCTCGGTTTGAGTTGATCCGTAAAAACCCTGGCCGCTGCCGGCATCGACCCGATCTTTTTCCTGGCTGCCAGATTGCCACCCAAAGCAAACATGTGATCTTGTTTAGGATTGAGGAGGAGGTGCTCCAGATCATCCGTGTTCTACATGGATCGATGGACTTTCCAAAACACATCCCAGAAGACTTGAACAAAGACGCCTAACGCGCCGGTAGCTCGAAACACGCCGCTTCCTCGCCGTTCCGAACCAACAGATACCGACCGGCAATCGACGGGGCGTTCCAGGTTTTTCCGGACAAGGCGTTCAGCCGCGCGAGCTCTTTCAATTCGGTGGGATTGGGTTCGATCAAAACGATTTCGCCGGTGCGCTCCATCTGCATGACGACGACATCTTCGACCAAGAGATTCTGGCCGTAGCCGTAGCGACCGCCCTTCCAAATCTTCTCGCCGTCGGCCAAGTCGACGCAGCAAAAGATGCCTTCGTCGAGTCCGTAGGAGTACCCTTTATAGGGCGGCGAAGTACTGAACTTTGTTTTCATCCGGTTGCGCCGCCACACATCTTTCGAGGTGAGTTTCCCGTCCGCTCCTTCGGAGATTTCGGCGACAAACGAGTTCATGCCGTAGCTCGCCGTGCACAAAATCCGGTCGCCGCCGAGCGGGATCGGCTGACTGCTTTTGGGGAACTCGCCGCCGGGCCAGTCGATGCGCAGAATCACCTCGCCGGTGTCGGGCGCGTGTCCAGTGAGGGAGTTCTGGTTGACGGCGAGGATCATGTCACGTCCGGCGAGCGTCGCCATGGCGGGGGAGGCATAGCGGCTCTCCTCGGACGCGTCACCGCCAACCCAGACCGGTTCGCCGGACTCAGCGTTGTAGGCGAGCAAGCTACCACCTCGCTTGCCGCCGGTGACCACCACGAGGTCGCCGACACGCAAGGGCGTGCAGGCTTTGCCGTAGTACAGGTTGCCGCGGTCTTCACCACCGGGTCCTTTCAAGATGTTGCGTTGCCAGATGATCGAACCATCTTTCACCGATTGGCAGGCGAGGTCGCCGACGCCGCCGAGCGCATAGAGGCGTTCGCCGTCGATGAAAGGCGTCGAACGCGGCCCGGACCCGCTCATGCCTTCGTTAAAGCGAACTTCACGCGACGTGGCCCAGAGCGGTTCGCCGGTGAGCAAGTGGTAACAGATCGTCAATTCCTCGTCGCCGCGTTGCTCCATGGTGAATGCACGTCCCTGCGCCACCGAGAATGACCCCCAACCGGTGCCAATATCGCGGCGCCACAACTGCTTCGGCGGGTTCGCGCTCCAATCGGTCGAGAACGCGCGCTCCGGGATGGTATGGATTCGTCCCGGTCCGGAGAAATTGTAAGCGGCCTTCATCACCTCGGCGTTTGCGTTCGGACCGGCCTGAGCCGCCTCGGTCAGCAGCGCTGCCGGTGTCGGCGAAAGCTCAGCCAAGTCCGAACCCGCCACCGGCGTCCAGCGCGGCACAAACTTGTTGGGATATCCGGCGCCCGCATATTCCACGCGAAACACGCCGAGGAACAAGATCGGAACGAGCAGAGACACGACGAGCACCCATCGCTTGCGTTTCCACGTCACGTCACGGCGCAGCAAATACCAAGCAAGGATGATGAGTCCGCCGAGCAGGGTCAGCAGGATCGCGGCAAGGTACCGAGCGAACTGAATCTTCTCGATGAAGAACACCACCACGATCAGCACAGCAATCAGCAAGACCACCGCAACGGGAAACCAAAATTTTTTCATGATTCGATCCTAAGCCATGTGGCGTCCGGCTCAAGCAAAGAGCTTGGCTGGGCAAAACCCATGGAACGCTCACCCATGCGAGGCTTCATCAACTAGCCCAAGCTTTCGCTGTGCCTAAGCTTCACCCACAAGCCGCCCCCGATGATTGTCCTACTCGCGCGCTTCGAGCACCCGGCCAAGCAAGCCGCCGGAATCCTTCCAGCTGCGATCTTCCACCTTCCACCTTCCATCTTCACGACCGCAGGTCGCAAGGTCGCAAGGTCGCTAGCGCGTCGCCCAAACCAAACCGAGCAACACCACCGCCAACAGCATCAAGGGCAGCCCGAACCACAACCACGGACGACGACCCGCCGCGGCCTTGGCGCGCGCACGTTTCCGCCGGGTTGCCAACTTGGCCATCGTCTCCGATGACGGCAACATGATCTCGGTTGTCATGGCAATCTCGCCCATATTCAGGCGCGTCTCCAACAACCCGTACATTTGCGGATGCGGCATCGGAATTCGCGTCTCAATGTCGTTCGCGAACGCGTCCAAATCATACGGCACCCGCAACCACGTCACCAGCCCCGCCGTCTCATCGAACAACACGTAAGGCGCGCGGTAGTCGTCGTCGCGCGAAAAGCCGACCGAGCCCACATTCACAATATAGCGGCAAGAGGAGGCACAAACAAACCCTTGCGGAGCGGCTGCCAGATACGTGTTGTCCTCCAAGTTGAGCCGGTGGATCATCGCTTCATGCGTATGGCCGACGAATAACACTTGGAACGTCCCCCCCAGCCACGAAGCCCGTGCCTCGCATTCGGAATCCAGATAGAGGAAGGCCTCCGGATCCACCATGTCGCAATGCGCCACCGACCAGCGCTCGCCCTCGATCACGTACGGTAGCGCGCTGAGAAATTTCTGATCGTCCGCCCGGATCGTGTCTCGGGTCCAATCCATGAACGCCGCCGCCAAAGGATTGAAATCCTCATGGTAATCCAGCTTGCCGCAGGCCGCCGCGTCGTGGTTGCCCATGATCATCTCCGCGCCGACTTCGTTCAACCGCGCCAACACCTCCACCGGTCGCGAACCATATCCAACCATGTCGCCCAGACAAAGAATTCGGTCGACCTGACGGGTCTCAATATCCGCCAACACGGCATTCAGCGCGTTCAGGTTGGCATGGACATCGGAAAAGAGAGCAATTCTCATGGCAGGGTTCTAAAGCAAGATACCTCACTTCACCCAACTTGAGACAGGCTATTTGCAAGAAAGTTGCACGGGTCGCCCTGCGCGGCCCTTCGGGCTCCAGTAATCAGTAATCAGTGGACTCGCCCTGCGGGCTTTGGAGTAATCACTAAGGGCGAGTCCACAACTGATCACCGATCACCGATCACCGATCACCGATTACTGATTACTCAGAACGCCCGCAGGGCGAGTCCACAACTGATTACTCAAAATGCCCGGACCGGCTGATGAATCAGCTTATTCGCCTCGTCGGAATTGCTGAACTGCAAGGCGTCTTCATCCCACATCAACTTTTTGTGGGTGCGGATGGCGAGGTTGCCCATTTGCACCACGGCGGTGAGCTGGGCTGCGTGCCGAACGAAATCGCTGCCGGCCGTCGGGCCGCCTTTGCAGGCGCGCAACCATTCTTTATAGTGGCCCGGAGAACGCGCCATCAGGCGCGGAGGTTTGCCGACTTCCTGCATGCGTGACTCCGGTAGCAAGCGGTGGTTGAGCAGCATACCCTCACTACCGATAACCAGCGCTCCGTCGTTTTTGAAGATGTCGCGTTCGGCGTCGACACCGAGCGGATAAGGCGGCGTCATACCGCCGTCGTACCAGCGCAGAATGATCGGCCCGTGGCGCTTGGTGGCGGCGAACCGATAGGTGATGATGGACGCGTTCGGGGCGGTCTCGCGGCGAATGTCCTCCGAGGCATGCCAATGGGTCGAACTCGCCTCAACGCTCTCCGGCCAGCCAAGGTTGAGCGCTTTGAACACGGCCGACAGTTGATGGCAGCCGATGTCGCCGAGCACGCCACTACCGAAGTCCCACCAACCCCGCCAACGGAACGGGTGGTAGTGTGGATGATAAGGGCGTTCGGGCGCGGGGCCGAGCCAGAGGTTCCAGTCGAGGTGGTCGGGAACCGGCGGGGTGTCGGTCGGCCGCGCGATGCCACGCGGTGAAATCTGATTGGGCCGGTTGGACCAGGCATGGATCTCCTCGATCGTGCCGAGGAAGCCGGAGGCGATGTACTCGCGCACCAGACGCGCCCCCTCCCCCGCCTGCGCCTGGTTGCCCATTTGCGTGGCCGTGCCTGCAGTCTCGGCGGCTTCCAACACCTGCAGCGCTTCGCCGACGGTCCGGGTGAGCGGCTTCTGACAGAACACGTGCAAGCCAGCTTTGAGCGCGGCGATAGTGACCACGGCGTGGGCGTGGTCGGGGGTGGCGATCATCACGGCGTCGAGGTCGTCTTCTTTGGCGAGCAGTTCGCGGTAGTCGCGATATTTGCGCGCGTTCGGAAACTGCTTTCCAGCGCGTTCGAGCATGTTGCGGTCGACGTCGCAGATGGCGACGATGTTTTCGGTGCCGACGCTGCGGATATCGTGATAGCCTTTGCCGCCGACGCCGATGCCGGCGATGTTCAACTTGCCATTCGGGGAGGCGGCGCGAATCGGGAAGGCGCTTAACGCGGTAAGGGCCGCCGCGCCGCCGGTGGCGAGCACGTCGCGTCGGGAGGGATGGGTGGAGTTCAGGGGATTCATGCGGCGATACTACCACGAAACTACCACAAACGGCCATGACTCTGAACCGCGCTTTGGTCAGGATTAAACAGGCAGCCGGGTGATGTATTTCTTCAAGTGCTTGGTATGGACAGACAGGAAAGGTCATCTGCCTGTGGATAAGTGCCTCGGATTTCTTTGTTTTTTGGGTTGCGCAGGCCAAAAACACTGGTAGCTCCTACCAGCCTTTACGTAAAGAATCTCATGAAACCTGTCATCCACCCCGAATATCAAGAAGTCGTCTTCCTCGACGTGTCCAACGGCGAGAAGTTCATCACGCGTTCGACCGTGAAATCCGAAAAAACGACGACGATCGACGGCAAAGAGTACCCGATGGTGGAACTCGACGTCACCGCATTTTCTCACCCCTTCTTCACCGGCAACCAGAAATTTGTCGATACCGAAGGTCGCATCGACCGCTTCAAGAATAAGTACGGCGCCGCGCTGGAAGCTGGGAAGGCCAAAGCCGCCGAAACCGCCGCCCGCGAAAAGGCGGAAGCGGAAGCCGCTGCTGCCGCCAAAGCCGCTGCTGATGCGGAAGCCAAAGCCGCTGCCGAAGCCAAAGAGAAAGCCGAAGCCGACGCCAAAGCCGCCGCCGAGTCCGAAGCCCGTGCCGCAGAAGAACGCGCCAAAGCTGCCGAAGCCAAAGCCGCCGAAGCCAAAGCCGCCGAGGAAGCTGCTGCTGCCGAAGCTGCTGCTGCTGCCGAATCTGCAACAGAAGAATCTGCTACTGCCGAAGCCGCACCGACAGAAGAATCTGCTACTGCCGAAGCCGCACCGACAGAAGAAGCTGCACCGACGGAAGAAGCTGCACCGAATGCCGATGCACAGGCTGCTGAAGAAGCCGCCGCCGCCGAAGCTGCGAAAGCCGCTGAAGCCAAAGCTGCCGCTGAAGCCGAAGCCGCGAAAGCTGCCGAAGAAGCCGCCGCTGCTGAAGAAGCCGCTGCTGCGCCAGCCGCCGAAACCGAAGCTGCGCCAGTTGAAGAAGCTGAAGTAGAACGCCCGGACGCGACCGCCTACGCCGCCGCGCTGGCCCAGTTCGAAGGGGAAGCCACCAAGGTCGACGACAATCTCGGCATTCTCTACACCGAAGCCCCGTCCGATGCCGACGACCTCACCAAGATCAGTGGTGTCGGTCCCGTGCTCGCCAAGACCCTGAACGAAACCGGCGTCTACCGCTTCAAGCAGATCGCCAACTGGAACACCTACAATGTCCAAGAGTTCGACAAACACCTCTCCTTCCCCGGTCGCGTGACCCGCGAAGAATGGATCAAGCAAGCTAAAGAACTCTGCGGCTAACACCGACACGACCACGCTTGGTCAAAACGAAACGCCCGATTTTGATCGGGCGTTTTTTTTTGTTTGGCAGCCGGCTACTCAACAGTCTTCATACGTTCGCTGGTGCGCCCCAGCTACCGGCTACTAGCTACGATACTCATCTTCCCAATCCCTGAACTTGTTCATGTCCTTCTTCACCTGACGCATCGTCCAAGCGATGATCGCGGCATCGTCGAGCAGACCGAGCGCGGGAATGAAATCGGGAAGCAGGTCGATCGGCATCACGAAGTACACGCCAGCGGCCACGATCATACTGACCGACTTCCACGGGACGTTCAGGTACCGGCCTTCGCGGTAGGCGAGCACCATGCGCCGAACCGCCGCCAGCGTGTTGATCAGGCTGGCAATCGGTCCTTCATCGCGGCGCTTGGCCTTGCGGTTGGCATCCTCGAGCAGCTTGGTCAGCTTCTTGATATCTTTAGAGATGTCCTCCGCCTGCTCCGTCGCCTTTTCATAGGCACGGGACTCACGGACGGATTCCTCACGATCTACATTCTCTTCTTTCATGACACCTACTATCGCACGTTCCCGCCCGCTTCGCCATTGCAAGCGAACGCGATCCTTGCAATCGCCCTCAATCGCCCCTTGCAATCGTCGGGCGAAACGGTTGAACCCGCCCGAACATGTACGACATCGATCAAATCAACCAGCTCCTGCGCACCCGCCGCACCGTGAAACCGGCGGACATGGATCCCGAACGCACGATCTCGCGCGCCATCGTCGAGACCCTGCTGGAGAACGCCAACTGGGCCCCCAACCACGGCAAAACCGAACCCTGGCGCTTCCGCGTGTATGCCGGACCTGCCCGCGAACAGCTCGCCGAAACACTGGTCGACCTCTACGAACAAACCACCCCCGCCGACCAACGCCGCGCCGACAAGATCGAAAAACTCACGCGCAATCCGGTGCGCGCCTCGCACGCGATCGCGGTGTTCCGCCAGCGCCACGGTGGTGGCCCCGCCGGTAAAATCCCCGAACTCGAAGAAGTCGAAGCCGTCGCCTGCGCCGTGCAAAACCTCCAACTCAGCGCCCACGCCCACGGCCTCGGCGCGTTCTGGAGCACCGGCCCGATGACCTACGACGAAGCCGCCACCGCGCGCGCGTTCAAACTCGAACCCGACTGGCGCTACCTCGGCGTCGTCTTCCTCGGCTACCCGAACAACGCCGAACCCAAACCCGGCGCGCGTAAACCCGTGGCCGACAAAACAGAATGGTTCGAGGCATGAAGATTCTCGTCACCGGCGCCGCCGGCTTTATCGGCATGCACGTTTGCGAAGCCCTCCTCGCGGGCGGCCACGAGGTCGTCGGTCTCGACAATTTCAACGACTACTACGACGTCCAACTCAAGCGCGACCGCATGGCCCGGCTGAAAAACCTACCGCTGAGCAACCCCGCCGCCAGCTTCACGCCAGTCGAGATCGACGTCACCGACCTGCCGTTGCTCGAACGCTTGTTCGAACAAGGCGGCTTCGACCGGGTCTGCCACCTCGCCGCCCAAGCTGGCGTTCGCTACTCGATCGAGAACCCGCACATCTACCAGAAGACCAATCTCGAAGGCTTTCTCAACCTGCTCGAATGCTGCCGCCACAACAAGACCGGCCGCTTGGTCTACGCCTCCAGCTCGTCGGTCTACGGCGGCAACACCGAACTCCCCTTCTCCGAGTCCGACCGGGTCGACACACCGATCAGCCTCTACGCCGCCACTAAAAAAGCCAACGAGCTGATGGCCCACGTTTATTCGCATCTCTACCAAGTGCCCACCGTCGGCCTGCGCTTCTTCACCGTCTATGGCCCCTGGGGCCGACCCGACATGGCCATGTGGCTGTTCACCGAACGCCTGCTGCGCGGCGAGCCGATCAACGTGTTCAATCACGGCAACATGCAGCGCGATTTCACCTACGTCGACGACATCGTGCAGGGCGTGCTCGCCAGCCTCATGAGCGACACACTCGATACCTACGAAGTGTTCAATCTCGGCAACCACCGTACCGAAAAACTGATGGACCTGATCGACACGCTCGCCCAGGCGGTCGGCGTCGAACCACAGATGAACATGATGCCGATGCAGCCCGGCGACGTGCCCGCAACCTACGCCAACATCGACCGGGCGATTGAAAAACTAAACTTCAAGCCGACCACCCCGATCTCGGTGGGCGTGCCCGCGTTCGTGGAATGGTTCAAGGAATACCACGCCTAGCGGAGAGGAAGCCCGTTCGGCCACCACCTTGGTGTTCGCCGCCGTCCCCTTCCGTAGCTGATCGACTCCCGCCATGATGAAACTAATGGCGAGAAAGAGCAGACAGGCATAGCCAAGAACCAAAGCAATCAGGGACAGGCGTTTTCCTTTGAACCGGTGATCCCGTTTGCAGCGAGTCCGGGCCATATGGCCGAGCACGACCGCAATAAACGGCAGCGGGATCACGAGGTAATTGAGGATCCGCAAGACCATCATTTCCTCCTTCGACCGCCAAATGCCTGAGCTTGCGGTGTACATGATATAGCCGAAAATGGAGACGGCCAGAATCGCAGAAATGAGGCTGAATATCGCCAGGCCGTTGGTCAGATAGTGCTTCCTTTCCATGAAGCTTTCGGTGGTTTTCTTGGACATATCGAAGGGAGGAATAGGCTGGCTTCTAAAGCAAGTGAAGTAGATTTGTATCCCCCCGAATGAATCCATAACGAAACTCAACCCGAGGGACACGGCTGTCTCCAGCCCCAACGGGGCGAGATATGGTAGCCCGGTGCAAGCGATCCCGCCCAGCGGGAGAGTGCAGCCCCGGGTATAGCGTGCCAGCTTAGGATCCGACCGGGATGCACCGCCGCCGAGCGACGGAGCATGGTTCCGGTCGGAATCGGTCCAGCGTTTCCTCAATGCTCCCCGACCGATAGCCATTGGAAAAAGCGCTTCGGATACGCTTCAAATATAACGGCTACTAGCCGGTCGAAAAAGAGTTCAACGGCGCTGCAATTGAATGTTCGCTTCGCTGCTGCTCAACATGGCGATGCTGTCATCCACCCGGGAGATCGTGCCGTTGACGCTGAGAGCAGACACCACGGCGGACTCAAGCAAGGCACGCTCGCCATCGCATCCGATCAAGGTCGAACCCAGCGAATCAATCTCCACCCGGTCGCCGGACTGACGGTACGGGCCGAAGAAGCGATTGCAGCCACTGTTACCGGAGACTCTGCCATCCGAACCGAAGTCGATCGTTAGCTCCTGCCCGTCCGACGGACGCAAGGAGGTTGAGCCGCGCGTGACCGACAGGATGCGCCAAGATGTGCCTGCAAGTTCGATCGTGGACGCGGCGGGGGAACTGGCGGCCGGTGACTCGCTCGCGCTACTGTCACCGTCGTCATCATCACTACCGCTGCTACATGCCATCATCCCGATCAGGCTGAGACTGAGGAACAGGACGGCAAAAAGTTTGGCTGGCGTATGCATGTCAGGGTTCCTTGCGTTGAAGTTGGTCGCGCAGAAAGGCGAGTTCGGCGGCGGAGGCCTGTACATCGTAGTAGGCGTCATGGGTGCGCGCACGCGGCGCATGGAGATCCGGGAACCATTGCTTCACCAGATCCAGATCGTCTTTATTGAACTCGGTGCCGCCGTAGTGGTCGAGCCACTGGCCTTTGATCGCGGTCACGTCGAGTAGGCGATAATGGCAGCGCTTGATAAAACGTGGTAGCAAGCGCCGCGCGATGAACCAGTCGTTGTGCACGCTGTTGCCGGCAATCAACGGACGCGCGGTGATGTCATGCGTCGGCTTGCCGACGAACTTGGTGATGTAGGCGTCCAAGGCTTTATCAACCTCGGTGATCGACACCGCCTCCTCGGTCCGAGACGCCTTGACGATTTCCGGGATGTTTTTCTGCACCCAGTCGCTGATCGGCACATCCTCTGATACGCGCACCGCAAAGTTGATGTCTTCTTCGGGACTCGCGAGTCGTTCGAGTTTCTCGTTCGTCGCCATCACGGCCACTTGGAGAAACTCGGCGTTGTCCAAATCGATAGAGCTAAATTCTGCGTCGAACCAAAGGTATTTCATGTTGAAGTAGGTAGTGGCTAGTCGCCAGTAGAGAGGAAGGAGTCAGATCGGAAACAACCTGACTCCTCCTCACTACTCGCTCCCGGCTACTCACGACTACACAAAAATGGTGCCTCTTGGGTTGCCAGATATCTTAGCTGTTGGACCCATGTCACAAAAAATGGCGCCTCATGCCGGTAACGCTCCGACTCCGTCAGATAGACAATCTGACATGCTGCTAGTACACCAATGAGGCGAAAAATGGCGGACCCGAGGGAGTTGCACCCTGCCCTCCTGGGCTTCAACCAGGCGCTCTCCTTCGTGAGCTACGCGTCCGTGAAAGTTGGTTGCGGGAGAGGGATTCGAACCCTCACCGTCCGGCGTATGAGACCGGATGGAATCCACTTCCTTCCCGCAGAAAAATGATGGTTATAAAAATGGTGGAGGAGACGGGGCTCGCACCCGCCACACGCTGCTTGCAAGGCAGTGTCGCCACTATGGTACATGCACCCCCACATTTGAAAATTGGCACGCCGCCTTGGTGCTGCCCCAAGCGAGCTGGTTTTGGAGACCGGCAGGCAAGCTGTTGCGCGACGTATAAAAATAAAATTAGAACCATCGCGGGATCATTGCGTCATAGTTTTTTCGCCACGGCGGGACGACCACCCTTTTTTATAGTTGTTTAAGAGAAAGATTGGGCGCTCCCGCGACGGCACAGGCGTACGAAGGCGGTAGAACCCGCGACGGCTTGGACCTCACCTGTGCCCCGTTTGATGAGGGCAGCCGCAGGATTTACAAGGCGGACGTTTCGGCGTTTCAGGCACGCCTCCCAGAGGGCCTGTCGAACAACTTCGATGGCGGTCGAACGCCGGGTCAAAGTCTATAAATATACTGTTTTTGAAGTGGTTTTAGGCTAAAAACAAAAAGCCCCGCATCTCCTTGGAGGCTGCGGGGCGCGTCAAATCTAGGGTGTAGATTCTCTAGCCTGCAGGCCCTCCGTCGAAGCCGTTATCGTCATCAGAGTCGCGCCATCCGAACTCGGCGGCATCCGCGAAGACACGACGATCCATGCCGCCTACGATCATCGCGGCGGAACGAGCCATCATGCCAAAGGCGGCGCGGTTCAAAGTTATGTAGAGGGTGTTCATTGAAGATTTATATTCCTTGTTGAGGAGACCTTAACACGAAGAAGCGTTCGTTGTCAAAACTTTTCTATCATCTAATTCGGCAAGCGTCATTTCAGGCGACTTAGTCGAGGTCTTCGTCTTCGTCCTCGTCATCGTCGTTGTCTTCATCGTCGTCGTCGTCTTCGTGGTCATCGAGCCAGTCGGCGGCCATCTCTTCGATTTCCTCGGCGCGGTGTTCTTCCATGTCCTCGAGTTCGCGGCGGAACGCCTCGATCTCCTCTTCCATTTGTTTGAGGTGGCGTTTTTCCATGTCGAGCCGCGCGTCGTAGAGCGAACCGAGGTGTTTGAGGAAGTCCTTGCGCGCAGCCTCGCGCGCGGGGCCTTCTTCCATTTGGTTATAGGCATCGCCTTTCAGATGCAAGCCGACCTCGAGCTTCTCCATCTTTAAAAACGCATCGGCGAACTCGGCCTCATCTTGCTGGAGAAAGCGGTATTCGTGGAGGATGTCACTCATGTGGTTCATGATCTCCTCGTACATCTCGGGATCTTCCTGCTTCTGTTTTTTCAAGTGCGCGGCCGCCTCCGGGAACTGCTCGTTCACGAACGCGCGAATCTCCTTCATCGTCGGTTCGGGAATGTCTTCGTGGTCGTCGTCATCCTCGAGATCATTATCGTCGTCGTGGTCGTCGTCGTCATCATCCTCGCCGTGGTCATCATCATCGTCGTCGTGATCCTCGTCATCGTCGTCGTCATGATCGTCGTCATCATCGCCGTCGTCGTCGTCTTGATCTTCATCATCGTCGTCATCATCGCCGTCGTCATCATCGTCGAACGAGGATTCCAACGGCGCGGACGGTGCGGTTTCTGGCGCTGGCGGTGTCGTGGTTAGTGGCGTTTGCGGCGCGGCAGTCGACTGTGCGAGCCCCCAACTGGTGAACAGGAAAAGCAGAGCGGGCAGGATGATATGCAGGATTTTCATGAGGGAGTGTTTCCGGGTTGTACGGGTTCTGGGACGGCTTGAGGGTTGATTAAAATCGGGGTGAAGAGGTCGAGTCGCTTGCGTTTGCGTTCCAAGCGGCGCTGTAAATCGCGGCGCCGAACTTCCACGCAGCTCGGCGGAACGTGCCACACGCTACGCGCCGCGGGCTTGTCCGCAACGCCCGCAACACCCTCGGCGGACACGCCAGGCGCACCACCAGCGGACTGCGGCCCAGCCTCGTTCGGTGCGCGCAACAGCAGGCCGAACAGTACGATGGCGGTAGCTGCGATCACAATCGGAAACGCCACCGTGCCCCATCCGCGCTCCGCTGGAGTTCGCCTCTCGCCGAACCCAACTGCGGACCCAACTTCGGACCCAACTACGAACCCAGCCGCGGACCCAGCCGCGGCGATGGCCTCCGACGCGAAGCCGCGCTCCGACCGGGCGGCCGTTCGGTCAAAGGCCTCGCGAAGCGCCGCTTCGTCTGCCCGGGTTTGCCGGTCGAGCTCGGAGCCTCCTAGATCTTGAACGTTAGAGTCGTTGTTCATTGTCGGTTCTCCAAATCACGACGCAGTCGACGCGTAGCATTGCGCATCCGCCCGAGCACGGTGCCCAGCGGCGTGGCGGTAATTTCGGCAATCTCGGCAAAGGTACAATCCAGTTGCAGACGCAGGGCAACCACCTCGCGTTCCGCTTGGGGCAAACGTTCCACCGCCGCCTTAAGCGCCGCCACCCGTTCACCCCGAACCAATTCGTCCATCGGCGTCAGGGACTGCATGTCCGGTGGGTCCCAGCTTCGCTGCTCTTCTCCCATGCCGCCCTCCAGCCCGACCTCCGAACGACGCTTGCGCTTGCGCAACAAGCCGCGCGCCTCGTTGCAGGCGATTTGGAACAGCCAGCTCTTAAACGAACCGCGCGCCTGATATTGCCCCTCCCCGATCGCCGCCACCGCTTTCGAAAACGCCAATTGCGTCGCGTCTTCCGCGTCTTGTCGTTGGCAAAGCATTCTCATCATAAAGGCAAATATTCCGGCTTCGTGTGGTTCGAGCAGACCCTGCAACGCCGCCCCGTTTCCACGGCTTCGCCAGGCCTCTATTCGCTCGTCATCGTTCATTCAGTATCCATTCAATGCCGGCAACGGCCACTTGATTGCCTAAAAGTGAAAATTTGTCGTGCCCCGTTGGGGCACCTCATCACCCGCACCACAACCCGGGGTTGCGCTCATCTCGCTAAAGCGAGATTCGCTTCCCCCGGGCTACACTGTGTCGCCCGCTTTGGGGCTTTTCTCTCCCCAGAAGGACGGCGCTTCCTTCAATGCCCCGGACCTGCGGCCAGAGCCAGATCGGCAGCGCGTTGGCGCGCTTTTTCTAGATCCTCGGGCGTAAACAGCGGGGTTTTGTAAATCCGCGCGCTGGAGATTGCTTCGTCGAGTCGACGCAACGAACGAGCGTCCAGCACCGCCGCCGTTCGGTAATCGGACGGACGCGGCAGCTGATCCAAGAACGCGGCCAAGGCCTTCCGATTTGGTGTGCGGATCCGGCTGCCACCGCTGCGCAGCAGAAAACGAAGTCCGTCGAGCGGATCGAGCAGCTCGCGCGCCAGCGTAGCCGAACTCTGCCGAGCCGCCAGATCGAGCGCGAGATCGACGAACAAGCGGCCACTCTGCGAACCGGAAAATCCGTTCGATCCGGTCGCAGGCACCGGTGGCTCGGGAACGCCGCGCGCCGCCGAACCGTCGCGCAAGGCGAAACTCCAGCCCTCGATCAGCGACAAGCGTTCCAAAACCCGGCGGCGCATTTCGGGTAAGGGTTCACGGATGCCATGACGCGTTCCCACCTCGGCCGCGACCGAACCATCGGCAATGGCTAAGCGCAGCAGATCGACCGCGAGCGAACCCGGCGTGAAGTCGGCGGCACCGCGCTGCGAGGTACTCAAAAATGGCGCCAGCACCTGATTCGACAACGCCTGCAAATCCGCGAGAACCTTGCCGTCAGGACCGCCAGCGTTTTCGCCACTCGCCCCACCGGCGCGCAGCCGCAGTAGTCGTTGGCTATGTTGCCAGAGGCACAGCGTTTCCAAACGGGCCGCGTTTGGAATGTCCTTCAATTGGTCGAGTTCGACCCGCAACTTCAACAGACTGGCGATCCGCGCGGGCAACGGAGAGGCCCTGCCAACCGGCACATCCGCGAGTTCCTGAACCGACGCCGAAAGCTCGTGCGCCAAGACCGAACGCAAAAAGGCCGGGCGAACGTTCATCCGTGTGAGCATGCGCGCCGAACGCAACAAAACGGGATGCATTCCCGGACGCAACAAGGCCCACCGCGTCCAGCGTAAATGCCGTCCGCGAAACAAAGGAATGCCGGACACCGTCGTATAAATCCACGAACCAATCCCGAGCAGAAACAACATCCAAGGAATCAGGCTGTAGGGATAAAAACGGGTTAGCGTCCAACCTCGAACCGGCAAAAACACCTTGTCGTGAAAGCCGTAAGCCAAGCCGCCAAGTCCACCCGCGATATCAAAACGCCGCGCCAGAACCGCCCAACACGCCCACAAAATCAGCCCGATAATCACGGCCAAGATCAGGAAGCGCCAGAAGATCTTCTTGCGCGCATGTGCCTTCGGACCGCGCGGCAAGGTCTGCAACAAAGGTGAACGGAAGCGCAGCATCAGAAGAGCAAGTGGCAGGTAGAAGAGGACAACAACACGAATTTCAGCTCTTGAATTTCGACTCGCAAAACGCCGCGAGACCAGCGTCGGAACGGTTCGGGTTGCCAAAAGATATGGCAAAATTTTGCCATCGTGTGGCAAAGGTCTGCCACCTTATGGCAAAGGGTTGCCATACTATGGCAAGCCTTTGCCATAAGCTCAGGGTGGTTCGAGGTCATTTAAAAAACCCTCCGCCACCGGTCCATTCGAGAATGAAGTAAATCATCGCGACCACAAACAGCACCACCACCAAAATTTTTCCGAGCGCGAGGGCCAACACGAAGAAATTTAGAAACCGCAGCCGCCAGCGGATCAGAATACCGGCCCAATGCCGACTCGGACGCGCCCAAACCGCGCGCCGCCATTCGTCCTTAAGTTCGTCGACATAGCCCGGCACTTTGGCCGCACTGCGCATGCGCCCGCGCCAGCGCTTCGTGACCGGCACCACCACTTGGCGCCATGTTTCCAGCAGGCCTTCCATGCGCTGGGCCTCGACCACGGTGGCGGTGCGACTACTCTTCATCGAGTCGATTCTCGTGCCGCGCCGGTCGTGTACCACGTCCCAGGACTCACCCAATTCGAAGGCGTGATCCTCCGCCGTCTTGGACAACGGCACGGGAGCCGCCGCGGCGGCGTCTGCGGATTCCGGCTCGGAACTCACTTGAGCCACAGCTCCTTCTTCATGGTTTTAATCAAGCGCTGCCGGGCTTCCTTGAGTTGGCCGAGCTTGGTCTGCATCTGGCCGTCCATGCCGTGGCGTTCGAGTTCGGCGTTGGCGATGACTTTGTCCATGGTGCGTTTCACGCGGCGGAGTTCGGCGGGCAGATTCATCAGGTCGCTCTCGATCTCGCGCAAGGTGTTGCCATGGTCGCGCTTCATGTTTGAACGCGCCGCCTGCAGTTTCGCCAGCGAGGCTTCAAGACTGTCGAGTTCGCGGCGCATCGTTTCGACTTGGCCGAGACTTTTGCCGACCCGGTCATCGAGCACTTTTAAATAGCCGCGGGTGCGCGCCAGCACTTGCTTGTTTAAGACTTCCAAAGACTCAGAAAAATCATCGAGGCGCGTTGCCGCGTGGGCTTGTTTGCGTTCGAGCAGGCTGGAACGCGAACTAGCGGTAGCGAGCTGCTCGACATACTCTTGCATGCCGATATCGCGAGTCACGAGCAGGTTTTCGTTGATCCATCCCATGCGTTCTCGGAGCGGCGCGAACGCGTCGCGATCCAACACGGAGGCGCGCAGACGCGCGCGATCCTTGGGCGAATGGCCGTTCGCGCCGTTTGCCCCGTTCGACGAACTCGCGTCCGGACTCGCCGGCAGTTGGTCGAACAAATAGAGCGGGCGTTCGGGCAAGGCTTTGGGAATCTTGCCCTGCGCCTTGCCCCAAGTCTCCACCGACTCGGCCAAGTACGCGTCCATCTCGGACGCGTTCCACGCGTGCATGCTCGGCGTCAGTCGCTGGCCATACGGGACGAACACCAACGAAGGACTTTCGGGGTCGAAATACGCGCCGGCCCACAGCGGGTCGATTTGAAAACGGTCGGCGCCATTGCCGTGTTGCGAAAACGCCGGACCGAGCAAACCGAGAATCGCGTGTTCGGGCTCGACCAGAAGAAAGTGGTAGCCGGCCGGATTCTCGTCGTCGGCATAAAAGCCGTACAGAAGTTCGCCGTCCTTCAACACCTCCACCGGGAAACTGGCCAGCAAGCCAGCCAGCTGTTCGAGTTGTTCCTGAGCGAAGCGGTAGAGAATCGGATGCGACTGATCGAGGCTCTCGAGGTAGGCTAGGCGCTGCCGAGTCTCGGCCAGACGCTGACGCAAACGTATCCGTTCGGACGAACCCGCGCCCTCCAGCGGTGCCGGTGCGAGACGCAGCGGATACCCGGCTCGCGGTCCCGCTTGGGCGATGCGCAGGCGCAAATTTTCGAGTTCGGCGGTGGCGTCGGCGAGCTGAATCTGATCCACCCGAGGCAGTTCGCCACCGGTCGGCGTGAACTGCACCTCGCCGGCAAAGCGCAGGCCGCCCATGAACAAGATGGTCAACGGATCGGACGGACCCGCGCCCGGAATCCCCGCCAGCACCGGCCCCTTTTTCGGCATCGCCGAACCGAGCAAGCCGGCATGGTCGGTCGCGAGTTGGCGCAACACACGGAAACGATCCCGCTGTGGATGGGCGCCTTGTGGAAAAAATAAGGTCTGACCCTCATCTTGATAAGCGCGCAGGATGGTGCAGTCCTCGAACGCCCCCGACTGGCGCGAACCGGCCAGCGTGCTGGTGCGGTTCTGATCGTCCTTTACATGAAACAGCCAAAGCGTGCGCTCGCTGGACGAATCATCGATGGCGGGGGCGGTTGCCGCCGCCACGCGCGTGTACGTCGCGCCAAACGAAATTTCGCGGAACAAGGAGTCAATACGATCGCTATCGTTCGACTCGCAAACGATCAGCAATTCGTCGTCGACCGATTCCCAGTCGCCAGAGCCACCGCGCGGTTGGAGCATCAACAATAATCCGCTGGCGCAGTCGAACACCTGCCCTTCCGGCACCGCACCCTGCAAGCGCAAGCCCGGACGCGTCGCCGCCACCTCTTCCGCACAGGCCTGCGCCGCCGCCTCGGGCAAGGCCAAGGCGACGCCGAGTCCGAGCGGACCGCGGTCGGCAATATGCCAGGCACAATCGCCGGGCCGGGTGTCCTCGCGCGCGAGCGCTCGCGATACGATGTCGAGCGCGGCCTCTTCGTTCAGGCCGGTGATGTATAGTCGGGAGGTGCTGGAAGATGTGTCAGCCACGGCTGAGCTCCTTTCGAAAGGCGGCCATCCAACGGTCTTGCAACCAGGTGGCGATGTTTTTGGAGGCCTCGCCGGACTCGACCGGACGCATGCGTGAGAGCGGTTTGCCGTCGGCTTC
>ENA-ORXR01001020-ORXR01001020.1-marine-metagenome-genome-assembly--contig:-NODE-1020-length-31928-cov-3.986782_pt1 | contig 31928 bp, 30 predicted proteins | sample MGYA00237866_ERZ511479 | MGnify/ENA metagenome assembly ERZ511479
GCATGCTGGCGACCACGATCGCTCATGCGGCTCCAGAACTGTTCGATGGCCAAACCGCCTCGACCGCTACCGACGTGTATGCGCTGGGTTCCACGCTTCACAATCTCGTGACCGGATTGCCACCATTCCTGACTGGTCAGGGCGAACGCATAGGTGCCGTGATTGCACGCGTTGCCTCGGAGCCACCCCCTCGACCCGACCCCTCCGCTGTTCCGGAACCCGTAGCGACCGTCATTGCTCATGCTCTGGCCAAACAGCCGCAGTATCGACCTCGCTCCGCGGCGGCATTCGGTCAAGCACTACAACAGGCCCAGGAAGAACTCGGGCAGCCGGTCACGGCCATGCCGGTTACCGATCGACGCCCGGTGGTCGAAGCATCACCCGTCGCACCGCCGGCGCATCCCGAACACGCGGCGCCGACCGGCCCGGTAGCGCCTTCGCCGGTCGCCACAGCGCCCGAGGCCGTTCAGCCCGCCACCGAGAATGTGCCGTTCACCCCTGAAGCAGCACCGCTGGCATCCGCACCGGCGAAGCCGCTTCGCAAGACGATTGCCGCGCTCAGCGTGATCACGGTTCTACTCGCTGCTGGTGTGGTCGGGCTCGTCCTCTATCAAACACAGAGTTCACTGTCGCCGGTCACCATCACCACTGGCGGCGCACGCATCTTCTCCTATGAGGCGCTCGCCTCGACCGAAATGCCCTCGCCAAACGACGCAAGCGCAGCGGTTGACCGCAACGACACGACGTATTGGGGGATTCAGCCGCGCGCCGACGGCCCCGCTATTGCCGGCACGTCCTACGTCATCAAATTGACCGAGCAGCAACGCATTGTCTCGGTAGGCATTTCGAATGGCACATCCACGGAGCTCGGTCGGGTCACGGGTGTGCTCTGGGGCACCTCGATCGACGAACTGAGCGAACGTGGCCCGTTGGTTGTCGAACAAGCACTACCGAACCGAGCTGGCGTCTTCGAGACCGACTTCGATCGCGACACCGACCAGATCGTCTTGGCCATCCTCGGCGTGTACGACGATGCACCCAACGCAGGAGTCGCCGAAATTCTGATCACCGTCGAACAGGTGAGCAACAACTGATGCCCAGCGCCCCCGACAGCGGTCCGACCGACGCAGAAACCGAAGAACGGGTCGCAGCTGCGGCCGCCCAGCTGGTCGAGCATGTCGACGAGAACGGTGATGTGATCGAGATCGTGACTCGGGCGCAGATGCGAGCCGGGTCGTTACGACACCGGTCGGTATACATAGCCGTGCTCGATCACGATGATCGCCTGCTGGTCCACAAGCGTGCCGATTGGAAAGACGTCTTTCCCGGCGCATGGGACTTGGTCTTCGGCGGCGTTTGTGATGTGGGTGAAGACTGGGAGCCATCGGCGCACCGGGAGCTTCTCGAAGAAGCCGGAGTGCGAGGCACTTTGGTGGATCAGGGACCGGTCACCTTCGAAGCCCCGGGTGTGGCGCTGGTCGGGCGGTTCTACGTCTGTCGCCACGAGGGACCATTCGTATTCGATGATGGCGAAGTGACCGATACCAAGTGGGTTCAATTATCTGGACTCGCCGAGTTCATCGACAGCCACGAGGTCCCACCGGATTCCGAACTGGTTGCCAGGCGCCTGGTTCCCGAACCACCGGCGCACGACAGTCAAGCGAGTAGCCCATGACACCAACCGTTGGGACTACCGTCAGTATGTTCATCCGAGCACGAACACACCAGGGAGCTTCGTGAAAGCAGATCTGTACACCGCACCAGCACGCACCGTCGGAATGGCAGGGCTTGCGCACCGCACCGCTGCGGGCTTCTTGGTACTCACGAGCGCCGACGGCGACGACATGATCGCCCTCATCGAAGAGCGACAGAACGAACCCGACCTGATCGATCAGGTCGTCGACGCCGCCCAGATGACGGGGCCGGCTGCATTCGCCATGTTGTTCACTGCCGGCGGCGACATGTACGCGCTCGCTTCGGGTGCAATTCGCATCACCCTGACGTCGGACTCGACCGACCTGACTCTGGTGCCGGTTGAAGACCAGGTGCTCGTGCATGCCCTGGGTGCTGGCATCAACGAGAACTCGGCGACGGTTCACCTAGAACTCGATGACGCCACCGACGACACCGACGGCGACGAACCGTTCGATCTCGAACCGATGTCGGGCTCGGTCGAGGCGACTTTGATCGAGATTGCCATCGGTGGTGCAACGCTCAGCCGCACCTTGACCGCAGCCGCAGAGCCCGCCCACGATCCGGCCGTTGCAGCCGAGGCCATGAACGAGCGGCCTCTCGAGCCCGAAGTCGTGGCAGTCGTGCCCGAGGCCGCCGAAGATCTCCCCGGTGCAGCTGGCATCTTGTTCACCAACGATGACCTCGCCGACGAACCACATGTTGCGCTCGAACCGTCGACGGAATCAGCCTTCGACGCACCCGAAGCCACCGAACCCGCAGACCCCGAACCCGCAACCGCCACACCCCCAGCCACCCCCGACCCCGCACCCGCCGCCAGCCCACCAGCGGCCCAACCCACACCCGAACCCGCAGACCCCCCACCCGCCACTGCCACACCCCCAGCCCCCCCCGACCCCGCACCCGCTGCCACCCGCGCCGCTTCGGTAGCTGCGGCGATACCAGCACCCACGCCTGCCGCCAGGGTTGGGCCTGTGATGGTGCTCGGCGTCAACTGTTCCCAGGGTCACCACAACCATCCCGATGCGGTCTACTGCTCGCAGTGCGGCACCAAGATGGGTGTGCATCACACGACCGTGCTCATCAACGGACCCCGACCCCCGCTCGGCGTGTTGGTCGTCGACGATGGCACGACCTACTCGTTGAACCAAGACCTGGTGATCGGCCGCGAGCCGACATCGCACGAAGATGTGCTCACTGGCACTGCAACGCCCATGATCCTGACCGACGACACGCTGTCGCTGTCGCGCAAACATGCGCGCATCGTGCTCGACGACTGGTCGGTCGCTGCGCAGGATCTGAACTCGTCGAATGGCACCTATCTGAGCAGGGCGGGGCAACCCGAGAACTGGCTCAAGATCACGTCTGGGGCCACCATGGCCCTCGAGCCCGGAGACCGCCTGCGAGTCGGCGGGCGCATCATCCAAGTCGAACTCCACCACGTTCGCTAGCAGTACGGCGTCAGCTCGAAACCAGTTCGTCCATCGTGTTCAGCGACGATGTGAGACCAGCAGCGGACTGCTCCATGAACGTCTCAGGATCCTCGGGGTCAGCCAGGTTGACCTGCATGGTCATCAACGTGAACCCATCGCCGGTCGCTTCGAACGTGAGCGTTTGAGCAGTCGGTGGGCCGGTTGGGTCCTGTTCTCCCATCACAAACCATTCGTCGGCCTCGAGACGGTCCGGTCGATCGATCGCAGTGTATTTGCCGTGCCATGCCATCTGCCCGTACTCGGGGATCACCATCTCGTAGTGGTAGCTGCCGCCCGTAACCGGATCGGACTCACATATCGTCAGCTCCGATCCCTCGGGAGCGCCCGACGGGAACCAGACACGAAGATCGGCGGGGTCGGTGAACGCCTTGAACACGCGCGCCGGTGGTGCACCGAACACTCGAACACACTGGTACGACAAGCCGTCGTCGCTCAGCTCGACCCGGGCCGACCCACGCCGGGCGTCGATCGTCGAGAGGTCGGATGGAAGGTTGGGGTCAGTCATGGCTGTTACTCCTCAGGTGGTTGGGGACGATTCGGTGTCGGCGGATACGAGTGCGTCCAAGGTGTCGAATCGGGCTTGCCACACGTCGTCGAATGACCCAAACCAGTCGTGGGCGACCTGTAGCCCGGCGCCGTCGAGGCGGTAGTGGCGATGTCGGCCGGCAGCACGAACAGAAACCAGATGTGCGCTCGCCAGCACCTTCAGGTGCTTGGAGACCTGCGGCTGGTTCAGACCAGACGCATGCACCAGCTGGGAAACGGTGGTCTCCTGCTGTTGGTGAAGCAGCTCGAGCAGGAGACGCCGATTTGGCTCACCAACCGCATCGAGAACACGCCCTGCATCGACCATGACGACATCGTAGATATTCCTCTAGAGGAATGCAATGCCTATAGCTCTATGTCACATAGGCTCGAAGTGAGACCAGCGCAAAAGAGACCCCGATGCAGGAGTATCCAGACGTCGATGCCTATCTCGCCAACAGCGACACATGGCCCGAGGAGATCGCAGCCATCCGCCCGATCCTGCTGTCGTGCGAGCTCGACGAAACGATCAAATGGGGCAAGCCTTGCTACTGCGTCGAAGACGACAACAACGTCGTGTTACTGCAGGAGTTCTCCGACCACCTGGCGCTCATGTTCTTCCAAGGTGTCCTGTTGCAGGATCCCGAGAATGTTCTTCATGCGCAGGGCCCGAACACCCATGGGCCGAAGCGCATGAAATTCACCTCACCCGACGAGATCGAGTCGCTCGCCGAGGTGATCACGGCGTACGTGGGCGAAGCGATTCACCATGCCCGGGAGGGCACCGAGCTGCCACCTCGCCCCGAAGAAGCAATGGCGGCCGAGTTGGAAGAACGACTGGCGAGCGACGACGAACTCGCCCGCGCATTCGATGAACTCACACCTGGCCGTCAGCGCGAGTTCAACCTTCACATCTCGGGCGCCAAGAAAGCAGAAACGCGGAACCGTCGAATCGACAAGGCGCTTCCGCTCATTCTCGACGGCAAGGGTCTGCGCGACCGCTGATGATCCCGGCCACTGCAGTGGCTGGCTAGTGATGCGTCAAGACGTTGCTGGCAACATCGCCCGGCGGTGACGGGACCTACCCCCGGCGATGTTGAAGGTGAGCGAGTTGAGTGTGACGGCGCGGTCGAGGTCACCGGGTTCGACGAGCGCAGGCACGACCGCTTGTAGCGACGGCAAGATGATGGCTGCCCCGATGCCGATGACGGCGGCCGACGCGTAGATCGGCTTCCCGACCGAACCCGGTGGCCTCGAGACCCGGCCGGCCTCGAGCTCATCTATCGATCCGGCTTCCTGACGCACCTTGTCAGTCGTGGCTGGGGCGGCCGTTGCCGCCTTCGGGTTGGCCGAACATGTTGCTGTTCAATCGAGCCTGACCCATGATCTCGTTCACCACGGCGCCCACGGACTCGGCGTCGTCGCCCTGCTGACCATGCGGGCCGAGCACCCAGCCCTCGGCGATGCCGACGCGCTGGCCGGCTACGTCGAACACGCGACCGGTGACCCCAGCTGCTTCGGGGCTGGCCAGCCAGGTGGCGACGTTGGCGATCCAGCGTGGGCCCAGTTTCTCCTGGGCTTCTTCGTCCATCTGTGAGAAGCCGGGTAGGTCGGCGGTCATGCGGGTGTACGCCGCCGGCGCAAGCGCGTTGCAGGTCACGCCGTACTTGGCGAGCTCCATGGCGGTGATGACGGTGAACGCAGCGATACCGGCTTTGGCGGCGCCGTAGTTGGCCTGGCCGATGTTGCCGTAGATCCCAGATGGCGACGACGTGTTGATCACTCGGGCGTCGTTGTCTTCGCCTGCCTTGGAGCGTTCACGCCAGTAGTTCGCTGCGTGATGTGTGGGCGCATAGGTGCCTTTGAGGTGCACGCCGATCACGCCGTCCCAATCAGACTCGCTCATCGAGAAGATCATGCGGTCGCGCAAGATGCCGGCGTTGTTGATCAAGATGTCGAGGCCACCAAAGGTCTCGACGGCCTGGTCGATCATGGCCTTGGCATCGGCGAAGTCGGCGACGTTGCCGCCGTTGACCACCGCCTCGCCACCCATGTCCTTGATCTCGGTGACGACCTGCTCGGCAGGACTTTCATCGGTGTCCGAACCATCGGTTGCGCCTCCGAGATCGTTCACGACGACCTTGGCTCCGTGCGATGCCAGCATGAGCGCGTGCTCGCGCCCGATACCTCGACCGGCTCCGGTGACTACTGCGACACGACCTTCGACGAGATTTCCCATGATCAGCTCCTTGCTGTGCGTGGTGATTGAACAGCAGTCAAATGTACGGTCTGTAGTGCTTATGCGCGAAATAGAACGCGAAATAACCCGGTGACCCGGGTTCCCCCACCGAGTTCACCAGCACCGCCGCCCGCACCTGGACCTCGAACCGGACCCTACGCTGAACCCACGCGCCCCTGGTGGAGCGAGATCGATGCGCTGCTCGCAGTGGTCTGGTTCGTCTTCGCCATGATCGTCGCCGGCATCGTCACGGTCATCGCCATCACCATCGGCGGCGATGATCTCACCGACAACCCCGTGTACGCACTCTTCTTCGGCACGGCGGCATTCCAGGCGATGCAAGCGACCTACCCCTGGTTGGTGTCTCGACGCAAGGGACTCGGTATCAAAGAAGACTGGCGCTTCGTGTCGTCTCTACCGAAAGACATCTTCATCGGCTTGGGGCTCGCTGCGCTGTGTGTGATTGGATCCCAGATCGCCACGTTTGGTGCGGCCGCCCTGGTTGGCCTCGAAGACACCAACGATGCCTCGAACACGGGGATTCTCGATGACAATCGCGGATCGATCTGGATCGTCGGCGTGATCTTTCTGGTGGTGGTGGGCGCGCCGCTCGCCGAAGAACTGCTGTTTCGTGGGCTCATTCTTCGGGTGCTGCAGAAGAGCCTTGGCGGCGTGTTCGCCGTTGTTATCTCGTCGATACTGTTTGCGATTCCCCATTGGCAGGCCGATGCCAGCTGGCAGGAGACAATCGTGTTGTTGTCGGCCCTGGCGACAGTCGGTCTGGTCTTGGGCGCCGGGGCGGTGGTCACGAACCGGCTTGGCCCCGCCATCATCGCCCATTTCGTGTTCAACGCCATCGGCACCGTCGTCACGCTCTGGCTCTGATAGCGCTCCAGCGCAGCAGTGATTTCTGGGGCAGATGCATCAGGGAGTCAGCTGGTGCCAGCCCGGGGCCCGGCAGGGCCGATAACCTCACGTGAGTGCCTGAATTCTCCAATCCCGACACGGCGGTACCACTGATCATCATCGGCGTATCGCTCATGCTGATGATCGGGACCTGGGCGTTCACCCGGGGCAAGGTCGCGACCAAGGCGAGCACCGTTACTGCGGCTGCAGCTTCGCCGGCGCCGATCGTTGGCCAGACCAAAGTCACTCAGGCGCAGCTCGGGATCTGGCACCGGGCACATGGCCAGGCGGTGAAGCGGTGGATCGAAAATCACGAGCAGGTACTCAAGCAGGTATCCGAGGGCGGCATGGCCATCGACCTGAATGCTGATCTGATGGCCAGCCACCAACGACTGGGGCCGGCGATCGACGATGCCATCGCCAAACACCCCGCGCCACAGATGCGAGCCCAGCTCAGTGCCCTGGTATTGGCCAGCCGCAACACGATCGACTCGTTGCGGCGCAGCAACTGGACCAACGCCGAGAAAGAGCACATTGCCTATCTCGAGTACCGCGACACCTGGCTGGACCGGTTGCGCCAGTTCACGACCGCCGAGTCACAGGTGAACGACCTGCGCTCGATCGGCAACAACGACGCGCTTCCCGGTTGGCTCGACCGCGAGGACTCGCCCCCAGGCTGACCGCAGCGCGCCTACTTCGCCAACACTCCAGTCAGGCGAAGCGATCAGGCGGAAGGATTGGTCGCGAGATGTGCCCGAATGGCATCGGCCAACAGATCGGCCAGTTCCGCCGTGCCTCGCTCGTCGGGGTGCACACAGTCGACGGCATTGATCCACGACTCGCCGACCGTCTCGCCCCGAGCACAATACGGATGCACATCTTCGACCTGGCCAGCCAGCAGATCACCAATCACACCGAAGCCGCCCTCGCGGAAGCCGTCGGGTCCCAGCCCATTCGGCGCACCTTTATCGACGAATGGTGTCTCGAAATCGACGAACACCACTCGCTCGGCTGAGTACGTACCGGCTACCTCTTCGATCACGTCGTTCATTCGACTGAGTACTTCGTCGGCCTTCACCTTGAAACACTCGCGCCGACACGTCGGGATCCCTTGTGGGCTTTCCGATGTCGGGTTGTAATAGTTCGACACGAAGATGGTGGCATCGGTCTTGGCCAGTAGCTCGTCGAGAACAAACGCCAGATCGGTTTTGATCACTGCCATACGGCGATCGACCTGCGGGCGATCCAGGGTCACACCGTCGTCGAGAAACAGCTGATCGGGTCCCACGAATCCGGTGTCGTTGGCGCCGATCGTGAGCGTGACAAACCGCGGATTCGACACGATCGCCCAGTCGAGCTGGGAACGAGTGCCCGAGGCAGGTGTGATATTCGAAAAACCGCCGGTGACTTCTCGTTCGTACAGATCATCGACATCGGCGCCGCTACATGCCAACAGGGCGAACTCGCCTCGGCCGGGAGGGAAGACCCCCTCGTCGTTCAACATGTTGAACACCCGACGAGGGAACGAGTTCGGGGCTCGCCAGCAGGGGTCACCACCCAGGTAATCCTGCAGGTCGAGCCCATGGCCAGCGGGCACCGAATCTCCGAGCGCTATCAGCGCCTGAGGATGACCGCTGAAACGACCCAGCAACGTGACCTCGCCGATGGTACTCAGGCCCTGGGTGTCGGTGACCTCGACGCGAGCCACTTGAGACTCGGCCGTCTGGGGGATGTAGCGCAGCTCATCGCCGTTGACGAACAGCCCATCGGGGCCGTCGATGATACGAATGTCGGCGATCGAGCTGTCGATGTCGGTGGCAATGGCCTGGGTCGTCGATTCACCCACCGTCGCCCGGATCGGTGCCGGCAGGATCTCGGGCGGGAACATGGGGGTGGGCGTCGGCGTAGGGGTCGGGCTGGGCGTGGGCGTCGGTGTTGCCGTCGGCAGCGGGGTTGGCGTGGCTGTCGGCAGCGGGGTGGCCGTTGGTGCGGGCGTGACGGTCGGCGCCGACGTGGCTGTCGGGAGCGGGGCGGCCGTTGCTGCGGCGGGTTCGGGCGTGCGGGTCAACGCCGCAGCTGGCGCAGCGCCTTCTTCGAACTTCTCATCGTCGTCGTCACCCCTGGGGGCGAAGCCGTCGGCACACGAGGTGAGCACGAACAGGGCGCCCAGCAGCAGCGGTAATAGGGAAATCAGGTATCGGCGCACAGCAAGACAAGCTAACGCACCACTACCCCATCACATTCCGCGTGGGGGGCAAGTTCGACTGTGCGGGGTGAAGTGCTGGCCGTACAATCAGGCGGTGCGTCCTCCTTCGGTAGATCGGCTGGCACGATCGCTCGCCCACACCGGCCTCCCTCATCCGTTGCTCGTCGATGTCGCACGCGCCGCCATTGCCGAGGGCGATCACGAACAGGCCGAAGCGCGCGCTCACTCCATGGCCGCCTCGTTGCTCCAGCCTGTCATCAATGCAACCGGCACCATGCTGCACACCAATCTGGGTCGGGCCCCGTGGTCACATTCGGCCGAAGCCAGCTTCTCGAACCTCGAGTTCGACCTTGACACCGGGCAGCGCGGTTCTCGTCAACGTCACGTCGGGCAGCTCTTCGCCCGCCTGTGCGATGCCGAAGCCGCCATCATCGTGAACAACTGCGCGGCTGCGGTCACACTGACCATGGCTGGCCTGGCAGTCGGCCGAGAGGTTGCGGTCTCGCGAGGCGAGCTCGTGGAGATAGGCGGCGGCTTTCGCGTCCCCGACGTCATCGAACAGAGCGGCGCATCGCTGCATGCAGTAGGCACCACGAATCGCACCCGGGCCAGCGACTTCGCTGCGGCCGCGAACAGCGATGCCGACATCGCGGTAAACCTGTTGGTCCACCAATCGAACTACAAGATCGTGGGCTTCACCGAAGCACCAACGGTCGCCGAGCTCGCCGAGCTCGACGTACCCCTCGTGTGCGATATCGGTTCCGGTCTGCTCGACGCCGCGTGCCCTTGGCTCACGAGCGGCCCACCGCCGTGGCTCGAGAACGAACCGGCCGCAAAGCAGACGTTGGCGGCCGGCGCCGACCTGGTGTGCTTTTCGGGCGACAAACTACTCGGGGGTCCCCAGGCCGGCATCATTGCCGGCCGCGCAGACTTGGTCGCCAAGTGCGCTGCGCACCCACTGGCACGAGCGTTTCGGCCCGGAGGCCTGGTGCTGAGTTCGCTGCAAGAACTGGCCATGGCCTACCTGCGTCGCGACGGCGATGCCATTCCCTTCTGGCGCATGGCTGCCCGCACACCCAACGAGCTTCGAGATCGCGCCACGGCGCTGAGCGTCGGCGCCGTGGTCGATCTCATGTCGGTTCCCGGCGGCGGCACGCTGCCGACCGTCGAAGTGCCATCTGTCGGCGTGATCATCGATGGTGACCACACCGAAACCCTGCGCCAGCATCAACCGCCGATCATTGCTCGGGTGCAAGACCAGAAAACGCTCATCGATCTACGCACCGTAGAACCCGGGCACGACACCGTGATCGCCGCCGCCCTGAAGGCGCTCGGCGGGTGAGCGCAACCCACGTCATTTCCACGGCAGGTCACGTGGATCACGGCAAGTCAACGCTGGTCATGGCTTTGACCGGCACCAATCCCGATCGATTCACCGAGGAACAAGAACGAGGCCTGACCATCGATCTGGGGTTCGCTTCGACCACTCTCCCCAGCGGCCGAACCGTGGCGATAATCGACGTGCCCGGCCATGTGCGGTTCCTGAAGAACATGCTCGCCGGCGTGGGGGCGGTCGATGCCTGCATGTTCGTGGTCAGCGCCGTCGAAGGCTGGATGCCCCAGAGTGAAGAACATCTGCGGATCCTGCAGTTACTCGACGTCTCCCACGGCGTGGTGGCACTGACCCAAGTCGACCTGGTCGACAAAGAGACTCTGGAACTCGCCCAACTCGATGTCGGCGAACATCTCGAGAACACGTTTCTGGCCGACGCCCCCATCATTGCGGTCGACTCGATCAGTGGCTCCGGTCTCGACGAACTACGCGCTGCGCTCGACCTGGTGCTCGACGACACTCCTCAAGCAGCCGACAACGCCCAACCCCGACTCTGGATCGATCGCGCATTCGCCGCCAAGGGAAGTGGCACGGTGGTGACCGGCACGCTCACAGGCGGTTCGCTCAAGGTCGACGACGAACTGGTGGTCGAACCGGGGAGCCGGCCGGTTCGTGTCCGCGCCATCCAATCGCTGCACCAGTCCACCAAGAAAATCAGTCCCGGAAATCGGGTGGCACTGAACCTGTCCGGCCTTTCACATGATCAGGTGCAGCGCGGTGACGTCATCGTGCGCAGTGGACAATGGCACAAGACCACCGTCTTCGATGCCAGCTTGCAGGTGCTCGACGACCTCGATCATGCACTCTCGCGCCGCGGCGCCCATGTGGCCTACCTGGGCTCCGGTGAGCACCCGGTCGCGCTGCGCGTGCTCGGACCCGACGAACTCTCACCCGGCGAAGCGGGCTTCGTTCGCCTGCGCCTGAAATCGGCGTATCCAATGCTGCCCGGCGACCGGTTTGTGCTTCGTGAAAGCGGCCGTTCCGAAACGATCGGCGGGGGCGAGATTCTCGATATCGATCCGGTCACCAAGGCAGCCGAAGCCAAGCCTGATCGATCCGTCGATCGCGTCATCGCCGAGCGAGGCTGGATCACCAGCGACCAACTGTTCCTACTGACGGGCGAGCGACGCGATGCGACCATTGGCGAGTGGGTGGTGCAGACCGACATTTTCGACGCCGCTCGCACGGCGCTCAAGGAACGAGTGGAACAGGCCGACGGCTTGGGCCTGCCGCTGGCCGAACTCGATGAACGCCACCGGGCCCTGATCGAGTTCATCGACGACATCGGGATCGACGGCACCCACGTTCGGGTGATCGACGCTGCCGACGCGCTCAAAGACCACCCGTTCCTGGCTGCCCTCGATGCGACGCCCTACGCCCCACCCGGTGCCGATCGCTACGACCGGGCCGAGGTCCGCGAGCTCGTGCGGCGCGGCTTGGTGGTGCAGACCGAAGGTATGTACTTCTCTGCCACCGCCGTCGATGATGCGGCGGGTCGCCTGGCCGACTTGTTGGCGGTTTCTCCCGAGGGCGTGACCGTCTCGGACATACGCGAAGCCTGGGATACCTCGCGCAAGTTCGCCTTGCCGCTGCTTGCGCATTTCGATTCGACCGGTGTCACCCGCCGGCGCGACGATCTGCGGATCGGCGGGCCGCGCCTTGCCAAACGCGAGCAATCTGGTTGAACTCGGCTAGGTGGCTAGCGAGTTTCGGACGCTTTGATCACGGTGCGACGTTCGGCCTCGCTCAGGCCGCCCCATACGCCATGGCGCTCACGAATGGACACGGCGTAGTCGAGGCAGTCTGACATGACCGAGCACTGGCCACAGATGGCCTTGGCGCGAGCCTCGCGCTCGGCTCGCTCATGACGTCGTTCACCGGCTGGCGGCGGAAAGAACGTGCGCGATTGCGGTCCTCTACATGCAGCCCTGTGTTGCCAGGCCATTTCCGACACTAATGCTGTCACTCAAGCACCCCCCGGTGATGTGAAGCTTTATGATTCAGAACTCGAACATAGGTGCCAGATCACCCCATGCGCAAGGGGTTCTTTGTGAACTCTGCGTTATCCACAGCTTCTGTGGATAAGCGCCTACAGCGTTGTGACTAGTCGATTCAACTGGGGAAACCAGCTTGTCAGGGCTCAGAACGCCGCTCTCTGTAGTCACGCGCCGCACCTTCCTCGGGCTCGACTTCGAGCACGAGTCCCTCGACAGCAACAACACGAACTCGATCCCCACTGACGACCGGGGTGGCGCGGTTCGTTCGGGCCTTCCACAAGGCGTCATCGATCTTGACGATGCCGTCGGGAGATACGTCTTCGACCGCGGCGCCGACCTGGCCGATCATCCACTCTCGCCCGATCGTTGGGGTCGAGAAGCGGGTGCGCACCATGGTGGGCATTCCGGTGACCATCATCATGGTGATACCCACCACGCCCACCACCATGGGGATCCAGGACATCGAGATGCCGTCTTGGTACAGAATGACCGTTCCCACGAGCAGCGCCAGCGCACCCACGATCGTCCAGAAACGGGGAACACCCGTCTGCACGTCGACCGAGAACGCAAACATTGACAAGACCAGCAGAGCAACGGCGACGAGCGACACCGGCAATACCCACAGACCAAAGGCGCCCAGCAAGAACATGCCCGCGCCGACCACACCTGCCACACCAACGCCTGCGGTGTAGAACTCGAACACGAGCAGGGCCAGACCAATCGTGAACAACAGGTAGGCAACCGGTGGGCTCGCCACCGTGTGCAGCTGACCGGCAACGAGCGACAACCGTTCGAAGCGCACAATCGTGTCGGACACGGTGCGGGCGTCTTCGCCTTCGCCGCTCACCGAGGTCGCAACCCCCAGGTCCGAGAGGCTCACCACGAAGTCGCCCACGGTTGGAGCATCATTGGGAGCAATGCCGAGCTCTATTGCCTGGTCGGAGCCAATGGTGTCGTTCTGCATGAGTGCGCCCGCAGGCCCGAGTAGGTCACCGAAACGCTCGTCGAGTAGCCGCTCGCCACTGTCGCCGATGCGCGAACCGGGGGCGACACCGATGCGATCGACCAGGCCTGCAAGTTGGGCCCATGGGCCGGTCGCACGGGCGCCACTGGGACCAACCCACATGGCAATCGGCACATCGGCGGTGGCGATCACGTCGGCCAGGTCGTTGAGAGCTTCGGTAGAGATGACCGAGTCGGTGCTGTTCAGCTGCAGCACCACCACCTTGGCGCCTTCGGCATCGGCATCTCGAATACCGTCGCTGACGAAGTCGGCCAGCAGCGGGTCGAGCAGGCCGCTGACCTGCAGCACAACCGCCACCCCGACATTGTCGTTGCCGGACTCTGGGTCGGTCTGCGCTCGGGCAGATTGGCTGAACGTCGCCAGCAGCGGCACCACGAGCAACAATGTGGCCAGCATGCGACTCGCACGAGCGGTTCGTTTTCTGGTGACCTCGCCCCCCACGGCTTGATCAGGTGAGGTCATGGATCAGTCAGACGATTCGGGCGCATCGTCGCCGAGCAGGGTCGCAACACCGGTATCGAGAGTCTCGGTCACCGGCACGATGCGATCGAAGCCGGTGGTGTGAAGCAAGCGGGTGAGTGCTGGCTTGTCGCATACGACGACGATTTCGCCGTCGTGGTCGCGGTTGCGACGGATGCCACCGATGAGCGCTCCCAGGCCGGCCGAGTCCATGAACGGAACTTCGGAAAGGTCGATGAGCAGTCGGTCTATTTCGGCAAGGCCCGAAAGCGCTTCGCGGAACTGACCGACGCTGTAGGCATCGATATCGCCGTGAGGACGGAGAACGGTGTGGCTCTCGTGCTCTTCGGTTGCGACCTCAAAATCAGACATGTAGTCCTCCACCCGGTGGAACCAGATCGTACAGGAACCAATACCAAAGGGGCATCGGTCGTGGGCAGAAGCTACCAACCGGCGAGGCGCCACATCATTCCCTACGCCAGGTTTCTCATCACACATGCCCCGCCGCGACCTGGCCTGGCTGCAGCCCGGCACCGCAGAATCTCGCCATTTCCAGGCAACAGCACTAGCCTGCACCTTGTGACAAACGTGCTCTTGGCTACCGATGCAGATTGGCTCTTCGACGAGGTCTCCGCCGCATTGGCCGAACCCGGAACCACCGTGTCTCGGATCACCGAGGGCCGCGACGTGAGCCAAGCCGTGAGCCAGCTCGAGCCCGACCTGGTGCTGCTCGACCTGCAGATCGGCACCAAGGGCGGGGTGGCATCCTGTATAGACCTGCGCCATGACATCGCCGAGGGTCGCTCCAAGGCGACCAAGGTGCTCATGCTGCTCGACCGCGACGCCGATCGCTGGATTGCCCGCCAGGCTGATGCCGACGGGTGGCTGATCAAGCCGCTCGACGCGTTCCGGTTACGCAGAGCTGCCCTGGCCACGATTGCAGGCGAGTCCGTCTTCGAGGGTGAACCCGTGGTGGCCAACATCGAAGCACCCGCCGCCGAAGACTCCCCAGCCCCAGACTCCCCGACCCCAGACTCCCCGACCCCAGACACCCCCGCCGACGAGTAGCCGGGGGAACCGGTTCACCGAACCCGCATCGCATCCGAATCGGAAAGAATGGGTGCAAAGTGTGGGGCGGGTGACACTCGCGGCCACCGAGATAACAAACATGATCGTTTAAAACACAGTGGATTTCCGCCTCCTCCGACACATGTGACAAGAAACGTCCGCCGAACAGCCGCATTATTCGACGCGGGTAGGCAATTCGGCTTACAGTCTCGGCTGAACATCGACCGGTACATCGGTAGGAGAAATTTCATGATTCGCAAGATCACCACCATCGCACTCGGACTACTCGCAGTCAGCGCTCTGCTACTGACGATTGCTCCCTCACAAGATGCCCAGGCCCAGACCTGCAGCGGAGAATACGACAACTGCATCGCCTATCCCGCCGGCGGCTTCAAGGCACAATCGACACCGGTTCCGACTGCGTCCCCCGGACCGACCAGTGCGGCTGTTGTCTCGGCCGACAACGTCGCCGCAACCGGCAGCACCAGCGGTTCAGGCTCCGGCGGAGCAACGATTGCGTTCACCGGTGCCGAGAGCCGAGTCCTTGGTTACGCCGGTGCCGGCCTGATCGGCTTGGGCGCAGTTGCTCTGGTCGTCGCCCGGCGCCAAACCGACACCGACCTGGACTGATCACGCACGCCATTTCGAACTGACGAGGCCACAGCTCCGATTGCGGGCTGTGGTCTTCGTCGTTTTCTGGCGACCGTCGCCTCTCAGACGATGCGATCGTTCGGCTCGTCACCTGCGAGCACTCGCTGTGCATTGGCGAACTGCGCTCGGTTGATGGCGTACTGTCTCTCGACCGTGCCGCTGGCGATATGGGGCGTGGTGATGATGTTCATCACCGAGAAGACCCGGTGGTCACCAGGTGGCGGCTCTGGGTCGAACACGTCGACGCCCGCCCCGAGCAGGTGGCCGCTTTCCACCGCGTCGACCAGGGCATCGAGGTCATAGGTCGGACCCCGGCTGGTGTTGATGAAGATCGCGCCGGGCTTCATCGCTGCAAACTGTTCGGCACCGAACATGGCCCGAGTCTCGGTGGTCAACGGCACATGCAGCGTGATGATGTCCGCTTGTGCAATGAGTTCTTCTCGCTCGACGCGCTCGAGTCCGTAGGCGCCGACAAGTTCGGCCGGCGCCTCGACGACGTCGGTGTAGAGAATGTGGCATCCGAACGCGTGTGCCAGGTGGGCGACCCGCTTGCCGATTCGTCCGAGTCCGATGATGCCCAGCGTCTTGTAGGACAGATTGTGTGATCTTTCGCGCCATCCGAGCATGTTCCAGGCACCCGATTTCATGCTCTGCTGGACCGCGGGCAGCTGTTTGGAGAGCGCCAGGATCAGCAGCAGCGCGTGCTCGGCGACGCCCTCGGGTGTCATCACCGGTGTGACCGCCACCGGGATACCCATCTCGGCCAGTGTGTCGGTGTCGATGGCGTCGTAGCCGACGCCGTTGTGCATCACGAGCTGGCAGCGCTCGAGCAGGTGGCATTGCTCGGTCGTGAGCGACAGACAGATCAAGAAGTCGGTTCGCGGCAGCGTGGTCGCCACTGCGCTGGCATCGTCGAGGTCCAGGAATTCGACATCGAACCCGTCGGGCTGCACCTCTGCCACCACGTCTTGAATCCAAGGATGGCACGTCGTCCAGACGACAAGCGGTTTTATGTAGGTCACACGGCGACGTTATTCCAAACACACCTGCGACATGGTGGTCAGGGGGCAAACCCGCAGACCGTGGCATGCAGCGCATTGCGGTAGATCGCTTCGACATCGACCGACTGGACATTCGCAATGCTGGTCAACGATGTACGCAACTCGGCAAGAACACACAGCTGCCAGTAGTGGCGATGCAACGAGCCGTCATCGGTGAACACCAGTTGTTTTCATCGCGCTGGCACAAACGCTGTTGGCGTGTCGCTTCCGAGCACGCGCTGTCGTGACTCGTTGATCTGTCGGAGGTACTCGACCGCCTTCAAAAGTGCATCGTCAGTGGGGCAGGCTTCGAAGCCAATGGCTAACCAGCCTTGACGCACTCCAGACCGCCCAGGACCGCATCTACCAACTCACTGTTGCAGCCCAGCTCGGCATCACAACGCCTCGTTCACTCGTCAGTTCAGACCCTGCCCTGATCACAGAGGCTCTGGGCGAAACGTCATCATCAAACCCATCGCCAGCGGTGCCTTCGTTAACTCAGATCTCCAACCACATGCTGTGCACACCACACATTTGACGACCGAGATCTTGGAACAAGGCGACTTCGCCGACGCCCCCTTCATAGCGCAACAGCGCAGCATCGTCGCCAAACACCTCAGAGTCGTAACCGCGGGACCAGTTGTCCGCACCGCATCGCTCAATGCCGCGGACTGGCCACTCGACTGGCGAACAGCCGACCATTCACGGCAACTGGGTTCGCGACATCGTGACTCCACCAGCCCAATAAACGAACGGGTGACTGGCGGCCGCGGGTGGAGCGACAAGCTCAGAAGCCTCCAGGCTCACCTTCACGCTCTTGTTCGCAAGCAACCCGCGGGGTTGGCCGCTGGGCCACGGTTCAGCTTGCTTTCGAGTCGAAGTCCTCGACTATCCGCTGAACCTGCTGGCACCGGTTCGTTGTCTGACGCAACTCAAACGGCTTCGCCGTCGGGGCCGAAGAGGTGAACTGGTCCGTCGAGGGTGATTGTCACATTGTCGCCACGCTCGAGCTGCGTGTCGCCTTCTTCGTGAACCACCAGCAGTTCCTCTTCGCCTTGGTGCTCAACCTTGACGTGCAAAAAGGATTCGGAGCCGAGCGCCTCGACGACCACGACTTCGCCCGCAATGCCGTTCCCGGCGGAGGTGAACTCGAGGTGTTCTGGACGAATACCGAGGCCGAACTTTTTGCCTTCGACAGCCTTGGCCGCAGCGCCCATCTCCGAGCTCAGTTCGATCGCTTCGCCGGCAAGGCGGAATTCCCCCTCGGCGCGATCTACGTCGAGCAGATTCATGGCGGGTGAGCCGATGAATCCGGCAACGAAGCGATTCTTGGGCCGGTGGTACAGCTCACGGGGCGACGCAACCTGCTGTAGGTAGCCATCTTTGAGCACGGCGACACGATGTCCCATGGTCATTGCCTCGACCTGGTCGTGGGTGACGTACACCATGGTGGTGCCCAGCCGGGCCTGCAGGTCGGCAAGCTCGGTGCGGGTCTGCACACGTAGCTTGGCATCGAGGTTCGACAGCGGCTCATCCATCAGGAACACCTGCGGGCTACGCACGATCGCTCGACCCATGGCCACACGCTGTCGCTGTCCACCGGACAGGTTCTTGGGTTTGCGGTCGAGATAGGGCTCGAGGTCGAGGATGCGTGCGGCTTCGCGCACCTGCACGGCACGCTCTTCCTTGGGCACCTTGGCTTGCTTGAGCGCAAAGCCCATGTTCTCGGCCACCGTCATGCTGGGGTACAGCGCGTAGTTCTGGAAGACCATGGCGATGTCGCGATCCTGCGGCGGTTTGAGCGTGACATCGACATCGTTGATCCAGACACTGCCCTCGTTAACGGTCTCCAGACCGGCGAGCATGCGCAGCGCCGTCGACTTGCCCGACCCAGACGGACCAACCAAGACGAGCAGTTCGCCATCGGTGATATCCAGATCGAGCTTGTTGACTGCAGGAATTTCCGAGCCTGGGTAGATGCGGCTTGCGGCCTCGTATCGGACTTCAGCCATGATGCTGCTCCAGTTGTTCCGGTGAACTTTCAGGGTTGATGTGGGATTGCGGGGCGGCGATCATTTGATCGCTCCCATTGCCAGGCCGCGAATCATTCGTTTCTGAGCGACCCAACCAGCGATGACGACGGGGAAGGTCGCCAAGACCGATGCGGCGCTGAGTTGGGCAATGAACTGGCCTTGAAACTTCTGCTGGGAATTGACCCAGACCGGCACGGTAGACGCTCCGGTAGGATTCAGTTGCACGGCGAAGAAGAACTCGTTCCAGGCAAAGATCACGCACAGCAGGGCTGTTGCGGCCAAGCCGGGGGCCACAATCGGCAGGATGACTTGTCGGATCTGGCCCATCAAACTGGCCCCGTCGATCTGTGAAGCTTCGATCAGCTCTTTTGGCACTTCGGCAAAGAACGATCGCAGCATCCACACCGCCAGTGGCAGGTTCATCGCTGAATAGAGCACGACGAGGACGGTCCGAGTGCCAAGTAGATTCAGGTCGCGGGCAATAACCCAAATCGGCATGATGATGCCCACGATCGGCAGAAACTTGGTGGAGATGAAGAAGAACAGCACGTCTCGCCACATGCGCATTGGGCGGATCGCCAGCGCGTAGGCGGCGGGCACGGCGAGGGTCATGACAATGATTGTCGAGATCAGCACGACCCAGAACGAGTTGGCAAACGCTGCGCCGAAGCTCAACAGGTTGGTTGCTTCGGTCACCTCGGTGAAGCGATCGAGGGTGGGATCGAAGAACAGCACCGGATCCGCGCTGGCGACCGACTCTTCCTTGAAGCCGTTCAGTGTCAGCCAGAACAGCGGGAAGAAGAACGCCAGGCCGACGATCCACGTCAGAAATGCCAACAGATGTGCGACGATGCGGTTTTGGCCCAGGATGGGTTCGGCTTTAGGAGCACGAGTGAACAAAGCAGCCATCAGGAATCATCCTCGAGCAGGTTGGACAACACTCGCAAACCAATGTTGGCGATGATGATCGATGCGATCACCACGATGATCGAGTACGACGAGGCCAGACCGAATCGGTTGCCACCGCCGATCGAACGCTGTGCGATGTAGAACGGCAGGTTGTTGGCACCAGGTTGACCGCCGACGATCACTTCGATGTGGTCATACACCTGAATGAGATAGATAGCGCCGAGTAATGTGCCGAGTTCCAGGAACGGGCGCAGCTGGGGGAAGGTGATCTGGCGAAAGATGCCGAAGCTCGTGGCACCGTCGACTCGGGCGGCTTCGAGGGTCGAGGGGTCTTGGCCCTGAAGACCAGCGAGCACGATCAACATCATGAACGGACTCCACTGCCATACCAGTACGACCACGACCGAGAACAGCGGATATCTGCTGGCAAACTCGATGGACTCGATACCGACGAGGTTGAGGAGCCAGTTGATAATGCCGAAGTTGAAGTTGAACATCTGGGTCTTCCACATCAAGCCGGCGACGACGGGCATGACCAGGAACGGGGTGATGAGCAGCGTGCGAACGAAACCCTGACCGAAGAACTTGCGGTCAAGCAAGATGGCGAGCAAGGTGCCCACGATGAGCGAGAACAAGACCGCCATAACGGTCATCTGGACGCTGATCCATGCCGCATCTCGGAAGAACTTTTCGGATTCGCTCGTCAGCGAGGTGTAGTTGTCGACACCGATGAACTCGCGGGGATCGGTGTTGTCAATCCGCCAGTCAGTCAAGCTGTAGAACAGCGTGAACAGGAAGGGGATCTGGGTCACCACAATGGTGAAGATCAAGGCGGGCAGCATTGGAAGGCGGCGCTTCCAGCCTTCGCGTCGTTCTAAACTCTTTAGCTGCTCGGCACGCGCTTTTTCGCTATCAACCGAACTGCCTTCGCTATCGACTACAGCGGTCGACATAACGCTCCCCCCATGAGATGGTCTGGCTTTAACTCAGAAACAAGAACGGCCGGGCGTACGAGACGCCCGGCCGGACTAGTAATCAGTGTGTCACTTCTGGTTTCGAGTTCCGAATTCGGAACTCAGAATTCAGACATGCGTGACGGGTTGATCAGGTGCTTACTTCAGATGCGATGATCTGGCAGTCAGCAAGTGCATCTTCAACGCTCATCGAACCAGCGATAGCTGCCGAGAAGAGCTGAGTACAGCGGGTGCCGACGTCCTGGAACTCAGGAACACCAACGTACTGCACGCCTGGCAGACCGGGCCGTGGCGTGGTGCCAGGGTTGTCGATCGGTGCGGCGAGCATTGCGTCGAGGGTGCGCTGAGCGAAAGCTTCAGCAGCCTCGAGGTACTCAGGACGCTCGTAGAGCGACTGACGAGTGCCCGGAGGAACTGCACGCCAACCGTCTTCTTGAGCGATGAGCTCGTGGTAGTCAGCGTTGGTTGCCCAGTCGACGAACTGCCATGCAGCGTCCTGGTCGGTGGTGCTGACCGGGATAGCGAGGGTCCAAGCCCAGAGCCAACCAGATGCCTCGGTCACGTTGGTTGGAGCCAAAGCGAAGGCGGTGTTTGCAACAACATCTTCAGGGAAGAGGCTGGCAGCAACAGTGGCGTCGTACCACATGGCCACTCGGCCCTCTTCGTAAAGGGTCTTGCACTCGTTGAAGCTGGAGTTGGCAGCATCGTCTTCGCCAGCGTCGTTGAGGAGGTCAACGTAGAAGTTCAGCGCTTCGGCGAACTCTGGTTGATCAACCTGTGCTTCGCCGATGGAGCCGTCTTCGTTTGCGAGCCACCAGGTGCCACCGAAGGTGTTGAGCACGGTGGTGAAGGCAGCGCCGAGGTCGCCCCAGCCAGGCTTACCACGAAGGCAGATGCCAGCCATTTCATCGGAGTCAATCTGGCGAGCGATGTCAGCAACTTCTTGCCAGGTTGGAGCGTCTGGCATGGTGATGCCATTGGCTTCCATGATGTCAGCGCGGTACATGACGAATGATGACTCAGCGTAGAACGGTGATGAGTAGAGCTCACCGTCGACCGAAAGACCATTGCGCACAGCAGGGATGAGGTCGTCGATGTCGTAGGTGTCGGAGGCAGCGGCAAGATCGTTAAGACCTACGAGCCAACCATTTGCACCAAACTGTGGTGTCTCGTACATACCGATCTGAACAACGTCGAACTGCTCGCCGCCGGCACCAACGTCACGAGTGGTGACTTCGCGCAGGGTTTGCTCGTCGAGCACGGTCAGGTTGACTTCGATGCCGGTCTCAGGCGTGAAGAACTCAGCAGCAAGCTCACCCATACGGGTGATGTTGTCGTTACCGACGAGAGCAACGGTGATCGACCGACCCTCTTCGTCAGCCATTGCGTCGTCTTCCATGGCTTCTTCGGCCATGGCTGCTTCTTCTTCGGCAGCTTCGAGCGCTGCCCGGGCGTCGTCGGCTTCGGCTCGCGCATCTGCGAGCGCGGCCTCGGCTTCGGCCAGTGCTTCGCTGTCGCCACCGGCGTCAGCTGCTGCAGACTGTGCTTCTTCGAGCTCTGCTTGCAGTTCAGCGGCACGCTCTTCAGCGGCCTCTGCGGCAGCATTTGCCTGGTCGAGTTCGGCAGTGTCTACGGAAGCAGTATCGCTATCTGAGCTTCCGCAGGCGACTGCGAACAGTGACAACGCAATAAGCGCAGCCGTCAACATTCTCCAGGGCGCTTTGCCCTGTTTGGTTCGGTTCATGAGTTTCCCCTCGTTTAACCACGAACGGCACGTACCATCCGTTTGCTTTGAGCTTGTTTAGTTGGTTTTATGTGGCAATGCAAGTCGCGATGCCCTATTTGGACACATTCTTGTGATCCCAACGACATATTCCCGACGCATTCCCGACATATTGCGTCTTCGTTTGTGTTGGTATAGGGTCAGCGGCTGTGACCGAGAACACTGCCACAACGCCGCTCCGGGCCTCCATGTTGCCTTCGATCGATGACGTGGTCGCAGTACCTGACTATGACCGCAGCGCCCTGCGTCGCAGCATCGTGCACATCGGAGTCGGCGGTTTTCACCGCGCCCATCTGGCCACCTACATCGATGAGCTGTGCCGCCAAGGCCACACCGATTGGTCGATCGTGGGCACCGGCGTACTGCCGGGCGACATTGCCATGGCCGAGGCCCTGGGTGCCCAAGATCACCTCTACACACTGATCACCCGTGGCGCCGCGGAAACCAACGTGCAGGTGATCGGCAGCATCGTCGACTATCTGCTGGCAACGCCCAACCCTACCTCGATGATCGTCCAGATCGCTGCCGAAGAGACCCAGATCGTCTCGCTAACGGTCACCGAAGGCGGCTACCCCATCGATGATCAAACCGGCGACTACCAGTCCGAGTCGCGCAACGCCGGCCCCGCTTCGGCATTCGGCATTCTTGCGGCGGCGCTGGACCAGCGTCGTCTCGCCCACGGCAAGCCGATCACGGTGATGAGCTGCGACAACGTGATGCACAACGGCAAGGTGGCTCGTACCGCCGTGTTGGGGGAAGCCGCTCGCTTCAACCCCGAATTGCTCTCGTGGATCGACTCGGCGGTGAGCTTTCCGAACAGCATGGTCGATCGCATCACTCCGGCTACCTCCGACACCGATCGAGTGTGGCTCGCCGAGAATCATCACATCGGCGACCGGTGGCCGGTCGTGACCGAACCGTTCCGCCAGTGGGTGGTCGAAGACGACTTCGCCGGCGAACGGCTGCCGTTCGAAGCACTCGACATCATCGTCACCAACGATGTGCAGCCCTACGAGGTCATGAAGCTGCGCCTGCTCAATGCCGGCCATTCGTGCTTGGCCTATCTCTCGGCGCTCGCCGGGCTCGACACCGTCGATGCCGCCATGGCCAACCCGAAGATCACGGGCTACGTGCGCGCATTCCTCGACGTCGAATCGAAACCCGCGCTGCCGCCCGTTGCCGGTATCGACATCGACAACTACAACGACACGCTCATCGAACGGTTCTCGAACCCCAACATCGGCGATCAGATCAGCCGCCTCGCGCTCGACGGAAGTTCGAAGTTCCCCAAGTTCCTGTTACCGACCTTGCGAGCCCAGCTCGCCGCCGACGGCCCGATCGGCCTGACATCGCTGGCCCTGGCTGCGTGGTGTCAGTACCTGAACGGCGTCGACGACCACGGCAACACGATCGAAGTGGCATCGGACCCGAATCTCGATGACGCCCTACGTTATGCACAGCTGTCCATCGCCGAGCCAACCGCATTTCTCGGCTTCGCCCAGGTCTTCGACGCCGAGCTGGCAAGCTGCGAACGATTCCGATCGACATTCGCCTCGGCGCTCCTCGAACTCCGCCGCGGCGGCGCGCTAGCCTCGATCGACGCAGCACTCAACGAACTCGAGAGCACTGGTGACCGACCCACAAGCTGATTCCTCGACGCCGGGGCTCTTCCAGTCCGAGCGCCAGCACGAAATCGTGGCGCTCACGCTGCTGCACGGGCGGGTCGAGGTCTCCGATCTTGCAGCCAGGTTTCAGGTGACCACTGAAACCATCCGTCGTGACCTGAGCGAACTGCAAGAACAGCGCCTGCTCCGGCGAGTTCACGGCGGTGCCGTGGCCTGGGAGACCAGCGAGTTCGAGCCGCTGCTGGTGGTGCGCAACGATCAGCGAGACGACGAGAAGCGCCGCATCGCCAAGCTGGCGGTGAACGAGCTGCCCGATTCGGGCACCATCATCATCGACTCGGGCAGCACGTTGGCTCGCTTCGCCGAAGCCGTGCTTGCAACCACCAGCCTGCGCGTCGTCACGAATTCGCTTCCGATCGCTCAGACCCTGGCGGAACACAACGACATCGAAGTCATCGTTCTGGGCGGCAAGGTGCGCCGCAACACCATGGCCATGGTCGACACCGACACCGTCGCCTCGCTGGCCAGGCTCTCGGTCGACACGTTGTTCATCAGCACCGACGGCCTGTCACCCGGCACCGGCTTGACCACGCCCTATCGCCAAGAAGCAGACCTGAAGTCCGCCATGATCGCCAGCGCTCGGCGAGTCGTGGCATTAGTCGATCACTCGAAGTTCGACAAGGAACATTTCGTGCGGTTCGCCGAATGGTCCGACATCGACATCTTGATCACCACCACTGCGGCGGACCGCGCCGCCATCGAACAGATCGAAGCTTCGGGGACCACCGTGCTCCAGGCATGAGCGTCACCGATGCACTGGTGATCTCACGCGAAGCGCAGCTCGAGTCCGTTGCCATCCAAGTAGCCGAGCAGGCCGCAGCATTCGTGCGATCTCACCACGGATCGGCAACGGCCGCTGCCACCAAGTCCACGCCCACCGACGTGGTAACCGAGACCGACTTGGCATCGGAGAGCCTGATCCGGCGAGAGCTGATGTCACGCTGCCCGGGCTCGACCATCATCGGCGAAGAGTTCGACGACCACGTAGGCGCCAATCAAGTCAGCTGGATCGTCGACCCGATAGATGGCACCGTGAACTTCCTGTACGGCCTGCCCGTGGTCTCGGTCAGTATCGCAGCGGTGCTCAACGGTCACACTGTTGCTGGTGCGGTCACTGACATGCTCAACGGCGGCACGTATTCGGCCACCCTGGGCGGCGGTGCGCGCTACCAGGGTGCGCCCCTGCACGCCGGCGAACCCGAGTCATTGGCGGCATCGCTCATCGGCACCGGCTTCGCATACCAAGCCCAGATTCGAGCCGAACAGGCACAGGTGCTGACCCGGCTGCTTCCGACGTGCCGCGATATTCGCTGTATGGGGTCGGCGGCGCTGAATCTGTGTTGGGTGGGCGCCGGGCTGCTCGATGGTTACTTCGAGCGCAACATCAAGCTCTATGACTACGCCGCTGGCGAACTCGTGGCGCGCGAGGCAGGTGCCGTGGTCGAGCTTCCTGCCGAGAGCGGCAACGGACTCGCCTTTGCGGCCGCCCCTTCGATCGCCGCCGAGCTACGCCAACTCGTCAGCTGAGCAAGGCCAGCTTGGCCGCCTGATTGTCCGAACGCGCCGCCCACAAGTCGAGCAATGCGGTGGCATCGGTCTCGGCGTGTTCGGCCAACCGCCCGGCCGCCACCACCCCGCGCCAGCGCGCCAGGTCACTCTCGGCTACCTGCAGTTCTTCGTGGAACTCCTGCAGGTACGCCTGCTGCACCAGCTGCAAAGCCCGTTTCGTTGCGCCGGGTAGATGACGGGGCGGGGCGCTCGTGCCCGGTTGCATGAGAAGCGACGATCGCACCAGGTCGGCCACCGGATGGCCAATCGTTGCGTCAAACCAGTCGATCACGACCGGGCCCTGAGGCCCCATCAGGATGTTTCCCGGATGCAGATCTCCATGGAGGAGCGCAGCACCTCGGGGCAGCGCTGCCGTGAGCGCTGCTGCTTCGGCCCGTTCGTTATCGGGCAATACCGTCGCCAGCTCGATCTTGCGCAACAGACGATCGACGAGGTCGGGGATCCCTGGCGGAATTCCGATCTGCAACAACGTCTTCTGTATTGCTGCCAGGTCGCGAGCCAGGTCGGGGGCGCGGTCTGGTTCTGCGACCATCTGCTGCCACATCGATGGGCCGGCGATCCATTCGAACACCACCGAAGGGCGTCCTTGTATCGACACCACATCTCGAACCTTTGGCGCCGGAACACCCATGGCCCAGACACTGCGGGTCAGCTCGGCCTCGAGTTCGGGCCAGGCATCAGGAACACCGTGGTCGACCACCTTGACCACCGAGTCGCGGCCGTAGGCGTACACCCGGCTCGTGCGACCCTGCCCGACCAGCTCACCGAGTTCGGTCACGATGGAGATCTCCACGCCGGTTCACACACGTCGTTCAGCAAAGTCGCTCACGGTCCACACGTCAAGCCCATAGACACAGAAGCCACAGACCACACAGAAGACACAGCGCGATCTCACAGGATCGACGCCGTACTGGGGACATGACCACCTCGACGTTGTTACCAACCCGTCCCGGCCTGCTGCATGTGGGCCCTGTGATCACCTCTGCTTTGGTCGACACAAGCATCGTGGTCGGAGCAAGCGTCGATACCGCACCAGTGAGCACCCAAAACCTGTGCGTTTGTTGTGCGCGCCGAGAAGTGGCCGTTCGGTTGCGTGTCCGAGCCGGCGAAGCCATACGGTTCGTGCATGTCCGGTGAGCTTGTACGTCAGCGTGTTGCCACCGTGGTTCGCAAGCTCGTGATCGGCGAGAACGTCACGACACCGGTGGCCACATGGGATCCAGACGACCCGAATCCCATCGCCGCAGACAGCCCGGTCCGCATCGTTCACGAAGATCCCTCGATGTTTGTCGGCGGCGTGCGGGCGCTTCTTTTTCAGACGCTGCACCCGGTTGCCATGCGCGGTGTCGCCGAGCACAGCAACTACGAGTTCGATCCACTCGGGCGGCTGCAACGCACGGCATCATTTCTCGGAAGGACAACCTACGGCACCGGCGCCGAGGCCAACGACGCCATCAATACTGTGCGTGCGATCCACAGCCGAGTGGTGGGCACCATGCCCGACGGCACGCCGTATCGCGCCGACGATCCCCGATTGCTGGGCTGGGTGCACGCCACCGAAGTCGACAGCTTCCTGGTGGCCCACAAGAAGTACGGCGCACGCAAGCTCACGCCCGAGCAGTGCGATCGCTACGTCGCCGACATGGGCATCATCGGCACGGCGCTCGGTGTCGACGATGCCCCCGTATCGCAGGCCGAGTTGGCGGCAATGCTCGATTCGTATCGTGACGAACTTGCCCCTTCGCCAGAATGTCGCCAAGCCACCCGCTTTCTCTTCGCCCCTGCGCTACCGATCGGTGTTCTGCCGTTCTACGGATTGATCTTCAGTTCCGCCGTGGCCATGCTTCCCCGCTGGGCGCGTTCGATGCTGCTTCTACCGGTCGCGCCGGGTATCGATCCGCTGGTGCTGCGCCCGGCGATGACCGCGATGAACCAGGTACTTCGTTGGGCGCGAGTCGCGCCTCAATCGGACTGATCAGGCCGAGCTCAGGTCACCAGCTACAGCTCGAACCGTTCGAGCGCCCCTGTGGTTTGGGCTCGCTCGATGATCTCCAAGCCGAGTAAGGAGAAGAAGAAGTAAAGCACCGCGCCCGCCACCACTGCCCAGCCCCAGCGATAGTCGCCGACGAGCGCCAGGAGCAGGCCAACGATCGCCACTGCGGGCGCCGCCAGGCCGCTGAACCCAAAGCCGATTTTTACGAAGGCGGCGATCGTAGCGTTGCGCCGCAGCAGGCCGGCTGTCCACAGCAGCGTCGACGTCACGGCAAGCGCAGCGGCGATCCAACCCATGGTGCCGACCCACAGGTTCAGCACAGCAAAGCCGACCGAGCCGACAAGCATGAGCACGGCCAGCACAGACAGGTCACCGGCTGCAGCTTGTCGGAGCTCGTCTTCGGTGAGTTCTCGGTCCATGACCGCAATCTATCGAGAGCGCACGCCCAGGTCTTGCACGCGCAGTTTGCAACCTCGAGCGCTGCTTGCAGCCGTTCCAACAAGCCACCGAGCGTGACGGCTGCAGCGTCGAAATTGCAGAGGATGCCACCTGTGCGCAGCGTGTGAGTCAGGGTGGGTTCTCTACGTACCTGTTTGCGGCGTCGGTGAGCGACAGATCGAGCTGATTGGCGAGCGACGACAACCAGGCGAGTACATCACCGAGCTCGTGCAGCTGCTGTTCCTTGGTGCCCTTGCGAACCGCTTGGGCAAGCTCGCCGACTTCTTCGCACAACCATGCCACCGTCGAGGGCATACCTCGCTCGCGATCGTCGGCTCCATAGAGCGTTTCCATCAGAGCTTGGAACTCAGCAATTTCCATATACGTGCAGTCTCCCCCAAGAACAGGGTCAGCGGTGGGAGAGAACTTCGGCGATCTGCACAGTGTTGAGCGCAGCGCCCTTGCGCAGGTTGTCACTGGACAAGAACATGACCAGACCGTTGTCGATCGATGGGTCTCGTCGGATGCGACCGACGAGCGTGGGGTCGATCCCGGCGGACTTGAGCGGTGTGGGCAATTCATCGAGAACCACCCCCTCGGCATCGGCCAGGATCTTGGTTGCTTGCTCAGGCGTGAGCTCGTTGTCGAATTCGGCGTTCACGACCAGCGAGTGGCCCGTGAAGACCGGCACACGCACACAGGTGGCGCTGACCTGCAGATCGGGCAGGTCGAGAATCTTGCGACTCTCGTTGCGCAGCTTCTGTTCTTCGTCGGTCTCCAGGCTGCCGTCGTCGACCACCGCGCCGCACAGTGGGACCACGTTGCAGGCCAGCGTGGCAGCGAACTTGTTGGGCGCCGGGAAGCTGCCGGACTGGCCGTCGTAGGTGAGCTGGCGTGAGTGGTCACCCGCCGTCTCGAGTTGAGCGGCGAGCTCATCGACGCCCTCGAGGCCCGAGCCCGATGCTGCTTGGTAGCTGCTCACGACCAGTCGCTTCAGGCCGGCTTCGAGTGCGAGCGGCTTGAGTACCGGCATTGCGGCCATGGTGGTGCAGTTGGGGTTGGCGACGATGCCTTTGGGGATCTCGGCCAGATGGTGAGGATTGACTTCGGCCACGACCAGCGGCACGTCGGGATCCATACGCCAACCCGAGGAGTTGTCGATCACGATGGCGCCGTCGGCCGCCACCTTGGGCGCCAGCGCCACCGACGTGGTCTTGCCAGCCGAGAACAACACCTGGTCCAGGCCGGTGTAATCGGCGGTCGAAGCGTCTTCGATGGTGATGGTTCGACCATTCCAATCGATCGTGCGACCCGCCGATCGAGACGACGCAAACAAGCGCAGCTCATCGACAGGAAACTCTCGTTCGGCCAAGATCGACAGCATGACGCCGCCCACCTGACCCGTGGCTCCGACAATTCCGATATTCATGCCCGCCACGCTACCGCCACCGGCCTGCTGGCAAGCCCGAATTTCCCACGGCCAATATCGGACGTGTACCTGGTACGAGTTGCATCCGACGCGACGTGTACCAGGTACACGTGGCGTCGCAGGGTCAGGAGACGGGGCGGTCCAGTTCGAAGGCGGCGTGCAGCACGTTGACGGCGTCTTCGGCGCGGGCGGCGTCGACGATGGCACTGATACGAATGCCCGACGTGGACAGCATCTCGATGTTGATGCCGTTCTCGGCCAGCGTTTCGAACATCTGGGCAGCCACACCGGGATTCGACCTCATGCCGGCACCCACCAGGCTCACCTTGCCGATGCCGTCGTCGCTGCTCACCTGTCCAATGTCGAGGCCGTTGGCGGTTGCGACCGCAACTTCGAGCTGCGACACGGGCACCGTGAATGAAATGTCGGTCACGCCCTGGGTGCTCACGTTCTGCACGATCATGTCGACATTGACGTCTTCATCGGCAAGCGAGCGGAAGAGACGGGCGGCGATGCCGGGCTCGTCGGGCACTTGCGAAATCGTGATCTTCGCCTCGCTCATGTCATGAACCACTGCGGTGACAATTGCCCGTTCCATCGAGCCCTCCTGGTCGACCCGCGTGCCCTGTTCCCAAGTGAACGCGGATCGGATGTGTAGTGCAACGCCGTGGCGATGTGCGTATTCGACCGAGCGCATTGCCGGCTTCGGGCACCCGCACGCAGTCATTTCCAATAGTTCGTCGAAGCTGAGTTTGGTCATCTTGCGGGCGTTCGTGACCAGTCGCGGGTCGGTCGTGAACACGCCGGGCACGTCGGTGTAGAGCTCACACGCGTCGGCTTTCAGGCGGTGCGCCAGAGCGACCGCAGTCGTGTCACTACCACCGCGGCCCAAAAACGTGACTTCTTTGTCGGTCGACATGCCTTGGGAGCCCGCAACAACCGGCACCGATCCGGCATCCAACGACTCTTTGATCCGGTCGGCCATCACTTCTTCGATACGAGCGTTCTCGTGAGTGGTGTCGGTGATGATGCCGGCTTGGCTACCCGTGAACGAATCCGCCGGGATCCCCACGCCATGCAGGGCCATGGCCACCAGCGCTACCGCTTTGCGTTCACCCGCAGTGATCAACATGTCCATTTCACGGCCCGGGCGAACGGTTGAGACCTCGTTGGCCAGCCGCAGCAACTCGTCGGTTTCCTTGCCCATTGCGCTGACCACCATGACGACCTGATCGCCTCGAGCGACCGTGCGCCGCACATGATCGACGACTTCGCTGATGCGCTCGGCATCGGCCACCGAGGTGCCGCCGAACTTCTGCACATACAAAGCCACGGCGAGCAGGATATATCTCTGGTTTCGCAAACTCCTGCCTGTTTGCGATATCCCCATCGACCCAACTGTGGGTCGCGGCGAACGCCACCGAGATCGAGGCGGTAGATTTCTGGCCATGGGAACCGAAAAACGCGCTCGCCAGAAAGCGAACCGGCAGGCACGACTGGCCGAAGTCGAAGCCGAAGAGATCAAAGAGACTCGAGAAGCATCGACAAAGAAGTTCGGCAAGATCGCCGCAGTCGTCGGCGCACTCGTGGTCATCATCGTGCTGTTCACCGTGCTGGGCGGTGGCGACGACGACGGGACCACGGCGGTGTTTCAACCCACGCCGGCACCCGAGGGCGAACCCACGCCCGTCGTGCTGGAAACCGAGTTACCCGACGATTTCGAGCCCTTCGCCGGCAACCGTGCTCTGGCCCAGGTCGAGCCGGTCGCGCGCAACAATGCGTACAGCCAACCGCCAGCCATGACCATCGATCCCGCCAAGACCTACATCGCGGTCATCGATACCGATGCAGGCGAGGTCAGCATCGAGTTGTATCCCGAAGCCTCGCCGATTGCCGTCAACAATTTCATCGCGCTCGCCCGAGACGGCTTCTACGACGGCACGGTTTTCCACCGTGTTCTCGAAGGTTTCATGGTGCAGGGCGGCGATCCGACCGGCACCGGCACCGGCGGTCCGGGCTATTCGTTCGCCGATGAATTCGACAACGGCCTGGCATTCGACAAGGTTGGCCTGCTCGCCATGGCCAACGCCGGTGCGAACACCAACGGCAGCCAATTCTTCATCACGCTCGACGTCGAGGCCACGGCTGGCTTGACCGGCCGCCACACCATCTTCGGCGAAGTCGTGCGTAACGAAGAGGTGTTGGCCGAGATCACTCGCGTCGATCCAACTGTCGAGGATTCGGCCAAGGGTCCGTTGACGGTTGTCGAATCGGTCCGCATCATCGAGAGCTGATCGCGGCCTACCCGCCAGCGGTGCTGTTCGGGGTCGCGGTTTGCGGGGTCGAGCGGACGTCGCCGATTGCGAACTCGAATAGGCCCGACCGGCTCGGCACCAGCACACGATCGAGGGCCCGGGGAGCC
>ENA-ORXR01001022-ORXR01001022.1-marine-metagenome-genome-assembly--contig:-NODE-1022-length-31900-cov-15.082299_pt1 | contig 31900 bp, 23 predicted proteins | sample MGYA00237866_ERZ511479 | MGnify/ENA metagenome assembly ERZ511479
GGGGATTGGAAAAAGCGCTCATAGCCATTTGTCCGAAGACGCAGCATGATTTCGCCGAAAGATAGAAAGTCAGTCATAGGGTAAGGTCCTCTTATGCGTTTGCGATGGCAATCGCGTCTTTTGCTAATTTTGTGATGGCCGCGAAATCACCCGCTTCAATCGCGTCTTTTGGGGTGAGCCATGAGCCGCCGCAGGCGAGCACGGCCGGCACATCAATATGCTCTTTCAGGTTCCCCGGATTTACGCCGCCCGTTGGCATAAAACGTACATCGCGGAAAACCGAAGACAGCGCTTTGATCATTTTCGGTCCGCCCACGAGGGAAGACGGGAAAAGCTTCACGGTGCGAAGGCCCAAATTGTAAGCTTGCGTCAATTCTGTTGCGGTTGAGATACCCGGCAGGATCGGAATGCCCGCGTCTTGCGCCACTTTAACGGTCGCCGGGTCGAGCCCCGGAGAGACGATGAAGCTTGCGCCGCGGCGGATAACTTCTTTTGCCTGGTCCGCAGTGATGACGGTCCCTGCCCCGACATGGGCGTGAGGGAATTCTTTGGCGATAGCTTCGAGGCAATCCAATGCCGCGTCGGTACGAAGGACGACTTCGAGAACGTCCAGTCCGCCTGCCAATAAAGCTTCGGATACTTTCAAGGCTGTTTTCGGATCATCCGATTGGACCAAGGGGACAACCTTTTTGGCTTCCAATGAAGCTAGGAGTTCGCTCATATTATATTCCTCTATGTAAACGATGTGCAGGTTTAGAGAAGAAGCGTTCGGCGCCCCATGTCTTTCCCTGAAATTCTTTTTCTTATTGACAGTTCCATATATGGAACTTAATTCCTTATATGGAATAATTATAAAATTGCGGGGATTTGTCAATCCCAAAGCTAGGCAATCTTGCGGGTTTGAAAGCGGTAAAATATGTCTTCGATAGGGAATGCGTTTAAGCTGATTGAGCTGGTCGTCGCCAACCAAGCGGAGGGGCTGAGCTTTACGCAAATTTTGAATGATTCGGCCCTGCCCCGGTCCAGTGCGCACCGGCTCCTCAAAGAACTCAGCGCATTAAATATCCTGACTTTTGACCCGGAGACAAAGACCTACCGCGGCGGTTTTCCATTGGCCGCACTCGGCGCGCAGGTGACCTCCAGCTTTGATATTCGCCAAAACAGCCGCCCGGCTCTGAAGGACCTGCATGATAGCCTCGGCTATGTGGCCACCCTCAGCATTTGCGGTGAAGATAGCGGCATATATATCGACAAAATTGAGGCTCAAGATTTTGGATTGCGGCTCCATTCCGAGGTTGGAAAGTCATTCCCGCTGCATTGTACGGCGATGGGGAAAATCCATCTCGCCTATGGTGATGCGGCGCTGACGGACCGGGTCATTAAACGCGGGTTGGAGGCACATACCCAACAAACGATCACCTCGGCCAAGGTTCTAAAGGCGGAATTAAAACGCATTCGAGAGCAAGGTTACGCCATTGACGACGAGGAGATTTCGCGGGGCCTCACCTGCATTGGCGCGCCAATATTTGGCCTGAACGGCGAGGTGATCGCCGCCTTAAGCCTGACCGCGCCCAGCCATATTTATGAAAACGGCATTCCCGCACGGATTATTGAAACCGTGCAAAAACACGCAAGGCAGGCGTCTTTGATATAACCTAAGAGCCGGCGTTTACGTTAACAAATCAGTCGGTCTGCGGGGCACCATAGATAAGGTGTATTCCGCGAGGTCACCGAATTTAAGCTTCGCCGTTGTTCCCGCATAAGATTGATGCACGCCGGTAATCGCGCCGCTGGAGATCAGGACAGTCTCGGGCAGATCCAACTTATCGCCATGCGCGACGAAATGATTAAGGATATGGCGCAGCGCGCCCAGAGGACCGCCCTCACCCAATGTCGGGCGCTTCTTTCCGATGAGCTTATCATCAATATGCAGCGTCACTTCGAGTTTGGAAATATCATCCAAGAGAGACAGCGGCGCTTCGGGGCCGACGACGACGCCCGCATTATTACCGAAGTCAGAAATAATTGAACCGGGCCCCAGATTATTGACATCAGGGTTCGGCGCACTGGCGATCTCCGCGCCAAGATAGATTTTAGACACAAATGACTTGGCTTCATCAATCGTCTCCAGAGGCTTCGTCAGGCGATCCAATCCCGTTACTGCGAAGACGAACTCGGCTTCATAGGCCGCGAAGCCGTCGTCATAGACAGTGACATATAGATTGTCGCCGTCGGCGGCGTGATACATCTGGTCTTTGAACATCGGGCCGACTTGCCACGGCGCAGGGTATTGCTTTCGGAAGCTTTCCGGAATGCCGCCGACTTTAAAACCGACAACAGATGACGGCCACTTCGGAATGGAGAGCATTTGAACGGCATAGGCCTGCTCTAAACTCGCAGGGAGAGTCCCCGGAAACGTAGTCAGAGGCGTACATTTTAGCCGCGCCGAAACAAGGGCGTCAGAAATAGAGTTCAGGTCTGTCTTGGGCATGATTAAAATTCGTCCGGTCAGTTGATAAAAAATGAGCAGACGCCCGAAGGTATCTGCTCGTGATTAAACGTCTGCGATATCAGACTTTCATACCGCGCGGCTTGAGCGGTTCAATCTTCGGAATGAGAATATATACGGCCAAAACAGCCAGTACAGCCAGCCCAACCCCGATGATAAAGGCAGGCATATAGCTATTTTCCGTCATGGGACTAAGAAAACCAAGGTTAAATTTCTCAATGAACGCATTGTACTTTTCTGCATCCGTTATTGTTGGAACGAACCAAACAAGCGCCGCAGCTGCCAACTTGGCAGCTGTACCTGCGTAGCCTGCAAGCGAACCAACAGCTTTGTTGTTGTATAGGTCACTCGGGAGTGTCTGAACATTACTGATGGACGTCTGGAAGCCAAACAAAATCACGGCCATAATTAGAACGGCTAAACCTGGCGTCGACGCGACTGACATCGCCAGCAGGGACGGAACCATGATTGCGGCACCTAATGTGATAACGAACTTACGAGTTTTATTAACAGTCCACCCTCTTCCAAGCAGGCCTTGGGCGAGCAATCCGCTAAACCAAGCCCCGAACATAGCGCCGACATATGGTACCCAAGCATAAAGACCGAGCTCTTTAACGTTAAATCCAAAGTTATCGATCAGATAAATCGGGATCCACGCAACAAATAACCACCAAATTGGATCAATAAACATGGCGGGCAAAATGGCGCCCCATGTCTCCTTACGTGAGAGCATTTCAAGTGTTGACGGGTTATAATCCGTTTCCTCTGCTCCATCATCCGTTTTTACGAGTTGTCCGGAAAGAATATATTCACGCTCTTGTGGATCAAGCCACGGATGATCTTCAGGCTTAGCTTTGTAGATGATCAACCAAGGTATAAGCCATAAAAAGCCGATAAGACCAATCACAATAAAGATGGCTTTCCATCCTAAGAAAACAGATAAACCCGCGATGACTAATGGGGACAGAATACCCCCGATTGCCGCGCCAGAATTAAATATGCCTTGCGCAAGTGCGCGTTCCTTGACTGGAAACCATTCAGCATTTGCTTTGGAAGCGCCGGGCCAGTTACCTGCTTCAGCTACGCCCAAAATACTTCTGAATATTTGGAAAGTTAAAACGCTTGAACCAAACGCATGGAGCATGGTCGCAAAAGACCAAACACCGATTGACAAAACAAATCCTATTCTTGTCCCAAGCCAGTCAAAAATCTTACCAAAGATGGTCTGGCCTAAGGCATAGGCCAGGACGAATACGCCAAAAATGTTAGCGTAGTCCTGATTCGTGAACCCGAACTCGGCTTTAATATCAGGCCACAGAATTCCCATAGCCCCACGATCAATATAATTGATCACGGTCGCAAGTGCGACGAGGCCGACAATGGCCCAACGTAACTTACCTTTTAACATAAAATTTTTCCCTCTTTATTTTTTTGCAATGCCCAAACCCTCGCGGCATTAATTTTTACTAGATTTATGCACGTCGGAATTAAATAGTTTAACCGGCCCCGTCCAACTCATCACTTTGCCATTCACATCCACGCTATGTGTTAGCGACGGGTCTTCATCCCCGGCGAGACCCAGCGCGACGAATTGGCCGTCCTTCGTCTCGATGACGACCAATTCATCCGCGCCGTCCTCATAATGAGAGACAGATTTGACCGCGCTATGGCTGCCAATCGTATATTCGAGTGTTGGATTATAATCGCCATGCGGCTCGATCACGGAAACAAAAGAAACGCCATCATTCGTCCTGGCGCGCAACATGAATCCGGGTTCGGGTTTCAAATTAAAGTTCGGATCATTCGCACCGATTTGTGTGAACACAATTTTCGTGCCCGCCGGAACAGCAGATGAAACGGAGTAGAATTTTTTGTCCAACAACCAGGTGACTTGGGACAACCCGTCTTTGGGTTTCGCTTCGGCCACTTTCCAGAGATATTGATAGCCATTATCCGTGCCCAAGGGCGTGCGGGACAATGGATCGGCTTGAACCTTGAAATTTGTTTCAATCAGATGACCGTTATAATGAAACGGCAAGTCATAATTATGCGCGCCGTCGGCATGCGCTTCCATCAAATCGATAATTACCGGTCCGGAAAAGGCTGCGTCTTCGATCAGGGCGACAGTTCGGCCCAGTCTCACATCATCATAGGCGGTATCAATTTCTGCGGAGGTTATCTTGAGACCATCCTCATTTATGAAACTGCCTATCGTTGGCCAATTCAGGTTTCCAACGTCTACATCGCCATTGAAATGACTTGTCTCGTCCACGACCAGCGCATTATGCGCGACGGTTTGCTTGGCATATTTATTATTCTCGGCGAGATAATGCCCACCATATTTTGCCTCAATGTTCAGGAAGCGAGCCGCGCCGTAGTCGCGCAAAATCTCATGTCCGGCATCATAGACCAAGAGGCCCATTTTGTCGAAATGCCCATGGCCAAGACCTTGGGAGGTATTCTTCACGACAACCGCTAATCCTTTTGGATCCTTGGACGCGCGCAGAACATCGAGGGCGCCCTCATCACCTTGCGGACCATCCCCAAATCTCATGGACTTATAATCAAAAGGTGTCGCTTTTCCGGCAGCCAAATCCCGCGCTAATTTGCGGCTCTCCGGCGTCAGAACGAATGTGTCTTGCTCTGCCGCGATAGAAAGCAATCCGGTGTCCCCCGTTAAATCATAAGCAATCGCGACCCCGTTGAGAAGCTCATCGGTCTTGATGCCTTTTTCTTTAATCGCATCATTAATCGGGAAAAACAGACCGCCATAATTTTGGTGGATAAGGCCGTAGATCGCTTTTTTCAGAATGCCGTCGCGCTTTTCAAAAATTTTCATTTCCGGATTATTTTTCTGAACAGCCTGCGCAAAAATAACGAAGGGCTTGAGGGCGAAACGATGGTAATATGGGCCCTCGTTGTAATATCCGTCAGGCGAAAAAAGGACGTCCATTTGCTTGAGGAAACCCGCCTCACCCGATTTATCTAATCCCAGTAAGGCTTGCTGGACGTATTCCTCATCATCAATCGCATAGCCCGTCAGTCCCACAGCGGCCGTCGCCCATGTTCCATGATTGTGAACTTTGTTGAAGGTTTCCGGCGCGCCGACAGATAAGAAATCTGCCATATTTCGCAGCAGATTTGTTTCGATTTGTTCTTTTTGCTCCGCCGTGAGCGTGTCTTTTATGGCGTCATACGTCTGAGAAATATTCAGCAGGAACATGCTCTCATTTAGGTTTTGCCAGAACATCCGGCCGGGAGATTGTTCCTTCTTGGCGGGATGTAATCCCCAGTCAGGATAAACATCCGCATAGTCCAGCATCGCTTGCGCGGCGAAATCGGCATATTTTTTATCGCCCGTCAGCTCATAGAGCTGCCCGATATCATAAAGCAGAAACCCGTTCGCCTTGTGCGTTTCGTGCGTGTAACCGCCGCCCGGATCTTTGGGCACGGGAATTGCGAGCGGAGCATCCAAACGCGCATCCACTCTCGCTTTGGCTTGCGTCAATGTCTTTTCAAACCCGTCGCCGTTTTGCGTCTGCGCCGCATTATCTGATTGCGCCGGCGCTGTGCTGCCCGCTGATTGCGAAGCGGGTTTGCAGCCTGCTAAACTCGTCGTTAGCGCAAGAGCGGAGATAAAACTAAGTAAGGCGCGCATTACGGATTTAACCCTTCATTGTCGATTATCACCGCAGTCGGCGGCAGTCCGCTATTTAGCTCAATCACTTTTGGCGCGGGTGTATCAACGAACTTATTTTCGAATATTTTCGTCTTTGGTTCGCTGACCGTATGCGTAATGAGAAACGGCGCATTTGTATCGAATGTATTGCCGGATATATTCGTAACCTGCACGCCGTGCAGATGAATCGAGGCTTCGGATTTGTTGCCCGATCCTGACCCAACATTTTTTAAGCTAGACCCTGTCATATTAAAATGCGGGCCGAAGGTACTTTCATCGCGCCCTCCGCGGTAATAATCCACCAAAGCGCCCTGAACATCTTTAAAGTTAGAATTTTCGATGGTTAGATATTCCGCATTATAAATGCCGTAATCATCATTTTCCGTATCAAGTTTAAATATCCCGCCCGATACCGTCTCAAAGTTAGAATCTTTGATAAGAATATTATCAGCAAATGTGCCTTTTGCGGCTGAGACAACATTAAAAAATTTATTGACGTCGAGGTCTGAAAAATTGGAGTCCAAAATTTCCAGACGATAATTTTGTAGCATCGCATAGGGCTGCGTTCTTATAACTGCATTTCCCTTATAATCGGGCGCGTCTTTACCTGAGATCTCGAGGTCCATAAGCTGCAGACTGCCGCCATCCAGGATTTCGAAGAGCGCGGAGCGTTCGAAGCTGAGGTTGACGATCCCATTGCCTTTGATTGTCAGCGGCACACCTATTTTCAGGAATTTATCTACCACATAATCGCCGGCGCTCAGGACCAGCGTGTCCCCGGCTTCGGCGGCATTAACAGCTGCGAAGAGATCGCCTGCATCCGGACTTACACTTACTGTCTTGCCCGATCCGAAAGGAATGATCGGATCAGTCTTTGGATACCAAGACACGCCGGTCATATCCTTGGTGGTGACTTTCAAATCTCGGCTTGCCCCGGCTTCGATGGAAGCCTGCGGATACATCAAACCGTTCTTCGCGCGGGTGAGCGTCACCTTTTCGCGCGTAAATCCACCAGTAAACTCCGGAGGGTCCATCGACGCCAATACATTATTCTGAAAATCAATGCCGGACATATCATCATAAACGGTGAAGACGTCTCTGCCATCCTCATTATATATAAGATTATTTTCGAATGTCGTATCGCTTGGCGGACCGCTGCGTTCCTCATCGGCGCCTGCGCCAAGTTGAAGATTGTCGCTGTTGATCATGCTGTTATTTTCAATGATCGAGCCGATTACCGGATCATAGCGATTGATAGGGCCGTTTGGAACGCCGTTCATAACGACAAACGCGCCGCCAAATCGCGTGCCTTTCAGGCCTTCCATATAGTTATTTTTCACGGTTTGACGCGCATTGATGACGCGAACGCCGCCCGTATGGTCGACATCATTTCCAAAAAAGACGTTGCCCTCAACAAGCGTATCATTTCCGTGGCGCATGGTCAGCGTGCCGCGAGATTCGAAAAACGTATTATTGATAATTTTATTGCCCGCGGATTTGCTCGAAATAATTTCCAACTCACCATCGCAACGATCAAAATAATTATTCTCTACGGTCGTGTTTGAATTGGAGCGCGAGAAATGACTGGTGCCGATGCGCAGCGTCTCGCCGCCATTGGATCCTAAGATTGGCCGTGGGCCAAAATAATTGTGGTCGATGCGGTGGTTATTTTCGCGGCTTTCCTCGGTGTCCATCTTCACGGCCATTGTAACGCCTTGATTGCGCTTGCCGACGAGGTGGTTGTGGTCAAAGCGGTTATTCTTGCCATAGATCAGCACCCAGAAATCAACGCCATACCGCTCGGGTTGATTATAATTATCGATGACGACATTACTGACGCGGGAGTTATTCGCTAAATTTTCTTTATTCTGACGGAAGGCGACAACGACCTGTGTCGGCGTGTAGCCATCTTTAAATACGAGATCAGAGACTTCGAGATATTCCCCGGCCAGACGCAGGTTGGACTGCCCGGTTAGAAAGACTTCACCCGGCGTTTCGCCGCGCAAACGAATAGGCGCATCTTCTCGCCCCTCGCCTTTAAACAGAATTTCAAAGTCTTCCCAATTTCCATTCGCTAAAACAATCGTGTCGCCGGGGCCTACTGATTTCATCGCATCCGCAAATTCGTCCTGGGTTTTTACGAGAACTTCGTTCTCAGACCCCTGTTGAGATTGCGGCGCTGTCGAGCCGTCCGACGCCTGCGTTTCGCTGGCCACAATATCTGAGGCACCGGACTCCGACAATTGCACCCCAGAACTTTGTGCTTCAGAGCTTTGTGCCTCAGAGCTTTGTGCTTCAGGGGTTTGTGTTTCGGCTTGCTCGGCTGAGGGTGCACAGCCGACTAAAGCGGTCGCCAAAATACATGACGATGCAAAACCAAGCCAATAACGCGGCTTTGAAGCGAGAAGCGCCTCACGTCGATTTTCGCGATTGTACAAACCAATTCCCCTATTATTTAAGTTGGCAAAGCCCCCTTACCGGGAGTCGTTTTTTGAGCCTTAGGGGAAAGATTAAGCACGAATTTCGCCAACCGTGTCAACCAATTATTCAAACCAATTTATGTGATTGGTCTAAAGCGGAATGAAATTACAGCAATTGTTGCGAAATTGTATAGCGAGAACGACTCTCGGACGATTTGCGCTGTACTTCCCGGTAAGCTTGCTCTTCGGATTCAACCAATAACGCTTCAATCATTCGGGTAAAATGCGCTCGCATTGCCGTGCGCGCCGCAGCCGAGTCACGCCGGCGCAAAGCATTCAGGATGGCTTTATGCTCATCTTCCCGGTGGCTATTATCTTTGGAGCAAACCGTCTTATAAACATCTTGCAACTGAGCTGCTTCCGTCCGCATTTTCCACAAGCTGTCGACAACAAATAATATAGCATGATTATTTGTCGCGCGAGCAATTGTCAGATGGAATTCAGAATCCGCTAACTCTGGCGTCATGTCAGACTCTACATTGCCGATCATGACTTCAATCAGATGTTCGAGGTGCGATAAATCCTTATCCGTTATCATAGGCGCAGCCAGCGCTGCGGCCTCCCCCTCAAACAATGCCCTCGCTTCGGTCAGCTCAAACGGACCGACCTTAGGGAGACCATATACCGGAAGATTTGATCTATCGAGAACATAGACGCCAGACCCAACTTTTATCTCGACCCGTCCTTGGGCCTGTAAAGCAATCTCGGCTTCGCGAATTGAAACCCGGCTAACGCCGAATCTTTTCGCCAGCTCTCGTTCACCAGGAAGACGCGACCCCGGAGGGAACACACCCGAGTCCATAAGTTCCAACAACTTATTCGCTACGGTATGGTAAAGTCTCTTTTCTGACATAATGGGATTCCCTAACAGTTCCCTGTGCTGTTATGAGTAAAGACCGAAGGTGTCTATGCCAATTTAATAATGACACCGCTGTCAAATTAAATTGGTAGAACGATGTAGATTCCCACCCCCATCGTTTCTGACAACCTGCGGCTTAGAAGCGTCCCCGAAGACCGAAGAAGACACGAGGACCGTAATCATTTACCTCATACCGATCATCTCGGAGATACATATACTGATTTTTCGGCTCACTACCGATATTAATAACATCAGCTGATAGTCTAAAGTTGTTGTTGATCTTGTATGACGCACGCGCCTCCCAAACACCAACTTCACCAACATAACGCAGACGGGTTCCGTCAGACGTGAATGGCTGGAAGTAGTTGTCACGGTACTTATAGTTGACCGCTAAATCGAGACCGCCAATACCGTAATAGACTTGCGCAGACAAGGTATTCTCGGACAGTCCCGGCAATCCTGCGGGCGCAATGATACCTTCATTCGTCTGAATAAGCGTTCCGTCGAGTTGGCGTTGGAATTGGTCACCGTAACGACTATCTTCAAACTCAAAGTTTGAATCAACGTAGTTATAGCTAATCTTGGCACCAAGGCCGCTCAACAATCCAGGAAGATATGTGAAACCATGTGACGCTGTAATTTCTACACCGAAGAGACTACTCTTATCCTCACTCGTATTCGAAACAGAGACGGCACGTGTAATATCCGTTCCATTTACGCTAAAGGTTTCATTCTGAACGATGTTCTCAAAACCGCCTTGGAACGCTTTGTAATACGCACCCACTGCCAGAATCGTGTCCGGGTTAGGATAATATTCGAAGCTGGTATCGTAATTCCATGACATCAAAGGATCGATTTCAGGGTTACCCGTAGCGCTGACACCACCAATTAACTCCTGTATCGTCGTGATAGGATCGTCTTCAGTGCCGGAATTACCCGCGATTGTACGACTAAAGCCCATATCTGCCGGGTCCGCACGAGACATAGCCCTAAAGGCACCGAACCGAACAATTTTGTCGTCAGCAACTTCCACAATCATGGTCGCACTTGGCAAAATGCGTGTGTAGGAATTATCGGCGGAAACAGCTTCGAGATCACCGAAAGATAAAGACAGTTCTCCGTCATCATTTTCGTTCACGATTAATCCAGCACGATACCCTGTCGCTTCCACGTCAGTTTGAACAACACGCGCGCCAATGTTCCCTGAAATTGGGATGGAGCCATCTAGGCTGGTCTCATAATTTGTCATGAGATAAAGGGATTTTGTTGTTTCCTCAACGTCAATGACATCTAGACCCTCTTTGGGCAGACTAGGAATATCAGATGTGAAAGCGGCAAAGATCGCAGCACCAAAATCACCATCCGCGACATCAGAGTTTACCTCAGAATCACCACTCGCGAGGAATGCGTTAATATCGCCAAGTAATCCGTTCAATGAATCGATCGTTGTATTCGCCATACAAGCTGCGTCAAATTGAGCCCAGGAGTTCGTTGACGACACAACGTCTCCATTTCCGTCAATTATAGAAATCAAATCGCCATTGCGAATACTGCTCAGGAAAGAGTTCCCCTCAACAAAATTATTTTCGAATGAGCCATCAGCATTGATCGTCCCATTGAAACAATCGTTACGGGCCGTACCAATGATATCCACGATCGCATTTTGTGTCGCAATGTTCGCAGCGAAGTCCGGAGTCTGGTCGTCAAAGATCTCTTGGTTGTTGACTGTCAACTCACCGTCATTTTCAATCTCGACCATAAAGCGTCCGCGAGATGGAGCAGAGAAAGGCTGACCATCCTCAGCACCACCGCCGCCGCCAAGATCAACATATTCCATCTGCCCCCAACGCACACCCGCCTCAAGTTCTTTGAAGAAACCGTCGCCCAGTTCATATGTCGCATCTAATCGGGCCGCGTTGATTGTGTTTGTGCGTTCCACATCATTATCGATACGAATACGTAGACGATCTTCAAAGTTCAGCGGATTGTTAACGTCAAAAGCATCATCACCATACAAACCAAACTGCTGCACATCACCTCTGTTGTCATAGACGATGACCGGCGAAAGATCAGATTGGATACGGAACAAACGAGCATTTTCATCTCTTTCTGTTTTTGAATACCCGTAGTCAGCTGAGACAGAGAGTCTATCAGTTACATCGTAAGCGACGTTGATTCCGCCGCCCAGATAGGTTTCTTTACGCTCATAATCCTCACCACCGATTTCAATTGAGTTCTGCGTTGCCCCGTAGAGCATAGCGCCAGACGGTGAAATCTGCAGGGAATCAAGAGTCGTTGTAAATGGCAAGGCACCATTACTATCAAGACTTGTGTCATTCCGGCGGCCACCGTTAAATACAACATCACTACGCTGCTCTGTTTGCGTACGCTCTGACCATTGAACATCCAAATTCACATCCAAGCGATCACTCGGCGCCCATTGGACAGCTCCAAAGAGTGCGTCTCTTTGATCACGCGTATCGTTTTGACGGAAAGCTCTCTGAGACGGCGCAAAAACGAATGGCACACCTTGATCAACAGCAACACCACTGCTTGTCAGCGTTGTGTCATAGCCTTCAACTCGGGAGCCTGTTTCATTACGGAAGCCAGCCAATTCTGCTTCTGTCGGACTCGCACTGCCGCTCGTATCTGACAGATCGAAACCCTCAACGTTCACATCATCGCAATCATCATCACCCCGACGTCTTGTTTCCGGGTTGTTAGAATAACCAGTGGCAGTACCACCTGACTGAGGTTCAATATAGCTAGGCAAGCCATCTGTGATCAGGCAAGCCGCACGAGAGTTGAACGGTGGAAGGCCACTTGTTTGACGCGCTTCGGCTTCCGGCTGCGAAATATCACTGCGCTGAACACCAATTGACAAACCAATATCGCCCGTACCGAGTTCAAATTGGTCCGTATAACTACCTGTCAAACGATACCCGATATCGCCGGCTTCTGTATCATCCTGATCGAGCTGATCCGGGTTTACATTACCTTTAATTTCAAACTGAGCGCGGCGCTTGCCGTAATCGAGAGGCTTAACGGTCTCAATTTGAATTTGTCCTGCGACGCCGCCTTCAATTTGACTGGCGTCTTGTGTTTTGAAAACGGCGAGCTTGTTAACGAGCTCAGATGGGAACTGAGAGAAGTTCACTGAGCGGTCACCTGAACCGTTCGTGGCAGCGCGGCCATTAACAACGGTGGAAGACAAATACGGCCCCAGACCACGAATGGAGACTTCTGTCGCACCGCCGTTTTCACGATGTGACGCAACGCCGGTGATATTCTCAAGCGCTTCACCAATAGAAAGCGCAGGAATATCGCCGATCTCGTCAGCAGAAAGGCCATCCACGATTTGTGTGTTGTTACGCTTCAACGCGATTGCGTCTTGAATAACTTGACGTGAGCCGGTGACGACAATTGTATCTACGTCGTCAGGTGCAGTTTGAGCATTGGCCGGCAGCGCCATCAAAGTGATGGCCAGAACGGACGCTGAAGCCGCCAAGTTCCGCTTAATTTCGGAGCGCAAGTTCATTTTCGCCACGACAGGAGTCGATTCATTAGTCATCTTAGATTTCCCCTCAGAAATGAATTTTATTTTAGTTACCGTATTCATGACCCCGAAGGTTAATAAATGTCAACCTTGTTACCATACCATTTTGTGAAATTTGGTCATACCAATCTCAAAACAAAGGAAAATCCCCCAATCCATTGGAATATATGAAGTTTTGACTTATTTGCCCCGTTGAAATTGGGTGGAAACAGCTATCAAAGCTGAGAACCTGCGAAATTAACACTAAAAGTGTAGCTAAAAAGACACAGCCTAAACAGGCCGAACGGAAAGTATGATGTTAAGTCAACATCCTGCGACTCTTGAGATAAAACGACCACATATCCGAACAATTTATGTCTTATCGTAACCGAATCTTAAACTCGTTGAAATATCAAGGACAGGCTTTTACAATTTTTGGTTTATTAACTCTAATAGCTAAACGCCCTTTCACCTTAATGTCCTAAAGATAACGCCGCGCGGGGCCTATTCTGTTATTTCAGATTGGGACCCATGTTAAGAAACCTTGGGAACGAAATTGGCAAATGCTATATTACAGGCCCGGCAATCTGACGTTAGTCATGTCTATATTGACTATTTGAACGAAGCTGTCGAAACGTTTGAAAGCGCGTTCGTGCGTTTGAAACACTGCGAGTCTTCGCCGTGCGACCTTTCTGATGCCATAAACGAAGCCCATCGTATCAAAGGCAGTGCGGCTATGTATGGCCTTCCCGAAATAGGCTTGGTCGCTGGAAAAACGGAAGCTTGCCTTAGAGGCTTCACAGCAGGCACCGACTCCACCAACTCGCTAATCTCGCTCGTAGGCCTTATCGACGGAATTCACGAGATTTGCCAAGAAAAAGAGGAACCGATTAAAGTTGAGTCCCGCCCAACCCCGCCTACGATAAAGCCCGTACCGTCTTCAGGCCCCCAAGGCCGCGATCTGCCTCGTGGTCGCAAACGGATAGTGATTGCCTATGAGGATATTTGGATATCCGAACTCATGGCCAGTCTTTTCGGGCATGATTTTTCGGTCGCCATTTGCCAAACAGGTAAAGAGACGCTTCTTGAGATAGAAAGACGGAGGCCTGACTTACTGATCATTGAAAGTGGATTTGGAGGTCTGGACGATCTGAACTTTTTAAAGATTATACAGAGCAACAAGCATGCTCAAGACGTCCCCATTTTCGTGACATTTGAACCTAACTCACCGGGGTTGATTGCCCAAGCTCTCAGTTTAGGTGTTGCAGGTTTTTCAGATGACAAGCATGAAGTTTTGGACGTTGTCATTTCTGCCAAATCAATGTTGCTCAATGAAGCACCAAGGATACTCATTGTCGATGATGATCCACTTGTCCGGGATTTACTGTCTCACGTATTTAAGGGCGCCGGCATGGAGGTCGACACAACGAAAGACGGATTGGATGCTTTAGACTATCTATCCAAGAACACGCCCGACATTATTCTTTTGGATCGGTTCATGCCGCGGCTCGAGGGCGGAACCGTGCTCTATGAAATTAAAAATAAAATTAACCTAAAGTCCATCCCTGTTCTGATACTCACAGCTATGGTCAATAATGGGGAAGCAGCAAGTTGGTTCGAGCGAGGCGCAGCCGACTTTATACCTAAGCCTTTTGACCCGGACGAAGTTCTTATGCGCGTAAAGCAGCATTTGAAGAAAGCGCAAAACGTAGGAAGTCAATCATGGGCATAAGATATGCAATCATCGTAACGTCGATATTGCTTTCAACACCTAATTTGGCGTCTGCAAATTCGGTCAACGCCCAAGCCTTAGAGCTAGCGAGCAATCAGAATTTCAGCCAAGCCCTGAATTTACTTTCCGGTCAGGATCAAATTGCGCGTTCCACATTTGAGCATCGCTTTCTAAAAGTGAGGATTTTATCGTGGGATAAGCAATATGGAAACGCCCGAAGTGAATTGACCTCGCTCATGACGGAATACCCGGGAAATGCCGATTTGCACCTCGCACTCGGTAATCTCGAATATTATCAGGGAAATCTGGATGCGGCGCAAACGCAGTATGAAACCGTATTAAGACTTTCGCCTGGCTATACTGATGCACAAAATGGTCTGGACAATGTGCAAAAGGCCCGCGACGCCCGGATAGTCCCTAAAAGTCAAATAGAAGATTTAACCAAGAGACATTGGCGTATAGATGGCGGTCTAGGCGGCTCAGATTTTGATAAAGACGACCTACCTGAATGGAATGATCAGGCGCTGCGCGTCGAATACGCTCCGAAAAACCTCGCTTATCATGCGTCAGTTCAGCGCTACAGACGTTTCAATGCGACCGACCTTGGGCTCGGCGCCGGGATATCAGACGCCGTTAGAGGCGGATGGGACTGGGGACTGGAATTCGGCGTTACCCCGAAATCAGATTTTCGCCCTGACCTCAGTTTAGGCGGACGATTGGGTAGAGTAATAAATTTGGAAAACGGCGTTGTGTTGTATCCGAATGTAGCCATCAGGCATGATGAATATTCTACAGGGAACATTGGAACGCTTCAGCCCGACCTAACCGCTTATTTATCGAACGGCACTGTTTTGACCGGGCGATTAATTGCGACGTTTCAAGACTCTGAAGAAGATCAATTAGGCTGGCTTATTGAGGGCCGCAAATCGATAACAGATAGGTTACAGCTTAGAGCGGGATACGCGCGAGCGCCCGAGGCGATCAACGGTCTCGTCATTACGACTGAAAGCCTATTCGGCGGTATAACCTACGCCGTAAGAGACGATCTCGACCTTCATCTAAATCTGTCTCGGGATGACAGGGAAGAGGCCTACGTCCGAAATAGTGCGAATGTCAGCTTCACTTACAAGCGATAATTTCAGCCTATTTATCGTCCTTTGGGGGGTAACGGCATCATTCATGATTACGGCGGTTTTTCTTTGTGTCGTGATCACAATTCGCCGGTCAATCCTAAACAGACAAGCCCGGAAGCGACAAAAACAAAAAACAAATTATCAGATATTCTTGCGCGATATTATTCGGGCGGGCCAGACGACCTACCCCGTACTCAAGCACGAACCCGCTTGCCACATCAACGACAAAGCAGCGCTTTATCTACACTATTTTAGGACCCTGAAAGGTGAAAAATTTAGTCACCTGCAAGACCTGATTTCTAACTCTCATGTTGACGAGGAAATTACTCAAACAAGTTCAACCGGCACACGCGGAAGCCGCATGCAGGCGGTCAAAACGCTTTCCTATTTAAACTCGCAATCCTCATTGGAAAAAATCTACGGCAATCTATCCTCACAGGACAAATATATCAGACTGACAGCGGCGCGCTGTCTGGTCCGGCGCAAAGGATTATTTTCTATAAGAACGATCATTGAGGCTTGCCTGGATGGGTTTCCAAATGATCATCGATTATTGGCGGATACCTTGTCTAGATTTGGTCCCGGTGCCGTCGAACATTTGGAGGCCGAGGTCCGGCGTTCGAAAAGCAACACCGGCACCGCGGCATGTTTAGAGGCCTTAGTGACAATCATGCCGTCAAAAACAACGGTAGACTTTAGAGAATTGATGCGCAATCCAAGCCCCGTTGTTCGATCTGCCGCCGTCGCCTTGTCGTCTATTGCAACCCATTCCAATGACGTCGATCCCGTGAAACTTGGTCTCAGTGATGAGGATATCTCAGTAAATATTCGGGCTGCAAAAACGGCCTGTGATTTAAAACGAGGCGACCTAACGTCGGAGTTCTACGGCCTGACGAACAGCTCCTTCATGTGGGTGCGATACTGGTCTATGCGGGCCATCTGGGCCTCCGGAAGTTCCGGAGAAAAATTTCTGGATTCTCTCTCTAAGACTAACCCGATGGCCGAAAAAGTCGCCTTAGAAATGAGGTCAGGTTATGTATGATTGGCTGACGTCACTCACCACGCATCCTGATTTTCGCACATCTATCTTATGGATCAGTTTCGCGGTTGTTGCTGTTGGGTTCTTACAAAATCTCATTTACGCGTGGTGCCTGCCGCAGGCGTGGTTAGAGCTCAACAAGCGCAGCCAAAAAGACGATGATCATGCTGGATGGATGACGTTGCGTTCTTCGTCCGCCTTGCCGATCTCAATCATCGTCCCGGCTTATAATGAAGCAAATACGATCCGAGAAAACGTTATGGCGCTTTTATCGCTTCACTATCCGGACTTGCGTATTATTGTCGTCAATGACGGGTCTTCTGACCGAACCGTTCATACAATGGTTGAAGAATTTAAGATGGTCGAAACCTATCTCGTCCGAGACGTAGAAACGATCTCTCACAAACCCATTCGCAAAACATATCGATCTGAAATCTACCCCTCTCTGCTTTTTATAGACAAAGAAAATGGGAAAAAGGCGGACGCGATTAATGTTGGCCTGACCTGTGTTCGGACCCCGCTATTTTGCGTGATTGACGCCGACTCGCTCTTAGAGCCGACCGCATTGCTTCAAGCCGTCAGGCCTTTCATGGAAACGTCCGACAATGTTATCGCGGTGGGCGGAACAGTTGGCATCGTGAACGGATGCAAAATTGAAAATGGCCAAGTCGTCGAATATAGATTACCGAAGTCATTCCTCGCAAAGCTTCAAGTCGTGGAATATATTCGCGCCTTTCTCATGGCGCGGCTGGCCGCCAGCCGGCAGGGAAGTCTGGCTATCATTTCCGGCGCCTTTGGTATATTTCGGCGCGATATCGCCATGGCCGTCGGCGGATATGACACAACAACAGTTGGCGAGGATATGGAACTCGTCCTGAAGATGCACCGGCACATGCTTGAGAACAAAATCCCATATGCGGTCCGCTACGTTCCTGAACCCGTTTGTTGGACCGAAGCGCCTGAGAGTTTTAAATTTCTTTCAAACCAAAGAACACGTTGGCAGCGCGGCGCTTTGGAATGTTTGAGCCGCCATAGGAAAATGATCTTTAATCCCCGCTACGGCCGGCTGGGAATGATCACCCTACCGACTTTCGTTCTCGTTGATTTAATCAGTCCGATTGCGGAAGTTTTGGGTTATATTTTGATGATTATATTCGTCTTACTGGGATGGATGGACGCCAAATTTTTCTTCGCCATCACCTGCCTTATATTTAGCTATGGCGTTTTAATATCGGTCTTGTCATTGGTTTTGGAACAGGATGAAATTGAACGTTTCTCCCGGGTTAAAGATCTTTTTATGGTTCTTTTAATCGCCATTGCCGAGAATTTTGGGTATCGCCAGATCAATTCAATTTGGCGCATAAGAGGGTTATTTCAGCATTTCCGCGGCATGAAGCCAACTTGGGGAACAATGGAGCGGCGCGGGTTTTCGACCTCTGAAGACTAACGTCGTTGGCTCGTCATCAGCAGTCGCAAAATTCTTCGGTTATATAGGTTCTCGTTTTTTCAGAACTGCACATAGAAAACATATGTGCGCGCGATCCCTGCTCTACTATTTTACCGTCACAGAGAAAGATAACATGATCTGATATACGTTTCGCTTGGCCGATATTATGCGTGACCATGACAATAGCCATGCGCCGCCCGAGGGAGATTACAAGGTCTTCAATCGCGCGGGATGAAACAGGATCAATGGACGCGGTCGGCTCATCCAGTAAGAGCACCTCCGGCTCTAAGACCAAGGCTCGCGCCAAGCAAAGGCGCTGTTGCTGCCCGAGGGATAATGCCGCTGCGGGCTCCGATAATCTGTGCGAAACTTCATCCCAGAGCGAAGCTGATTTGAGGCTTTCCGCTATCACCGACTTTGCGTCAGCTTTTGACAGTTTTCGACTGCGAAGGCCTATCAACATATTATCATATATAGACCCGGGGAAAACGCAGGGCTGCTGGAACACCATTCCCACGCGGCGGCGCAATTCCGTGACATCAGGGTAGCCCGACATAACGTCCCGCCCCAACACGTCTATATCGCCGGAGAAAGACGCGTGCTCTGTTTCTTCATTAATACGATTGAGCCATCTGAGAATTGTAGATTTTCCTGTCCCTGAAGGACCAACCAGAGACGTCACGCCCTTATTTGGAAGATTTAGTGTAATATCTGAAACAATGCAGTTTTCGCCGTAATAAGCTGAAAAACCTTCCATCCGGATGGCGTAAACCTCCGCGCCTAATGAGGGTTTATTGCTGACCAAAGATAATTTACCGCCGAACATTATTTGTGACCTGCGCTAATGAGACGGCTACGAAAAAAGAGCGCGAGGCCGCTGAAACCGGCAACCAATATTACAAGGACGAGGCTCGCGCCCCACGCATTTTGTAACGCTTGCGGATCAGTCGATTGTTGCGCCAGCTCCAATATATGTGTCGGCAAAGTAGAGACGGGCTCCACTAGGCTTTGCGGCACAGTGACGCCGGAAAATGCTGTTGCGATGAACATGATAGGGGCTGTCTCCCCTATCGCGCGGGCCAGGCCAATTAACAAACCCGTGACAAGGCCATGAAAACTCTGAGGCAGTGTGACGCGGCGGATAATTTGACTTTTATTCAGACCGAGAGCGGCCGCATTCTCATGATAGATTTTTGGAATCGCAGACATCGCCTGATACGTCGATAAGGTCGCAGTTGGCAGGATCATGATCGCGAGAATGATAGATCCGACGAACCAAGAAATTCCGGTATTCAAAACATTGACGAAAACAATAAGACCGAAGATGCCGTAAGTAATCGAGGGAATAGCATTTAACGCATAGAGGCTTTGCTCCAATAGATATTTGACTTCGGGCCGCGAATTATATGAAATTTGAAATAGCGCCGTCCCCAAGGCAAGCGGCAAAACGATTGCTGCGGCGGCAGTGACCATCATGAGACTGCCGAATATCTGATAAAAAATTCCGCCGGATCGCCCAAAATCCTTAGCCGGCATAAATAGAAATTCCAAACTCAACGCGCCGATGCCTTTGACGACAATAGAGCCCAAGAGAAAAAACAATATAGCCCCGCATGTGAACAATGAGGCCCGCAGTAGAAGGGCAAAGCCTCTCTCTTGTGCATGCCTGATATTGAACTCGTCAAACATGCCGGTCTTCTTGTTTGAACATGAGACGGGACACAATTGTCAGCAAGATAGTTATTAAAACGAGAAGTAAGCCCATGAAAACTAGGGCGCTGAAATGCGGTGAGCCAAAGGCGCTCTCTGTCACTTCTCGGCCAAGTTTGGAGGTGATGGTTTGGCCGGACGACAAAGGATTGAACAGAGGAGACGGCAAGCGGTCCAAAGACCCGATGACGAGCATCACAGCCATAGTTTCGCCTAATGCGCGGCCCAGAGCCAGTAACCCTGCCCCAGCAATGCCCGATTTGGCCTTGGGCAAAATAATACTGAAAAACACCTCATGACGATAGAGGCCCAAAGATTTCGCATTCTCTCTAAACTTGACCGGAACCGCTGAAATCGCATCTTCGGTCAACGTTAAAAACGTCGGCAATATCATGATGCCGAGCAGAATACCTGCGGTCAAAATAATCCGCCCTGATTGCAAATCGAACAAATCTGCTATCCAGATATTGAGATAGGCCACGCCGATGAGGCCATAAACAATGGACGGAATCCCGGCTAAAATTTCCAAGACTGATTTCAGGGCTCGCCTTAATTTAGAGGACCGCGTTTCGGCAATATAGACGGCGGCCATCAAGCCTAAAGGAAAGGCAATCGTGACAGCAATCAACATCACAAAAATTGATCCGAACAACATGGGCAATATCCCGAACTGACCGTCACTCGGATTCCACTTTGTGCCAATCAAACCGGCGTTTTCAGTAAACAGAACTGGCCCGCTTTGAACCAAAAGCGTCACTAAAATCGTGCACACGATGGTTACGGATATAGCAGCGCTCGCGAGACAATAAATCTTTGTGCCGCTGAAATTGGTCGTCCGCCGATAAGTCTGTCTGTTGGCGATATTCATCAATTTGACGCCCGGATATAGCCTGACTCTTCGACCATTTTTTGGCCTTCAGGCCCGAGTAAAAATGTTATGAAATCCTCCGCGCTCGGTTTGGTATCTTGCCGCGTCACAACATTGAGGTTTCGTACGAATGGAAATTCACCCGACCGAATTGTGTCCAAAGTGGGCTCGACAATTCTGCCGTCATCGAGCGTAATCGAAAGCCCTCGAACATCTTCATTTAGCCACGCATAGGATAACATTCCAATCGCGGAGTCACTTTGCGTAAGCGCGGTCTGTTCCTCATTATTAGACCCCGTCACTAAATCTGCACCGGGCGCTTCTGCCTTAGGGTCGCCCATGACGACACCCATAAATATTTGCCGCGTCCCCCGGCTGGCCTCTTTATCGATGGCGAAAATCGCGCGGTCGGGCCCGCCAAATTCCGCCCAATTATCCACACGACCGGCGTAAATATCTGCGATTTGTGACAAGGTCAGCGTCTCGACACCCGCATCATAAATTTCTGATGAAATGCTAGGGACAACAGCATCTTTTCCGATTGCGGTTTCCTTGAAACTTATGGCCTTGAACTTCTCTAATTCGCCGGCGGTAATATCTCGCGACATCATTCCGATGTCGGTCTGTCCTTCCGCCAGTTGATTAAAACCGCCGCCGGATCCGCCTGCATTTACGATGACAGAAATGCCAGTCCGGGATGAATATTGATCCGCAGCTTTAGAAACTGCCGGCAGGACCGTTGACGACCCTGAAACACTTATCGCTTCCGGTGCTGAACAGGCGGCCAGCACAGCGGATAGAAGCGCGATACTAATATTTTTAGACATAAGGAACACTGTGGAAAACGGAGCTTTCTCGCTACTCATCGACTGTAGGAGTGTCCGAGGTCGTCATTCAATTCAACAATAAGTGAACCATATCCAGGAAAACTTGTTTAGCCCGCAGATAATTCCGGAGCTGCGCATATATGCGCATTTCCTACCTAACTATGAGCTGAGAGATCGAGGAATGGCCTTCCCAATCACCATATTTCAAACGAGCGCCGCGAATACGGCGGCGTCCGCCTTACTCAATTCAATCCTACTTAATAGTCTCGCCCGGAACCTGATTGGGATCAGTTTCAATATCCTCAATGATAACGAAACCCCGATTCGCACCCATATAAATTCCGCGTTTGCGCAGTATTTCTTGTTTCTGGCCAACCTCGGATAAAAGCCGGACAGTTTCCGGGGGCAGGTTTCCGCTACCTTCGACGAATAATCCGGAAGCTCTACGATGACCGCCGGATAAATCTGCAATCTTGGTTTCGTATTGGTCAAATTCAAACGGCTTCTCGGAATTAAAATCTTCTAAAGCATCGCCCTCAGCAAAGCGCTTTATATGGGCCGAGATATCAGCTTCCCAGTTGGGGAAGAAAAAGGGACGCGCCTCGTCATAAATTTTCGAGAGTTTTCGGGCCTTCCGTGACTCATGAAAGCCGCGAAGCGAGTTGACAAATTCGGTCGCATTGCCATTGAGCTGAAATTCCAAATCTTGAGCCGTGTAAGCGTAACGCAACATTTTGGGGCTTCCGATATCGCCTCTGAAGAAGCCATATAAAACAAGCGGGTCAGACCAATTCGCATAGACAATACCTTCGCGAATATCTCTTAACGATAAGCGTTGCCCGCGTATTTTGAGGAACTTGGCATCGTCAATCGGCTCTAATGGTCCGTTGGCATCTATCAGTAATGTTGAGGGCGTATCCTCAGGGTAATATCTGGAAATTTGTTCAATCAACGCGACATTGTGCAAATTGAACCAAAAGGCCAATTGCTCATCTTTCGACAAACGTGTGATATCTAATTGGTTGGCGACACTTACCAAGTCTTTTCGATATTCGGTCAGGACATCGCGATATGTGTCATTTAGAAACCCAAATAAAATACGGCTACCTTCTAACCGGTATGGCGACGTGTGCCCTGAGACGATACGTGACCCCGTGCCTTGGGTCGGCCGAGTTGACCGAATTCTCGACGATACGCCAAAATCAATGACGATGTTTTGCAACACATCGTCCCAGACTTGATAGTCCAATCGGCGCTTGTCAGTTTTAGGCTTAGGTCTAAATGCGGCCAATGTTGTTTGCGCTGAACCGCTTGACTCAACGCTGACAGGTAAGGCTTGCTCCGAAAAATTTTGTGAGGACGCGGGTATGGCAGCCCCGAGAAATAAGGATAAAGCGACAGCTGTGATCGATTTGCGGTTGATTATCTTCATGTCCTACGCCCTTCTTGCCGGCAAATAGGCTTGCCATTTATTATCGTTAATCGATATGTTCTAATTTGTCAAACGAGAAAAAAAAGCGAGCCCGAAGGCCCGCTTTTCTATAATTCGTTCAAGAAGGGTTTACAGCCCCCCGGGACCGCAATCCTCTTTGAGGAAGCTAATCATGCGCGGGTACGCTTTGATCTTGTGATCATAGAACAAAGTATTGGAGAAATGGTCGGCATCCTTTAGCTCCATATACTCGTAAGTCTTCCCTGACTTCTTTAAGGCTTTCTCATACTTATCTGAGTGCTTGATTGGAACACGTTGATCGACCGTCCCGTGAATAATGAGCATTGGCACATTCACGTTTTCAGCCTCTTTAATTGGACTGATTGAGTCGGCCCAGAAATTGACTTGTTCTGCTTCCTGAGCACCTCTCAATCTATCTTTGTAATAGTTCAATTGCTGTTCGTTATCCGCCACAGCAGCACCCGCAATTACGCACTGATAAATATTAGGCTCTCGTGCGGCCGCGACAAGAGCGGCATAACCGCCATAGGACCAACCGAACATAGCGACTCGGTCAGCAGCGACATCGCCTCTGGATATCAAATATTCGACACCATCATCCTTATCGTCCTGCATGGCTTTCCCGCCTTCGCCGCCATTGATGAATGCAGATTTGTAAAAATCGAGGCCATAATTTGTTGAACCGCGATATTGTGGTTGGAGCACCATATAGCCATTATTAGCCAGCATTTGCCCCCAACTATCCCAACCGACAACTTCAGACACAAAAGGACCGCCGTGCGGCATGACAACAAGCGGGAAAGGCCCGGTGCCGTTTGGACGCGTTACATAACCCGAGATACGTTTACCGTCTCTCGCTGAGTACGTTATATACTCAACATCCGCCAATTTTTTCGAGTCCAGCAACCCGTTCACACTCCCCAACTTGGAGAGCTTGCCATTTTTATATAGATAAAATGACCCCGGATCTCTTGGCCCGGCATTCCTAGCAACCAGCGTGTTACCATCTCTGGAACGGCTAGTAATCCTTACATCATGGGAAAATGGAATAGCCGTTTCCAATTGCTTAATCGTTGCCGCTTCGGTGGGATCGAAATATTTCGTGAAAACCTTTTCCTTACCGTAGCGAACACCGGTGACTTTACCCGGATTTGACCAAGTATTCGTGTGACGCACAGTTCCGAAAAGCTCTACGTCATCATTTCGATAAACGAGGGTCTCAAAAGATTTCGTCTTTAAGTTAAACTTCCACAAGCCTTCTTTATCATTGCCATTGTGCGCAATGACATAAATGCGATCATTATCGCCCTCGATTAAACCGCCATATGAGAACGTTTCAAAACTATCCTCACTCTGACGATAATATTCTTCCCAGCCACTTCCGCCGACGGGACGATAAAGGAATACTGTCTCATCAGACCCTTCGTCAAACTTCTGTGCGAAGCGAGGATTTCCCTCAGCGTCAAACCGATAGCGACCTAATTCTTGGTTGCCTTTTAGAACGAGTTGTTTCCCGCCTGTTGTTAAGTCATACTTGTAAAAACTCGGCGCGCGTCTACTTTTCTTCTGGTCGAAAAACCTATACTCTACCAAGACCTTATTAGGTTCCGCGACCAAAGCGCTGGCGAATGACAGAGAGAAATCATCAGCGTTCAGCTCTTCAAACTCTCCGCTATCCATTGAGTAAAGCGCCAATTTACCTTTGAAAGCGCCTCGGTTAAAACCTTTGATCTTTTTACTGACTTGTTTTGAGAATGACACGACCATCTCAGAGTTTCCGACCCAACTGAACCCGCCAATGTCCATAGACTTTGCCCCGACGCGCGTAGGCTCCTTAGTCATATTCGACGTTTCATAAACTTCGATAATATTGTCGCCATTCCGGCTCGTCGCCTTTCTGAAAGCTACATATTTGCCGTCAGGGGAAATTTCGACGTTATCCATAAATCTGGGAGCGGCCCAATATTCGAGCGGGAATGGCTCAGAGGCAACCGAGCTGGCGTTCGCAGAGAGCGGCACGGCCGCGAAGGTTAAAAGTGACGCAGCAAGGACTGCTCCGGCGGCGGATTTAAGAAATTTCATGGGCTTACCTCTTGTCGTTTAGGGTAGTATTAAAAAAAAACGGCCCCAACGCAAATGGTTGAGGCCGCTTAAATTTCACAAATGTGTTAGATTTGGTTTAGAACTTCTTATTGAAAGAGGCGAAGAACTGACGCCCATCCAGATCATAACCATTGCCGATTGGCGTATTTGAAATCGCAAAGACCTCATTACTATCGACCAGAGGCGGAGACTCGTTGAATATGTTCGACACACCGGCACGTAGCGTCCAGCTGTCGTTACGATAGCGAACTGAGGCCGTGTGCGTAAAATACTCATCCGCAAAGCCGACATCGCGACACGTCACGTCACCTGCGGCGGTACCTAAGCAAGTATCGCCAAAGAAGCCTGTTCCCTCGTTACCGAAGGCATCATCCAACGGATCAATACCTTCAGCATCTTGTTCTACTTCGCCGATGTATCGGGTTTGCCATGTGAAACGGAAGTCATCGACGTCAGCTGTAAGTGTTGCGCGGCCTGTCCACTCAGGGAAGCCAAACTCACCGGCAAAGTCAGTAACAATCTCTTCTCCGGAAGTATCAACAAAACCAGTGGTACGCTCGAGAAGCTTATTCGCCCGAACTGCAAGGCCGAGGTCAATGTTCTTATTGAAGGCATTGATCTCTTTTCCAAGAGTACCGTTGACGTCGACACCCTTCACAACTTCTTCGTCAAAGTTGACGAATACAGCCGCAACATCACTTACGAGCTGTCTGTTGCCTGCTTCCGTATCAATCAGGTCACAGAATTGACTTCTGACACCGTCTTGACGCGTAAAACAATCCGAAACGATGAAGGCTGAACTTGGCTCAACAACAGCGCCTTCAATTTTAATCTTATAATAATTCATATTAAGATTGAAATCGAAAGCATCCGTGAATGGCTGTTCGAACGCAAAACCGGCTGTAAATGATTTAGATGTTTCTTCATCCAAATCCAAGCTGCCGCCTGATGTGACTTCAACACTTGAAGTCTGCTGGGTATTCAAACCTTGCGAATCAATACCTACGGCAGTTGGATCACGCCCTTCGCGGATACAGTTATCCAATGTCGTTTGCTCACGCTCATCCAAATCGGGATCGTAACCTCCGCCTAAAACAAACGCGTCGTCTGGAACAGCGCAAGGATCAAAGATTGTCGCAAAGCCTGATTGACCTTCCAAGAAGTTCTCACGCAAATTCGGCGCGCGGAAAGACGTACCAAAACTTGATTTCAAGAGAAGTGAGTCAACCGGACGCCAACCCGCTTTGATGGAATAAGTTCCAGCCAATCCGTAAAACTCTTCATCCGTAATACGACCTGACGCATTTAAGCTCAGCTCACGGAAGAACATTTGATCCGCAATAACCGGAAAATCAATCTCGGCAAAAACCTCTTTGATCTCTTTGCTACCAACGGCACCGCGGTCAGCGAAGAAACCGAAAAGCAAGCCATTTGAGGCTTCGACGGAAGGCGTAGATTCAATCTCATCCTTGCGCCATTCGCCGCCCACAACGACCGACAATGGCCCGGCAGGCAGGTCAAGAACCTCACCTGTCGCGAATGCTGACAGTATTGTTTGCTTGTAAGTTGTATCAAAGTTCCGTGTACCGAAAACATAATCACGTTCTGCCGTTGTGGCGAAATCACCGATTGTTTGACCCAATATACTCGGTGCAAACAGGTTCACAGGCACACATCCCTCAGTCAAATCGGCTAAGGCTAGGCCCGGGTTTGAAAGGCCCGCAGCGTTACAGGCACCGATCACTTGAGTATCACCAAAGGCGCCGAAAAAGTTTTGATTTTGATCATAATCATCCGCGATACCGTCACCATTATTATCAACAATGCCGTCGCCGTCATAATCAGCTGTTGGATCGAGACCTAAAGCAAAGGCTAGCTTATCTTCACGAATACCATTTCGGTTAGATTTACCGATGGATTGTGAATAAACGCCAGCAATTTCCCAAGTCCAATTGTCCAAACCCGCATTATTCAAGAGATTTAGATCACCTCTCACGCCGGCCACACCGCGATATTGCTCCTGCGTGGTCGCAACGTTGTTTCTATCACCCTGAATCGTGACAACCGGAATGACAGGTGTCGAGAAACCAGTCGAAAGCGCAAAACCTGCGAAAGGCGAGCCCGGCACAAACCCTTGAAAAACGTTGTCCGCATCACGACAGTCAACGCCGGTAGCTAAGTTACATGGGTTGAACGCGTTCGTGTCAGGCACAGATGGGAAAATCTGCGGTGCACCTGTATTATCTGCAGTTACCTCTGCACGCGAATAATTCGCCTCAAAGAACGGCGTAATATTTGCCGCGCCTTCGAGCGTATATTCACCATAAGCCATTACATTAAATAGCTTTTGCTCGGTAATGAACGACCTGTCAGTGTTTGTCGCGTTATTGTTCACATCCTGGAAGTCAACATCGCGGATTCCATCGCCATTGCGATCAACCGGATTTCCGAAAGCATCTGTATTTTCGTTAAAGTTTGGAAGAAAGTTACCGCCATTTTCCGTGAAATAAACGGAACCCGTACGCGTGAACGGATTGAAAATTCGGCCACTGATGCCTTGAATCTTACAATCCTGCTCACTGATAGAAATATCTGGGTTTCGAGCCTGGACAAGCGCATTGCTTCGTAAATCTACTGTCCGAATCTGACCGGACGAGGTAATTTCGTAATGCGTGTCACATCCCTCAAGGAAATCACGATCTTTAATTTGAACTTCGTCGCGGAAATCATATTCTGCGCCAACACCTATAAAGCCTCTGTCGCTATTTTTACCCCAAGATCCGCTGAGCGTGAAATCAGTATTCCCGCCTTGTTCCGTAATATCTCCACGTCCAAAGACTTCAAAGCCTTCGAAATCTTTGCGAAGGATGATGTTTGCAACACCGGCAACCGCATCGGAACCATAAACAGAAGACGCACCATCCAAAAGAAGTTCGTTTCGGTCAATCAATGAACCCGGAAGTAGGTTAATAGAAGGGTTGGTCGGCGCACCCTCAACACCGGCAGGTGCGAGACGTCGTCCGTTGACCAATAACAATGTACGGTCAGGGCCAAGACCACGAAGGTTAAGCGTTTGTGATCCCGGTCCGTTATCCAAAACAAAACCTTGGAAGGTCGCATCGATTTGCTGACCGGCTGCTGATTCGGAGCGCTGCAGAATGGTAGAAGGATCGAACAGACCTACATCTTGTGATAGGTCAGTTGTGAGAACCTGAAGAGGCGCGATACTAGTAAAAGTGTCGCGCTTGATACGCGAACCGGTAACAACAATGTCGTCACTATCATCTGACTCAATCGTTTCTTCGACGAGTAACTCAACGCCATCAGCACAAAGGCCGTCCGCTGGGGTTGTCCCATCGGCACAGACAACAGGTAAATCACTTGCGTCTTGCGCAAATACAGGCGTTGCGTAGGTTACAGCTGCCAGGATACTCGATCCCAGTAATAGCTTAGCTAAATTTTCAGGTTTCATGGTAGACCCTCTTCTTACCAAATTTGATACGGCAGAGCTAAAACTCAGGCGTAGCCTGCCACGTTACCTTCCTCCCTAATCACAGCGACAAATGAATTCAACTCCCTTCGATTACCATACCTTAATTTATTTCAGTTGTGTCATAAATCACACAGCCGCCCGCATTATACCGCTTAAAGAGCGTGCAGACGACGTTTCAAGGGCCGCCGGCCGTCTAAGCACTATATAAAAGACGCCGTTATATAAATTCGCTCATCAAACGCTTTGGACTTAAAAGGAGAGGCTTTTCCCAATACCAAAACAACGCCTTGATTGTTCTTCTCATACTGGAAATTTGGTGCGGCCGAGAAGACTAATATTTCTTCTTTATAATCAATGATTACAATGACTTAGAATTTCGCACAAGTCATTTGTTATGCAGACTGACTATGGAATGTGTGGCAGCGGATGAGCTGGAGCATTATCATTGCTACCATACACTGACAGGACTTTAGTTGAGCATCATTATTCCAAAATTTTAAGTTTTTAGATATTGGGATGAACAGTTCAGCAATTAACCTCAACAATGGACAACTCTATAACAATTCAAAGAAAATCATCTTGCAATCAAAATTTATCCCTGAGGCTATTTAGAATAAGTGCGCTTAATTGGCGTGAGGTCCTCTACAAATTTTGTTATATTTTCACGCGTCCACGCTACTTTTTTTATATTCTTTAGCTCAATCGCTAGGCGTACAGGTTTGTAACTTTTGTTGTAGACAAGACACACTGGTTTATTTTCTTGAACCGCGCATTTGGCCTCCCAAAGCACTCCCTTGGCTTCGTTGGCGTTTCTAGTCAGTAGGATTATAACAGCATCACAAGCTTGAATTCGTTCCCGGCAATTTGTCTTCCAAGCTTTGCTCCAAGGCTCTCTTACTGATTGGTCTTTGAATCGATAATTCACGTCAGGGTGCTTCATCTGACCGACAAACATTTCCCTTAAACCCCTATCCTTCATAGAAAAGCTGATGAATATTTTCTTGTCTTTTCGTGACTGACTTAGGCGATCAGCAATTTCAACAAATCCTAGCACGCCCAATATTAAGAGTATCGGATTTAGTGCCATCGTATCATCTCTGTCCCAACGCCGACTTGAGGTTTCTATGAAAAGAGTCAGATGCGCTTTTTCTTATAGAAGCAGTAGATACATTACCTCTTGATTCTAAAATTCGTTGAGCCGCGAGACTTTGCTGTGATGTTCGGCAGTATGTGTCTATGTCCCCACCGGACCTAAGGACTGGCCACTTGCGTAAGTATTCAGGTACGGTTGTAGCCGATTGAGTAGCATAAGTTGCCATCCTGAAATTCTTCTCAGATCCTACGCCTATTTCCCACGGAACCCACCAAGAAGCTTGGGTTTCTCGAGATATCACTGCTATTAACTGCTGACATTGAGACATCCTCTCAAGAAGATAATCAGCCAAATCCGGTCCGTCTTTCCTAAGAGCTGGATCAATCACGTCGAGGTAAACACTAAGCCCATTCTGTTTTACGCGTTGAGCAACTTGCCTTGCCGTAATTGAGTCTGAGTCCTTGTGGGATATAAAAACTTTTTGTGGCATATCTAAATTTTCTTATTTTGAGCGAGATACCGATAATGAGCGCCCGTTGCCGTGAGTTTGCAGCCCCCTGAATTCATTGCCGCGTCCCACATGAAGGGATCATCGTCAGGAACTATAAGGCCCACGCCTTGCAATTTTTGTAGCTTTCGAAAAATTATGTGCTTCTCAGGGTCACATGGAATATCTTTGTGCTCTTCTTCAAAGCGACCACGATCCTCCTCTTTTTCAAAGGAAGGGTCTAACTGAAAAATATGAGCTGGAGTAGGGAAGAACTCTGGAAGAAGTCGTAATGTCTCTAACGGTACCTTTGGCGCAATTTTTCTGATTGCAACAAAATGCTGTACGTTAGCCTTATAAACTGGCCTTTGCTCCCATTCTCCAAGCGACTGGTCAATATGCGCATAAAGAGATGGAGGCGTTATTCTTCCCAATACATCGCTGGCAGCGCCGAGCAGTCCATCCAATAGTAGACCGGTAAATGTGCCGTGACCTTCATCATTTTCTTTTGCTTCTTGATCAGACCGCGACGCTGTCAGTATTGTCAGTCCATCCCCAATAACAGAGACTTGGCGCGACATACCTTGGTATGCTTTGCCCTCTGCGGCAAACCCTGACTGACAACAGTCGAGGATAATGACTGTAGAGCGTATATTGTTGTCGAAAGCCTTGTTTGCGAGATCGAGGATGATAGAGAAATCTATACCTGGATTCATTTTTGTTCCATCAGACGTCTCTAGGAAACCTTTTTGTGTTTCATCGTCAACTTTGCCGTGGCCGGCAAAGTAAAAAACGGCAGTATCTGTAGGTGTCTTAAAAAGCGTTTGAACATGGGCTAATATATTTGACGCGGAAACGTCATCTTGAGCGCTTGTTAGCGCAGTAACATCAAAATTTGGATCACCGTTTCCGTGACGTTCCAGCAATGCGCATACTTGTGTCGCATCACTTACACACGAGTCCAAGCTTCTGCCGTCAGGGTAGTCGTCAATACCTATAACAAGTGCTCGCCCTGACATTAACCACTTACCTTGTTGAGGAAGTTCAGAACATTTAGGTGGGTCCAATTATAGATCATCTTACCATCAATTTCTTTAGGCTTAGAAACTGTAAATCTGTTCGTATTTCCGACAGGATAACCATGAATAAGTAGCACTGGAATACCTTCATCATAAGCACATTTCAGCTCCCAAAGAGCGCCATCAGCAGCCGGTGTATTTTTAGTAATGATCCCCACAACGCCAGCACAGCCTTTGATACGAGCGCGGCAATTTGTTTTCCATTGGCTATCCCAAGGCTTCTTAACAGAGAAATCTGTAAAGCTAATGTCGTTATCAGTGTTTCTTTCTTGCCCAACAAAAAAATCGCGAAGAGTTTTATCTTCTATGGCGAAACTCACAAAAATCTTAGACATGGCACTCTCCTTTGAAACTTTGGGTGGATTATTGATATA
>ENA-ORXR01001023-ORXR01001023.1-marine-metagenome-genome-assembly--contig:-NODE-1023-length-31887-cov-27.013203_pt1 | contig 31887 bp, 28 predicted proteins | sample MGYA00237866_ERZ511479 | MGnify/ENA metagenome assembly ERZ511479
GTAAGGAAAATTTAGTGAAACATATGAGAAAAAGAACGATTCAGACGGGTAGATTATTTTTTTCGTCTTCCCTTATTAAAGCTTGACTGGTTGCGGCTATCAACCACAAACATACGGTTGATAGCTTTTAAGGTCTTATTTTCACTCAACATGAAACCCGATAATGCTTTTTTAAAATGCTTATAACCAGCAGGACTAAAGCAAGATTCAAAATGAGGGGCGTATTTGTGTACGACACTTGGAAAATCAACTAAAACCATCATATATTTTTTTGCTGAAATTAATCGTTTTCAGCAAAAATCAGCGTATGGTTAGCCAAATTTGTCAAAGAACTCCTTTTTTTGCGGTGCAAAAGTCGTATAGCTTCGGGGTTTAGGGGTTTAAAGTGCAAAATGAGGGCAAAATATCCTGTCAAGATGGTAAAGTTATTTTTTTCGCGTTCCTTATATTACCGATTAAAATTAGCTGATAAAATTAACCTGAAGGAACTTGCCACTTCCCTATACAACGAACATAGTATTTGGTTGGGCAGAGCAAATGAAAATGGAATTATCAAGTTTACCGTTAACGAAAGTATCCTTTTGAGAGATATTGATGAAATTGTGGAGGCATGGAAACTTAGCATGAAATGAAAGCAATCTAAGAACATGTTCTAATACAAAGAACCCACAAAAAATCCGCTATCCACTTCCATAATTATCGTTGATTTATCCGTACAGAAATTATTTTTATTTATATAAAAACGAAACATCGTACTGATTTTGAGCGTAAAAACGGTATAATTTTCGTATTATGAATATCCAGTGTATTTATTAATTTCAATGCAAAATAAATCAAAATAAAACTTGCTGAATACCTACACATTAAAAAATGCACTTAAACGTATTTTTGAACAAAAAATGTAAAACCGAGGCTCATGCGAAACATCATTACCATCTTTTTAATTCTATTTGCCCTTATTTTTCATGAAAAAAACTACGCGCAAACCATTGATTTTGACGATTTTTATATCGAATCGGCAGACGAATTGAACGCAGCGCGTAAGTCGCAGATTCGGAATGCAATCCGCGAATTTAAAATAGCCTTGCTCGAAGATTTGGAAGATAGGGGAGGGCGCGTACCCAACCGCACATTTTACGAAGATTTTGTTCCTGCCAAACTTCAGGGCTTTGATGTGACCTATAATCCTGAAATGGACCAATTTATATTTGGCAAAGCCCGTTATATAAAGGAGTACGACCAATTAATCATCACAACATACGTATATGACATCATTAGAGAGGAAAACAGAACACGCCTTGATGCGGCGACATACAATATAAATGATGGTTTTTTGAATGTCTGTACCACCGAGCAGAGTTACACCTTACTCGCCGCGGATACTAATAATAAATTATTTCCCGATTTACCACAGCGAGACATCCCGAAGCCATTTGCTGAAACCAACAACCGACCTACCGAGACCGTCGTGAAACCAAGCCCATCCAAGCCCAAACCTGCGCCTAAATCTAAACACACACCCATAGTAAAAGAAAAAAAGATGCCTCCTGTGCGCACCAAAACATGTAGCAAAGCACCTGCCGCAGTTGTGGTAGGGGTAGGCGTAATCATGGGAGGGACAGGCATTTACCTACGTACCAGAGCTTTGGGAATATACGATGAAGATTACCGACCCATCGTTGGATCGCTTGACAGTGACGCAGAGTTGACCAGGGCAAGGAGACCCAATCAGATAGCCCATATTATAGGGGCAGCAGGCATATTGACCACAGGCGCGGGCGTCTGGCTTTGGGCGAAATGTGTGAAGCGAAACAAAAGAGGAAATCTTGGGTTATTGCATGATAATCGCTTGCAATTTACACCCGAATTTCAATATGACGCAGTTTCAAACAAAAATACTTTTCAAACGAAATTAACGTATCAATTTTGAATAAGTACATGGACGCATTATTCTCGGCTATGAAAAAAATAACTTACTTTATTATAGGATGTTCTTTATTATTCAACTCCGCTTGTCGCCTAGACAAACTTGATGTGGACTGCCTCGAACATGTAACTTTTAACAAAACATATAGTAATGCACACTATTTCACGCCGCATGATATAAAAGAAACGACTGATGGCAGGTACATCATCTGCGGAAGTATCAATTATGATACAGATGAAGATATTTTTCTGATGAAAGTTGACAAAGAAGGTGAAGTACTTTTCTTTGAATCCGAGCGAAAAACCTCCACAAGTGAAGTCTGTAGCTCAATCATTGTAACTAAAGACAGAGGATTTTTGGTATGTGGCAAGGCAGAAAGCAAGGCATATTTTGCCAAATATAATTTTGAAGGCAAACTGCTTGATGATACTCGTGTAGAGCTTTTTGATGCAAGCGAATGTTCATGTATGAATAAATCCGGCGAATATGAATATGTCTTTGGAGGTCGTGCAGTCAATCCACAGGTGAGCAATTCTTATGTCGGCACATTGAGTTTGCAGGGGCAAAAACCGACCATTATCACACACTACCTCCCGAACCCGCGAGACAATGGCGAAAATGTGCTTTCCGTAATACCCTCAAAAGAGGGCTATGTAGCGGTCGGACATTCATATAATTCACCTCAAACGGGTATAGGAACTGCGGTGCATTTTTATCGCTTGGATAATAATTTGCAAAGAGTACCTAACACTGAAAAATTCTATCATTTTGGTACACAGCAAGATATAGCATCCACGGTATTGGAGAAACCGGACGGAAACTACATAGTAACAGGAAAATTGCATGCGCCGGAAGAAGGAAACAATATTTTCGTCGCGAATGTCAATCCAAATGGTGAAGTACTACAACGCTACGAATATGGCGGCAACCGCAATGACCAAGGCGAACATATGATATATGCCCATGAAGCGGGTGAGTATGTTGTAGCCGGTTTCTCGTCAAGCCTGAGTTCGGATGGCAGCGACGATATGTATGTAGCAAAAATAAAAGAAAATGGTACAATCGTTTGGGAAAGAACGTTTGGTCAAACGGGTATTGATGAACGCGCCCACGCCATCATTCCTACCGAATGTGGGGGATATGTCCTAACAGGTTTTGCACATAAAAATGATGGAACGAGAGATGTACAAATCATCAAAATAAACGCCAATGGAAATGTGGAATGATGATTGATTTAATGATTTAATGATTTTTGATTTTTGATTTTTGATTGAATTTTGCTTCGCAAAATTCTTATATAAAATTCGTTACGCGAATCAATCAAAAATCAAAAATCTCTCAATCAAAAATCAAAAATCTCTCAATCAAAAATCAATCATTTTTATGAAAAAGATAATAATATTAACGCTGTTGCTGCTTGGCTTTATATCAAACCAAAAAGGCTTTGCTCAACCCATTGATATAGGCAATTACTACATAATTTCTCAAAGCCCCTTGAGTGCAGAGCGCAAAGCGCAGATAGAATCAATCACAAAAGATTTCAATATTGCTCTACAGACGAACTTAGTTGTAAAAGGATATACGACGCTTAATGATAGCAACCTTCGACAATATAACACCGAACTTTACGGACATCATATAAATTTTAATGCAGTTGCCGGACAAGTAATTTTCAATAGAATACTTTTTGATGATACAGAAAGACTCAGCATCATTAGCTATCTCTGCGATGTCACTTACCAATCAGGCGTCCCTATACTCGACCCCATTCGTGCACATACCTCAAGCGGACCTATCAATCTCTGGTACGACACCGATGAAAAAAATGAAAGTCTCCATGCCACTACGGAGGGTTTATTGAATACACCTTCGATAGATACTTTTATGATGGACGAGCGTTTTACAGGTACACCGGAAGATGATACGCTCAAGCTCTCCAAAACACCGCGATTGACCGCTACGAATATTGCACAATAAATTAAGTTGAATTTAATAGAAAAGGGAGTTTAAAAAGTAAAAGTGCTTGCAATAATTGGACACGAAAAAACTATGGACTGTTTCAAATCTTCAGCCCCAACTGCTTCAAGTACTTCTCCAACTCCATCTCATCAAAAATCAACACTTCACGCGCCTTACTACCTTCACTTGGACCTACGATACCAAGCGATTCCATTTGGTCCATGATGCGTCCGGCGCGATTATAGCCTAGTTTGAGACGGCGTTGAATCATAGAGGTAGAGCCGAGTTGATTCTGTACCACAGTACGTGCGGCATCTACAAACATAGAATCCAAGTCTTCGATTTTGATGCCTGTTTTGCCTCCGGTACCGTCGAGTTCTGCGCCAAATTCGGGTAAGTAAAACGGTTCAGGATAACCCTTTTGGTCGGAAATATAGTCGATGATTTGTTCTACTTCGGGCGTATCAACGAAGGCACATTGGATACGTACCATCTTGCCATCTACCGAGAGTAGCATATCTCCGCGCCCGATGAGTTGCTCTGCACCACCACCGTCGAGAATGGTACGCGAATCAATTTTTGAAGTGACTTTAAATGCCATACGCGCCGGGAAATTCGCCTTAATCACACCCGTAATGATATTCACAGAAGGACGTTGCGTAGCAATAATCAAGTGAATCCCAATTGCCCGTGCCAACTGCGCCAAGCGACCAATCGGCAACTCGACTTCCTTCCCCGCCGTCATTATCAGGTCGGCAAATTCATCAATCACCAAGACAATAAAAGGTAGAAAACGATGCCCTTTATTTGGGTTGAGACGGCGTTTTGTAAATTTTTCGTTGTACTCGCGGATGTTCCGCGCACCGGCTTTTTTGAGCAAGTCGTAACGCTCGTCCATTTCCATACAAAGGGAGTTGAGCGTACTCACTACTTTGGTGGTGTCGGTCACGATGCCTTCTTCTTCACCGGGCAAAAATCCCAAGAAATGTTTCTCCAGGCGATTATAGAGAGATAGCTCTACTTTCTTAGGGTCAACAAGGATAAGTTTGAGTTGTGACGGGTGCTTTTTGTACAACAGCGACATGATTATCGTGTTGATACCCACCGACTTACCTTGTCCCGTAGCACCTGCCATCAGCAAGTGCGGCATCTTCGCAAGGTCGGCTACAAAGACTTCATTGGTAATGGTTTTACCGAGTGCAATCGGCAAATCCATCTTGGCGCGTTTGTATTTTTCGGATGCCAAAACTTCTTTGAGCGAAACTATTTGCTTATTTTTATTCGGAACTTCGATACCGATAGTTCCCTTTCCGGGAATGGGTGCGATGATACGAATACCCAATGCCGCAAGGCTCAAAGCAATATCATCCTCTAAGTTTTTGATTTTGGAAATACGTACACCGGGCGCGGGTACGATTTCGTAGAGCGTCACCGTAGGTCCGATAGTGGCTTTTATCTTCGTGATTTCGATTTTGTAATTCAGAAGCGTTTCGATGATTTGGTCTTTATTGCGCTCCAATTCGGCTCGGTCAATTTCGATTTTCTGGTCGTCGTAGCTACGCAATAGGGCGAGTACGGGCGATTCGTAGGAGGGCAAATCAAGTGTAGGGTCGTAGGGTTCAGTGTGGTCGATGTTATCTTTTTCGACGTTCAGTTTTTTTGTCTCATCAAATGCAGTCGGTACAACTCCCTCGCCATCATCAACGACTTCTACGGCTTTTGGTGCTTCGATTTCAAGTTCTGCACCTTCGCCGAGCGATAGAGGTTTTTCGCGCTTCTTGGTATCCCCCAAATTAAAGGCGAGTTGTCCATCTTTGATTTCCGGCTCAATGACTTCGCCATCCGGTTTGATGACTTTGCCGATAATTGGTTTGGGCTTCTTTCGTTCGCTTGAAGGGCGCAAACCCTCCGCCGATTCTTCCTCCAGAACCACGCCTTCGCTGACCATTTCCGGCTGAGGTGTTTTTTTATTTTTGGGTAATAATTTATCAAGATTAAATCCGGTTAATTTTTTAAATCGGTACGAAAATCGTTCAGCACTCAATTCATTAAAATTCGGATTAAAACGCCACACAAAAATCACAGAAACCGTGAATAACAGAAACAGTACCATTCCAATCTGCCCTAAAAATGCACCCAGCCAATTACTCATTGCCTCACCGAATGCACCACCCCAGGGGAAATGTGATTGTGTAATCACCCCCGGTTCTACGAATAGAAAAGCCAATAAGAGAGACAGCCACAACAAAGAGAAGAATGAGAATCGAAAAGTCTTATAAAAACGTTGCAATGGACGATTGAGCATCCAACTTACACCTATCACAAAGCACAGAAAAACAACGATATACGAAGCCACACCAAACCACATGTAAAAAAACTGATGCGACACAATCGCACCTAATCTTCCCAACCAATTTGCCATCTTTACTTCCGGGTCAAAGATAATATTCCAGGGCTGCATTACGCTGTCTTGGTCGATTTCCCATGTAAATAAGTACGATGTAAATGCAATAAACAGGTACAAAGATGCCAGCACAAACAACAAACCAAATATCTTCCATATCCGTTCGTCCTTTGCATCAAATTTGAAGGACAACTGTGAGAGGATGCCTTTTTTCTTTTTACGTGTTGTTCGCTTTTTTGCCATGCTTGTTGTATCGACGATTTTAGCTGTCGAGTGATTTTACCGTTCTGATTTCCAAAATTTATGTTCAGGGTCAATGAAAACCAGATAGAATGTATTTTTTATAATGTGACCAATAATTATAATAAGCCCTGTAATGTGTATTCTCGCCCAATTTGCATCTTCGGGAACATGATTTGGAGGAAAGAAATCTGTTTTATCTTTTGGAGGAAAATCTCCGTAAATAGCAAATTTCTTACCGTCCACTTGTTCAAAAAGCGGACGGGCGCAATAGCCTTTCAAAGTGTCCATTATCTGATACAAGTAATGTTGATTGTCAGCATCCTTGAAATTTACCGCAGGTTTTTGAGTACTGTCGAAGTGTTCTAATGAAATGACGAAATTCTCTTTTTCCTCTTCATCCGATACGGATTTTCGCTTTTCAAGCGTCAGTTTGATGATACTTTTACGCTCGTGCTTCTTGAGCCGTTTCTTCGCCATAAATTAAGGTTTTGTAAAAAGTACGTACAATTTCTTTATCAATAATAATATGACATTTGTCTGCCGACGAATAACCAAGTCTTGCTGTTTTCCACGGCATTTCCGAATGTACCATGTTTTCCAATTGAAATGTTGTCAAGGGAGATAATTCTTCAATTACATCATTAATTAACTGGAGTTGATCATTTATCAATAATTCATTAAAAACAGTATCAAGCGAATCGTTTTTTTTCTCAAGAATAACGTCACTGTACAGGGCATTTTCCATATTCAAAGATTCATATAATTTACGGGAAACGGGACCATGTACCCAAGCCTCAAATTCATCCGAAATTAAATCGGCATTAAAGTAAGCTAAATGATACGCCTGCACATAAAACGCTAGTTTTTGAAGTTTCAAATGTGACATTGAGCCACATTTCTGCAAAATATAAGCGGCTAATATATCGGAATCTACTGTATTTAAATGTCTTACAACTGAAATCATTGAAATTAATTTGTTGAGAAGTTTGTTGTTCTATGTTCAATCCAATATACAGTTTTTTCAACCAAAAACCAATTTGAATTTGTACCTGAACTTAAACTTAGAGTTAACTACCGTTCAATGCCTTCTATCAATCCTGCTTCCACAGCTTCCTCTTTCACATCGTGCAATTGCACCACATCTTTCGACGTTTTACGTAGGCGCATATTGAGAAATTCGACCACCATAGAGAAGAAAATCGCAAAGTAGAGATAGCCCTTTGGGATCACGCCTACTTCCGAGTCAAGTATTTTGAGGTGCGACAAGTGTGCCGCTTCTGTAATCAGCATAAATCCAATCAAAATCAGAAAGGACAATCCCAACATTTGTATCGTCGGGTGCTGATTGACAAAACGCCCCACAGGTACAGCAAATATCATCATAATAATCACTGAAAGCACCACCGCGATAATCATAATCAGCAAGGCATTAGGTACGCCATTGGTCATACCAACCGCCGTCAAGATAGAGTCGAATGAGAATACGATATTGATAATACAAATTTGAATGATGACGCTTTGTAGCGTTACGCCTTTTTTACTTTTGCTACCATCTGCATGATGGGCTTCGCCTTCGAGTTTGTGATGAATTTCGGAAACACTTTTGTACAATAAAAACAGTCCGCCCGCCAGTAGAATTAAACTTTGTCCCGTTGGTCCGGCTTTGAGCCACGACCAATCAACATGAAACAGAGCCGCCGACATACTTATCAGCCAACTGATACCAAACAACAGTGCAATACGAAACACCATAGCGAGTACCATCCCGATATTGGTGGCGCGTTTTTGCTTTTCTTTGGGGAGTTTTCCGGCGGCAATAGAGATAAAAATAATATTATCTATCCCCAATACGATTTCCAAAAAAGTCAGTGTCAAGAGGCTCATCCACGCTTCGGGCGATGATAGCACTTGTACAAGAGCATCCATTTAAAACAAGTTTAGTCCATAGTCTATAGTCGATAGACCATAGCTGTGGAGATGTTGATTCTGAAAAATGTAAAATTACTAAAACTATTTGTTTGAAAGGAATTTTTGGGGAACGGAATGGTAGGATTTTGTGTTTTTCAATATTTGACTGATTTTTAATAGCTAATTTGCCGAAATATTTGTAATTTGTGTTCAGGTTATAACTTAAAAAATTTTGCATGAAAATTCAGTCATATATAAAAGACCATAAAATAGAAGCGGTAAATGTTTTGGTAGAATTGACCATCGGGGATTATCTTGAAATTGCGCGAGACATACTAGGTAATAACGATCTTCAACGCAGACGAGTTATTAAATCTACTGTGAGTAAACAACTGAAAGAAGATTTGAAAGTGGGGTGTACGATACCACCTATTATTCTTGCGCTTTCGGAAGATGCTGTTGGGGGTTCATTTAATTATAAAAATATTGAAGATAAATCCTTAGAAAGTATTGTTAAAAAAGCATTTGAAAATAAAAAAATATCAATAATTGACGGATTACAACGCACGAATGTTCTATTGGAATTAGAAGAAGATTTGAGCGGAGAGAGCGAGACATTAAAAAAATTGAAACAACAAATAATCCGAGCAGAGGTATATGTAGGCATTGATAGATTGGGTATTTTATACCGTATGATTACACTCAATACAGGACAACAAACCATGTCCCTTCGTCATCTCACTGAAATTTTATATTATGATTACGCCAACATAGAATGGGAAAAAAATATTAAATTTATAACACAGAAAAGTGGTGAAACAGTACCTCTCAATACCACCGATTTTAGTTTTAAAATGATACTTGATGGGTTTAATTCGTATCTAACGGGGTCAGAGTTTATACCAACTAAGACCGATGTATTATCCAATATCAGAAATATCGAAAAGCTGGGAACAGTCAGAGAAAATCAGGAAGATGCCTTTAAGAATTTCGTATTGATTTATCAAAATTTTCTCGAAAAAATAGCTGTGATATCAGGCGAGTGGAAGTATAACAAAGAAGGTATCGGCGACACTTCGTTGGTCATCAATAATTCACCTTTTGGAAATAATCCGATAGAAATATTTAAGAGTTCACCCGCATTAACCGGATTTGCTGCAACTCTTGGAGGCTTAAGTAGAAGAAAGATAAATTTTAATGAAATCCAAAAAATTATTGAACACTTAAAAATAGATGATACTGTAAGATTTTATTATTTGATGATAAAACGCCTGGATATGTTGAGCAATGAAGCCAAAAGAATAGGAGATACCCGACGTACTTTTTTTATGAATTTTTTCAGGGCTTTGCTTACACCTGATGGCAATGAAGTTGGTCGATTTGAAGAAGCCGTAGAACGTGCCTACGAACTAACAAGCCCAAGAGTAGAAGTATTAGCATTCTAGCCTCAAAACTGAAACCAAAAATGAGCTTAAAAATAAAAATTGCAGAGGAAGAAAGAGAATTTTCAAGGGTAAATCGAATACAAGATAAGGGAAATAATGTAATTTTTGAACTGACTTCTCCCGGTTCCGAGGGGGAGTACAAGTTTCCTACCGCATTCCCGAATACGAGTATTGAAAATACAGCTAAAGTCTTCATTTTCAAAAATAAACACTTTGGAACTCGTGATATTATTCAGTTTAGAATTGAGTCTGAAAATGCCTTGACCACCACAGGTAAACCATCATCAGATGGTTATATTGGATATTTTTTTAGCTTTCAACTACTTAAGGAAGATGATCTGGGAATAGTGAAGCAGTTTATACAAGATGCAAGCAAATCTGATAAAGAACTTGCCGCAATAAATACCTTTCTTCTTTTTGCCGTAGAGGCGATTTTGAAAAATGAGCAAGGAAAAGTCTCTCTTCCTCCAAAAGGCGATAATGTTGAAGACCCTTATAAAATAAAAATCCGTGATTTATACAAAGACGACGACTTAGTAATCCTCTGTATCAATGAAAAAATGCTGAAATATCCCGACCAGTTTGACATGGATACATATTTATGTGATTTGTATAAATATGGCTTTTACTGGTTAAAAGAACATGAAACGAAAGTCAGGTATAACGAACTTCAAATAATCAGCAACAAGTATTATAAAGACCATACAAAACAGACAAGAATAAAACATATCAAAGCAACACGAACGAATAATACAATCGACTTTACTTCGAATAGTTTCTACCAAACCTTGCTATATGAACTTATTCATCAAGATTCAAAATTTCCCACTTCATTCATCATACTTTACCAAGTGATTGAACTGCTGAAAGACAAGGTGTTGAAAAATGAAATTAAATATCTACCTAATAACGATGATAATAAATCGGGGTATGAAATACGAAAAGCAGTTAACAAAAAAATGAATAAATTGTCAACTGAGCTCGGTCTAATAAAAAGACTATTCAGTACCGATTATTCTCAGATTAACGAGGACGACCAAAAATTCCTAAAAATACCATTTGAAAAATTTCTCAAAAAAATAGAAACATTTGATAAACAAGAAGTTAAAACACCTGATGAAACGGAAGTTAATGAACATCAATTAGCAGACATGCTATACCAGCTTCGAAATAACATCGTCCACAATTACAGCATAATTGTTGAAAAGAACATAGAAGAATCCCTAATCAACAATATCCGAATGTCATTTGAATACCTGATAATCGACCTTCTACATACCTACAAAGACGACAGTAAAAAAGCATCCATTTAAATCAAAAATCAAAAAATGGCGTCACTATCACCGAAGACCACACCTCTCACCCGACATCAGGCTGCTCATTTGCTAAGGCGTACTACCTTTGGACCTTCGCGTCAGCAAATTGATGCTTTTACAGGACTTTCCGTAGAGGAGGCGTTGGGAGAGTTATTGCAAAACCCGCCCTCGCCCTCGCCACCTATTCGCTCGGGAGAGAGTACTTCATGGTTGGTGGATTTTGACAGCCCGTATAGCTCGTCGCCGCAACCGATTTTGCGGTTTTATTTGCGACGATGGTGGGCGGCACAGATGGTGGCTTGTGATACGATTTCGGAGAAAATAACCTTGTTTTGGCATAGTCATTTTACGGTGAAAGATGTCAAGGTGAGTGTTGCGACGATGCTGTACCATCAAAATGAATTGTTTCGCCAATATGCACTGGGGAATTTTAGACAATTGACCAAAAAAATATGTACAGATACGGCAATGTCTTATTTTTTGGATAATTATGCCAATACTGCCGAACAACCCAACGAAAATCTCGGACGCGAATTGCTCGAACTTTACACGATAGGCAAAGGCGCACAAGTCGGACCGCAAGATTACACGACTTATACAGACGCCGACATTATTGAAGCCTCAAAAGTACTCACAGGACACGTCATCGGCGAAATTGCGAATAATAATCTTGACGCTGAGACAGGTTTGCTCGCTACGCGTGTAGTGCCGGAACTGCACGATACTTCCGATAAACAATTTAGCAATAGATTTCAAAATACAATTATCGAAGGGCGTAGTACGAAGCCGGGGATCATCGAAGAATTGGATGAACTGCTGGATATGATATTTGCACAGGAAGCAATGGCACGGAATATCGTACGCAAATTGTATCGTTATTTTTGTTATTATAAAATTACGGACGAAATAGAGCAGGATATTATCGCGCCACTTGCACAAACCTTTATAAATGAAGGCTTTGAAGTCTTGCCTGTATTGGAGCAGTTGTTGGAGAGCGTTCATTTCTATGATGAAGATGACATTTTAGAATCGAATAATATCATCGGGGCAATTGTGAAATCACCATTGGATGTGTCTATTGGTACGGCGCGGTTTTTTGATTTTGAGATACCTGATATAACGACGCAAGCCACAAATTTTTATGAAGTCATGGAATACGTTGAGGGCTTTGCTGCGGTAAGTGGAATGCAATTGTTCAATCCGCCCGGTACTGCGGGTTGGCCCGCCTTTCATCAAGGTCCGAATTTTCAACGCAATTGGATTAGTTCGGGTACGATAATTAATCGGTATTATTTTGCAAAAACGGTTTATTTGGATGGTATAGAACTGCCTAATGGCTCAATCCGGCGTGTCAATCCGGTGGCTTGGATAGATAATGCAGCGAATATTTCTGATGCTTTTGACCCAAATGTGATTGTACAGGAAATGACCGATTACATGTTTCCCACAGGTGCGGACGAAGAGCGTCGAAATGCCTTGAAACAATATTTGGTCGAAAATCTGGAAGATGGGTATTGGACAGAGGCCTGGGCAGAATATAAAGGTGGTGGTACAGATGAGGTGGTGAGCATTCGTTTGAAAAATTTGTTTGCAGCTATCCTGCAATCACCTGAATATCAGTTGGGCTAGCTCCGTATCATATGCACAAGCGAGACGCATTATGCTACGGTTTTCTAACAAAACACCAAATAAGGCGATTCATTTTCTTTTCCTTTTACATATTCTAAAAACAACTCAAGTCCTTGACGTTTTGGTTGGTCGAGTTGGTAATTGATATATTTTGTGTAGTAATCTTTTAGGCTGAAATTGGGGCTGGTTGGTTGGTATTTATCAATGACTTTTCGGAGGTTATTCATGCCAAAGCCAAGTGCAGTGTTGAATTTCTCAATAAAATCATAAGGCAATTGACGATTACTGACCCATGCAGCATACACAAAAGGCAAACCCGTAAAATCTTTCCACGCTGCACCCAAATCATAGACAAAAGGGTAGTCATTTTCCAAGCCAATCGTACGGTCGCCTATCACGAGGGCGGCTTCGTCGGGGGCAGCATTGCGCTCGTAACCGGGCTGTGCTTGTAGGAATTGAGGGCTGAGTTTCCAATGATATTTGAGCAATGTTTTGGCGAGTTGTACGGAGGTACGCGACTGATAATCAAGCCATACGCGCTTCACCGTTTCAAGCGGTTGGCGGCTGTACAGACACACCGTTTTGACTGCACCTTCCGAGCCGATACAAAAATCGGAAATGATATGTGGTGTTTTTAATTTCGGAATTACTGCCACCGGAATCAAACCCAAATCAACACGCCCCGATATGAGTTTTTCGGCGCACATCGAAGGAATATCCAAGCTCAAATCCATTACTTTCTCCAAGCCTTTTTCCACCAAACCATATACAAATGGCTTAGTATTCAAATAAGAAACTGCTGAAACTTTTATCATGTTGTTTTAGTTGCGGGTTGCGGGTTACGAGTTGCGAGTTGCGAGTTTTTTCGCGCAGCGAAAAAAATAACCCGTAACCCGTAACCCGTAACTCGCAACCCGTTCACTCCAAATGCCTTGTATCGTTTTCCAACTCTACATTGAATGTTTCCCCATCGTAAGTAGCTTTGAAAAGACCGGTATTGGCATGTTTGTATTTCTCCATTTCTCGTGGGTGTTCTCCTTTCAAAATCGTCATCAGGCAGCGCATCGAGCGTCCGTGTGTGCATACGAGAATGCGTTTTTCGGGGCGTGTTTTGACATGTTCGACAAATTCCGTGAGGCGGTCAATCAATTGGCGTACGCTTTCGCCGTTTTTCATCCCGGCGTCCAGATTTCCGGCTGCCCATTCCTCAATCATATCCTGATAAATTTTGCGGTCGCCGGGCGTACTTTCTTTACCTTCGCTATCGCCCCAACCTATTTCATTCAACTGTTTCCATTCCTCATACGGAATTCTCTCATCAATAAAATCTGCTATTGTTTGCCGCGTTCTTTGTAATGCAGAATGAAAAACGACCTCAAAATCCATCGTTTTGTAATATTCATAAAACGCCCTGCCTTGCGCTCTGCCCGTCTCATTCAATGATGAATCAATGCCGCTGCCTTGTATGATGTGGCGTTTGTTGTAGTCGGTTTCGCCGTGTCGTATAAAAAATATTTCCTTCATATCGTCGTGGGTGGAGACGCGATTAATCGCGTCTCTACGTGGTTTTTGTATTTTAATTTACGACGGGCAACGCAACATAGCCCTTATACACCTCCTCATCAGGAAATTGATACTCCGTATAATCCTGAATGACATTATATATGGTATCGCGTTCGATGGCTTCCCGATTTATACTGCGAATGAGGTTCACCAATTCGCGGGTCGATAGGGCAGGGGATTGTTCTTCCGAACCCGCCATCGTGTAAATTTTTGTCGTGTCGTCAATCGTACCGTCAATGTCATTTACGCCAAATGCGAGCGACATTTGCGCCGTTTCTCTGCCAATCATGGGCCAATAGGCTTTGATGTGGTCAAAATTATCCATATAAATTCGCGCAATGGCATAATTCCGCAAATCCTCTACCGTCGTGCTTTCGGCTATGTGAGAGAGTTGGTTGTTTTTATTTCTAAATTTTAATGGAATGAAGGTCTGAAAACCACCTGTTTTATCCTGCAATTCGCGCAAGCGTTCCATATGGTCAACACGATGTTTGAACTCCTCAATATGTCCGTAGAGCATGGTCGCATTGCTTCGGTGTCCGAGTTCGTGGAGGATTTCGTGGATGCGAAGCCATTGGTCGGCATCGCATTTTCCGCCTGCGATTTGGTCGCGTATTTCAGGGTGAAAAATCTCTGCACCACCACCGGGCATCGAATCCAAACCCGCTTCTACCATGCGTTTCATACCTTCTTCGTAAGTGATTTTTGCTTTCTTAAAAATATAATGATACTCAACCGGCGTGAGTGCTTTGATATGCAATTCGGAACGATGCGCTTTTATTTTTTTGAATAATTCTTCATAAAAAGGTACATCATATTGCGGCAATACACCACCCACGATATGTACTTCTGTGACGGGTTCATTATCGTATTTTTTGACCATATCCAACATGTCGTCCATCGTATATTCCCAACCCTCTTCACGCTTTTTTATCAGGCGCGAATAGGAGCAGAACGTACACGTATATAGGCACACATTGGTGGGTTCGAGATGAAAATTGCGATTGAAATAGGTCTTGCCGCCATGCTTGCGCTCGCGGATGTGATTCGCCAAAATACCGAGATAGCTCAATTCGGCATTTTCGTATAAATACAGTCCTTCGTCAAATGTAATTCGCTTATTGTCAAGCACTTTTTGAGCGATAGATTTTAGTGTTGCACCCAAATTCGGTGAGTGGAGCAACAAATCTAAAGAGGGCGCGGTCGGTGTCTCTGTCATCGTATTCATATTATCTGTTAAACGTACAAATTTACCAATAAGTTTTGAACTTTCAATTTTTTTTGAAAGAAAAAATGATACTGTCAACTTGATAGTGAAAAGAGGGGAGGAGTGAGTTGTCTAAGACCTATCTATTTACTCGTTACTTAGTAAAGAAAATTCAGAATTTTTTCTAACAATCAGGCAGAACGATTTACAAAATCGTTTTACGACTCGCCCAAAAAAGTAATAACAAACCAAGCACAAAAAGTGGCAACAAAGCACCCAACCAATTAACGCCTCTCGTATCCTCAAAATATTGCTGCGAAAAATCCATCCAATTTTCATCCGAAACGGCTTGGTTATCAAAAATTTTAGGATAAAAATACAAGCGTTTTTCTTCATGATTCGTCTCTAATTGTTGGATAAAATTGAGGTAATTGCTCATATCTGACTTGCACAAAGCATTGAGTGTGAATTGTGTATGCAGACTTGGAAAAGCATATCCAACTGTCCGGCTGAATCTATCTCTCAATGCCAATCGCTCTTTTATAGCTTTAGCGGCGGCGGCGGCTTCTTCGTCGCCCGCGTGCTGCATGGCGTAGTACCAAAACCAACTGAAATTTTTGCCTTCGGGGTGTTCGTATTCGCTGAATTGAGGGTATTTTTCTTTGAATTTTTCGATGGTTGGGGCTTTGGCTTCGTCCCATTTGGTGTGATACCCGTCGCGGCTTTCGAGCATCGTTTCGTAGGCTTCGGGGACGGGATAGAGATTGACGGACAAGGCATTAATCGCGGTCGGCACGACAAAGGTGAGTACGACCCAAGCCAATAATAAAACCTGTGCATTTTGAGTAGAAGACCGATTAAAACTAATCACCAACCACGCCAATGCAAACCATAAACAAACATAAAAAACAGCCGTCAGCACAAAAGCAAAAAAGGCAGCATCGGCAGGAATGGGCAGGTATATTTTTCCGATAATCAATAAGATAATTAGAACGGATAAGACACTTACAAGCCGAATCCAGAGTTTTTGCCGGATGATTTTTAGCGGATTTGGAGATTGAATCAATATCAAATCCCAAGTATTCCCTTCTTTTTCTTCGGACAACAAATTGTAACATAAAGCAATGATTATCAAGGGAAAAAAATAAACCAAGATGAAACCAAAATCCATTTTTCCCAAGAGTTGATACATTGGATTGGCGAATCGGCTGGCGTATTTTTGTCCTTCTAAATTGAGAATTTTCGCGTTTTGTATCGTTGGGTGAATGTCGCGATGTCCGATAGAAAGTCCGGTCATATTTAGCGTTTCATTTGCCAAACCAAACTTGAGGTAATACAACAACAAGCCAATATCATCAGGATTGTACTTGACATAACGGGCAATGCTTTCGGCTTGATGCTGCGCGTTCATTTCAATGATTTCCGCCTGTTGGTCAATAAAGCGTTTGCCGACATGCAAACTGACCAAACCGACCACAAATATCAGCAACAGTGCCAGCATCAAACTTCGGGTGCGTAGGAAATTTTTTATGAGTAAAACTGTCATCGTAGCGTCGTAATTCGTAATTCGTTGACTCGTGATTCGTGATTCGTTTATAACACACTAAAAATCAAGTTTTAATATGATTCATAATTGTCAGCCAATTACGGTTTAAACCAGTAGTCGTGTAAATGATGAAAAATACAAGAATGAAATATCTTTCAAATATAATGCAACTTAGTTGCATTAGGAAATTAAACGGCATATTTGTAACATTCAAACCCTAAATTCTACTTCAACATCAATCCAAACAAATATTTTGAAAAATAACAAATATACCTTATATTTGTAAATGTGATATGTAGCTTTGAAAAGACGAGCTTTCAGATTTATTATTTTCTCGGCAATAACATAAGATTTAGCGTTTTTAATAGCTAAATAGTATAAGATTTGGCTATTAGTAAATCTTTTTGTTATATTTGCAATATGATTAGTAGAACTATTACGCCCACCATTCAGCAGAAAATTGGTAGAGGAAAAGCAATTATGATTATCGGACCTCGTCAAGTAGGTAAGACTACTTTAATATTGAATCAACTACGAGGAGAAGATTATACTTTCTTCGATGGAGATGACCCTTTAATACGCGCCCAATTAGATACACCAAATACGGAAAAGATACGGCAATTGATAGGCGGTAAAAAAATTGTTTTCATAGATGAGGCACAACGCATAAATGGAATCGGCTTAACTTTGAAAATCATCATTGACCAGTTTAAAGACGTACAACTATGGATTAGTGGTTCATCTTCATTCCATCTATTTAATGAACTAAATGAACCTTTAACCGGCAGAAAATGGGAATATGAATTATATCCGATAAGTTGGGAAGAATACGAAAATAATGTTGGTTACTTAAAAGCGCAACAGAATCTTGAGAACAGATTGATATACGGCATGTATCCAGAGGTCATCAACAATAATAGAGGAGAAGAGAGGGAGGTTTTAAGGAACTTAGTCAACAGCTATTTGTATCGCGATATACTATCTCATGGCGAAATCAGGAAACCCGAAATCTTAGAAAAACTTGTTCAAAGATTGGCTTTACAGATAGGTAGCGAAGTCAATTATAATGAATTAAGTCAATTGGTAGCTATCTCAAAAGATACTGTTCAGAGATATATAGACATTCTTGAAAAAGGATATGTAATTTTTAGATTAAGGTCATTTAATCGAAATATTCGTAATGAAATAAAGCGAGGTCGAAAGATTTATTTTTACGATAACGGCATCAGAAATGCAGTAATAGGAGAATTTGGTGATTTAAGCACCAGAAATGATATTGGTATGCTGTGGGAGAATTTTCTAATTTCAGAACGAATCAAACAAAACAGTTATAAATTAACATTTGCAAAATCTCATTTTTGGCGCACGATGCAGCAACAAGAAATTGATTATGTTGAACAGAATGGATTAAATATGACCGCCTACGAATTTAAATGGAACCCAAAAGCAAAAGCTAAATTTTCTAAAACTTTTCTCAACGCATATCAGGCAGAGGGGAAGTTAATCAATCGGGAAAATTTTAGAGAATTTGTTATCATTTAACGCAACACCAAACAAGCATTTTGAAAAATAACCAACATACCTTATATTTGTAAATGTGATGTGTAGCTTTGAAGAAACGGGCTTTCTGCCATTCTAAATGACAAGGTAAAAGCGTAATATTGTGTGTCTTGAAGTTGTACACCATTTGGCACAAAAATAAAATGCAATGAAGCAACCAACTATTTATACCGCTATTGATATTCAAAAAATCGAAGAAGTTGCGCTCGCCCTTGTCGAAGAGCAACTGATAGCCTATAACAATAGGGACATCGAGGCTTTTTTGAAACCATTCAGTGAAAATGTCAAAGTATTTAATTATCCAAATCAGTTTCTTTATGAGGGCAAAGGAGAAATGAGGACTATCTACGCCCGATTATTTGATGCTTGTCCGAATCTTCATTGTAAAACAATTTCCAGAACAGTTTTTAAAGATATAGTTATTGATAAAGAACAGGTTACAGGGAGGAAGGTGAAGGTTGAAAATGTAATTGCTCACTTTATAGCCATTTATAAGATTGAATCGAATAAAATTAGCGAAGTTAGATTTATGCAGTATTTCTCCCAACATTGAACACCCGTTTGATGAGGAAATGGTAAAGCAGGATACGCTTTTTGTCAAGCAGAAGAAAACTCGTAAAAAGAAAGCAAAATGAGTGATAAAAAAGAACAAGAAGGACTACAGCCGATAAACAACTTTGTAATTTTCAAAACAGAGAATGGCAAAGTAAATATTGATGTATTTTATCAAGACAAAACGCTTTGGCTCACACAAAAGAAGATTGCAGAACTTTTTGAAAAAGGGCGTTCTACTATTACCGAACACTTAAAAAAGATATTTTTAGATGGCGAGTTGGATAAAAAAGTGGTATGTCGGGAATTCCGACACACCACTAAGCATGGTGCTATAGAAGGAAAAACTCAGGAAAAAGCTGTAACTTACTATAATTTAAAAGCCATTACAGCCATAGGCTATCGAGTTAACTCACAGCGTGCTATTGAATTTAGAAAATGGGCAACTGAGATTTTGCACGAATACATCATCAAAGGGTTTGCGATGGATGATGAACGGTTAAAGCAAATCAAACATTTTGGAGAAGATTATTTTGATGAAATGTTGGAGCGAATCCGTGAGATTCGTTTGAGTGAACGACGCTTGTATCAAAAGATAACAGACATTTATGCGCTTTCCGCAGATTATGATAATAAGAATGTCATAACCAAACAGTTTTTTGCTACGGTTCAAAACAAACTGCATTGGGCAATCACTGGAAAAACGGCAGCAGAAATCATTTATACCGAAGCAGATGCTACTAAGATATACATGGGTTTGAAAACTTGGAAACGAGCTCCTGATGGTAAGATCCTAAAAAGTGACGTAAGCATTGCTAAAAACTACCTTAACACGGAACATATCAAAGAATTAGAGCGCATCGTGACCTCCTATTTAGACTTAGCAGAAAACAGAGTAAGAAACAGACAAGTAATGAACATGAAAGATTGGGATAGATTTTTGGTGCAATTTTTAGAATTAGCAGATTACCCGATATTGAAAGATAAAGGTAAAATATCAATGCTTCAAGCTAAATTGAAAGCTGAAAGCGAATACGATAAATTTAGAGTAATTCAAGACCGTAATTTTATTTCTGACTTTGATAAAGAAATAAAGAAATTAACTGATAAGTAGTTCGGGATAAGGATTTTTGTAATCCCAAGCACCAAAGCCTCCAATTCCGAAACCCCAAAATGCCACCTCAATATCAGCCGGGATAAATATTTTGAAAAATAAATGTTTTCAACGATGAGTAAGTTATTTTCAACGAATGGGGGGATATGGCAAGAGATTTGGGCAGTATTTCATAATCAAGTGCGACATGTATCAAAGAGCAGTTGGAAACTCTTTCTTAATTTCACTAATCAATTTTTCATAGGAAATACCACCTCCACCACCATTAGCTAATACTTTAAGAGCATCCCACCATTGTTCTTTGGGAGAGTTGTTTTGAGAAAAATAACTTATATCTCCACCGCTTCGCTCCCAAATCCGATTTTCTTGAATACCTTTGGGGTACAATTTTAGAACTTTTTCATACAGTTCATTTATATTGAAAATCTCTTTATTGGTTTCGGGTTTTAGAGTGTTTTTTATCTCAGTATTAGATTTAGGTTCAATTTTTTTTAGATTATTCAATAATTCTAACATAGCCATCGTGAGCCTCGCTATGTCTCTATTGTACTCTTCTCGCGATAATATATTAACTCTATTATCTTGTTTTAATCCGTTAAGCTTAGTTTGGTGAGAAGTAATTTCGGTGAGATACTTCGAATTAATATAAGTGGCAAAAGCCTTCATTTCTTCCAAAGCTTTTTCATGGTAATTATTGGTAATTAGTTTTATTATCTCGGAATGATTGAGCTTCATTTCATTAAATTGAATTAGGAAAATCTTTTCTAATTGTGGTAGCTAAACTATCAAAGCTGAGGTTTCCGCCACCGCCATTTTCTAATTTTTTGAGTGCATCCCACCATTGTTCTTTTGAATTGTTATTATTTGAAAAATAGCTTATATCTCCACCGCTTCGTTCCCAAATTCGATTATCTTGAATGCCTTTTGGGTATAGCTTACAAACCAATTCATACAAATCATTGATGTTTGGTGTTTCCTCAATTTTAGTTTTGATGTCATTAAAATTAGAATTTGTTCTATCAAGTAAATCTATAACAGCGAATGCAAATGCTGCTACATTACTTGAAGCAACTAACTGAGAACCAGAGTTATCTGCTGTACTCTTTCCGTCCACTAAATCAGAGATGCCTCTTAATAATAAGGCAGAAATATTAGTGTAAGGTCTTACTGCTTCTAAAAAACCATAGCCTTCCATTTCAACTGCTAAGGCATCGCCGCAATTATCTTTTATCAACTTATAGGTAGCGGAATCTCGATTAGCTACTACTTTTTCACCTGCTGCAATTGGTTTGATATAAACTTTGGGTGTGTCAAAGTTTTGATTAAATTTAGTGGAGACAATTTTCTCTTGCCAAGTATTTTTATTTTGGAGCGCTTTTGCCTTTTGTGTTAAAGCGTAGCTGGAAATTCCAAACTCAAATCTTGGTTTATAAACTTCTGCTTCTTTTCCAATTTCAAAGGCATAGACCTTTGTTCCTACCACTACATCGCCGATTTTAACATCTTTCAAGCCACCTGCTACACCGACAAAAAATATGTATTTAGGACTAAAATTATTAATCCCTCGTTCAACTTCACTTGCTGCTTTTACATTCCCCGCTTCTGTTTGAGTGACAGCTATCGTAAAATCATTGTAATTTCCTACTTGATAAAAAGTACCCGTACTTTCTAAAAAAGTATCTTTAGTATCGCTTAGATGACTGGTTACAGCCTCAAATTCTTCTGGAATAGCTGTGAATATGATAATGTCGATTTGATTCATTTGATATGTTTATAGGTTTCTTTTAATATTCTTAATTTTTCATTGCCGTAATATTCCTTTTCAATTTCTTTAAACAATCTATTTACGGTTATTTCTTTTCCACCTCCTCCATATCTCAATCGTGATAATGCAACATTCCATTGCTCAATTGATGAAGAATCTAAAGGGATGAAATCAATATCTCCACCAGCTCGTTCCCAAATCCCATTATCTCTAACTCCTTTTTTATAAAGATTCTTTGATACTAAAACTTGAAATTCTTTCCACCAATCAGAGCTACTAATATTTCTGTTTGAATATCCCTTTCTCCATAATTTTAATCCGTTCCAAAAAGATAATCTATGCTCAAATTTTTGCAGAGCTAAGCCCAAATTATTATTGCGACTAAATTTGTCGATGATTATTTCTTGAGCATCATACCAATTCCTCGAATTAACTATTTCACCTAAAAGAATAGCTTCTGTATTTTCTATTGATTTATAGCCTATTCGTTTATTAATTACCTGACAAAGAAGGTTTTCATCAAACCTTTCAAATCGCTTAAATAACTCTAAAATTAGTTGAAAAGAGTTTGTAGAACTAATAAAATCGTATACATATTCAGTTTTACTAACTGCCTGCCGTAGTGGAGGTTCTAAATCCTTATGAATATTAGAAATGCTCAATTGCTTGTACCAGTTTTTTGCCGTACTTTCTAAAAAATTAGCTTTTGCATCAAATGGTAAAATTTTCCAAATATCTTTACGACGAGGATAATCCAAAAGATTACTGACATTTGACTGGCTAATTTTCAGGAGCAACTTATCATCGAATTTCTGATTGCTAAGTAAAGTGTTCAATATTTCATAAAGCGTTTTTGTGGAATTTCTAAAACCATCCCAAACATTGTAAGAAGAATTAATTTCAATTTTCTCAAGCCAAATCTGTTGCCAAATAGGATTTTCTAATTCTATTTTTTCAAACAAAGAACTGTTTTGATTACAGGCTTGTCCAGCTAAAAATAATAGTCGCTTATCTTCAAATTTAAGTGCTGCATCTATAATTTCAATAGAGTTTGCTTTTTGAGCAATTACATTAAAACCTTTATTATGCTTTAAATTTTTATCAATATCAAATTGTAGTTTAAAAGCTTCTGAAATAGTTGTATAGGCCGTAACTGCGTGTGCATGTAATAAAAGCCATTTGCGTTCTTGGGTGAATTTTTTTAGTGATTTGCCTAACTTTTCTGATAGTGTAATTGGTGTATTTTGAGCAATAGCATGTTCAGTTGTTGATTGATTTAAAAGATAAGGTTTTAGCCAATTAATAAACTGGAGGTCTTTTTCCCATAGCTCCCAAATCGTTTTACTGGATTGAGAACTATCTCGTTTAAAAAATGAAGATACTTCTATTTCAATCAATTGATACCACCAATGGCTCCCATACCTTTTAACATTTAAAAAAAACGTTTTTAATAATTCAACAAAAGAGTTGATAATGGATTTAGATTCTAATTCTTTCTGAAAGCGTGTCCGAATGGCATTCTCAATTCTTTCCTGAGCATTCGCAATTGAACCAATTTTTAAATTTCCCAATTGAGTAAGTTCTTCAACATCGGCATCAGGTGTCAATTTTAGCAAGCGACTCAATACCTTTTCTTTGATGCTTTTCCCTTGACTTGTCATAGGCACAATTGTCAATATTCTTTGGAGAAGAGCAAAAGTATTTCTGAAGTTTAAATCTTCTAATGACTTATAATTTTCAGCAGCCCTTTGAATAGTTTGTAATTTAGAAAAGTCGTAAACCTCTAATTCCAATTTGGTCAGAAAATTAGAAATATCGTTTTCTGCACTTCGATTCAAAATAAACAATTCGGCTGCTGTTGACGGCTGATGGCTATCTTGCTTGATTACAATATCATATTCACTCCAATGATTGGCTTGATTAGAATAAAGTATATAGTATTTATCATTGGTTAAATCTTCTGGTTTGATACTATATCGAAAAGTAAAAGTTTGGCGAGTATATTTAGGAATTGCAGCCCATAGTTCTGTTATCATTGGTAGAAACTCCTGTTTGTCTAACCATACAATTGGTTTATTCTTAAAATTAGGTTGAACGAGACAATGAACTACTTTATTAATCAAGGAGTTTTCAAATTTCTGAAAAGTTGTGGGTTGTAATTCAATACCTTCTAAGGGTAAGGATATTTCATTTTTATCCCTAAACAAAGAAAATACATCATTTAGATTTTCTAATAAATGAATGTCCGCTTTTTTAAAAATTAAAGCATGTGTAAAAACAGAACCTTTCCTGCTTTGGTCATTGTCAGGAAAAGTTTTTAAGAATAAGAAATAGTTATCAATGATTTGGGTTTTAAAATATGGCTGCCAATCGGAATGAGGATTAATCGTAGAAAGAAAATCAGTTCTTACACTTTGTAATAATCGTTCATCAATTGTCGAAGTGATTAAACCATGCCCTCGTCCAGACTTAATGCCAAATACCGCCTGCTCTATTATCATTTTGCCAATTTTACAGCGTGGTGAACTAAGTAGGTTAAATCATCTTCTCGCTTTCCATTATTCTTTATGATATATCCATGCTCTTCTGGTGCGTCAGCAAAATCCTGAATTGCTTCACTTTTAGCTACATCATCTATCTTTTCTGCTAAGGACATCCCTTGCGGTGACAAACCCATGTAGGAAACTTTAGTAGATGACCAAATACTTTCTATAAATTCAACCAACATTGGACACTTTTTAACCAATTCTTCTCTTGGTGTAACTATGGTCGAACTACTTTCATCTTTTTCTAAATCATCCCAAAAAGTCAAAACGACTTGTAAAACAGGGCTATTCACGGGATTTAAAGTACTTAGTCCACGATGGAAAAGCAACATTTGTAGCAATTCTACGAAAAAAGCATAATCACTTATTTCATGAGTAAATTCTTCTTCGTTTTCATCTTTTTTCTTCTTCTCTAATTTGGTAATGTTTTCTTGTGGTCGCAATAACAGGTTATCAATTGGTTTGAGTTTGTCTAAACGAATAAACAACATCCAAACAGAACTTTCTTGCACTAAAGGCAGCCATGATTTGGGCAATTTTCGGTATTTTACAATGTCGGTTATTTTTTCACCCGCATAGTCGGGCCAAATCAAATCTGCTTTTTCACCATCTTCAAATTCGAGATGAAAAATAGTTTCTACATCAAATTCTTTTGATGTTCGAGCAGGGTTGACACCGATAGCTTGACTTTCTGTAATCTTGTTAACAGCTTCAATATTCTTTGCTTTCTTATATTCTTTGACTTGACTATCTGTTTCCGATAAACGGGTAGCTAATTGCCCTTTTAGGCAAGATTTTCCTGTCTTTGGTCTTCCTATAATTAAAATATTGTCATTGGTTTTCATACTCCTCTATATTTGAAAAAATAATCTTGTGTTTCCGTAGGATTAATCTCAATAGCTGGTCTTGGAGTAATCTCTAACTGTTCAATTATCCAATTGACGGACTGTAAAATATTTTGATGATACTGTTGGTCCTGACCTTCCAGATAACTGACTTCAAAAGATTTTGATGAAGGGAATGTTGAACTTAGTTTACCTTTTAATTTGGTCAATGTTTTATCTCTTATTTTTTCCTTTGTATCTGCCTTTGACCACAATAATGCAATAGGACGTTCTCCGAGATTATTACTAAGCCTTGCAGCTAATTTCTCTGTATTACTTCTAATCAGCGTTCGATGGGGGTTAGTTTGATTTAGCCCTTCGCAATCCACGAAAAGGATAAACCCATCTGCTTCATTAATGATTTTTTTTGCCCCTTCTGCTTCTTTGTTTTCTGTATTTTCCATCCATTTGGCAAACCATTCACCCGGAACATCAGTAAAAATCACATCTCTTGTGACATTTCCTTTTTTCAATGCCAAATGTAAATAGCCTTGATTTCGACTTGTCATATCTGCGCTGGTATGGGCTGGAAAAGAAAATTGCCCTTTTTTGTTCCACCGCATACTCCACGATATATTTTCCCAGCCAATGAGGGAATTAGACCCTGAAAAGTGAAAATCGCCAACTCGTTTACCAACAGCTAACAGTAGATACAGCATGGACAGAAAGGTGGTTTTTCCAGAATTAAAAAGCCCAACAACTCCAATGACAATGGGGACAGACCGATTTTTAATATGCCATAAATTATTTAAGCCCATTGAGTTGCCTGTCCAATTGACTGTGGCGGTTTCTATTTCCTTTTTGGTGGACTCTTGTACATTATCGGCTTCACTTTCTCCTTCCGTTTGTTCCACCTTTTTTGAAGAGGAAATATTATTAGCTTCTTTCCAGTACTCGCAATCGTGATATTCACGTCCAGGTATTTGACAACCCAATTCCTCGGGTTCATCACATCGTGTATGACAGCATTTGTTCTTATCCATTTTGGGTTAATTTTAGAGCTTGAAAATCATGGAACAACCAAACAAGTAACTCGGCATTAGTCAATTTCTTTGTTTCATCAATACCGATAGCTGTTGCTATATTTGTTTTCGATTTTTGGTGAAATTTTGCAGTCAGAAAATCAAGAAGCGACAATGAGGTGTTTTTTTCTATTTCTTTTTCGGGTAGGACTTTAGAAAGATAAAATTCGTTTTCTTCAGACAGGAATTTTTCTGACAAATCTTTCAAACTCACATTCGTTGTTTCAGGCTGAACTTTCTGGAGGGTTTCTTTCAAAAAGAAATCTACACTAATCGGTGTGTAGCCGTTTAGGTCGTATGCTAAATCGTAAGCCATTGCAGCAACTTGCACTAAATCTGGCTTTTCTCGATAACTATCTTGTAATGAATTAGAAAAGAGTGTTTCTTTCCACCAAATTAGATTGTTGTTGTTGGATAAGGAGTGAAGGGAGGTTTGAATTTGATTTGGAATTTCTTCGGTGAAGACCTGATAAACCTTTTTTAATTCTTTGTCAACGGATTGTAGATATTTTTTTATGGCTTCTCTTTCAGTTGTAGTTAGCTCTTCTAGGGTGGTTGAGAGTTTTGAAGAAAAATTTTCATACCAAGTATTAAAATTTGAGACTGACGGATATATTATGTTCGTATAATTAACTTTCTGAACATTAGATTGTATCTCTGGTATGTCATTTATTTTATTTAAAATAACATCCGCTTTACGCTCATTATTAACAGGCAACTTAACGGAAGAAACCTTCGGCAAATCAAAACCAAACTCAGGAGCAATTATCTGAAAATCTTCTGTTGCTAAAACACTATATCGTTCGCTTGCTTTTTGAATGAGGTCGTGAATTATTTTTGCTTCATTTTTATTTGCTATGTTAGCATACTGATAAACATGCTGACAAGATAGCCATAGAATTGCTGCCTTTTTGTCATCATTCTCAATCAAATAGTCAAGCGTATTCAAAACAACTACCCGCAATATAGTCCGTTGAATATCGGTTTGCTTAGTGCTTTTTACGAAAAACTTCCATTCTTCCTGAATGATTTTTTGTACTTCTTGCAGTTGGCTGTTTTCAATATTGATGTGTGGATTAATAGCAGCTAGAGCAAAAGCCTGTATGTTTTCATTGGTAATTTCATCTGCTAATACCTCTGACGCTTTTAGAAGATGTGTGTATTCTTCGTTCCCTCCTCCTTCGAAGTCTAATAAGTTGTGGTTGGCATAGGATTGTAAAATGTTTTCTGTCATTTTGCATTTTTTGGTTAAAGGTACATTTTAACAAAATGTGTATTTCAACAATTAAGCCTATTTGATTTTTGTGTCATTTTGGCAGAAGCTCTTTATCTCTTTAAAACAAAAGCCGTCCCTCAAAAAGCACTAACCCTCAAAAACCCCCACCCCAAAAACCAACCCAAAAAACCAAACCCCCAAAGCCACCAAAGAAACCCACTCATTCCAAATCACCTGCCGGAAAGATAAAAATTGATGTTGAAAATCCGGGAAATCCGCCCAATATTGCCGGCTGATAGCCGACCGTTTATCGGCTGAACTACCGACTTTATTACTCACCAGTTTGATTTGCAAATTATTCATCGTTTGCGCGAGGTCGTAGAGAAAGCACAGAAAAACACACCTTTTTTTAAAAAAATACAAAAATAATTTGCACGTCCAAAAAATAAATCTCACCTTAGCACCTACAATGCAACAAACAGTAGTCATATCATCTATTATTAACATTATTATTATGGTCAATAAAATGTAACGAGAATGGTATGATAATACATAAAGGAAAATATTTAAAAGCCATTCTCGTTTGAGAATGGCTTTTTTAATGTCCGTCCCGTACCGACTGTCTTTAGCTCCGATAGCTATCGGAGACGACCACAAGGAAGCAAATACGCTTAAACGACAATTAAAAACAAGATTAGAAACTGTATTTTAATTTGTCATAAATAATTGATAATGAATGATTTAAATTAAAAACAACGAACATTCACAAACGGAAAACAAACACAAAAACAAAATGCAATTAAGGTTTTCTTTCGGATATTCACCTCCAAATAATGCGACAATGCGATAATGATACAATGCGACAATAAAAAAAAACATTAACGCATTAAAATAATTCATTCATTCAAAATAATTCATTCATTCAAAATTCAAAATTCATTCATTCAACACTTATGCGAATAAAGCCATTCAAACTCGAAAGATATTACACTGAAAATGAATTTTCAGCCAAATACTCATTGTGTAATTCTGATTGCGAGGCGATGAAAATCAAGGACGTATTGGCTTTGGAAGAAGGCGCGGTGGATAAATTTCACGACCTCTGGCTGGGTTACACAGAGACGCAAGGCAACCCCTCTTTAAGGCGCGATATTGCGACGATATACGACAAAACATCGGCTGAAAATATATTGGTTTGCACAGGCGCACAAGAACCGATTTTTTTATTTGCACAAGCGAATTTGGATGCCGGAGATGAGGTCATCGTACAGACTCCATGCTATCAATCCTTACAATCTGTACCCGAAAGTTTGGGTTGCAAAATACTGAATTGGAATGTCCGATACGAAGCCGATAAACCCGTTTTTGATATAGGCGAATTAAAGAAAATGATAACGAAAAACACCAAAGTTATCTACCTGAATACGCCGCACAACCCAACAGGTTTTCATTTCTCCAAAGAAGAACAAAACGAAATAATTAACATAGCGAGAAAGCATAACGTCCTGATTTTCAGCGATGAAGTCTATCGGGAATTAGAACATCAGCCCCAATACAAAATCCCGGCATTTGCGGATGCCTACGAAAATGGCGTGTCGATAGGTGTCATGTCCAAGTCCTACGGTTTGCCCGGACTTAGAATCGGTTGGATAGCCACACAAAATAAAGAAGTCTTGGAAAACGTGGCGATGATGAAAGAATACACCACGATATGCAACGCCGCACCAAGCGAATTTTTGGCAGGTGTCGCACTCCGAAACAGACAGACCATATTGGCGCGAAATCTGAAAATAGTAGAAAAAAACCTACCCCTATACGATGATTTTTGGAACAAATACGCCGAGTTTTTCTCATGGCACAAACCCAATGCCGGACCCATTGCTTTTGTGAAAATGAAATTCGGAAAAGACGATATGACATTCGCAGAACAGGCATTGAAAAAGAAAAGCGTCCTCTTATTGCCCGGCGGTATTTACGATTACAACGGTTTTTTCAGGATAGGATTTGGCAGAAAAAAAATACCCCAAGCCCTCGAACAATTTGAAGAATTTATAGTAGAAAATGTAGTAAAAAATCACGCACATCTCGTCTGACATTTTCAAAAATGTCCGACGGGTAAAGTCCACAAAAAAACGATAACACAGTAACACTGCAACACCTTAACAGGCATTAAAATGATTCATTCATTCAAAATTCACTCATTTACTCATTCATTGAAATGGAGTTAAACAAATACAGCAAAGTCGTCACCCAAGACCCCTCGCAACCAGCCGCACAAGCCATGCTACACGCGATTGGACTGACGAGAGAAGATTTGAAAAAGCCGCTAATCGGCATCGGCAGCACAGGCTACGAGGGCAACCCCTGCAACATGCACCTCAACGACTTAGCAAAAGTCGTCAAACTCGGTGTGAATAGTACGGAATCTATCGGACTGATATTCAATACAATAGGAGTCAGCGACGGCATTTCAATGGGAACGGTAGGCATGCGTTTTTCCTTGCCTTCGCGCGATGTCATTGCCGATTCGATGGAGACGGTTGTGGGCGCAATGAGTTACGACGGACTCGTGACCGTAGTTGGTTGCGACAAAAATATGCCCGGCGCACTCATGGCGATGATTCGCTTGGATAGACCGTCGATTTTAGTCTATGGCGGCACGATAGCTTCGGGACATCATGGTGACAAAAAACTCGATATTGTCTCCGCTTTCGAGGCATGGGGCGAGCGCGTAAGTGGTAAAATGGATGAAGAAAATTTCCAACAAATAGTCGAAAAAGCCTGTCCGGGCGCAGGTGCATGTGGGGGTATGTACACCGCCAATACGATGGCATCCGCGATAGAAGCACTCGGCATGGCATTGCCCTACAACTCCTCCAATCCAGCCATTAGTGTCAACAAAAAAGCAGAAGCCCAAGCAGCAGGAGAAGCCATGATAAATCTCCTCAAAAAAGACCTAAAACCTTCCGACATCATCACCAAAAAATCATTAGAAAACGCCATAACTGTTGTCACAATTTTAGGCGGTTCTACCAATGCAGTTTTACACTTTCTCGCCATTGCAGATGCGGCAGATATTGAGTTCGGATTAGACGATTTCCAACGTATCAGCGACAAAACGCCCTTCCTCGCCGACCTCAAACCAAGCGGTCAATTTGCGATGGAAGACGTACACCGCGTCGGCGGCACACCTGCTGTAATGAAATACCTCTTAGAAAATGATTATTTACACGGCGATTGTATGACCGTGACGGGAAAAACCATCGCCGAAAACCTCGCCGATGTCCCCTCGCTTTCCGAAGGGCAAACGGTCATCAAACCATTTGAAAAACCAATCAAAGAAACAGGGCATATTCGCATACTTTTTGGTAATTTAGCGACGAAAGGTTCCGTCGCCAAAATCACAGGAAAAGAAGGCTTGCGATTCACTGGAAAAGCAAAAGTATTTGATAGCGAAGTTGCTGTGAATAAAGGAATTGCCAACGGAAAAGTAACAAAAGGGGATGTCGTCGTCATTCGTTACGAAGGACCAAAAGGCGGACCGGGAATGCCCGAAATGCTCAAACCTACCGCCGCGATTATGGGTGCAGGATTGGGCGGAGAAGTCGCACTCATCACAGACGGCAGATTTTCTGGCGGAACACACGGTTTTGTCGTCGGACACATCACGCCCGAAGCACAAGAAGGCGGTTTGATAGGCTTACTAAAAGACGGCGATGAAATCACCATTGACGCAGAAAAAAATACGATAAACGCTGCCCTTTCTGAAACAGAAATCGAAACAAGACGTAAGATATGGAAAGCCCCTGAATTAAAAGCAAAAAGAGGCGTTTTATACAAATATGCAAAAATGGTTTCATCCGCATCCGAAGGATGCGTAACAGATAAATTGTAGCGCGGCACTTCCAGTCCGCGTCGCGTATTATCTGTTATAAAATGATGTCACGATTTTAATACGGATAAATTGTAGCGCGGCACTTCCAGTCCGCGTCGCGTATTATCTATTATAAAATGATGTCACGATTTTAATACGGATAAATTGTAGCGCGGCACTTCCAGTCCGCGTCGCGTATTATCTATT
>ENA-ORXR01001024-ORXR01001024.1-marine-metagenome-genome-assembly--contig:-NODE-1024-length-31845-cov-5.963454_pt1 | contig 31845 bp, 18 predicted proteins | sample MGYA00237866_ERZ511479 | MGnify/ENA metagenome assembly ERZ511479
TTTCGGGTTTGGCTTGCGGTGGGCGGACGATGGGCTTTTTTCGCTGCTTTCGGGTTTGGCTTGCGGTGGGCGGGCGATGGGCTTTTTTTCGCTTTAACGGGGTTGGCTTTCGGTGAGCGTGTAGTTCCATGTCATTTGAATTTGGAAGGGAAGGGACCGGATAATCAGCACTTTGATCTTGGCAGGGAGTTCTGCGCGCGGATTCCCCTTTCAGGGGTTAGGGGCGAGCGATGGTTCCTTTTAAAAATATTTTCTTTTTTAAAGTTTGCTCTTTAAATTTCTCCTGATTTACCTCCGCACATCATGCATCGCCACGCTCGCCCCTACCCAGTCCTTGTCCCGGTTGTACTTTACACCGACCATTTCTCCCTTACTCAGTCGCACCAGATTATTGACAACCTCAGGACGCGCCGCACCTTTCTCCCAAACCATCAGCATTCTGATTTCACATTTTGCAGGTTCATTGGCGGTCTGAATAGCCGACTGGTATTTTACTTTTTTCTGTAGAATAAAGTGCTCGGGTTTCGTTACTTTTTCGATATCCTCTTTGGTTACATTGATAATAACACCAGCACCGGAAAAAGAGAAGAGTGGCTTTAAAACATAATTTTCCAGGTCTTGCGGAATGGTTTTAAGATCACTCAAGAAAGAACAATAAGGATTGTATTTACTCTTAATCAGTGGCATAGTGTGTTTACTAATTCGAGAAAACCAGTGAGGATGGCCGATAAATTCAGCGTTTATTTCGTCGTTTAGAGAGTACTCTTTTACAAATTCGGGGCGACGTTCTAATTCATCAAAAATAATCCGGTTGTATATTTTTTCTACACCAATTTTTTTACCTTGCTCATTGATATAATATAAATCTTTCCCTGATTTTTTAATTTCACTGATGCATTTAACAGGCGTTTTGATAGCCGCATTGGTAGCGTAAAAATCAATGGCTGTAGCCTGGTTAAAAGGATCTATTTCCAACAACACTACATTTTCGGGTCTACTATCACCGATGATAACGTTGCGTAATTTATCAAAATATCCCTCTGTATCGAGTCCACCAAAAAAGGACTGATAATGATCCGGTATGTCGTAAGCCGTTTTAAAACAGCGGGCCAATAATTCCTGAAAAAAGTAGAGGGTTGGAAAGCCCTGTATTTCAATGAGTTGTGGAATCAATTTTCCATTACCATCGTCACAGATTCCAAAGTCCAATTGTAAAAAAGTAGTATGATCATCTTCCCCCGGCACCTCCTGGCCTGGTAAAATAGCGGCCTGGGATTTTTGTTTAAAATCAGGATCGAGTAATGTCTCACTGATTTCTTCACAGGCTTCGAGTAGCTGTTTGCGTAGTTCAGGAGTTAAAAAAATCGGGGTTTCACTAATCCGAAAAGCAGGCGTATGATCATGCGCAGCATTAATAAGTTCCTTTAATTTTGTGTACCGTTCGGATGAAAATCCCTTATTGAATAGTTGGCGTTGAGAAGCGTGCACGGCGTGTTTTGTTTTGTATGGGTGATAATCTATAAAATTCTAAACGGCAACCAACTCCAGCGATCGAACCGCCTCATCCAAGAAGTTGGGAAGGATGGTATCATAGGTTAATGGAATTGCCATCGGATCATTCAGGTCTTCCATCATTTGGTCAAACTTTTCCTGACCATGTTCTTTTACAATCACGGTTTTATTTTCTTGTTTATTAAAATGAATGAGCATTCCTTCGGGGTCTCCCTCGGGATGAAACTGTACGCCAAACATCTCTTCTGAAAACCGGACGGCCATGATGGCCCGTTCGAGCGGAATATTAGGACGTATTTTTTCGAGTGCCATAATCTTGGCACCCATTTTTAAGAACATGTCAACATCCGGCTGTACTACTTGCCAGAGTCGAAAATCTGCTGCACAAAAAACATCCGGTAACTGCGTAAAGAACCTTTCCTGTTTTCCAGCCTGTGTTTTATGAATCGGCGTGGTACCAAAAGACCTGGATTTTCGCGGAAGTACCCGGGCCAGGTCAAAGTGATCACAAGCCATCTGAAAGGAATGACAAATAAAAAAGACATATTTCCTGGTCTCCTTTTTTTGACTATTTATTTCCCAAAGTTGGTCAATCAGATCAAACAGTTTTTTATTCCAAACTCCGTCTCCATCGAGCGGACTACCCGGACCACCACTGCTAATGTATACATCGTAATCCGTGCCAGGCAGTTCTGCTTTGCCCCGTACGTCGAATACTTTCCATTCGAAATGGTCTTTGTAACGATCAACGATATTTTTGATCGCGCGCATTCCCTGATTTGGTTCGCCGTCGTACAGATCCAGAATTGCTAATTTGTTCTTTGTCATCTTTAAATATTTAATGAATATTAGAACATGTCTCAATTTTCATTAATTACCAATTATGAGTGATTAATGTAGGTCGAGACATGCTCTATGTTAAAAACAGACAGATAAATTGCTTCTGTTTTTAACAGCTTCGATTTCAAAGATAAGTAAATTTTACACCAAATTTCTGAATAGAAGATGCTTTAACATGCCTTTAAAATACAGCGTATTACTTGCGTTTGGCCGTTCCGGCTTTTACTTTCTTGCCTTGAACACCCTCACGGACAAAGGTTCCCCAGGTCAGATTATCTCCACCAGCTTTGTGTGCCTTGGCTTTTTCGATGGCCATATTAGCGGCATTTTCGACGACCCATTCAAAATTTTCGGGACCAACAGAAGTCAATTCCGCATCGGGTGCAGGATTGCAAAAGTCAATAGCGTAAGGAATACCATCTCTAATCGCTAACTCCACCGTATTAAAATCATAACCCAAAGCATGATTGATTTTAAGGACGATATCCGTCATTTTTTTAAGCATCTTCTTTTCAATCGGCTTGGGTTCCAGCACATAACGCAGGTGGTGTGGATTTCGCGGTTCGTATTCCATGAAGTGGATATACTTTCCACCAAGGCAGTAAATTCGGTAGTAAGCGTCAAACTGAATTTCTTCCTGTAGCATCATTACCAGTTGCCCGGTTTCAGCATGTGATTTCCACAGGTCCTCCTTGCTTTCTAGCTTATAAACATTTTTCCAGCCACCACCTGAGAAAGGCTTCATGTAAGCTGGAAAGCCACCGATGTAGTCAAATATTTTTTCCCAATCCAGGGGATATTTCATATTTCTAAATGAGTTGGCGTTGGTATCTGCGGGCATTTCGTTAGAAGGCAACAGCACTGTTTTAGGGACTGGCACGCCTATCTTTTCCATTAAACAATTATTGAAAAATTTCTCATCGGCACTCCACCAGAAAGGATTGTTGAGTACCGCTGTTCCATTTAACGCAGCATTTTTCAGATAAGCACGGTAGTACGGCACGTCCTGTGAGATCCGGTCAATGATCACTGCATAGCCCGTGTCTTCTCCCTGCATTAGTTCTTCAGCGTGCAGCAATTCAGCTTTTACACCAGATACATTCTTACTGTTTACGCGTTCTACAAATGCTTCTGGAAATGTATTTTCTTGTCCAAATAAAATTCCTATTTTTTTCATATTAATGAGTGTTTTCGTTTTTTAGTAATGTTTGTTATTGGTGAATATTTATGTAAAAAGCTTGTTATGTGAATGGTGATTATTCTAAATTAATAAATTTTAAACTGATGTATGCTTAGGAATGAATAGTACTTAGATAGTGTGGAAACATCTCGCGCCAAGTCGGCCAGTCGTGTTTGCGTTCGGGACGTAAATCTAACCAGTGATCCATTCCTTTTTCATTTAAAATATGCGATAATTTCAAGTTGGCGTCTTTACAAATATCCCAGTCAGAAGTACCTAAAATGATTTTCATATTATATAGATGATCGTTGTGTAAGCCAGGCAGATAATCGACGGGATTATTGAAGTATACATTGTCATTATAAAAACCGTCGAGGAAAGTCTTTATATCAAAAGCACCACTCATTGTGAATAGGTGACTGACCAGATCTGGATGACGAAAAGCAAAATTGGCCGCGTGGTATCCACCAAAACTCGCTCCGGAAACAACTACTTTTCCGACGCCAGTATTCCAACGGATTTTTTCCACAATCTCATCCTTTATCATCTGATCATACCACATATGATTTTCAATCCGCTTGGCAGGATGGACGCCTTTATTATACCAGCTGTGTTTATCAATACTATCGGGGCAAAAAATTTGTATCAGACCTTCGTCTATAAACCATTTAGCAGATTCAATCAATTTAAAATCCTTACTTTCATGATACTTTCCCATCGTACTTGGAAATATAATTACCGGGTATCCTTGATGACCAAATCGCAACATTTCAAAATCCATACTCAAGGTAGGGGAATACCATTTCAAATAATCTTCCTGCATCGCTAGTTCGTTTTGTTTTGTTTTAAAAAAAATGTCTATTATCCTTCACTTAGAAGCCTTTCGGTAAAGATAAAATTATACTTTTAAAATTCTTATTAATTTACACACGATTTATATATTTCTTAAAGAGACTGATCCTAAGAGATGAGGAATAAATATCTAACCCAGGAAACCCAATTTATTAATACCTCATTCCTAAAGCACTATACGCATGAATTTTATTTCTAAAATGATACAATATCTCTGGAGTTTGTTTAACCAGCCAACGACCGAGACTTCTCCGGTATCCAATGAGGTAACCAGGCTGACCAGGAATATTTTCTCCGAATATTTGGATCGTGAAGTAACGGTCTATCTATATCTGCCACCAAACTTTAAATCAAGCTCTGCGGATTATCCAGTTTTATTTTTCCACGATGGTCAGGATCTAGAGCGAATGAATTTTCAAGATCAACTGGAAACTGCTTATCAGGAAAAACACCTGAGCTTTCATATCGTAGCTGGTATTGTCGCCGGAGATCGTATGCAAGAATATGGAACGGGCGCAATAGAAGATTATGCCGGCCGGGGCAATCGGTCTGCACAACATAACAACTTTACCCTCAAAGAATTATTACCGATTCTACAACGGGATTACCGGGCAGCCAAAGGAGACTTTAAACATAGTGTAGCCGGATTTTCACTAGGTGGGTTAGCGGCCGCTTATCTGGCATGGGAAAATCCTGTTTATTTTCGGTGTGTCGGTATTTTTTCGGGTTCACTGTGGTGGAGATCCATGCCTTACGATGAGCAATATCCGGATGCTAATTTGATCATGCACCGACTGATGGATACGAGTACCAAGCGAGCGAATTTAAGGTTGTGGTTTCAGGCCGGTACAAACGACGAGACTTCTGACCGCAATAAAAACGGCGTCATTGATGCCATTGACGATACGTTGTTTTTGATTAAAATTTTAAAAAATCTGGGATATACGGACGACGAGGTAACTTATCTGGAGATACAAGATGGCCGGCACGAACCAGCTACCTGGAGTATAGCGATGCCTGATTTTTTGCGGTGGGTGGGAAACTCGGCAATGTAATGTTATCGATAAACGATCAGACAGGTTTTTCCTTTTTCTGAAGGTTGGTCTGCGTTAGATTTTAAAGTGATCGTAAAATTATCTGCATTGTCCACAAAATTAATCGGAATCAACCCGTTATGTTTTATTCGCTGATTGATCGTTCCCATATCTACAGTACGCTGATCTACCTCTGCCCATAGTTGATAATAATGATCTTTGGGTGCTTCTGGCAAACTGATCGGATCGAGTACCGTACGTTTTTTTTCAGCATTATAAAAAACGGTGACTTCTGCTTCCGGCATAACGCCCACTCCTTTCATCCGCATTTTTTGGGTAACCTTATCTTTAAGTAACGCATTATCCGTCGTGGTCGTTTGCATTTGCGAGACCAAGACTTGCTGCTGCTGCTGAAGTTCAGAGAACTGTTGCTTTATTTCAACCAGGGCGGACGATTCGGAAGCTTGTTTTTGGTAGAAATAAATAGATAATCCTGCAAAGAAAATAATTGATATACTCGCCAAAGCGGTTAATAACCGTGTGTGATTTTGCATTTCAGCCAGTTGTTCCTTTTGTTGTGGTTGACCAAATTTTGTCTCTACGGACAAGCATCGCTTACGAGCTTTACCAGATAATTTATCGCAATTGGAGTTCCCGATTTTTTTAGTTTGCTTTTCAGGAGATCGAATATCGTGAAGGCCCGTATAATGCTCCATGCAAGAGCGCAGCCGCTGTACTTTTTCGTTTACTTCCGGAAAGGCGACCATATAGACCTCTATTTCCGCACATTCCTCGTCTGAGACCAGTCCTAAAACGTATTGTTCCAGGATACCCGATTGCAGTATTTTTTCCGAGTCCATCATAATTTGCAAAATGGTTGCTATGTTTTAAAACAGAGCGGTTCGGATAATTGTTTTCGAAAAATGGTAATTATTCTAAAGATGAGCAAAAATGGACCAACTACTGGTTCGGGGATTAGATTAGTATGTATTAGTGATTGGTTAATCGGTCCTTCCAACGCATAGGTATCGCCCTCTAAAGTATTGAAGAACTCAAAATAGTTTCGAAATTTCAGTTATTTTATTCTGTCCAGGTACTTAGCTTTCCAGAAAAACTATTTACTAAAGCACATTAGATTAGGAACGGTTCAAAAATAAATGACGATTCTATACTTTCACTTTCGTTCCTGATATTCATTACTAAATATTCTCAAAAGCCTGTTCCAGATCAGTAATCAAGTCCTCCACATCTTCGATACCTATACTGAGGCGAACTAATGAATCCGTCAATCCTACTTTCATTCTTTCCTTTTTAGGAATAGCAGCGTGGGTCATCGTGGCTGGATGTCCGATGAGTGATTCGACTCCACCGAGTGATTCGGCGAGCGCAAAGAGTTTTGTATTATTGAGTACTTTGTTAGCCGTTTCAAAGTTATCATTTTCAAAATTAAAAGAAACCATCGCACCATAGTTGCGCATTTGCTCGGTAGCCACATCGTGGTTAGGATGATCTTTAAAACCAGGATAATACACTTTCCCTATTTTGGGATGTTTGCTCAGGTATTTTGCGATCCGCTTGGCATTTCGACAAGCCCGTTCCACCCGTATGTGCAAGGTCTTGATACCACGCAGCGTCAAAAAACAATCCTGGGGGCCAGGTACTGCTCCCGTGGCATTTTGGATAAAGTATAGTTGGTCTGCTAATTTTTTGGTTTTTACAATCACCGCTCCCAGGATCACATCCGAATGACCACCGATATATTTGGTGGCAGAATGCAATACCATGTCTGCTCCCAGATCCAATGGATTTTGCAAGTAAGGCGAAGCGAAAGTATTGTCTACACAAACCATCACTTTTTTCTTTTTAGCAATCTGGCAAATCTTTTTGATATCCACAATACTGAGCATTGGATTGGTCGGGGTTTCTACCCAAATCAATTTTGTATTTTTTGTAATCTGCTTTTCAATAGCCGACGCATTTTGCATATTGACAAACTTACCTTTGAGCCCAAATGGTTCGAATACCTTGGTAATCAGTCGATAAGAACCACCATACAAATCATTGGTCGATAAAATTTCGTCGCCTGGCTTAAGTGTTTTCATGATCGCATCCATCGCTGCGAGACCACTGGAAAAACAAATTCCATACTTTCCATTTTCGAGCGCCGCAAGACTATTTTCCAGAACGGTTCTTGTAGGATTTTTTGTACGTGCATATTCGTAGCCTTTATGGTCGCCTGGAGCCGCCTGAACATAAGTAGAGGTTTGGTAGATAGGGGTCATAATCGCTCCTGTATCAGGATCGGGTTTAATACCAGCATGGATAGCTTTTGTTCCGAATTTCATTGTATTGGATTATAAAAATTAGCGAAGTTGTACTAGTAAACAAAAAGCGCAAATATAGAAGATATTAATGATAGTCATGACAGATAAAACTTTTAATTCTGTCTGCCAGAATCGCAAATAAAAGATTACATAATACGTCTGACAAATATTCGGAGACCGGATGCGATTCAACACCTTTTACCTAAAATTGATTTACTTTGAATAAAAAAAGTGATACCGCTCAGTTTTAAGATTCTTTTTGAAGACACCGAATTCATTGCCATTCATAAACCATCCGGTATACTGGTGCACCGTACCCGGATCAGTGAAGACACGGTTTTTGTTTTGCAGTTGCTAAGAGATCAGGTAGGATACCATATTTTTCCGGTACATCGCCTGGATCGGATGACCTCGGGTGTCTTGGTTTTTGGAAAAACCAAAGACGCGGCCAGTAGCTTATCAAAACTTTTTCGGGAACAGCAAATAGATAAAACCTATCTAGCCGTCGTACGGGGTCATCTACCCGCAACGGGCTCCATTGATTATGCCCTGGCTCGCTCACCCGACCACCAAAAACAACCTGCTCTTACTGACTATCGAACTTTAGATCAAACGGAGATACCCCACGCCATTAGTCGCTACCCTACTTCTCGTTATTCATTGGTAGAAGTGACCCCGAAAACCGGACGTTTTCACCAAATCAGGAAACATTTTGCCCACCTGCGACATCCCGTAATTGGCGACCGTCCTCACGGCGATTGTAAGCATAATAAATATTTGCGGGAAAAGCTAGGCATCCGTACCATGTTACTACATGCTCAGTCGTTTTCTTTTATTCATCCACGTACCCAAAAGAGGGTAATTATCGACTCCAAACTGGATAATTCTTTCGTAGAAGCCCTAAAGATTTTAAATTTTTCATTTTTTTAAAAAAAATTAGAAAGCATTTATTTAGAATTTATTCTATCTTTGTTTAATAGTTAAGGCCTCTCTTTTAGTACCCATCTTTACAATTATTCGTAACTTACGGTAAACACCCCACATATACCGTCTTACTTTTCTTTACTACCAAACATAACTTATTATGATTTTCAGGAAATTAAATTTTCAGAAATTTGCCGGTCCTATAATGCTATTCTTTTTAGCGTTCAGCAATCCCGTCTCTGCACAATTCATCAACTATCAGGGACATTCTACCACTAGAGGCTTAACCACCGCTCCAGATCAATCCATTTGGGCCAATGCCGGTAATGGACTTTTACATTATGACCTAAACGGTGATTTAATCGAAATAATCAGTCGGTCCACCTCGGGAGACTTAAACACCCCAACCAGCACAGGTATAGATATCACCATCGCACCCAATGGAGATATCTGGACGGCTAGTGGCTATGGCCCTATCCAACGTTATGATGGTAACAACTGGACTACTTTTAGTAGTTCAGATACTCCTGGACTTTTTACGAGTTCCATCGAACTTCTTGAAGCGGGACTGGACGGTACAATCTACGCGGTTGGCTACTCGGACATTGGGGTTTACCAAAATGATGAGTGGCAAATTTTTAATTTAGGTGTTTTTTCAAATGGAATGAATGCTACGGATCTTAGCCCGTCTGGCGAATTGACTTTGGCACTCGGTCGTGGACTCGCAACCTGGACCCCGGAATTTGGGCTTGAATTTATCGTAGGAGGCCCGGAGAGTAATGACCCTGCCATCTATGATCTGCAATATTTAGAAAATGGAGATCTCTATTATTCCGTTTATACCGGAGCCATCTATCGTATCCCGGCGGGAACTAACAATTCTATTTTGATCGCTACGGCGGATGAGCTTTTTCCTCGATTAGCCGTTGAAAGCGATGGTACCATTTGGGTCGGAACTTTTTCACAAGGTGGAAATATTGTCCAACGCTGGACTGGAAATAACTGGGTTACTTACACGCCAAGCAATAGTACCGTTACCACTGGAGCCGTTACGGATATTATGGTAGATGCTAATGATAATATTTATTTAAGTCAGGGATATTTTTCAGACGATGACGGTTTACAACGCTTTGATGGGAATAACTGGGAAGTAAAATATGAAGGTTTTGTAGCACGTGGAGATAATAATTTAGAACAAGATTTTGATGCTGCTGGTAATCTTTACACCATCGGTGGAGAACAACTTATTTCTAAATTAAATCCTGCTACTGGAGCCGTAAATTATTTTCACCGTGGAAATAGTCCTATCCAGGGTGACGTACGTTTATTGTCTTTGACTGCTACGGGTAATAATCAATTTTGGGTTGGAACCCAACAACATGGCATCTATTTTTATAATGGAAATAATTGGACCAACTATACAGCTGCCAATACCAATGGACAAATTCCTACTAATAATATCGAAGCCATTAAATCCGCTCCTGATGGAACTGTTTATGCACTCGCTAAAGGTTTCTCTCCGAGCGCCAAATGGCTCGTTCGCTTTCAACCAAGTACACAATCCTGGAACAACTATTCCGAAGGTAATGAACTACCCGAAGATCTCAACAACCTCTATGTAGATGCCAATGGCGTTGCGTGGGTCACTAGCTTTTTTGGTTTATCAAAATTAGAAAATAATACCATCACTATTTTTACAACAGATAACAGTGATTTAGAAGATAATTATACCGATTACATTACCGGTCGCCCCGACGGTAGTGAAATTTTCTTCCGTGGTCTGTTCAATAATTCCACCTCCCATTTCACCTTTGACGGTCAATCAGTTGAACAATATGCGACCAATATATTCAGCGGATTCAATGGCGGATTTAGCCCACAAGGTGATTACTTCTACGGTGGTGATGCCTTTGGTTCTGGTGGTTTAAATCGTAACGATGGAACGGACAACGAACTTTTTACAATTGACGACAGCTATATTGTTCGCGCTGGCGGTGGAGGCGTTTTAAGCGATCTTTCCAACGGAATATGGTACTTCAACGCAAGTGGGGTCGCCAGATATACGGGTGATGATAATAATCCACTCACCATAAATATTACCAGTACGGATGTCACTTGTCACGATGAAAATGATGGTTCTATCAGTATTTCCGTTAGTGGTGGAACACCTCCTTATCAACTACTTTTTCAAGGAGAAACATATTCGGGAAGTAATTTCACTTTTAATAATTTAGGGATCAATTTTTTCAGCAATCTAACCGTAATGGATGCTAATTTTGTTACCATCGGTGAACGTGTTAGGATTCTCAATCCAGCTCCTATCAGTCCAAACATTTTCGTTTCTGAAAATACTATTACCACCAATACATCCGGTGGAATATCTCCCTATAATTATCTATGGAGTGACGGCTCTACCGGACCAAACATTGATAATGCTATTCCAGGAATCTACACTGTTACTATTACCGATGCCAATGGCTGTACGACGGTAGAAAGTGGAGCCGTAGATAATAACCCTAACACTTATTGCCAAAGTGAAGGTGATCAACCTTGGCAAAACTGGATATATACCGTTTTCTTTGGTAACATTAATAATCAATCCGGAAAATCCAAGTACAGTGATTTTACCGGACAGGGTTCGACCGCCATACGAACGGGTACGACTCGGGAAATTACCCTCGTTACGCAATGGAGTTATTTCACCTGGGATGTTTACTGGCGCGTATGGATTGATTATAATCAGAATGGCATTTTCGAAAATTCGGAGATCGCCGCTCAAACCATCACCACGGCTCCCGCTGCCCCCGCTCCGGCAACACCCGTTTTTGCAAATATTACGGTTCCACAAAATGCCACCTTGGGCACTACCCGGATGCGTGTATCCATGAAGCAGGGTTCGTACCCAGACCCGTGTGAAACCTTTGCGGTAGGAGAAGTAGAAGATTACACTGTCGTGATTGAGGAAGGCACCAATGGACCAATTTGTCCCTTGACGGGAACAACCAGCAATTTTACTTGTGACGATAATGGCACCCCTAACAATCCGGGTGATGACTTATATTATTTTGATGCGACGATTACAACGGCTACTCCGAATCCTAATTCTCAGTGGCAGTATAACAATACAATTTACAATTACAATTCTCCTGTTAATCTGGGACCTTTTCCCATTGCTCAAGGGGATGAACTTTTATTTATTCAAGATATTAATAGTACTACTGCTAATTCCTGCGAGCTATCTTTATACGTAGAATTACCGATCGGACCTTGCTCGGATGGTACTCCTCCTCCACCTACGACGGATGATTGTGAAAACAATTTTTTGACGAATGCCGGTTTTGAAGACGGGCTTAATGATTGGGTCATACGTGGTGACGCCACCGCCACTAACAATAATACACGAACTGGCAACGGAGCCGCAGCACTAGGTAACGGCTCTAGTCGAGTCTTTAGAAGTTTCTCTACCACTGTCGGAAATACGTTTACCCTAAAGACTTACCTACGCAGTAGCAGCGGGAATAAAAATGCGGGTATCAGCATCAAATATATGAGCAGTAGTTACCAACCAATTCTTAACGAGACAGATTATTTTACGGTTGGTTCGACCTATACTTTATTTGAAAAAACAGAAACGGCTCCCGCTAATACTGCCTTTATAGAAATCTCGATAAGAGGCTTTGATGATGGTATTTTATACGCAGATGATGTTTGTCTAACCAATGGTGTTGTCACACCTCCTACCTTCGACCTACCGGATCTGCAAATAGCATTTGCTGGTGGCACTTACAGTGGTAATCCAGGAGAAATAGCAAACTTTAATTTTGATCTAATCAATAGTGGAACAGCAGTCGCTGCCGACAACTATCGAATTGGATTTCTACTGAGTACAGATGCTAGTTTTAGTACGGATGATGTTTTGGTAGGGGAAGTACCAACGGGCAATACGGGAATTGGAACCATCTCTGATATTGAAGGCGCGATCACCATTCCGGCGAATACCGATCCTGGCAACTATTTTTTATTGACCATGGTAGACTTTGACGAAGTGATTGCAGAGTCCAATGAAATGAATAATGTGGATATGCAACCTTTTACCGTTAACGGAATTACGCCTCCTCCTACTGGCGAACCTAATTGTGCCGCAGAAAGCGATTTCCCTTGGCACGAATGGGTCAGCAGTGTAGAAGTCAATGAAACAGAAAATACTTCTAACAAGAAACCTTATTCTGATTTCACCAACACCCTCTTTAACTTTACACAAGACAGCAACAATTCAATTACTTTAACAGCAACCTATAGTTATATAGCCGCTGACGCTTACTGGCGTGTGTGGATTGACTATAATCAAAATGATATTTACGAAGCCGACGAAATCTTCTTTGAGCAGATGGTTCCAGCTCCAGCAAGCGGCAGTGGTGTAACGAGTACCGCGACAGGCACGGGATTAAGTATTCCTAATGGGCCTTTGTCTGGTGACGGCGTAACAAAGATGCGTGTCATTTTATCACGAGATGGTTTTGCAGAAGCTTGTGGCAATGTAGCTTTTGGGGAGGTAGAAGATTATTCAGCTTTAATGCTAGATGCAGGAAGTGCCAGTACTTATAGTCAAGAAAATCGCTTCACAACCGATCAACAATTGGTGAGATTAGCACCGAACCCAACTTCAGATCAAGTGACGATTGGACTGGAAAAACTACTGGACGAATCGTTTGACTTGATGATTGTGAATCAACTGGGACAGATAATATTCCAGCAGGAATTTAAGGAAAATACCGATCGAGCAGTTACACTCTCCACTGAGCACTTTCCTACAGGTATTTATTTTGTTTGGTTAAAGAAAGAAGGCCGACGATCTGTTCCACAAAAGTTAATTAAGCAGAAATTATAATCGTTCTATTTTTAGAATAACTTTTAAAAAATAAAAAAACGCTCAAATCGGGAAATCGGTTTGGGCGTTTTTTATCGAAAAATAAAAGTTTTTTTATTCTATCACTAGTTTCTGAATACCTAACCCATTAATACTTAAAAAATAAATTCCGCTGGGTAGTGCTGCAACTAAAATCTGATCGCTCGTATTAATAACTTCACCCTGGCGGATTCGTTGTCCGTGGTAATTAAGCAATTCCCAGTTTCGACGTTGGGTATCTGGCAACGTTATAGTAAGTTGTTCTTTCGCCGGATTGGGAAAAATAATAAAGCTAGTCTGCGCGTCCAAATCATCCGTATTGGTGATAAATTCATAAAAACATTCACCATCCGGTACCTGACCGTATTGTCGTTGGCCATCCTCAAAATAACATCTGAGCCATTGACCAAAATCAGTATTTTCACAATAAGCGAAGGCATGGTTCAATAAGCCAAATTGACTGCCAATTCCTTCAATCCAGTAGACCTCATCTTCCATATCTCCAAAAACTTGATAGGAAAAGGTAATTCTCTTACGCCGCTCTCCGCTGGTCAAGGTGATAGAATCTACGTTAATTACTGGAATTGAACAAGTCCAACCTCCTCCATTATCGATAAAAAAACTATCGCCTACCATCAAGTTAAAATCGTATAATAGTATTTCTTCGTCGTTAGGAATACGGAGCCATACTTTTTTCGTACTATCTTCCCGGATCAGGCTGCTGAATAACCATTCTTGATTAGCAGTGTCTCTGGTATAATATATTTTTTTATAAACCTCATTCTCCACAAGCGAATCACCTTCCATTTTTAAAATGGAGGTAACCGGTGGTTGCGTGATAAAGACTTCACCAATACACCATTGTTTGTTTTCTCCGACAAGGGATTGAGCGAAGACGGAAAGGGTGCAGAAAAGGAGCGGGAGGAAGAGTAGATTTTTTTTCATGGTGGTTGGGTTTTAGTTTCTTAAATAAAATTTATTCAAGTTTAAAAATAGAAGCATCTCTCCTCCTCTACATCTTAATCATCTTCAACATCTGAAATTTCCCTTATTTTGGTCTCCAGTTTTATTCGTTTTCGGAGAAGTTTGAGGAGCCGACGAGCTTCGTGATTAATATCACAAGACAAATACCTTAGGAAATTTTGTTTTTTATAATCCGAACTTGCTTCTGTGTTAACTCGGTAAGAATAGCCGTTTCTTTAATTGTCTTTCCCTCTTTCAAGCATTGAATCACCAGTAAAGTTTGTTCAATTCCTTTTAGCGTTCCTTTTTTTTCTCCTTGTTTTTCTCCTTGCTCCATTCCCTGTTCCATTCCCTTTAGCAATCCTTTTTTGTAAAGGCCATCTTTTTCTATATCATACGTTATTGGCATATCTTCTATTATTTTTTCGGTTATATCTTCTAATTTACGAATTCTAGCTAGAATTAACAATTGTTCCAGATACTTTTTTAAATCGTTCTCGTGCTTTGAGTACGCTTTTATCTTTCTCAAAACTAAACGTAAAATAGATTCCTTCCGTTCCGTTTTAAAATTCGTAAGCAACGCTAACATGATCACTGAGGGAACCTGAGAAGACAGAAAATCATTCGTATCCATATCGTACACACTGATTAAATCAAAGCCTCGAAATACTTCAGTTGCTGGCAATTGACTTTTCATCGTCGCTTTTCGCTTACCTAAATATATTACTACATGGTGAATTGGCAGTTTATATTTCCGATAAAACAATCCATGATATTCTGCCATCCGACCCAACATCTTCGGATCGTTTTCATTTACCCGATTTCTATAACTTACAGTTTTATCTTTTTTAATCTATCCATCTCCCGTTTATTATCGCGCTCTTTGATACTATCCCGTTTGTCGTAAGATTTCTTACCCTGGCATAACTGAATATCAATTTTAGCAAGACCTCGATCAGACATATAAATTCTGTAAGGAATAATGGAAAAACCTTTTTCATTAACCCGTTTTTCCAGTTTACGAAGTTCTACTTTTTTGAGGAGGAGTTTGCGGAGCCGACGGGTTTCGTGATTGTGAATAGTACCCAATTCGTATTCAGCGATAAACATATTTTTAATGTACAACTCTCCTTTTCTAAAATAACAAAAAGCGTCATTCAGATTGGCCTCTCCGTTCCGGATCGATTTAATCTCGGTACCCGTCAACATGATGCCCGCCTCGAAGCCTTGCAAAAATTTATATTCAAAAGCCGCTTTCCGATTTTTGATTTCTATTTTTTGCGGCGTTTTATCTTTTTTCTTCTTTGCCATTTTTTTTGTTGAATTGTTTAATCGTTTAATCGTTGAGTCCCTGGCCGTCTGACTGGAGTCAACCGGGGCGGCGCTCGTTGAGGTGTTGATAATATGAAAATTTCGTAAACAAAAGAACAGTCCTTCACGATAGAAGAGCCCGATAGTGGGCAAAAATCAATATTCATTATTCGAGATTCATCATTCATTATCCCCTTTACAACTTCTCCATTAAAAAGTCTGTCATCTTATTATATAAATGTAACCGCGCGTTGTCTCCATAAATTCCGTGATTTCTATTTGGATAAAAATAAGTGTCAAATTGCTTATTGGCTTTGATGAGTGCTTTGGCCATCTCCGCGCTATTTTGAAAGTGGACATTGTCGTCGGCGTTACCGTGCACAAGCAGATAGTTGCCTTTGAGTTGATCCGCAAAATAGACCGGAGAATTTTCCTTATAGCCATCCGGATTCTCATCGTCTGTCCGCATATAACGTTCCGTATAAATCGAGTCATACCATTTCCAGTTGGTCACCGGTGCTACGGCAATCGCTGTTTTAAATACGTCATTTCCTTTTAGAATAGCCAGCGAAGACATATAGCCACCGTAGCTCCATCCAAAAATTCCGATACGACTGCCATCTACATAAGGTTGCGCAGCTAAATATTTTGCTGCCGCAATCTGATCTTCCGTCTCGTATTTTCCCAACTGTTGGTAAGTCATTTTTTTGAATTTTTCTCCCCGTGCACCAGTTCCTCGATTGTCTACACTCACTACGATGTAGCCTTGTTGCGCCAGCATCTGAAACCACCAGTAGTTATTATATCCATAACTATTGTTTACCGTTTGACTTCCCGGTCCTCCGTATACGTACATCAGCACCGGATATTTTTTATTGGTATCAAAACCAGGTGGCTTTACGGTCCAGGCGTTTAGTTCGTCACCCGCTGCATTTTTAATTTTAGAAAATTCAACTGGCTGCGTACCATAATTTTCCTGAACTTTCACCAATTTTTTATTGTTCTCAATGACCCGAATTTCTTTACCCGCACGGTCGTACACCGTAAAAGTCGGAGGCCTATTGGCGGTGGAAAAGGTATTTACAAAATAATCAAAAGTACTCGAAAACTGTGCAGCATTTGTACCAGCAGCGGGCGTCAAATTTTTCCTGTTTTTCCCATCCATATCCACACTGTAAATCTGTCGTTCTAGCGGAGACTGCTCAGCAGCTTGAAAATAAATCATCTTATTTACTTCGTCTACCCCGTATAATCTAGTGACATCGTAATTTCCATTGGTTATCTGACGAACCATTTCACCGTCCATATTGTAAAGGTAGATATGATTAAAACCACTCTTTTCACTTGTCCAAACGAAATGCTTTTTGTCTTTTAAAAATTTTAAATCGTCCGTAATATCGATATAATAATCATTGGTTTCCTCCATCAAAACCTTGTTGGTACCCGTCCGCGAATCAGCCAGTAGTAGCTTTAAATTATTTTGGTGGCGATTCATTTTAAAAACAACCAAACCATGGTTGTCATGCGTCCATTTAATTCTTGGAACATATTGATCTTCCATCTCCCCCAAGTCCATTTTTACGGTTTTACTTGTATTGAAATTATAGACGTGTACACTGACATTGGCATTTTTTTCTCCTACTTTAGGATATTTGAATTTACGATATTCGGGATAGGCATCGTCGTTGTGAATCGTCATAATAAACTCCCGCACCTCTGTTTCGTCAAAACGGGTAAATGCTAATTGATCTCCATTCGGCGACCAGGTAAAAGCTTTGGTCTTGCCAAATTCCTCTTCGTAGACCCAGTCCGCCATCCCGTTAATGATCTCATTTGTTTTACCATCATACGTAATCTGCATGGTTTCCCCGCTTACCAAGTCACTAACAAAAAGGTTATTGTTTTGAACAAACGCTACCCTCTTTTCGTCAGGTGAAAAAGTCGCCAGACTCATTTTATCTTTTCCTCCGAGCGAAGACAACTTATTTGATTTACGATCTAATACATAAAAATTTCCTTTGGTAGAATGCCGGTAAATTGATTCCAGGTTACTGGCCAGCAACATCTTATCTTCGTTTTGACTAAAAGAATAACTACTAAATTGTTGATTAAAAGTACCAGTTTCCGGCAATGCAGATGCATCCAATAGTACTTTCGTTTTAGCGCCAGTCAATAGATCGTACTGTACTACTTTATTGTCTTCCTTCCGGGTATAATGCCTTCCATCTTTTTGAAAATTAAAGCCTGGAACTGAGCGAGCAGAGAAAGTATAATCTTTCCAGATATCCTCTACCGTAATCGGTTTTGTTTGGGCAGCAACAAAAAACGCGGGCAGACACAGTAAAAATAGAATTGAATATTTCATTTTAATAAAATTATTGAAGTGTATTGTTTTAGTATTATTGACAAAATAAATGACGATTCTATACTTTTTATTTAATCGCCATTCCTTAATCCCCATGCCCTAACCTTTTTCCATCTGGATTAGACACTAATTTAGTGAAATTTATTTTTCGAGAATTTCCTTAAGTGATTCCTGAATTCTTTTTCTCTTTTCCCGGCGATTGATGACCCTGGCCGGAACCACCCGTACGGCACAGTCACTAATCGAACAACGCTCGCAGGTGATGTTCACCGTTTGGCTAACAATAGAAGGATCGTCCACAAAGCGAATAGCCTCGCGGGTCTCATCGTCCAGAAATAAACCAATGGTTACGCTGGAGTTTTTCTTTCCATCACCATATCCCGGACGGGCAAAGGTCAAAGAAAAATATTCATCCCGTGTACCATAGTAAGTACTTCGTTGTGCCCCAACGATGGTACCGACATATTTTCCACGCTGCTGCATCTCCTTTAGATCATTTAACAATGCTACCGAAAGCCAGCGCCGGCAATAATGTTCCGACTGATTATTACTGTGCGGATGATGGCTATTATTAAGGTGTAACTCTTTATCAATCTGAAAATTATCCGTTGCTGGATTAGTCACCACCCTGATAAAAAAGAACTTTTTCAAACCTAGATATTTTGGCAGTATGTTGGTCAATCGGGCCAGCATAATTTCGGGAGAGACATGATACTTACTACGTAAATCGAGAAATGCTTCTCCATTCCAGGTTTGGCGATCAAAGAATGATTTAAGATCTTTTGTAATAGACTTTTTGTTAATCAAAATTGCCGAGGCAAAATACACTGCCTTAAAATGATTGAGCACCTGATCGAAAGAGGTTACCTTTACCAGCGATGAAGTCACCGCTCTTTCCGACATTTTCAGATAATTAAAGGCGAGCTCTTTCGCATACTGAAATCTACGTTCGGTATCTGTAATATTTTTGTTAAGTAATAATTTTTTGGACTTGGGAATGTATACCGATCGAAATCCAGTCAATTCCGGATAATTGTCCAATCCATTTTCTACCATCCGATACTTAAACGCTTTTTTCAATGTTTGTTCTAACAACTCGATAGAAATAGCTTCATTTTCCGGAAAATGATAAGTTTGCACAAATTGCGCAGCAGCCTCCTCTATCTCATCAAAATAATTAAAATGTAATTCCTGATAAGCACGTACCGCCGCCTGATAAAAATTAGCCTCTCCTACCGCATGATTACGGGATAATTCTACCAACGTAGAAATAAATGCACCAATTTTGGCGGGTGCAGTGGCGATGATCTCCACGACCTTCATCAATTCAATCCCAAACATATCAAGCGGAAGCTCGTTGAGAAAGTTAGATTGCAGTAATTCACCAATTGGAATCAAATTGCCCTCTAAATCAGACGAAATAAGCACTGCAGCCTCTTCTCCTAACGCATCTGCCAACAATTTAATTTTATCATCCTTGGGATATTTCTTACCCCGTTCAATTTCATTTAGATAAGAAACAGACATACCTGTCTGCTCTTTCAACTCTTTGAAAGTGATATTCTTTTGCTGTCGCAATTGTCGGACCTTTAGGCCCAGGATTATTCGTTGATTCTGAGATTTCGCTATCATCTTGCCCAAAAATACGATGATCCGGGCAATTGTTAGTGATTCAGAGCCAATTAATCGAATACTTTCTCTATACCCTTTGTTCTATTAGGAACTGTACATAAATAACTTTACATTCTTGGCTTGATCTTTTTACCGCTGATTTCGTTAAAAAGCCTCGCCGATACGCTGCATCGCCTGTGTTTTTTGCCTCATCAGCAATAAAAATATCTAACCCCAGAAAACCAATTTATTTATACCTCATTCCTTATTATCAGAAGGCTTACTTTTGTTCTATGACATTGACTGAATTATATCAACAAAGAACAGCTGATTTTCAACAACGGGCCAAAGCGTTACAGGCCCGTTACGAAAAATTTGGATTTGTAAGACTGGCCATCTTTATCATCACGATTGGCTTACTGATTATAGTATACTCCGCTAGTCCGTTAATCGGGGCGATCGTCACCGCTATCTTTTTAGCAGGATTTTACCGACTGGTGCAATGGCACCAAAAGCTACTCCACGAAAAACAAATTGAAGAGGCCCTCGCGCTGATTAACCAACAGGAACTGGCCTTTATGCAGGATGACTTCCAAGCTTTTTCCGATGGCAAAGAATTTATGGACCCGGCCCATCCCAACAGTATTGATATGGATATTTTTGGCCCCTATTCATTTTTTCAATATGCCAATCGTACGACCACTTCCATGGGAAAAAAACGACTGGCTGAGTACCTAACTACGGTTGCAGACGCGCCCGAAATTATAGCACGACAGGAAGCGATTGAGGAACTACAGGGCCAACTGGAATGGCGGCAAAAATTTCGCGCCCACGGAATGACTACAGAAGATGCACCGGAACATTTAGATCAATTAAAAAAATGGTTGGGTCAACCGGATTTTGTGCAATCTAACTCCATGTATAAAGCAGCGCTGATCATCGCTCCCCTACTCTCGTTTATTGGTTTATTTATTTGGATTTTTGTCTGGCCCTGGTATTTTGCTATTGTGTTTTTTTTTCCCGCATTCTATATGTTACGGTCAACCTTGAATCAAGTCAATCAAACCCACGTGCAAACCACCAACGCGGGTGAAACACTGGCTTATTACGCTTACTTAATTGAGCATCTGGAAGACAAACATTTCCAGTCTGACAAATTGCAGTCGTTGAGTTCTGCACTGGATACGGACGCTAAAAAGGCTTCGACACGGTTAAAGAAATTGTCTTTTATTATCCACCAACTGAATTTACGGTATAATGCCTTTGCCGTTATTCTCAATATTTTTACGCTTTGGGATTTACAGTGGGTTCTGCGTCTGGAAAGATGGAAATCAGAACAACGGGACGATCTACCACAGTGGTTTTCGGCCTTGGCAGAATTTGAAGCACTCCTCAGTTTTGCCACTATATATTATAATCGTCCTCATTGGGTTTTTCCAAAAATTACAAATCAGCTACTTCTCGACGCTACCAGCCTGGGCCATCCACTCATCGCCCCAAAAGATCGCGTAACCAACGATATTCAAATTCCTACCGCCGGACATATTAAATTAGTGACGGGTAGTAATATGGCGGGGAAAAGTACTTTTTTAAGAACCGTTGGACTGAATATTATACTGGCGATGGCGGGTGCGCCCGTCTGCGCTAAAGAGTTTAATTTACCCATTTTAGAATTGTACAGTAGTATGCGTACACAAGATGCATTGCACGAAAGTACTTCTTCATTTTATGCTGAACTTAAACGTTTAAAAATAATTATCGAGGCAGTAGAAGAAAAAAATAATGTACTCTTTTTGATGGATGAAATCCTAAAAGGAACCAACTCCAACGATCGACATACGGGCTCTCAGGCATTGATCACGCAATTAATAAAATCAAAAGGTTCGGGTATTATTGCTACCCACGATTTAGAGCTGGGCGTCATGGAAAAAGAAGCAGGTGGTGCTATCGAAAACCTGTGTATTGAGGTAGCGGTTGAAAATGGAAAATTGACTTTTGATTATAAAATAAAAAAGGGTGTAAGTCAGAGTTTTAACGCGACGTTGTTGATGCGGGAAATGGGAATAAAGGTATAAAAATTGAACTGCTACATTTCATCCTATACTCCCACTATTTTATTGGAAATTATTATAAATAAATTCTACTACCCTTCCTAGCGATATTCCAAAATATCGAAAACGATTTTCAAATCCAGATATTCGCGACAGCGTCTTGTTTGCCCATGATAGAAAATTTATCGCCTCTGCTGGCGATGCCAAGTCGTTTGAAGCAGTCCTTTATCTCTATGAAGTTCTATACGGAGTCGAGATCGCACGTAGTTTGGTGATTGATTGGGATCTGGCAAAAGTTCCCTACTTTCGAGTAGACTAATAACACTGCAAATATCTCCTTTCCTTTTTTACAATAAACTTGTTACTGTTTAACAAATTGGCTCTATAAATAGCCTTTTGTCCTTAGGATCAATAACGATTCTCACAATAAATGTTCATACACTTAACTTATTCATTCCCTGGTAATTTTTATCGTACTTAATACGATATTTAGATTCAAACTTACGTTATATCACCCTCTACATATTACCTTTAGCATTAAAAATCATCATTTATCCCGTCACAATTTATGAAAAAAAAATCACTGTAAAACGAGACTGGCATCTTTTTAGATTATTAAAACTTCGTTAGACAGAGTTATTACCCCATATAACAAACTGTTATACTCTTAACTTTCTAGTTAAAACACAATAATCTATGTTAGATATACCCCCGTAACTCATCATTATTTCTTTACAATACTCAATTTAAACAAATGAAAAAATATTCACAAACCCTTCTTAGAGGTTATAAAAAACCTATTCTATTTCTGCTATTGATATTTAACTTATCCTCTTTTTCGGTTATCGCTCAAGATACGGACATGGATGGGATTGCAGACATTTCTGACCTGGATAATGACAACGATGGTATTCTGGATAGTGATGAAAAATGTACAAATTCACTCACAAATGGATGGACTGCTTCTGGAAACACTGCCAGTAGTAGTGCAGGAGGTGTAAATTATACGTTCAATTCTACGGTCATTAATGGTCCTGCAAGTATTTCATATACACCTAATGGTACCACGAACGGAACTAATTTTTGGTCTAATTCAAGCGTTGCTGGTTCAACTTCTCTAGAAGTTAGTTTAGTATGGGATACGAATCCAGATGGTAATGATGTAGATATTGACAATCCGTTCGATGATAAAGGTACACAAGAGATTACGGTGACCTTTAATCAACCCGTTTCTGAAATGATACTACACCTGGATCGCCTCGGTGGCTTTGGACAAGATATAAATACAAGCATTTACTATTCAAATTCAGCAGAATTTATTCTTACTAACACAGGTGTTGATATCCAAAAATTAAGTGGTAATTCGCAACTTGAAGTGTTAGCAGATCGGTTCTTTCGTTCACCTGATGTTAATTTAGGTACTACTCAGCCATCTACTGAAGCCAATGTTACAACAGGAACTGGTGCTGGTTCTATCTTATTTTCCTCTACTACTTTATTCACTTCCCTTACTTTTAGTGTGACAGGAATCGGAGTAGAAGGACTTGGTTTAGATGGGATAGAATTTTTATTTGAGGGATGCGCAGCAATTGATACAGATAATGATGGAATAGCAAATTACTTAGATTTAGATAGCGACGATGACGGTTGCTCCGACGCCTACGAATCAGGCGCCACTACAGACGAAACCGCAAATTACCAATTCACAGATTTATCAGGAGATGCTGATGGTCTTTCTCCAACGGTTGACCCAGGTGGAGATGGTACACCGGATTATACTGCTACCTTAGCACAAGTAACGAATGGTATTTCTTCTTGCCCTATTAGTTGTGGACCTGGATATACAGCAGCTTCTTCCTCAGCATCTGCCTCTGGAAATGCAGATGTAATTGTTACAGCAACAGGTTCAGGCTTGTACTACCCAGATGAAATACTAGGAGCACCCAATACGGTTGTATCATATATCGATAATTCAGTTGAGTTAATAATAGATTTGACGGATGCAGTTCCTATTGGAGAAAACATTACAATCAATGCTGCTGCTAATGGAACGCAAGTACTTATTGTAGAATCTTCTACCGATAATAGTACTTATTCTACACCTACTAACTTTACCGTTACAGGATCAAATTATACTCCTTTAACCGATTATAACTATACCGTTGTTGGTAATGATGCCCGTTATTTGCGGCTTACAACAACAGCATCAGGAACATGGATTGCCATTGATGGAGTAACTTATAATTTTAATACGACAACAACAACTTGTGTCCTAGACACTGATGGAGACGGTGTTGCAGATGTAGATGACTTAGATAGAGATAATGATGGGATTCTAAATACGGATGAATGTTTTGAAAATGTAGATACAACTGACTATGCTGCAAGTACACTTGTATTTACAAATCCTACGGGACCTGTAGGATCTGCAAGTGCCATAGAAACTGGTCTTTCAAACTATGGTGGTACCATTGGATTATCACTTACGGAAGTAAATGGTGGAGATATATACGGTATGAGTTCGAATCCAAGAAGTCACTATCCTGATAATCCAAGTCATTTTTCAGTAACTTTTCCTGGACCTTTATATGAAGTGGGTACAGGAGTACATGTAAATGTCCCAGGAGAAGCGGTAGATTATGAGATGACTTTTAGTCAACCCATCTCAAATATTACATTACACTTTAGAAATGTGGATAGAGGAATGTGGACATTTACAGGGTCAGAACACCAAGAGAGTCTGCTTGCAAGTGGGCCTACTATTGGATATACCGCAAGTACAAGAGTGCTCCAGAATAGTACCGATGATGATCTAAATGGAAATGGTAGTATTCGCTTTGATGCTACAAATCCTTCTACAGGAATTACAAGCATCACCTGGACGATAACATCTAATCCTAATAATGTGTCAAATGGTGAAGCGTGGGGTTTTGTTTTAACCTATGATTCTCAATGTGATACGGATGGAGATGGAACACCAGATTACCTTGATTTGGATTCAGACAACGACGGCTGCCCAGATGCTCTGGAAGGCGACGGTAGCTTTACTTCCGCTGATATTCAAAATGATACCTTAACAGGTGGCGCAGATGCAGATGGTATTCCAATCGCTGCAACTAGTGCAGGTCAAGGAGTAGGAAGTGCAGCAGACTCAACTCAAGTTGGTCAAGCTTGTTTGACCATAGCAGAAAATGATATCAATCAAATACCACAAGATACACCAGTAGCTGGTAATGTATTGACCAATGATAGCGACCCAACAGGAGACAGTCAAACCGTACAGTCTGCGACCTATATTGACATGAACGGAGATACACTCAACTTGCCATTAGGAACAGCGACAGACATCTACGATGAGTCTGGAACACTTGCTGGTTCAATGACTTTAAATGCAGATGGTACCTACGACTTTGTTCCGGAAACGGGTTATTCAGGCGAAGTACCCGTTGATTATGTAGTGGTGGACAGCAATGGTTCAACAGATGAAGCAAGCTTAAGCATCGAAGTAATTGCAGATCCAACAACAGATGGAAGCAATAATCCACCGATTGCACAAGATGATACGAATACGACGGAGCAAGGAGGAACAGTTACGACACCATTGTTATCAAATGATAGTGACCTTGACGGAGATGCCTTGACGGTAAGTGCAGCAAGTGGTTTAGATATGTCAGGAAATCCAGTTGCGTTGACCGCAACACCTCAAGATATCTATGATGAAAATGGCGTATTAGCAGGTCAGGCAAGTATCGACGGAAGTGGCAATGTAACTTTTGTAGCAGATGCTGATTTTGAAGGCGAAGTACCTGTTGAATATACGATTACTGATGGAACAGATACAGATGATGCTACTTTAGTAATCACCGTTGATCCAGCAGATGCAACAGATAACGACACGTATGCAAATGACGATGCAACAACAGGATTACAAGGTGCAGACCAGATGGGTAACATTCTAACGAATGATAATGACCCAGAAGGAGCGGATCAAGAGATCGCAAGTATCTTAGTAGATACAGATGGCGACGGAATCCCAGAAGTGATTGTACCAGTATCAGGAACACCAACTGATATTTACGAAGATGCAGATGGCGACGGAACGCCAGAGTTAATTGGAACAATAGATATAAATCCTGTAACAGGCGCTTATACTTTTAATCCAGAAGACGACTTTGTAGGAACGGCAGACATTCCATATGTAGTAACCGATGGAACGGCTACAGATGAAGCAACTTTGTATGTAACCAGTTTACCAAACAATAATACGACCTTTGCGGAAAATGATATCAATCAAACGCCACAGGATACACCAGCTTCTGGTAACGTATTGACGAATGATACGGACTCTGAAGGAGACGGTCAAACCGTACAAAGTGCCGCCGGTCTTGATGCATCAGGTAATCCAGTTAACATTCCATTAGATGGAACGGCGACCAGCATCTATGATGAAAGTGGCGTCTTAGCAGGAACGATAGCATTGAATGCAGATGGAAGCTATACGTTTGATCCAGCACCGACTTTTACAAGTGATGTACCAGTAGATTATGTAGTAGTGGACGATAATGGCGCTACTGATTCGGCAACTTTGGTAATCGAAGTAATGCCATCCGATGATCCAACTCAGAACGATCCACCAGTAGCTAATGACGATACCAACTCAACCGAGCAGGACGTCAACGTCGCTGGTAATGTAATTGCACCTAACGATAGCGATCCGGAAGGAGACGCGCTGACCGTAACCGCTGCACTAGCAGATACCGACGGCGACGGAATGCTTGATGATCCATTGACCGTAGGTACACCAACGAATATTTATGATGAAAATGGTGTGTTAGCAGGTGAAATGACTTTAAATAGTGATGGAACCTACAGCTTCGATCCGGAACCAACCTTCACCGGTGAAGTACCCGTTGAATACACCATCAGTGATGGCAACGGCGGTACCGATACAGCAACATTAAACATAACAGTAGAGCCAGACAATGGTAATGCTACTTATACAAATGATGATGCTTCAACTGGCAACGAAGGTGATCCTCAATCTGGTAATGTTATCGCTAATGATAATGATCCGGAAGCAGACCCACAGACAGTAAGCAGTGCAACCGACAATGATGGAAACCCGATCACGCCTGGTACAGAAGCCACCTTGCCAAGTGGAGGTCTACTAACGATCAATCCAGATGGAACCTTTGATTACACACCTGATCCTGATTTTACCGGAACAGAAGTAGTTGAGTATGTAGCTTGTGATAATGCTACACCAACACCAGCGTGTGATACCGCAACATTATATTTGACTACGTTGCCAATCAATACGATTGCGTCGACGAATGATTTCAATAATACACCTTTTGAAACACCGGTAAGTGCAGATGTAAGTACGAACGATGTTGACAAAGAAGGTGATAATCAAACCTTTACATTAAACAATACAAATGGCGGAATGAATCCAGCAGATGGAACCGTAGTATTGAATCCTAATGGAAGCTATACCTTTACACCGGCAGCGGGCTTTACTGGAACAACGGAATTTGAATACGAAGTTTGTGATGATGGTTCGCCAGTTCTTTGTGATACGGCAACTGTATTCCTGGAAGTATTCCCGGTTACTGATCCTGAAAATCCATTAGTGATTGCTAATCCTGATGTGAATACCGTATTACAAGATCAGACGGGTACCGGTAATGTGATATCGAATGATTTGGATCCAGATGATTTAAATCCAGCGGTTACCACTACCTTAACGAATGCAACGGTTCCTGGAGTCGACGAAGACGGAAACCCGGTAGCGAATGCAGGTACCTTGACACTCAACCCTGATGGAACGTATTCCTTCACACCTGCTCCCGGATTTACCGGAACGGTAACACAGCCTTACACGATTTGTAATGCAACAGCACCAGCGGTTTGTGACGATACAGAATTAATTATTAATGTACTGCCTGATGCGAACAATACGACCTTTGCAAATGATGATGCCATCATTACCGATGCTGGAGTAGCTGTTTCAAATGATGTATCTGCCAATGATACGGATAGTGAAATGGACGAGCAGTCTATTACTGATTTCTTAGTTGATACAGATGGTGATGGTAAAGGAGATACACCCGGAACAGTGGGTAGTCCAACGACAGTTGGAGGTACGAATGACATGGGCGTTTTTGTTGCTAATGCAGGAGATATTACCTTGAATAACGATGGTACTTATACCTTTACTCCAGCACCTGGATTTGTTGGAAACGTCAATATTCCTTACACTACTTGTGATGACGCTGCGACTGATATGGCATGTGAAGATGCTACACTTGTTATCTCTATTTTAGATGTTAAGAGAGATTACGGTGATGCACCGGTAGCTTATCCAGTAGTATGGCACCGTGCCGTAACCGACTCCGATGATAACAACGTGTTGGATGGTACTACGGATGTTTGGTTAGGAACCAGTACGAACTTTGAAGTTGCTCAACAAGCTAGTCCTACTAGTGATGGTGATCAATTTGATGATGCCATTACTTTTGGTTCAGCAGCGGGTCAGTTCCCACTACTTGCCGAAGCCGGTACTACTTATGATGTCGATGTTACTGTTAATTCTGCTCAAGCAGATCTGGTTTTCTACGCCATGTGGATTGACTGGAACGAAGATGGTATCTACGATGATTTCCATACTGGTTCGCAGACAACGGCTAGTCCAGCTACGGCAGTTGTTACGATTACCGCTCCTGCTAGCGTAGGAAACACCGTTAACGTAAGACTACGAGCGGATGACAATCCGTTTGTTGCGACCGACTTTGAAGGAGGTAAGACCAACGGAGAGGTCGAAGATTTCCAGGCACTCGTGGTACTACCGGTTAAACTGACTCATTTCTCTGGTCAGGAGAGTGGTTGTCACGTTAATTTGAAATGGCACGCTGAAACGGAAGAGAATTTTTCTCACTATGAAATCCAGCGCAGTGGCGATGGTCGTCAATTTACGACTATCAAAACCATTAAAGGAAATGGAAATACTGCTACTGGCATTTGGTATAGTTATACCGATAAGACCGCTAGCGAATTTAATTACTACCGATTAAAGATGATTGATTTAGACGATAGCTTTGATTATTCCAAAATAATTAATGTGAATACGGACTGTAGCATGGACTACAAACTAAAATTATATCCAAACCCAACCAGCAATGGCATTGGCGTATTGAATGTTAAATTCTACGCAAAAGCGAATGAAACGCAAATACAGATAATTGATGTGCAGGGACGTACTGTCAGGCAATTAACGGTGGATTCTCAAAGAGAAGTGATAAATAATATGCAGCTTGACATTTCCGACTTGATACCAGGTTCGTACCACCTGAATATGATAGGAGGAGGAAAGGGTAGCTCTAAAATCTTTATCATTGCTAACGAATAGAATATTAAACCACTTTCTGGTAATAATATATTGAACACTTTCAGCCACTCCGAATTAATTTTCGGGGTGGCTTTTTTCTTTAAAATATTAGTTTTCATTTTATTCACCCCTTGCTCTTTAACCGAAAACCTACTCCGTGAATATTTTCAATTTTTAGATTTTCGTCGTGTTTTAAATATTTGCGTAAGCGCGAAATAAAAACGTCCAGGCTACGTCCCAAAAAATAATCGTCTTCGCCCCATACTTTTTCCAAAATATCAGAACGTTTGATCACTTCATTTTGATTTAGAAAAAATAAATTTAACAAATCTGCTTCTTTTTGAGTAAGTACTTTATTATAATTTTCATTGCGAAGTGACAGGTTTTTATAATCAAAAATATAATCTCCCAGCTGATTGTTAGCACGCTCGACATGAAAGACTTTAGAGCGTTTTAAAAATACCTGAATTTTTAATAATAACTCTTCAATGCTAAAAGGCTTGGTCATATAATCATCCGCTCCCAATTTGAGTCCCTGGATTTTATCTTCTTTTAAAGAACGGGCCGTCAAAAATATAATCGGTACTTCAATATTCGTTTTTCTAATTTCCTGCGCAATGGTAAAACCATCTACGTCTGGCAACATGACATCCAGAATACAAAGATCAAAATTTTTTTGTTTTATTTTCTCCATCGCCGATGTACCATCCGCACAATAGGTGATCTGATACCCTTGTAGTTCCAGATTGTCACGGGTGACAAAACTTAGACTTTCGTCGTCTTCTACGTAAAGTAAATGTGGTTGCATGGTTTTTAGTTAGTTGGTTATCGGTTAATCAGTGCGCTTCTGGCGTGAATTGGTTATTGGTTAATTGGTTATCGGTTAATCAGTGCGCTTCTACCGTAGATGGTTAATCACCGTGCACCGCTATCATGAAGGGCCACTAATCAACTGATCACTAACCAACCGATCAACCAATCCGCATCTCAATCTCCGTCCCCTTCCCCACCTCACTATCCAGCTGCAATTCCCATTCGTGGGCATCACAAATATTTTTCACATAAAACAATCCGAGCCCAAAACCTTTGACGTTGTGTACATCACCAGTCGGAACCCGATAGAATTTATCAAAAACCCGTTGCTGGTTTTCTTTATTAATTCCAATACCATTGTCTTTGATACTAACAATCAACTGACCTCCTTCGTTTCGGGTAGCCAGTTGTACTTCTGGATTTTGGTAACTATACTTAATCGCGTTGTCAATCAGATTGTATAAGATATTATTGAGGTGAAGACGGTCGGCACGAATATTAGGTTGCGTAGCCCTTAGTTTGGTGACCAACTGGCCGCTGACTTCTCCCAGCCGAACCTGCGCGCTGGCGATCACCTCTTCCAATAATTCGTGTACATTTACTACTTCTTTTTTCAATGAAAATCCATCCCGTTCGATTTTTGCCAGTTGTAGTACTTTTTCAACTTGCATATTGAGTCGCTGATTTTGATCTTTGATAATTTGCGCGTAGCGACTAAGTCGTTGATCATTTTGAATTAGATCATTTTTTAAAAAAACATCAGCAGAAATTTTGATTGTAGAAATAGGGGTTTTAAACTCGTGGGTCATATTGTTAATAAAATCCTTCTGCATTTCCGATAAGCGTTTTTGGCGCATAATAATAAACATAGAATAAATAAAAAACAGAATAGATAAAAATAGAATAATTGAAAAGAAAATCGCCAGTCGCATATCTTCTAGCAAATACCCTTTTTGATTAGGAAAACGTACACTAAAATAATAATCAAAATTCCCGTTAGTTGGTAATGGGTTAGTCTGTGTATTGAGTTCTTTATCTTCCGAATAATTGATACGACGACCATACACCATCTCCCGACTTTCACAATCGAAAATACCATATTCAAAATCGGCATTAACGGCCCGTGCTTCCAGTTCTTTTTGTAAATAAAATTCGAGTGTATTGGCATTGATTTCGTCGTTGATGTTGACAATATAAGTATTACTGGATTCCTGGCTGATCAACCCCTTGATGGGTAGACTATTTCGACCATTCAAGGTTTCAAGTTCTTTGGCTACGCTGAGCAAGGCAATTTTTACCGTTTGGCTAAACTCTTGCTGCTGGATATCCCAGGTACGCATCACCCAATATCCCTGAATGCCCAAAATACCAATAATGGTGATGGCACCCAAAATAACTACCCGCCGAATGATATTATTTTCCATAAATAATTGCTCAAAAGTAACGATAAGGAATGGCGATTAAATAAAGTACGATTCTACACTTATTTATTTGCCATTCCTAACAGCCTATTAACAAGCAGGTTTATTAATCACAATTTCTTAACTTTGTGCCATGCTAAAAACAGGAAAACACTTTTTTATTATTGTAAGCTTACTGACCATTGCGATAGGTCTTTTTGCTCAGCAAGGAAGCAACCCCTTTGAGTTGCCAGGCCGGGTGGCGCCCACCAAAAAGCCGGATTCAAACAACAACGATCCAAAGTCCTCTACAACCGCTGAAAATCCCTTTGAAATTAACACCGACTCCACCACTGAAGTTCCTGTAGAAGC